>Ga0209706_10001003_pt1 | contig 15998 bp, 11 predicted proteins | sample PPLLaktember2015_6_FD_187263 | JGI IMG/M metagenome (GOLD analysis project Ga0209706, IMG submission 187263) | Freshwater sediment microbial communities from Prairie Pothole Lake near Jamestown, North Dakota, USA - PPLs Lake P8 Core (1) Depth... | ecosystem: Environmental > Aquatic > Freshwater...
CCGGCACCGCGAGCTACACCAGTTCGGCGACTGCCTTCCCGAGATCCTCGGTGTGCGCGGTCCCGCCGATGTCGGGCGTGCGCGGCGCGCCCGAGCCGGGCGCGAGCGACTTCTCGATCGCGGCGATGATCGCTGCCGCCGCGGCCGGCTCGCCGAGATGCTCGAGCATCATCGCGGCCGACCAGATCTGCGCGACCGGGTTCGCGATGCGCTTGCCGTAGATGTCGGGCGCGGAGCCGTGCACCGGTTCGAAGAGCGAGGGGAACGCGCGTTCGGGGTTGATGTTCGCCGACGGCGCGACGCCGATCGTCCCGGCGGTTGCCGGCCCCAGGTCGGACAGGATGTCGCCGAACAGGTTCGAGGCGACGATCACGTCGAAGCGCTGCGGATTGAGCACCATTTGGATGGTCAGGCCGTCGATGTGGTACTGGCTCGTCGCGACCTGGGGATACTGCTTCGCCATCGCCGCGAACCGCTCGTCCCAGTACGGCATGGTGATGAAGATGCCGTTCGATTTCGTGGCGGAGGTGACCTGCCGTCGCGGCCGCTTCATCGCCAGCTCGAACGCGAACTTCATGATCCGGTCCACGCCCTTGCGCGTGAAGCACGCCTGCTGCGTCACGAACTCGCGCTCGGTGCCCTCGAACATGCGCCCGCCGACCGAGGAGTACTCGCCCTCGGTGTTCTCGCGCACGACGTAGTAGTCGATGTCGCCGGGCTTGCGGCCTGCGAGCGGGCAAGGGATGCCGGGCATGAGCTTCACGGGCCGCAGGTTGACGTACTGGTCGAAGTCGCGGCGGAACTTGATGAGCGAGTTCCAGAGCGAGATGTGGTCGGGCACCAGCGCCGGCCAGCCGGTCGCACCGAAGAAGATCGCGTCGTGTCCGCCGATCGCGTCCTTCCAGTTCTCGGGCATCCACTGGCCGGTCTTGACCATGCGGTCGCAGTTCCAGTCGAAGTGGTCGAGCTGCAACTTGAAGCCGAACCGGCGCGACGCCGCGTCGAGCGCGCGCACGCCTTCGGGCATGACTTCCTTGCCGATGCCGTCGCCCGGGATCACTGCGATGCGATGGGTGTTCATTGAGGGTCCTCCGCCGGAGACGCGATTCTAGCCGTGCCAGCGCGCCCGTGATGCAGTCATTGACAGTGCACGGGACACTCCGGAGAATGCACCGGGCGCGCACAAGCACAACAACACTTCTTCAGCGGGCCCCGCCCGCGGTCCCGGGTCCACGCACCGGGGGACGCGTCGACCCGAACCCGACCGGAAACGCGTATGAAGAAGTGGCTTCGCCGTCCCGCCGCGCATGGCCTCCGCTGAAGGGAAACCCGCACCGCTCGCGCCCGAGGCGCGGACCTCTGACGTCGGCACCCGCAAGGCGCCCGACACCGAAGGGTCTGCGCCCGAGCGCCCCGGGTCGGAAGGTCCCGGCGCGGCACGCGCGCTGCTCGTCCTCGCGTTCCTCGTTGCCGCGGCGTGGTACCTCGCGTGGCGCCTGCGCACGCTCAACCCGGAGGTGCTCGGCCTCTCGATCACGATCCTGGCCGTCGAAGCGTTCCTGTTCTGCGGCATCCTGCTGTACCTGTTCACGACCTGGCGGCTCACCGTTCGCGTGCCGCCCGCACCGCAGCCCGGCCTCGCCGTCGACGTGTTCGTCACCACGGTGGACGAGCCGGTCGAGACGGTGCGGCGCACGCTGCTCGCGGCGCGGAACATGGAGTACGCGCACCAGACCTGGTTGCTCGACGACGGCGACCGCCCCGAGATGCGGCGGCTCGCCGCCGCGCTGCGCTGCCGCTACATCGCCCGCAACGAGGCGACCCGGGAGCGCGGGGGGTGCCTCAACAACGCGCTGAAGTTCTCGACCGCGGAGGTCATCGCGCTCTTCGATGCCGACCACGCGCCGGCGCGGCGCTTCCTGGTCGAGACCCTTGGCTACTTGCGCGACACCGGGGTCGGTTTCGTGCAGTCGCCGCTCGACTTCTACAACCTCGACTCCTTTGCACATCGGCGCGAGGGCGCGCGGCGCCTGGTGTGGACCGATCGGTCGCTTTACTTCCGCGTGATCCAGCGCGGCCGCGACTGGCGCGGCGCGGCGGTGCTGTGCGGGAGCTGCGCGGTGATCCGCCGCTCCGCGCTCGACAGCGTGGGCGGGTTCGCCGCGAGCACCGCGACCGAGGCGCTGCACACCTCGCTCAAGCTCCACAAGCGCGGCTACCGCTCGGTGTACCACGCGCGCTCGCTCGCGTTCGGCCTCGCGCCGACCGGGTTGGAGACGTTCGTGCGCCAGCGCATGCGCGCGGGCCTGGGCGCGATGCAGGTGTGGCGGCGCGAGCGCATTCTCACGTCGCGGCGGCTCACGGCGGCGCAGAAGCTCTGCTATTTCGCCCACCTCGCCGGCTACTTCGACGGCTGGCTCAAGGCGGTGCTCTACTTCGCGCCGGTCGTGGTGCTCGCGAAGGGCGTGCTGCCGTTCGCGGCGCCGGCCGAGGATTTCCTGCTGCATTTCGTGCCCTGTTATCTCCTCGCGTTCTGGACGCTCGAGGAGTTCGGTCGCGGCTACGCGCGCACGATCGCGGTCGCGCGGTACGGCATGGCACGGTTCGGCGCGTACCTGTGGGCGACTGCGGGCCTGCTCCGGCCGCAGGCGCGCCTGCGCGTCGCCGCCGCCCAGGAGGACATGCCGCAGCACGCCGGCCGCTATCTCGCGCCGCAATGGCTCGTGCTCGTCGCCAACGCGGTCGCGATTCCGGTCGGACTCGCGTTGCACGCCACCATGCACGTGTCGGCCCTCGTCGCGCTCGGGCTCGGCGTGCTGTGGGCGGCCGCGACCGCCGCGCTCGCCGCGTCGGTGATCCGGCACTCGCGCCGGCACGACAGCTTCCGGCGGCACGAATACCGCTTTCCCATCCCGATTCCCGCGCGCGTGCAATTCGCCGGCGAGGGGCCGGCGCTCGGGATCTTCGACGACGTGTCGTCGTCGGGGTTCCGGTTCTACGGCGCGCTTCCCCATCACCTCGCCGCGGGCCGCCGCCTGGAGGGCGACATCTTCCTGCCCAGCGGGCCGCTGCCTTTCCGCGCGCACGTGCGGAGCGAGGTGCGCGACCGGCCTGGGGGCCCGGCGAAATGCATCCGCTGCAGTTTCGCGTGGACCGGCGATGCGGGGCGCGACCGGCTGGACGCGCACCTGTACGGCTCCGATCTGCAGGTGGAGCTGAACGGGTTCGAGGAGCAGCGGTCGACCCCGCTCACGTGGCTCGCCCGGCGCTTCACGGGCGGGCGCGCGGCGGAGCGCATCGCGGCGGCCCATTGGGCGCCGGTGCTGTACCACGACACCACCTCGCGCGCGCCCGGGCCGCACGTCGCGTTCGTCTCAGTCCCGGAAGACGAGGCCACGCCGCGCACGCTCGTCACGCTGCGGCCGCTCGATCCGCGCGCCGACACACGCTTCCGGATGGTGACGCGCGTCGGCTCGCGCCGGCTCGGCGGGACGCCCGTGCCGCTGCGCAACGTCGACACCCCGGCGGCGCCGGTCTACCTGTACCAGTTCGCCGCGTGAGCCCGCAGGGCCGCCCCAAGGGCGAACACCCGAACGCGACGCGTGACGGTAGTCTAGTGAGCGCGCCGCGCGGCGCTCATCCTTATCCCGCCGCGCTGCCGCCCTCCCAGCCCTTCGCCCGGTCCACCGCGCGCGACCATGCGGCGAGCCGCCCGGCCGCCTCGTCGCGAGACATCTCCGGCTCGAAGGCGCGCTCCCGCTGCCACTGCGCGGCGATCGCGTCGCGGCTGCGCCAAACGCCCACTGCGAGCCCGGCGAGATACGCCGCCCCGAGCGCGGTCGTTTCCGCCACGCGCGGGCGCACCACCGGCACGCCGAGGAGATCCGCCTGGAACTGCATGAGCAAGGCGTTCGCCGTCGCGCCGCCGTCGACGCGCAGTTCGGCGAGCCCCACGCCCGAATCGCGCTGCATGGCGGCGAGCACCTCGGCCGACTGGAACGCGATCGACTCGAGCGCGGCCCGCGCGAGATGGGCGCCGGTCGTGCCGCGCGTCATCCCGAGCATCGCGCCGCGCGCATACGCGTCCCAGTGCGGCGCGCCGAGGCCCGCGAACGCCGGCACGAGATAGACGCCGCCCGCGTCGGGCACGGATGCGGCGAGCGCCTCGATCTCGCCTGCGGACGAGATGAGCTTCAGACCGTCGCGCAGCCATTGCACGACCGCGCCCGCGATGAAGACGCTGCCCTCGAGCGCGAACTCGGGCTCGCCGGTCGACGCGGCGCGCGTCGTGATGAGCCCCTCGGCCGATGCGATTCGCGCCGTGCCGGTGTGCAGCAGCATGAAACAGCCGGTGCCGTAGGTGTTCTTGGCCATGCCGGGGCCATGGCACCCCTGGCCGAAGAGCGCAGCCTGCTGATCGCCGGCGATGCCGGCGATGGGGACGCCCGCGCCCAGGAGGTCGGGCGAAGCTTCGCCGAACACGCCGCTCGACGCGCGCACGTCCGGCAGCAGCGCGCGCGGGATCCGGAACAGCTCGAGCAGCGCATCGTCCCAGCCCCCGAGCTCGATGTCGTAGAGCAGGGTGCGCGAGGCGTTGGACGGATCGGTGACGTGGAGCCGGCCGCGCGAGAGCTTCCACGCGATCCAGGTGTCGATCGTGCCGAACGCGAGCTCGCCGCGCTCGGCGCGCGCGCGCGCGCCCGGGATCGTGTCGAGCAGCCAGGCGAGCTTGGTGGCGGAGAAGTAGGGGTCGAGCACGAGCCCGGTCTTCGCGCGCACCGCTTCGGCGGCGCCGTCCGCCCGCAGGCGGTCGCATACGTCGGCGGTGCGCCGGTCCTGCCAGACGATCGCGTTGGCGAGCGGAGCACCGCTCGCGCGGTCCCAAAGCACCGTGGTCTCGCGCTGGTTGGTGATGCCGACCGCCGCCACGTCGCGCGCGGCAACGCGCGCGTTGGCCAGTGCCTCCTGCGCGACCGCGAGCTGCGTGCGCCAGATCTCCTCCGGATCGTGCTCCACCCAGCCGGGCCGCGGGAAAATCTGGCGAAACTCGCGCTGCGCGACGCCGCGCACCGCGCCGGACTCGTCGAAGACGATGGCGCGCGAGCTGGTGGTGCCTTGATCGAGGGCGAGGACGACCTTCACTCGGAGCGGGACATCAAGAGCGGAAAACGGGAAGGGTAATGCATCGCGCGCCGGCGCAGCGTTCGCTGCTAGAATCGCCGCACCGCAACATCGCGCCCGTCCCATGCCGCTCCCCGTCCCGACCGTCGCGCGCTCGCTCACGCATACCCGCAGGCTCCGCTTCGAGGCGTACAAGCGCGCCGACGGGCTCTGGGACATCGAGGCGCATCTCACCGACGTCAAGCCGTTCGACTACAAGCTCTCGAGCGGCGTCCGTCCGGCCGGCACGCCCGTGCACGACATGTGGATCCGGCTCACCGTCAACCTCGACCTCGAGGTCGTCGCCGCGCTCGCGCAGACCGAGGCGATGCCCTACGAGCCGCAGTGCGCCGAGGCGACGCCCGACTATCGCAAGCTCGTCGGGCTGAACCTCGGCCGCGGGTTCCGCAAGGCGGTGCAGCAACGTTTTCACGATCAGGCCGGCTGCCGCCACATCAACGAGGCGCTCTGGCAGTTCCCGACCGCCGCGATCCAGGCGATGGCCGGCGAGAAGGTCGACAACGAGGACGACGGCACCAAGCCGTTCCAGCTCGACCGCTGCCGCGCGCTCGACACGAGCGGCGAGGCCGTGCGGCAGTACTACCCGAAGTGGTACCGCAGGGCGCGGACCGGCACCGAATAGATCGCGCCCGCGGTTGAGCGGGATCAATGCGCAGCGCGCCGTGGGGGCGCGAGACTGTGGCGCAACACGGAGAGGGCTCGATGAAGATCCACGAGTATCAAGCGAAGGAAGTGCTGCGCAAGTTCGGCGTGCCGACGCCGCGTTCGGTGGCGTGCTTCTCGGTGGACGAGGCCGTGCAGGCGGCGCAGTCGCTCGGCGGCAAGGTGTGGGTGGTCAAGGCACAGATCCACGCGGGCGGACGCGGCAAGGGCGGCGGCGTGAAGCTGGCGAAGTCGATCGACGAGGTGAAGTCGCTCGCCGGCCAGATCCTCGGCATGCAGCTCGTGACCCATCAGACCGGTCCGCAGGGCCAGAAGGTGCGCCGCCTCCTGATCGAGGAGGGTGCCGACATCAAGCGCGAGCTCTACGTCGGCATGGTCGTGGATCGGCAGACGCAGAAGGTCTGCCTGATGGCCTCCAGCGAGGGCGGCATGGACATCGAGGAGGTCGCAGCGACCCATCCGGAGAAAATCCAGCGCGTGTTCGTCGATCCGGAGACCGGGCTGAAGGACGCCGAGGCCGACGACGTTGCGCGGAAGCTGGGCGTGCCCGAGGCCGGCGTGGCGCAGGCGCGCGCGGTGCTGCAGGGGCTGTACCGCGCGTTCTGGGCCTCCGATGCGTCGCTCGCCGAGATCAACCCGATGATCCTCACCGGCGACGGCAAGGTGGTGGCGCTCGACGCGAAGATGACCTTCGACGACAACGCGCTCTTCCGTCATCCCGAGATCGTCGCGATGCGCGATCTGGACGAGGAGGATCCGGCCGAGGTGGAGGCGTCCAAGCACGACCTCAACTACATCCAGCTCGAAGGCAACATCGGCTGCCTGGTGAACGGCGCCGGCCTCGCCATGGCGACGATGGACGTGATCAAGCTCTACGGCGACAGTCCGGCCAACTTCCTCGACGTCGGCGGCGGCGCGACGACCGAGAAGGTGACCGAGGCGTTCAAGATCATGCTCCGCAACCCGGGGTTGAAGGCGATCCTCGTGAACATTTTCGGCGGGATCATGAAGTGCGACGTGATCGCGACCGCGCTGGTCGAGGCGGCGAAGGTCGTGAGCCTGCGGGTGCCGCTGGTCGTGCGGCTCGAGGGCACCAACGTGGAGCTCGGCAAGAAGATCCTCGCCGACTCGGGGCTGCCGATCATCTCGGCGGCGAACATGGCGGACGCGGCGGAAAAAGTCGTGGCAGCAGCCAAAGGGAAGCGCTGATCATGTCGATCCTGATCAATAAGAATTCGCGGGTGGTGACGCAAGGCATCACCGGCAAGACCGGCCAGTTCCACACGCGCATGAGCCGGGACTACGCGAACGGCAAGGCCTGCTACGTCGCGGGGGTGAACCCGAAGAAGGCCGGCGAGGACTTCGAGGGGATCCCGATCTTCGCCAGCGTCAAGGACGCCAAAGCGAAGACCGGCGCGAACGTTTCGGTGATCTACGTCCCGCCGCCCGGCGCGGCCGCCGCGATCTGGGAGGCGTGCGAGGCCGACCTCGATCTCGTCATCTGCATCACCGAGGGCATCCCGGTGCGCGACATGATCGAGGTGCGCGACCGCATGCAGAAGCAGACCCGGAAAACGCTCCTCGTCGGTCCGAACTGCCCGGGCGTCATCACCCCGGAGGAGATCAAGATCGGCATCATGCCGGGCCACATCCACAAGAAGGGCCGCATCGGCGTGGTGTCGCGCTCGGGCACCCTCACCTACGAGGCGGTGGGCCAGCTCACCGCGCTCGGTTACGGACAGTCGTCCGCGGTCGGCATCGGCGGCGATCCGGTCAACGGACTGAAGCACGTCGACGTGCTCAAGCTCTTCAACGACGACCCCGAGACCGACGCCGTGATCATGATCGGCGAGATCGGCGGCGCCGACGAGGAGACCGCCGCGCGCTGGGTGAAAGCCAACATGAAGAAGCCCGTCGTCGGCTTCATCGCCGGCGTGACCGCGCCGCCGGGCAAGCGCATGGGCCACGCCGGTGCGATCATCTCCGGCGGCAAGGGCACCGCGCAGGAGAAGCTCGCGGTGATGGAGGAGTGCGGCATCAAGGTCACCAAGAATCCCGCGGAAATGGGCAAGCTTCTCAAGTCCGTACTCAAGTGAGCGGCTTTCCGCGACGCCGGTTCCTCGCCGCCGGCAGCGCGCTCGCGCTCTCTGCGTGCGCCGGCCCGGGCGGGCTCGACCCGTTCGCGCCCAAGCGCGCGAGCGGGTACGCCGACGTGGAGAACGGGCGGCTCTACTACGAGACCGCCGGCTCGGGAACGCCCGTCGTCTTCCTGCATGCGTTCGCCCTGGACACGCGCATGTGGGACGATCAATTCGAGGCGCTCGCGCGCGATTTCCGCGTCGTTCGCTACGACTTGCGCGGCTTCGGACGGTCCACCATGCCGCAGCCGGGGCGGCCGTACTCCCACGGCGACGACCTCGCGGCGCTGCTCACCAAGCTCGACGCGCACCGGCCGCACGTGGTCGGCGCCTCGATGGGCGGGCGCTGCGCGCTCGACTTCGCGGTCACGCAGCCCGATGCCATGCGCTCGGTCGTCGCCGTCGACACCGTGATCGGCGGCTGGCCGTGGTCGCGGGCCTGGGTGGAGGCCTACTCGCCGGTCATCCAGGCCGGGCGACGCGGCGACATCGCGGCTGCAAAGGCGGCGTGGCTCGCGCTGCCGCTGTTCGCGTCGGCGCGCGCGAACAAGCAGGTGGATGCCCGCTTGAGCCGCATGGTCGAGGACTACTCGGGCTGGCACTTCGTGAACGTCGACCCGGAGCGCCGGGTGGCGCCGCCGACGCTGTCCCAGCTCGGGAAGATCCGCGCGCCGACGCTCGCGCTGATCGGCGACAACGATCTGCCCGAGTTTCACCGCATGGCCGAGAGCGTCGAGCGACAGGTCGCCAACGCGCGCCGCCTGACCGTTCCGGCGGCCGGCCACTTGGCCAACATGGAATCCCCCGAGCCCGTGACCAAGGCGTTGCGCGCCTTCTTCGCGCGCGCGTAGTGTTCAACGCCGGGGACGCCCTGCGGCGCAGCATCCGCTGCGGCCGCCCCGCTTGACCGTCGTCAATGGCGCATCGCGCGCGCGCGCGGGATACTCCAGCGAGAATGCATCGACCGAGGGCCAACGGCAATGAATGACGGGGCAGGAGCGGCGGCGCCCGCGCGCAAGTCCAAAGTGCGCGCGACGCTCAAGGGGCGCCAGCCGCAGCCGCAGGCGCGTGCGGAGGTGCGGCCGCTGCTCGGTGACGCGCCGCCGCGGCGCGACCTGCTGATCGAGTTCCTGCACCGGATCCAGGACCGGTACGGCGCGCTGTCCGACCGCCATCTCGTCGCGCTCGCGGCCGAGATGGGGCTCGCAATGACCGAGGTCTACGAGGTCGCGACGTTCTATCACCACTTCGACGTGGTGAAGGACGGCGCCGCCACGCCGGCGGCGGTGACGGTGCGCGTGTGCGACTCCCTGTCGTGCGAGCTGGCCGGCGCCAAGGCGCTGCTCGATAAGCTCCCGAAGCTGCTCGGCAAGGACGTGCGGGTCCTGCACGCGCCCTGCATCGGACGCTGCGAGCAGGCGCCGGCGGCCACGGTGCACCAGCATCCGGTGCCCAATGCCACGGTCGAGAAGATCCAGGCGCTGGTGAAGGCACGCGACCTTTCGCATCCGCCCGCGCGCGACCGCGCGACGTTCGCGCCGGAGAGCTTCATCGAGCCGCTCGACACGCCCGGGCCGGGCTCGACCGTGAGCCCGGCCTACGTCGGGTACGACACGTATCGCAAGGCGGGCGGCTACCGCCTGATCGCCGAATGCCTCGCCGGCGCGCACGACGCGGAGGCGCTCATCCAGAAGATGGAGCACTCAGGACTGCGCGGTCTCGGCGGCGCGGGGTTCCCGACCGGGCGCAAGTGGCGCATCGTCCGCGCCGAGGCGCAGCCGAAGGTCGCGGCGCTCAACATCGACGAGGGCGAGCCCGGCACGTTCAAGGACCGCGTCTACCTCGAGCGCGATCCGCACCGGTTTCTCGAGGGCATGCTGATCGCCGCGTGGGTGGTGCAGGCGGGCGCCTGCTACATCTATCTGCGCGACGAGTATCACGGCTGCCGGGCCATCCTCGAGCGGGAGCTCGCGCGCCTCAAGGGCGACCCGCCCTGCGCGCTGCCGGTGATCGAGCTGCGGCGCGGCGCCGGCGCGTACATCTGCGGCGAGGAGTCGGCGATGATCGAGTCGATCGAGGGCAAGCGCGGCATGCCGCGCCTGCGCCCGCCGTACGTCGCGCAGGTGGGCCTGTTCGGCTACCCGACGCTCGAGCACAACTTCGAGACCGTCTACTGGGTGCGCGACATCCTCGAGAAGGGCCCGGAGTGGTTCGCGGGGTTCGGTCGCAACGGCCGCAAGGGGCTGCGCTCCTTCTCGGTGTCGGGCCGGGTGAAGAAGCCCGGGATGCACCTCGCCCCGGCGGGCATCACGGTACGCGAGCTGATCGACGAGTATTGCGGCGGCATGCTGGACGGGCATCGCTTCTATGCGTACCTGCCGGGCGGCGCGTCCGGCGGCATCCTGCCGGCGACGATGGCCGACATCCCGCTCGATTTCGACACGCTCAACAAGCACGGCTGCTTCATCGGCTCGGCGGCGGTCGTGATCCTCTCGGACAAGGACCGCGCGAGCGACGCAGCGCGCAATCTGCTCGCCTTCTTCAAGGAGGAGTCCTGCGGGCAGTGCACGCCCTGCCGCGTGGGCACGGCGAAAGCGCTCGCGCTGATGCAGCAACCGAAGTGGGACGCGCCGCTGCTGAAGGAGCTTTCCCAGGCGATGATGGATGCGTCCATCTGCGGGCTCGGGCAGGCGGCGCCGAACCCGATCCTGTGCGTGACGAAGCATTTCGGCCACGAGATCTCGTGACCGCGGCAAGGAGCAACCGATGGATCGCGTGAGCAACGCCCAGGCCGCCACGATGCCGGTGGAGTTCAAGCTGAACGGCCGCACGGTCGTCGGCCGCGCCGACGAGACGATCATCGAGACGGCCCGGAGCCACGGCGTGGAGATCCCCCATCTCTGCTACAAGCCCGGGCTGCGCCCGGACGGCAACTGCCGGGCCTGCGTGGTGGAGATCAAGGGCGAGCGGGTGCTCGCGCCGTCCTGCTGCCGCTATCCGCAGGATGGAATGGAGGTCACGACCGACAGCGCGCGCGCGGTCGCGTCGCAGAAGCTGGTGCTCGAGCTGCTGCTCTCGGACATGCCGGAGGCGCGGCATACCGCCGAGAGCGAGCTCGACCTGTGGGCGCGCAAGCTCGAGGTGGGACTGCCGCGCTTCCCCGCGCGGCACCAGCCGCGCGCCGACGTCTCGCATCCGGCCATCGCGGTCAACCTGGATGCCTGCATCCAGTGCACGCGCTGCGTGCGCGCCTGCCGCGAGGAGCAGGTGAACGACGTGATCGGCTACGCGTTCCGCGGCGAGCACTCGAAGATCGTGTTCGACCTCGACGACCCGATGGGCGACTCGACCTGCGTCGCGTGCGGCGAGTGCGTGCAGGCCTGTCCGACCGGCGCGCTGATGCCGGCACGGGGCGCCGGGCTGGTCGAGGCGGACCGGAAGGTGGACTCGGTCTGCCCGTACTGCGGCGTCGGCTGCCTGCTCACTTACCACGTCAAGGACAACCGCATCGTGCAGGTGCAGGGCCGCGACGGCCCGTCGAACCACGGCCGTCTCTGCGTCAAGGGGCGCTACGGCTTCGACTACGTCGTGCACCGGCACCGCCTCACGACGCCGCTGGTGCGGAAGACCGGGGTGCCGAAGACGAAGGACTTCGTCGTCGATCCCGACAACTGGCGCGACGCGTTCCGCGCGGCAACCTGGGAGGAGGCGCTCGAGCTCGCGGCCAAGGGCTTGCGCGAGATCCGCGACCGGCACGGCAAGAAGGCGCTCGCGGGCTTCGGCTCGGCGAAGGGCTCCAACGAGGAGGCGTATCTCTTCCAAAAGCTGGTGCGCACCGGCTTCGGCTCGAACAACGTCGACCATTGCACGCGCCTCTGCCACGCCTCGAGCGTCGCGGCGCTGATGGAAGGCATCAATTCCGGCGCCGTGTCGAACCAGGTGAGCGACGTGCGCAACGCCGAGGTCGTGCTGGTGATCGGCGCGAACCCGACCGTCAACCACCCGGTCGCCGCGACGTGGATCAAGAACGCGGCCAAGCGCGGCGTGAAGCTTATCGTGGCCGACCCGCGCCGGACCGAGCTCGCGCGGCACGCGACGCACGTCCTGCAGTTCAACGCGGACACCGACGTGGCGATGCTGAACGCGCTGATGTACACGATCGTGGAGGAGGGGCTCGTCGACGAAGCCTTCATCCGCGACCGCACCAGCGGCTACGAGGCGCTGCGCGAGAACGTTAAGAAGTATGCGCCGGAGGCGATGGCGCCGATCTGCGGGATTCCCGCGCCGATGCTGCGCGCGGTCGCGCGCCTGTACGCGACTTCGAAGGCCTCGATGATCCTGTGGGGCATGGGGATCTCGCAGCACGTGCACGGCACCGACAACGCGCGCTGCCTGATCGCGCTCGCGCTGATGACCGGGCAGATCGGCCGGCCGGGCACGGGCCTCCACCCGCTGCGCGGCCAGAACAACGTGCAGGGCGCCTCGGACTCGGGCCTGATCCCGATGGTGTTCCCGGACTACCAACGCGTGGACAACCCGGAAGCGCGCAAGCGCTTCGAGAAGTTCTGGGGCGTCGAGCTCGACCCGAAGCCCGGGCTGACGGTGGTCGAGATCATGAACGCCGCGAAGAAACGCGAGATCCGCGGGATGTACGTGATGGGCGAGAACCCCGCGATGTCGGATCCGGACGTCGACCACGCGCGCGAGGCGATGGCCGCGCTCGATCATCTGGTGGTGCAGGACCTCTTCCTGACCGAGACCGCGTACCTCGCGGACGTGATCCTGCCGGCGACCGCCTGGCCCGAGAAGGCCGGCACCGTGTCGAACACGGACCGGATGGTCCAGCTCGGCCGCAAGGCGATCGAGCCGCCGGGCGATGCGCGGGAGGACCTCTGGATCATCAACGAGATCGCGCGCCGCATCGGGCTCGACTGGACCTACGTGCACCCACGGGACGTGTTCAACGAGATGCGCGGCTGCATGGATTCGATCGCCGGCATCACCTGGGAGCGCCTCGAGCGCGACTCGTCGGTCACCTATCCGTGCGAGAAGGAGGGCGACCCGGGCACCCCGGTCATCTTCACGACCCACTTCCCGACCGCCACCGGGCGCGGCAAGTTCGTTCCGGCGGACATCATCCCTGCCGCCGAGCGGCCCGATCGCGACTATCCGGTCGTGCTGATCACCGGCCGACAGCTCGAGCACTGGCACACCGGCGCAATGACGCGCCGCGCGGGCGTGCTCGACGCGATCGAGCCCGAGCCGGTGGCGAGCATCCATCCGCTCGACCTCGCCGGGCTGAAGGCGAAGCCTGGCGACGTGATCACCGTCGAGTCCCGGCGTGGCGCGATCTCGCTCTACGCGCGCGCCGACGAGGGCACGCCGGCGGGCGCGGTGTTCATCCCGTTCTGCTACTACGAAGCCGCGGCCAACGTCCTCACCAACCCGGCGCTCGACCCGGTCGGCAAGATTCCCGAGTTCAAGTACTGCGCGGTGCGCGTGACCAAGGGCGGTGCAACGCCCCAGCGGATGAGCTTTGGCGGTGGGCAGGCGACGCTGCCGGCGCCGGAGAAGGTGCACGTCTGAGCGTCCGCGCGCTCGGCCCGACAAGCTGACGGCACGGCAGGCAGGGCGGTTAAACTCGCCCTGTCGTGCCGTCTTCAGCGCCCCTCGATCCCGAACTCCTCGCAGCGCTGCAGCGCATGGGTCTGGTGGGCCCGCGCGCACCCTGCACGCTCACGCCGCTCACCGGTGGGGTCTCGTCGGACATCTTCAGAGTCGACGTCGAAGGCCGCAGCTTCTGCGTCAAGCGCGCGCTCGCGAAGCTCAAGGTGGCCGCCGACTGGCGCGCGCCGGTCGAGCGCAACCACAGCGAGGCGGAGTGGCTCCGCGTCGCCTCCGAGCTCGTCCCGGACGCGGTGCCGCGACTGATCGCCGAGGACGCGGAGGCCGGTCTCTTCGCGATGCAGTGGCTCGCGCCCGACGAGCATCCGGTCTGGAAGGCGCAGCTGCGCGATGGGACGATCGAGCCCGCAGTCGCGATCGAGGTCGGGCGGCGCATCGCGCGCGTCCACGCAGCGACCGCGGGGCGGCGCGAGATCGCCGCACGGTTCGCGACCGACCACATCTTCCTGCCGATCCGGCTGGCGCCCTACCTGCTCGCGACCGCCGAGCGGCATCCCGACGTCGCGCCGGCGCTGCGCGCGATCGCCGAAGGCACCGCGCGCACGAAGCTGGCGCTCGTGCACGGCGACGTGAGCCCGAAGAACATCCTCGTCGGGCCGCGCGGCCCGGTGTTCCTCGACGCCGAGTGCGCCTGGTACGGCGACCCGGCCTTCGACCTGGCTTTCTGCCTCAACCACCTGCTGCTCAAGTGTCTGTGGCAGCCGCAGTGGCGCGCGCGCTACCTCGCCGCGTTCCGCGCCCTCGGCGACGCCTATCTCGGCGGCGTCACCTGGGAGCCGCGCGACGTGTTCGAGGCACGCTGCGCGCGGCTGCTGCCGGGCCTCTTCCTCGCACGGATCGACGGCAAGTCGCCGGTTGAGTACGTCACCGTCGAGGCGGACCGCGACCGGGTGCGCGCGTGCGCGAAGCCGCTCCTGCGCGCGCCGCGCGCCCGCCTGACCGAAGTGGCGGAAGCCTGGCGCCAGACGCTGGAGAGGCATTAGCGGCGGCGACATGGGAAGCAGCGCGATCGTGGAGGTGAAGGGCCGCCGGGTCTGGGACTCGCGCGGGCGGCCCACGGTCGAGGTCGAGGTGGCCCTCGCCGGCGGCGCGCGCGGACGCGCACTGGCGCCCGCGGGCGCCTCGCGCGGCACGCACGAAGCGGTGGATCTGCGCGACGGCGGCGCGCGGCTCGGCGGAATGGACGTCGCCGGCGCAGTGGCGAACGTGAACGGGCCGATCGCCCGGGCGCTCGTCGGCATGGATGCGCGCCAACAGGCCGCCGTCGATGCCGCGCTGATTGCGCTCGACGGCACCCCGACGAAGGCCCGGCTCGGCGGCAACGCCACGATCGCCGCGTCGCTCGCGGTGGTGCACGCCGCCGCCGCGGCGGAGGGCGTGCCACTGTGGCGTCATCTCGCGGCGGGCGCACCGGTCACGCTGCCGCTCCCCGAGATCCAGATCTTCGGCGGCGGCGCGCACGCCGGGCGCCGCGTCGACATCCAGGACTTCATGGTGATGCCGGTCGGCGCCGCGAGCTTCGACCAGGCGCTCGAGATGACCGCCGAGATCTATCGCGCCGCCGGCGAGCTGATGCGCGACGCCGGGCGCCTCGCGGGCGTCGCCGACGAGGGCGGATGGTGGCCGGCGTTCGCCACGAACGAGGAGGCGCTCGACTGGCTCGTGCGCGCGATCGAGCGCGCCGGGTTCGCTCCGGGCGCCGACGTCGCGATTTCGCTCGACGTCGCCGCTTCCGAGTTTGGGCGCGGCGGCCGCTACCGGCTCGGGCTGGAGCAGCGCGACCTCGACTCGGACGGCATGATTGAGCTCCTGCTCCGCTGGGTCGCGCGCTACCCGATCGTGTCGATCGAGGACCCGCTCGCCGAGGACGACGCGGCGGGCATCGCCCGCTTCACGCACGCGGTCGCGGGGCGCGTCCAGGTGATCGGCGACGACTTGCTCGTGACCAGCGCCGCGCGCGTGGCGGCGGCTGCGGCGCAGGGCGCCTGCAACGCCGCGCTGATCAAGCCGAACCAGGCCGGTACGGTGACCGAGACGAAGGACGCGCTCGACGCTGCGCGGCGCGCCGGCTGGGCGACGATCGTGTCGGCGCGCTCCGGCGAAACGGAGGACGTCTCGATCGCGCACCTCGCGGTGGGGTGGAGCGCGGGCCAGCTCAAGGTCGGCGCCTTCGCGCGCTCCGAGCGCATGGCGAAATGGAACGAATGCCTGCGCATCGAGGCGGCGCTCGGCGCCGCCGCCCGGTTCGCCGGGCGGGCGGCGCTCGCGCTGGGCGGGCGATGACGCACAGCGTCATCGCGCCCGGCCCCCCGCTTCCATCGCCCCCGTATT
>Ga0209706_10001006_pt1 | contig 15979 bp, 5 predicted proteins | sample PPLLaktember2015_6_FD_187263 | JGI IMG/M metagenome (GOLD analysis project Ga0209706, IMG submission 187263) | Freshwater sediment microbial communities from Prairie Pothole Lake near Jamestown, North Dakota, USA - PPLs Lake P8 Core (1) Depth... | ecosystem: Environmental > Aquatic > Freshwater...
TTGAAGAATCCTCCCTTAGCGAGCCAGAAGTCAGAAGTAACAAAATTATTGTTTACCCTGTAGTATGTCAACCGCGGATAAGCTCCACCTATATTATCTCTAACAAAGGCAGAATATGTATTATCGCCCCATCCGTTCCAGAAATATAAATTTGTGAGTGCGATGTCGTAGAATGCACGGCCTGTACCGACAACTGCAAATTCGAAATTCTTATAGCCAACCCTTGCATTCAGGGCATAATAGAGCCGTGGAGAAGAGTGACCTATCATACTGGCATCATTGTCATCAACTATATTGTCGCCATTTAAATCTGCATATTTCAGGTCTCCCTGGTGGAGAATATCATCAAACCTCTGGGGAATAACCAATGCTTCAGCATCGGTGGAAAATTTACCAAGATATGTTTGTCCGAATATTGCATCAGCCGGATTTCCGGTTCTATGCTGATATTCGAACCTGTAATTTGGTTCGTCGTATTTAAGCCTCTCACTGTTCTGGATAACTCCACTTATGCCAAATGAATAAAACAAATTGTTGTTTACCCTGTCAGTGAACTGAAGACTGGCTTCCAGACCGGTATATCTGGTTTTGTTGTAATTATACCAGGGCCTGGAGTTTGAAATGCCAACCATCAGTGGAATGGTATATTCAACCTGATCAATCTGGCCGTCATATACATTATTATACCAGGTCATATCCAGCGATATCTTTTCATTCATCAGCAGAGCATCAAAACCTGCACTGATTTCCTTGACTGTTTCCCATGTAAGATCTGGATTCCCCATTCTCTGCAGGTATGATCGAGGGACATTGACATCCGTAGTGGTACCAAACCAGGTATTGGTTGAAATAGGTCCAAAAGCAGAACCTGATGTGTTGACATTCCACCTGTCAACATAATAGAATGGTGAAAGGTATCTTTCATTTCCAAGAATCCCGGCCTGAACCCTGAGTTTAAGGAAATTAAAAAATTTAAAATTCTGCATAAAGTTTTCTTCGGAGATTACCCAGCTTAGACCTCCTGAAGGAAACAGGCCAAACCTGTTACCTTTGTCAAAACTGTGAGTGCCTGCATAATTTAAAACACCCATCACAGTATATTTGTCATTATATGTATAGGAGCCGGTGAAAACAACATTTTGCTGACGTTGAGGCTCTTCAATTCCATTTCTTTTTGCATTGCCGATATAGTATGTAAGTGACGAGCTGATCGCACTGTTGTCAAAATTCTTGTTGTAGCTCAGACGTTCGTAAATTGCAAATCTCTGGAAATAATAGTCCATCAGTTTATTCATATCAGCCATATCGTATCCTACATGTGCTGAACGGGAGAGTAAAATTGTATCATTGCCGGTAACTCCGGTTGCTGGTGATGCAATATACCCGATATAATCCTCAGCTTTTCCGAGACGCACAAGATTGTAAGTATTAAACCCAATAAATGTTTTTGACTTAAGTCCCGGGATAATATTCTTCAAATCAAAGTCGAAGGCAATATTGGCTGCTCCGGTACGACCTGTTTCGGTATAATATCCCTGGGCTTCCAGGCCGCCAATAGGATTATCAGGGTAAGCCTGGCTCACTCCATACCATGGTACCTGTGCTATGTCATCATATGCAGCCCATACCGGGAAAGCAATCGGAGGTGTGTCATTGACATCGAGCAGTAAATATGGAAATTCTAAAAGGGTTAAAACAGGATTATCAGTTCCTTCAGAAGTAAACTGCGGATCGTATCCGTAGTTTGGAGAACGTCTTATTGTTAAGTTTCCGTAGAAATCGAACTGCACCTTAAAAACATCGTTAATCTTAATATCGATGTTTGAGCGGGTTGCTATCCTGTTATAATCAGCCTTACTCCCTATTTTAAAAATATCCCCTTCTCCATTATATCCTACATAAGAATGATACTGAACAATTTCATTACCTCCGGACGAAGAAACGTTTGCCCTTGTTAACGATCTTGTATTTTTAAACATCATATCCCTGAAATTCACACTGGGGTGATAAAGATCGTACGGATCGTTTTTTGCATAGGCTGCGATATCTTCAGAAGTGTACCGGGGAGCCTCTCCGTCATGGTACCTTGCCTGGTTGTTAAGAGTAGCGTACTCACTGCCGGATACCCATTCTGGCATCCTGTCGATTGAGCTTACCCCCTGTTCAAAGTTGATATTCAGTGAATGCTCATTAGCATAACCCCGCTTGGTTTTAATATATACAACCCCTGCTGCAGCTTCCGGTCCGAACATTGCCTTTGCAGCGATATCCTTAATAATTGAAACAGATTCAATTTCGTTCGGATCAAGAGGCATCTCACCAATATCCATAGGTATATCGTCGACCATATAAATCAGACTTCGTCCTCTGGAGGTAACATCTATTTTCTCCAACGCTCCGAAACTTCCCAGATATTCCTGGGCACTAAGACCCGGAGTCCCATTGAGTTCTGTTACGTCAACTCCTGCAGCAAGACCGGTAAGTGCGTTGCGGAGATCTGTTGAAGGATACATCTCCAGACTTTTCCCGTCAATAATTGTGGTGCTTCCTGTCATGTGACGCCTTTTAATTGTTGTAAACGGAAGCTTCACATCATCGGATGATGTTGCATAGAGCTTTGCTTTTGTAAGCACTACGGTACTATTGTTAAGTAAATCAATAACAGGAGAGACATTTTTATTAAAAGCCCTGGATGAAATCGATACATAGTCATCAGGATATCCCTTAAACGAAGCTGTGCCATCCGCAGCGGTCTTTGTATGAATCACCCCCTCGCTGACAATAACATCGGCTTGCGGAATCGGGTTTCCTTCTTCATCGACAACCTTAAGGATCACGTTAACAGATTGCCTTCCTTTCTTTTCTTTCCGGGTCTGGCCAGTTAAAGTTCCTGTTATTAACAATAGGCTTAGCAGCAGTAAACCGGCAAATCTTATTTTTCGAAATAATATATTAATAAATCTCATAAACTTAGGTTTTATTGGTTTATGTTACCAAACGGTGTTTGGGACAAAATTTTTCATTTTAAAGTTATCTTCTGTATCGAATGGAAGATAATACATGGCGTCTTTCCAGCCTATCTGACGGTCAGAAGGCAACGCTTTACGGTTATGCCTGAATCCGGTAGGGTATTCGGCAGGATCATAACTACCCTCTTCAAGTTTTTCAATATCCATTCCGTAGAGCGTACTCCGGCCGACATCAGGTGCTTCCATCCAGCGGCGTATATCGAAATAGTAATGGCCTTCCCATGATAATTCAATATTACGTTCATTTCTGATCCTTGGTCGGAAGTCCTCAGTGCTGGCAGTAAATATACCAGGCACAGGTACATGATTAACTCGTTCCCTTATTAAATTTATAGCTTGCACGGCTGAAAGATCGGCATCGGGAGCCATTCCATCCGGACCATAAGCTTCGTTAGCTGCTTCTGCATAGTTCAGATAGAGCTCAGCGAACCGGAACAGGGGGTCGGTATAAATTTTACTTACCCTGTTTTTGGTACTTTGCTCACCCCATCTTTTTCGCTCATAATAAAATGTTTTGGAAATACCGAGAAAAGCCTGATCGAGAAGTTCCGAATAGGTAGCTTTACCGCCGGAATATGTATAATAGAGCTGTGCTTTATTATTTGTCCAGTTCAGACACGAAGATTGATTATAAATAATATCAAAGTCAAAACGGGGATCCCTGTCAATATATGGATTCTGTTCATAATAGTGTCCCGCGGTTGTTGCAGCATCACGGTCAGTCTGGGTATTGAGAGGCTCTCCCCACTTTGTTTCATATTTGTCCACCCAGTTTTGAGTGGGACAAACACCAGACCATGAAGTTTTATTATTACCGAAAACGCCATTAACTATTCCTGCCCAGTCACCGGTGTTCCAGGTCTTGGTCCCTGCTGTCCATGCCCATAACTGCTCATTGGTATAACTGGCGCCTACATAATTCAACTTTCTGTCTTCCGCTGACAACAATTCGTATTGGTATTCCTTAGCTATTACTATTGCTTCCCAGCTTGCAACAGCAGCATTTTGCCAGGCTGTTATTCCGCCCTGGTTATTGAGTGGACTTGCTCCGTATAACAATGCACGGGATTTGTAAGCTTTTGCTGCCACTCCGGTCGGACGGCCCTGAAGAGGATCAGCAAGATGGCCTACTTCACCCGGACCAGGATCCCTGCGCATTCTTCCCGCGAGGTTGAAATAGTAAGCAGCAGTATCAAAATCCTGCGCGATCTTTACACAGGTCTCATATTTGGATAGTCTTGCTAAATCCCATTGGTCGTCAGGTCCTATTACTTTTGTGATATATGGCATAGCTCCCCATAAACGGAATAGTTCAAAGTGGCAGAAAGCCCTGACAAAGTGGGCCTGCCCTTTAAGGTCATTTATTTCAACTTCATCAACATTATTCTCCTCAAGATAATGAATGTTCTTTAATGCCATATTGCATATCCTTATGTCCTTGAACATTGATGAAAGAATAGGGCGCCTCTTGCCGTCATATGTAAACCTTGAAACGAAACTGGCGTTTCCGCTTTTAAAGGTATGTACCTGCATCTGTCGGCCCTGATCGGCAGCATCCGTAAAAGTTTCCCATGTCCATTTCTGATCAATGAAATCATAATAAAGAGGAAAAGCTGTCCTTATATTGAAATTGTACCAGCCGCCCTCGAAATATGATGTCCCGGTATAAACAGCATCGAAGAACAACCTGAAGTTTTCATATTTGCCGAATACTTCTTCTTCGGTAAGTCCCTGTTCGGGAGCCTTATCAAGGTATTCCTCGAGGCAGGAGGTTGATAAAACCATAGTAAGGCCTGTAAACAGTAGAATTATCAGATATTTTTTCATACGTTTATTTTTTTATTTTTAATGATCGTATGGAACCGCATTAAAAAAATAATCATTCTTGTTTGTTTAAAAAATGATGATTTTTTTAATGCTTGTTTCATAATATTAATCTTTATGAATTTAAGAAATCAACTTAACTCCAACTTTTACGGTAGCCATGATAGGATAGAATCCGTATATAAAATCTTTTCTTTCGGGATCGCCTTCAATAAGCTTTGTAAAAGTAAGAAGGTTATTGCCGGTTGCATAAACCAGCATGTTGGAAACACCAATTAAATTGTTCAGGAAGGTGGTATTAAATGTATATCCTGCATAAACGTCTTTTAACCTGAGGTAACTTGCATTCCTGAAGTAACGATCCTCTATCATGGTATGATAACCTCTGTCATCAGAACCTCCGCCCCAGATTAGAGTCGGGCAATCTCCACTTCCGTTATAGTGCATTGTGGTATGGGTTGCATCAAGATTGGTCGGTGTCCAGTAATCTAACTGTGATTGATGAACACGCCAGTCTCCCCTTACAAACTCCTTTTCGAAACCCTGGTTGAACTGAACATATTTGCCAAGGTTACCTGAGAATAAAAAGTTAAAATCAAAATTTTTATAAGTGAATCCGCTTGAAAAGGAATAAGTTATCGGTGGATATGTCAATCCTTTTATTGGATATTTATCCAGAGTTGTTATTGTCCCGTCTACATCAAAATCAAGAAATTTATACTCTCCGATAAATAATTTACCCAGATCACAGGGGGCAGGATAGTTTTGAATATCATCAATTGTTTCATAATAGCCTGAACCTGTGAGTAATACTCCGGCTAATTCCAACCCTTCAATGCCAAATTCCGGACTCAGCATTTCAGTCAGAGGTTTACCAGCCAGTTTTCTATATTCAGGAGAATAAGGCGGATCAGCTTTATAAACAACACGATTCTCGTTGAATCCGAACATACCCCTTATATAATATTCAAGATTGTTGCCAGACCTGTTTCTGAATTCAGCTTCAATCTCAAAACCATGCTTCTTAACCTCTCCGACATTCAGTTCCTTGAACGTGTTACCAATAAACATGGTAACATTTTTGGGTGTTAACAGCATTTTGCTACGATACTCGTCGAAGAAGTCAACATTAATTGTGAACAGATCTTTAAAGATCCCTATCTCCAATCCGATATCTCTTTTATGCGCCATTTCCCATTGTGCCATTGTATTGGCTCCAAGATCTTCACGAATATGACCCTGGTTGTCTTTGTAATAAGAACTGGTATAGAGCCACCGGCTTTTTGCATAATCGCTTCCAACCAGGCCATCAGAATACCGAATTTTTAAGTTGTTCATCCATGGAACACTATTTCTAAAGAACTGCTCCTCGGACACAACCCATCCGATAGCTGCTGAAGGGAAAAATCCGAACCTGTTTTCAGGCGCAAACCTTTCAGAGCCGGTATACCCTACATTGAACTCCAGTAGATATTTACGGTTGTAGGCGTAAGTTGCCCTTCCGACAAGACCCTCATTATAATATGGGAAGTCTGTCCCGTTATTCTGCTGCTGGCGGTTGAACAGAGCAAGCCCGGTAATTGCATGTTTGCCAAAATTATTGGAATAGTTCATTGACATCTCATAGTAAAGGTCTCTATAATAACCACTTTCAAGTCCTCCAACGTTGACATCGTAAGGTGGCAAATAATATGTCTCGTTCCCCTCTCCGGTCCTGAACCATGGATTCTGATCAGGGATCCCGTCTTTATTTTCATCAATTCCTATTCTTTCATAGTATAATAAATAATCGGGATAAGAGTAATCCAGGTATAATGACCTGTTACGATAGTAGGTGCTTAATGAGACTTTCCCGTTTACTGATAATCCTTTTAGTATATTATCAAGCTTTTGATTCAGGATCAGGTCCGTAAAGAGTGTGGAACCAAGATATCTGTTAAATGAAGGCTGATTCAGGCTGGTGTACGGATTCCCTGTATATTCTCCAAAGCTAGCCGCGAACCTTTTACCTGAAGCATCGGGATAATGAGTATCGGGTACTATATCAAGGACCCATTCAGGGAAGTATGCAGGGAAGCGTGAAGGGCCGGTGGAATAGAGGTTCCTCCATGGTGAACTGCTGGGCTGGTTCTTTAATTCAAGCTGTCCGCCCACGTTCAATGACAAAATGGTTGATTTTGTCAGGGAGAAATCTATGTTGATCCTGTAGTTGCCCTGATGATTAAAATAGCGGTTATCGAGAAATCCCTCACTTGGCTGATCAAAAAATGTGCCCTGGTATTGATGGCCGAGGGAGAAAAAATATTTTATAAACTCCGTTCCACCCGAGATATTAAAGTTTGCAGTAGTAGCCGGAGCGAAAGTTTTTGTACATATATCAAACCAGTTAACATCCGGATAACGCAATGAATTCAGAGGGGTAGAAGGATTGCGATATTCTTCAAGCTCTTCTTCAGAAGATAATTCATGAAACAGCTGAGCATTCATCCTGGCTACATTCAGCAATGACATTGTGGTATATGCATCAATATGATCTGGTATTCTTGTAGCCTTTTGCAGACCATACGAAGCTGAAAAATCTACTTTAGGTTTTCCGGTGGTCCCGCGTTTTGAGGTTACTACAATAACACCATTTGCACCCTTTGCACCAAAGACTGCGGTGGCAGAGGCATCTTTCAATACTGATATCGTACCTATCTCATTGGGGTCGAGTAACGAAAAGTCACGCTCTACACCATCAACCAGTACCAGGGGTTGTGAACCGTTCCAGCTCGACAAACCACGGATGATGATTTCCGAATCACCGGCACCCGGCTCTCCTGTTGCCTGGATTGTCAATACTCCTGAAAGTTTCCCTGTAATTGCATTGGTAATATTAGTGGTGCCTGCCTGCATAAGTGTTGCGTTGTCCACCTGAGTTATTGCACCTACCACACTTTCTTTTTTCTGTGTACCATAACCGACAACAACAACTTCCTGTATCTGGGTTACCTCAATTGCCAGTGTCGCATTAACAGGCATTCCAGGTGTTGCCAGTATCTCCTGTGTAGTATACCCGATAAATGATATCAGGAGTGTTACCTGTTGCCTTCCGGGAACAGGAATCGAAAAATTACCGTTGATATCAGTAAGTGCACCAAGTGTTGTTCCTTTTACTACAACAGAAACTCCAATAAGAGCTTCACCTGTTGCAGCATCTGCCACTTTTCCACTTAAAGTAGTTTGTTGTAAAGAATCTTCACCATCGGGAGTTACAACACCCGCTGAAGGAGCCACAATCGAGCATAATAGAAATAACATGCACAATCTTGTCATTATCCAAGTCTTAAGCCATGGACGCATGACAAAATTTAATTGTTTTTCAATATTGATTTCCATAAATTTATAAAAATTAATAGATTAATAATCAATCTGGTTTTGAGGAATAATTCTACCGGTTTCTAAGAGTGTCATTAGCCTTGTTTTATCTTAAAACTTAAGAGCCTAAATAGCCGAATTCAATATCTCAATCTATCTGAGGTAATGCTATCCATCAGAGATTAAAGTAAATACCCTATAAATTCTGGTTAGGAGAATTCTTAGTTTCGGGCAGCATTTATCCGGCATTAATATAATTTAAAAATAAAACATATAATACAGGAGTGTTATTTTAATTGCCAATTATTTTGAAATGTTATTAACACCATCTGTTTGTATTATTTAGAAGCTATCCACATTCTTCATTTACAGTAATCCCTTGTATATTCATAACTTCTCTCAATTACAACTGTTGTTTGGGATAAAAAAAACACCGCCCCATCGGGAGCGGTGTTTCTATTGGATTTAGGGTGAGGTTTACTCATAATGTCCCGGATTTTCATCCTGCCACTCATTAATACCATCGCGTATCCTGTTGCGGAAACGCAGTGTATCAGTACAAAACCATTCATATCCGTTTCCGGTATCGGTGTACTTGTACTTCAGGTATATCCTTCTGTCCTGCAGCAGTCTGGCACTATTGTAAGTACAGGGACCATCTGCAGTGAAATCAAAATCTGAATCCTCTGCAGTGCTCAGGTGGATCGTGGTACCTTTAAGAACAAGCTTCATCTGAGTTGCACTGGCGGAAGTTGTTGCATTTGAGTAACCGTTGCAAATCAGAGTTGTTGGCCCTTCAGTCGTTAATGTCCATATCCGGTTTTCAAGAGTCGGGATCTCTGTGTAGTATTTGTAAGTGGTATCAGCCTTACCTGGACGTTTTACCAGTGCCGAGCCGCCGTGCCAGTAATTACCGAACAACATATTTTCATACATGGTGCCAACGACATTGATCCTTTTGGATTCCAGGATTGTATCGGCATCAGCTGAGGTGATCCTGAATGGCAATACATATGACGACATTCTGGTTTTAACGGAGTCAGCAAGGAAACTTGCAGAATCAGCCTTGATTACCACTGTACCTGTATACCAGCCTTTCTTTATTACCATTGTCGTGGTGCTGGGAGTCATCTGGTAGAAGTTCGCCGGCAGGAGTTCAAGGGCGGCTACAGGTATTGTTGCGTTTTTAATGTACCCCTGTGAAGCCGATTTCATGCTTGCCAGACGTGCAGGCGTGATCAGTTCATTATCAAGAGTGAAAGCAACATTCCTGTCCCTGGTATTATCCTTAACTCCACCAAGTGTGACACCTACCTGAAATTTCATCCCTTCGCCCACTACAAAGGTACGTACATCCTGCTGATACGGGAAGTAAATACCTGTGTAGACGTAGTCAAGGAGATACTCTTCGTAGCATGAAACCATCGCTATCGAAAGAACTATTAATGCTAATATCTTTTTCATCATTATCTCTTTTAAGTTTTAGTTCCATGAAGGCCAGCCCTCATTCTGGACAAGCGCATCCATCCTCAGCATTTCACTGTAGGGTATGGGATTATAAGGTGAAGGAAGAGCGCGCACTTCCACCTCCCAGTCGAAATCATATTCATAGGATGAAGCGCCAGTCCTCGTAATATAAGCACCATGTACCGGTTTGTTTATGACAGATTCCCAGTTACCTTCGCCACGATTGTCACCGGTTGTCCACCTGCGCAGATCATAAAACCTCATTCCTTCGAAACAGGTCTCTATCCTGCGCTCATTCTTAACAAAAGCATCGAATGCATCTTCACCTGCTGCTGTAATTTCATTCAGGTACGGGTCGGTAACGTCGAATTTTGGAGTTGTGCCGTCATAGGTCTTTCTTGCCCTCATGAACTTGATGGCATCTTTCGGGGTAAGGCCGTAAAGTGCAACATTCGGATCATGCGTTACATGATTTGCAGCTTCAGCAAAAGCAAGAACGAAGTGTGACCAGCGGTGAATGAATTTCGAATGCGGCGCTGATACTATCGGATTATCCGAGAAGTTAACGGCCATATACACATATTTCTTAATATGGTAGTTCGTCCGGCTGTTTTCAGCATTTGCACCGGCTGCATCTTTTCCTGCGGCAGTACCTTCATTTGCATTTTCGAAGGTGTACATTACGTTGTTGTTACTGAGCCTTCTTGCTTGTGCGGTATTGTACCAGATGACGCTGTAGAACCTGGGATCACGTTTTGCATAAGGTTTAGCCGGATCATAAACAGTGGAATCATGGTTGATCGGGTAGCCGTTCTCATCACCAAATGCGTCAACCAGTTCCTGGGTAGGACCAACTGCACCGTCGCCCTGGAATCCGCTCGGATAGAACAATCTTTCCATTGATGTATTGCCTGTGTTATAACGGGTGGAAAAAACGATCTCCGGCGAATTCGGGTTGGTCCAAACAACCGCATTAGCTGGTCTGAAGCTGTTCTCGCTGGCAATCTGGTCCACATTAAGCTTGAAATCGATGATTTGCTTCGAGATTTTGGCAGCACTGTCCCAGCGTGCGGTAATGTTGCCCGGATTGAACCTCGGGCTTGCCCATGTCAGATAAACAGAAGCTTTGATGGCCCATACGCCGGTATCGTCAAACCGGTTCCAGAATTTACCGCCGAGGTATTGGAGGTCGGTGCCTGCCGGATAAAGGAAATCCCTGTGAGCAAGAGGCAGATATTTCAGGGCTGAATCACAGTCGGCAAGGATCCGGGCCACACATTCATCGTAAGTATTGCGAGGATAGTTGATCACATCATTCACATCAATAGGGTCCAGAACTATCGGGAATCCGAGCATCTGCCCATCGGTGCCTTTTCCTCCGAATTTCTGAAGAAGCGCCCATTCAAAGTAAGCACGCAAAGCAAAGGCTTCACCCTGAAGACGATACCTGACCTGGTCATTATAATCCTTTCTTACCATGTACCTCACATTGATACCTCTCCTGTCCTGCAGAAAGTAGTTACACTGTGAGATTGACCTGTAATCACGGTCCCAGTATGTATCAAACGGATCCAGCGAGGTTGTCATTGTATTTACGGCGTACCTGCGCATGACATTTGTAGAGTTTGTTATGACTGCGTCATCAGTTACTCCGTCAAGGTAAACACCTTCATTATCGTTGTAATTCCGTGCCGAACTGTTTATTGAACTGGCAGCAACATTATCGTAGCACCTGTTTATCAGCCCCTGGATATAATTCTGGTATTCCCACACAACTTCACTGTCGTAGTCGCCATTAGGCCATGGCTCAAGTATATCATTACAGGACGCGGTCAGCAGAATTAAAATGAGTCCGAATATTAAATTTTTCTTGGTCTTCATAATTGCAATGGTTTAGAAATTAAATTTAACACCGCCTGAGAATGTCCTGAATAACGGGTAGAGTGTGACTCCTGAATTTATCGACTCAGGATCAACATCCTTGATACCGGTGAAGGTAAGCAGATTAGCACCTCTTAAATAGATTCGAACTGCACGGCCTCCTATGAACTGAAGCATGTTTGATGGTATCGTATAGGCAAGTTCCACATTCTGGATCTTGAAATAGTCTCCTTTCCTCAGCCAGAAATTGGATGTTACAAAGTTATTATTCACTTTGTAATAAGTAAGACGCGGATAGTCTCCGCCGATATTGTCCCTCACAAATTCCGAGTAGTTATTGTCACCCCATCCGTTCCAGTAATATGCATTGGTAAGAGCGATATCGTAAAAAGCTCTTCCGTTTCCAAGAAGGAACAAATCGAAGTTCCCATATCTGACGGAAAGGTTCAGAGCATAGTAAAGTCGCGGTGATGAGTGGCCGATCATTGTCTGGTCAAGGTCATCAACGACTCCATCCTCATTCATATCGGCATATTTCAGATCACCTTTATATAGCTTCTCATCATACATCTGGACCGGGGTACCATTTCCTGCCTGTGCATCTTCATCTGATTCAAACTTTCCGAGGTACTTCAGGCCGAAGATGGCATCAGAAACCTTGCCTGTTCTGATCTGGTATTCATCCCTGTAGGCGGGTTCATCATATTTTTCCCTTGTTCCCCTTGAGGTAGTGGCATTTGCCCCAAGTGTAAAAATGACATCACCAACCCTCTGGGTGAAGGTAACATCAGCAGCCAGGGCATTATACCTGGTGGTGTTGTAGTTGAGCCGCGGTCTTGCTCCGTTGTATCCGGCAAGTAAAGGCAATATGTTGGATACCTGTGAGATTGCACCGTCAACAAGCCAGTTGTAATAGGTCACATCAAAAGTAACCCTGTTATTGAATAAAACTGCATCGATACCGGCATTGAATTCGTTTCTCGTCTCCCATGTGAGAATAGGGTTGCCTGTCCTGCTGAGATTGACCCTCAGAACAGCATCCTCACGGGTTGTTCCGAACCATGTCGGTGCGCCGGTTGTCAGCGGTCCGAACCCGTAAGGGGAAGTTGTACTTGTGGTTGATGTCGAGCTCCAGTCGTCACGGAAGAGCCATGGAGACTGGTATGTCTCATTCCCGGCAACACCCCCCTGAGCACGGATTTTCAGGTAATTCACAAGGCTTGTACCTTCATCCATAAGTACTACATTTCCGCCGACTGCCCAGTTCAGCATGTACCGGAAATCCTCGGCAAACGTTGAATTCCCTGAATAATTCAATACTCCGTGAAGAGAATATTTGTCCCTGAATGAATAGAGGAGTGATCCTATGGTACTCCGGAAACGGTGAGGTTCTTCAATACCATTGATATATGTAACTACCTGGTTGTATGTAAGTGATGACTGAATACTGCTTTCTCCGAAGGTCCTTGCATAATTGAACCTCTGGTAAAATACATATCGTTGGAAATAGTAGTCCATCAGCTTATACAGTTCAGCCATTTTTGCCAGTGAGTGACCGGAATGACGTGTAAGGGCAAGGGTATTCGGGTTAACCGTGTATGCCAGATAGTCATTGGCTTTCCCTACACGAACAGTGTTATGGATATTAAAGCCAAAATAAGTGGTTGATCTGAGTCCGGAAATCCATTTTCCCATGTCAAAATTAAGTGCAAAATTCGATGTTCCTGTACGACCCCTGTCGGTATAAAAACCCTGGTCGACAAGGTTTCCCACAAGGTTATTCGTATAAGTTGTCGATACTCCGTACCACGGGGTCATACTCGATGAATCAAATGCTGCCCAGATCGGGTAAGCTATCGGTGGAACTGTACGGATATCAGTCAGTATGGAAGGTAATTCTGTCAGTGTAAGTGCAGCATTGCCTGTTGCTTCAGTTGTATAGTCGGAATCGTACCCGTAATTTGGTGAACGGCGGTATGTAAGGTTACCTGCAAAACCAAACCGCGCCTCAAGCATGTCATTGATCTTCACATTCACATTCTGGCGTGCGGTAATCCTGTTGTAATCTGATTTCGCCCCCAGTTCAATAATATCACCTTCACCTGCGTATCCAAGGTATGAGTAATACTGAACTATATCATTGCCGCCTGAAGATGACACATTGGCCCGCCTCATTGGCATTGTTTTCTTCAGCATCAAATCAGCATAGTCAGTACTTGGATTCCGCAGATCATAGCCGTCATTTTTTGCATAAGCGTCAAAATCCTCATGCGTATAAAGTGTAGATATTCCGTCGTAATACCTTGCAGCATTATTCAGGTGGGCATATTCACTACCTGAAACAAAGCCCGCCATACGGTCAACAACACTTACGCCGTTTTCCACATCGACATGAAGCGAACGCTCGTTCTTCTGTCCGAGTTTTGTTTTGATGTAAATAACGCCTCCGGTTGCTGCCGGTCCGTAAAGAGTAGTTGCCAGGATACCTTTCACCAGTGTAACTGATTCAATTTCTGCCGGATCTATCACGAGCTCCTGTATCTCCACTGGCATGTTATCAACCATTACATACGGCATATTGCTGAATTTATCGGTAGCGCCATAAGCATTGGAAAGTCCCGAATAATTCTGGAGTCCTTCAAGAGGACTCATGCCCGGAGAACCTTCCTGTTCCCTGACATCGTACATTGATGAGATCCCTGTCAGAACGTTTCGAATGTCCGTTGACGGGTATTTTGCAAAATATGAGCCCGGAATTACGATTTCGGGTCCTGTCAGGTTGCGCCTTTTAATGGTATTAAATGGAAGAGGAACATCATCATTGGCACTCATATGTGTCTTTGCCTGCAGCAATGTGACTGTCTTACTGTTGACAACATCAAGTACAATTCCGATATATTTTTCAAAGCGGAAAGCGGATACGGTTACAATATCTTCAGGGTATCCCTTAAACGATGTTGAACCATTTGCATCGGTCGTGGCATGTGTAATTCCCTCACCTACAACAATTGTAGCACCTGGAATCGGAGTGCCGCTCTCATCCACAACCTTCAGAACGACGTCGAACACCTGCCTGACCTTTTTCTCTCTCTGGCCCTGCCCGTTTGCCGGCCAGGAAAGCAGGATTACCAGAACAATAAGTCCGGTATATCTGATTCTCTTATATATATTATTAACTCTCATAAACTTTTATTTTAATGGTTTATGTTACCAGACCGGATTTGCAACAAAGTTTTTCATCTTCAGCGCATCCGCATTCAGGAATGGAAGATAGTACATACCTTCTTCCCATGCCGGCTGCCGGTCGGGAGGAAGCTCTGTGCGGTCATACCTGAATCCTGTCGGATAGGTAGCATCCGCCGGAACTTTCTGGGCGATCATGGCGATAAGCCTGCCTGACATTACCTGCTGCAGTTGCATCCATCTGCGGATATCATCATAGTAACACTGTCCCTCAAATGCCATCTCAATATTCCTTTCATTCTGTATCCTTGGTCTGAAAGCATCTTTGGAAGCTGTAAATACAGCCTGAACATCAGGCATGCCTGATTTTGTTCTGATCCTGTTGATCGCTGCAATTGCGGTCATTGTTGATCCGGGAGCCGTACCTGACGGTCCGTAAGCTTCATTAACTGCTTCAGCATAGTTGAGATAAAGCTCTGAAAGTCGCAGCAAGGGATCAGCATGGATTGCAGATTTCCTGCTCTTTGTGCTGTTTTTGGCCCAAATCTTCCTGACCATGTACCCTGTCTGTGTTCTGCCAAGGTAAGTTGTACTGAGCAGTTCAGATGGTGTTGTTCCTTCAAAATAGATCTGTGCCTTGTCGTTTGCCCAACCCGGACATGGACCCTGGTTGTATATGACATCTGTGGCGAGCCGGGGATCACGGTTTGCGAACGGATCCTGCTCATTGTAGTGGCCTAAAGCAGTTGCAGCATCCCTTTCTGCCTGGGTGTTCAGCGGATCTCCCCAGATGGTCTCGTATTTATCAACCCAGTTCTGTGTCGGGCAAATCCCCGACCATGAACCAGTATTGGCGCCGATCACACCACAGAGGGTAGTTGCAAAGTTACCATTGTTCCATGATAGGCTCCCGAAGGAGTATGTCCAGATGCTTTCGTCGCAGGCAGCCTTATCGTAATAATTAAGGTGCCTGTCGTCTTCGGATCCCGGATCAATTAGGGGAAGAATTGTAACACCCATTGAATCTGCTATCTGGATTGCTTTCAGGGCTGCTGCTGCTGCTGCCTGCCAGTCGGCTGCCCCGTTCTTGTTGTTAAGCGGACTTGCAGCATATAGCAGAACTTTTGATTTTAATGCCTTGCAGGCCATCCCGTTGGGACGGTGCATCTCATAAGCCGAATAGTTGAGTGATCCCGACACATCAGGCATCGGATCTCTCCGTATTTTGTCGCAGAGTT
>Ga0209706_10001011_pt1 | contig 15933 bp, 30 predicted proteins | sample PPLLaktember2015_6_FD_187263 | JGI IMG/M metagenome (GOLD analysis project Ga0209706, IMG submission 187263) | Freshwater sediment microbial communities from Prairie Pothole Lake near Jamestown, North Dakota, USA - PPLs Lake P8 Core (1) Depth... | ecosystem: Environmental > Aquatic > Freshwater...
TCTCTCGAGCCCGTCTCGCACGGCTGGCCTCGGTCTCCTCGTAAAGCTGCTGCGCGATGACGGCCGGTCCACGCGTTGACGAAAGCCGGCGCACAACGACCTCGGCCACGTCATCGCCTCGCGCAAGCAGCAGCAGGTCTCCGACGCGGACGACTCGCGCCGGCTTCACGCGCTCGTTGCGGACCTTTACCTGGCCCGCCTCGATGGCCACCGCTGCCAGCGATCGGGTCTTGTAGAAGCGCGCGGCCCACAGCCACTTGTCGAGCCGGCAGCCGCCCGAGTCACTCTCGACACCGCGAACCTGACTCATGAAAAAATTGTAATCGCGCGGCCGGCACGCTTGAACCAGCAAGCGCGTACAGCAGCCGTGCCGTCAAGCGGTCAACGGGGGTTGGGTTGCCTCGAGTATCCAGCGCAGGTAAGCCGCGTGGCCGTCGGCCATCGCTAGCGCGATGATCTCCGGCACCTGATACGGGTGAAGCTGCCGGATCGCCTGTTCCACCTCCCGATACCGTTCGCGGGTCGTCTTGATCAGGAGCGGTACCTCCGTCGCGCGCTCGACGGCACCCTGCCAGCGATAGATCGATTCGACCGGCCCCAGCCGGTTGACGCAAGCCGCGAGCCCCTGTTCGACCAGCGTGCGCGCAATGCGATCGGCAACCTCCGCATCCGGGCAGTTGGTCAGCACAACCAGCGCTTCAGTCATCGGCACCGGCATTGTTGGCAACAGGCACGTCGAAGTGCACGCATATCGCGCATGTCTGCAGAAAAGCAAAAGGCCTGCCACGGGGCAGGCCTCCGCAGTCTAGCGCGGCCTGTTTCTAGCTGGCCGAGTCGCTCTCTTCGCCGGCGACAGGCTGCGGCCGGTCAACCAACTCCATGAAGGCCATCGGCGCGTTGTCGCCGACGCGGAAGCCCATCTTCAGGATCCGCGTGTAGCCGCCATTGCGCGCCTTGTAGCGCGGGCCGATCTCGCTGAACAGCTTGACGACGACCTCGCGGTCGCGCAGCCGGTTGAACGCCAGGCGCTTGTTCGCGACCGTCGGTTCCTTGCCCAGCGTGATCAGCGGCTCGACGACCCGGCGCAGCTCCTTGGCCTTCGGCAGCGTCGTCTTGATCGCCTCGTGTTTCAGCAGCGAGTTCGTCATGTTGCGCAGCATCGCCAGCCGATGGCTGCTGGTGCGGTTCAATTTCCGCAGTCCGTGTCCGTGTCGCATGAGTTCTTCCTTTCAGTCTTCGTTGCCGACTCTTCGATCCCCTTGGGAGCAACCCCGGGGCGGTTCGGTTTGAATGCTGCCGACTGAGCGCCCAGAGTCCGCTCGAGTCGGCAGAGTTATCCGGGCGCCGTCAGGCGTCCCGGATAGCCTATTTTTCCATTCCTGCAGGCGGCCAGTTCTCGAGTTTCATCCCCAGCGTCAGTCCGCGTGCAGCGAGGACTTCCTTGATCTCGTTCAGCGACTTGCGTCCGAGGTTCGGTGTCTTCAGCAGCTCGTTCTCCGTGCGCTGGATCAGGTCGCCGATGTAATAGATGTTCTCGGCCTTCAGGCAGTTCGCCGAGCGGACCGTCAGCTCGAGATCGTCGACCGGCCGCAGCAGGATCGGGTCGACCTGCGGCGCGCGCGAGGACGCCTGCGCGGTCGATTCGGCCATGCCTTCGAGTGCGCCGAAGACCTGCAGCTGGTCCATCAGGATCCGCGCCGACTGGCGAACCGCTTCTTCGGGCGTGATCGCACCATTGGTCTCGATCGTCATCACCAGTTTGTCGAGGTCGGTGCGCTGTTCGACGCGCGCGGCCTCCACCGCGTAGCTGACCCGCTTGACCGGCGAGAACGACGAGTCCATCACGATGCGGCCGATCGTCTTCGAGTGGTCATCGCGGAAAGCGCGGACGTTGCCCGGCACGTAGCCGCGGCCCTTCTCGACCTTCAGCTGCAGTTCGAGCCGACCGCCACCGGACAGATGGGCGACGACATGATCCGGATTCACGACCTCGACATCGTGCGGCAGCTCGATGTCACCGGCCGTGACGACGCCTTCGCCTTCCTTCTTCAGCGTCAGCGTGACTTCGTCGCGGTTGTGCAGCTTGAAGACGATGCCCTTCAGGTTGAGCAGGATGTCGACGACATCCTCGCGCACGCCGTCGAGCGTCGAATACTCGTGCACGACGCCCGTGATCTGCGCTTCGGTCGGCGCGTAGCCGACCATCGACGAGAGCAGGATGCGACGCAGCGCGTTGCCGAGCGTGTGGCCGTAGCCGCGCTCGAACGGTTCCATCGTGACGATCGCAGAGTTCTGGCCGATCGCCTCGACCTCGATCGCGCGCGGCTTCAGCAGTGCAGTGTTTGCCATTTCTGATGTTTCCCTTCAATACCCTCGGCTCGTTACGCCGATAAGGCTGATGGTTAGGGCGATAAATGAACGAAAGCGGTTGCCCGACCCGCCTCCGTCGCCGGACCGCGAAGCGGGCCGGCGACCCCGAACTCGTTATCGCGAATAAAGTTCAACGACCAGCGACTCATTCACGTCCTGTGCCACTTCGCCGCGGTCCGGCGTCGACTTGAACTTGCCTTCCAGCTTCTTCGGATCGACTTCGACCCACGACGGAAAGCCCGACTGCTCGGCCAGTGACAGCGACTCCGCAATGCGGCCCTGCTTCCTGGCCTTTTCGCGGACCGTGATGACATCGCCGGCGCGCACACGCATCGATGCGATGCCTGCCGTGTCGCCGTTCACCGCAATTGCGCGGTGCGACACCAGCTGGCGCGCCTCGGCGCGGGTCGAGCCGAATCCCATGCGGTAGACGACGTTGTCCAGGCGCGATTCGAGCAGCATGATCAGGTGTTCGCCGGTGTTGCCCTTGCGCTGCGAGGCTTCCTGGTAATAGCGGCGGAACTGGCGCTCCAGCACGCCATACATGCGCTTCAGCTTCTGCTTCTCACGCAGCTGCGTGCCGTAGTCGGACTGGCGCGCGCCCGAGATCCGGCCATGCTGGCCGGGCTTGCTGTCGGCCTTGGCCTTCGAGTCGAAGGCGCGGCGCGAGCTCTTCAGAAACAGATCGGTGCCCTCGCGGCGCGAGAGCTTCAGTTTGGGTCCGGTGTAGCGAGCCACTTTTGTTCCTCAATGATCCTGCAGCCGAAGCTGCATTAAGTCCGCGTCGGTGTCGCGGACAGTGGTTGATATCGCCGCGTCAAACCCTGCGGCGTTTCGGCGGACGCACGCCGTTGTGCGGAACGGGCGTGATGTCCTGGATCGACGAAATGCGGATGCCGATCGCATTCAGCGCGCGCACCGACGACTCGCGGCCGGGGCCGGGGCCGGTGATGCGCACTTCGAGGTTCTTGATCCCGTGCTCCTGCGCCGCGCGTCCTGCCGTTTCCGCCGCGACCTGGGCTGCGAACGGCGTGGACTTGCGCGAGCCCTTGAAGCCGGCGCCGCCGGAACTCGCCCACGACAGCGCATTGCCCTGACGGTCGGTGATCGTGATGATCGTGTTGTTGAACGACGCGTGCACGTGCGCAATGCCGTCAGACACGACCTTCTTGATCTTCTTGCGCGCGCGCTGCTGCGCCGCGACCTGCTGCGGGGACGGACTCTTCGCCATTTAGGTTCCCTTCTTCAACGACACGCCGGCCTTGCGCGGACCCTTGCGCGTGCGGGCGTTGGTGCGGGTGCGCTGGCCGCGGACCGGCAGGCCCCGGCGATGCCGCACTCCGCGGTAGGTGCCCAGGTCGATCAGACGCTTGATCGACAGCTGGATCTCGCGCCGCAGGTCGCCCTCGACGATCATCTTCGCGACGCCCTCGCGGATGCGCTCGAGCTCGGCGTCGTTAAGCTCCTTCACCTTCTTGGTGTAGGGAACGGCTGCCGCGTCCAGGATCTCGCGCGAACGCGCGCGGCCGATCCCGTAGATCGCGGTGAGGCCGATGTCGGCGTGTTGATGCGGCGGGATGTTGATACCAGCAATACGAGCCATCTTGAGTCCTCGCGGTTCCGCTTAGCCTTGTCTCTGCTTGTGACGTGGATCGCTGCAGATCACGCGCACGACACCCTTGCGCTTGATGACCTTGCACTTGCGGCACATCTTCTTGACCGAAGCCATCACTTTCATCTCGATCTCCAACTGCGCGCTATTTGGCGCGGAAAACAATGCGTGCCCGCGACAGGTCGTATGGCGTCAACTCCACCGTCACCTTGTCGCCCGGCAGGATCCGGATGTAGTGCATCCGCATCTTCCCGGAGATATGTCCCAGCACCACGTGGCCGTTCTCCAGCTTCACCCGGAACGTGGCGTTCGGGAGATTCTCGAGAATCTCCCCTTGCATCTGAATCGCGTCGTCCTTCGACATTTACCGGTTGGTGTCCGTCTGGTCGGCCATCAGCGCGGCAGCTGGCCGGGGCCGAAGCCCTTGAAGTTGGCCTTCTTCAGCAGCGATTCGTACTGGTGCGTCATCAGGTAGGCCTGCACCTGTGCCATGAAGTCCATCGTCACCACGACGACGATCAGCAGCGACGTGCCCCCGAAGTAGAACGGCACCGAAAAACGCAGATTCAGGAACTCCGGAACCAGGCAGACGAACGTGATGTAGATCGCTCCCGCCAGTGTCAGCCGCATCAGGATCTTGTCGACGTAGCGTGCTGTCTGTTCGCCCGGACGAATCCCCGGCACGAAGGCGCCGCTCTTCTTCAGGTTGTCGGCGGTCTCCTTGCTGTTGAAGACCAGCGCCGTGTAGAAGAAGCAGAAGAACACGATCAGTCCAGCGTACAGCACCATGTAAAGGGGCTGGCCCGGCGACAGCGCGGCCGCCAGGTCGCGGATCCAGCGCGTCGCGTCGCCGGTCGTGAACCAGCTCGCCAGCGTCGCCGGGAAGAGGATCAGCGACGACGCGAAGATCGGCGGAATCACGCCCGACATGTTGAGCTTGAGCGGCAGGAAAGAGCTCTGCCCACCATAGATCTTGTTGCCGACCTGGCGTTTCGCGTAGTTCACCGTGATCTTGCGCTGGCCACGCTCGACGAACACGACGAATGCAGTGACCAGGATGATCAGCGCGATGATGAACAGCGCCGAAAGCGGGCCGATGCCGCCGGTGCGAACCAGCTCGAAGAGTCCCCCGATCGCAGTCGGCAACCCCGCGACGATGCCGGCGAAGATCAGGATCGAGATGCCGTTGCCGAGTCCGCGCTCGGTGATCTGCTCGCCCAGCCACATCAGGAACATCGTTCCGGTGACCAGTGACACGACGCAGATGAAGCGGAACATCAGGCCCGGATCGATCACCAGGCCCTGCTGCGATTCGAGCGCGACCGAGATGCCGATCGCCTGGAATATCGCGAGCCCGAGCGTGCCGTAACGCGTGTACTGCGTGATCTTGCGGCGGCCCGACTCGCCTTCCTTGCGCAGCGCCTCCAGCGCCGGCATCACGTACGTCAGCATCTGCATGATGATCGACGCCGAGATGTACGGCATGATGCCGAGCGCGAACACCGAGAAGCGCGACAGCGCGCCGCCCGAGAACATGTTGAACAGCCCGAGGATCCCGCCCTGCTGGCTGTTGAACAGCTGACGCAGCTGATCCGGATCGATGCCCGGTACCGGGATATGGGTTCCGACCCGGTAAACGACGAGCGCCAGCAGCAGGAAGATCAGGCGCCGCTTGAGGTCGCCGTACTTCCCGGTGTTGCCGAGGGTGCTGGGCAGGCTGGTTGCCACTCGAGAGTGTCCTGTCTACGTCAGGGAAGGCCGATCACTTCTTTTTCGAGGCGGCTTTTTCGGCCGTCTTGTCAGCGGCCGTCTTCTCGGCCGGCTTCTCGGCTGCCTTGTTCACCGCTGCCTTGATGGCGGCGGCCTTGTCCGCGGCCGCTTTCTTCGCCGCAGCCTTCTTCGTCGTCTCGGGCGTCGCGGCCGGCTCGACCACGGAGCCGCCCGCCGCCTCGATCGCGGTGCGCGCGCCCTTGCTGACTCCGATGCCGCGCACAACGACCTTGCGCGAAAGTTCGCCGGACTTGATCACGCGCGCGTCGAGCGCCAGCGCCGAAACGACGCCGGATTGCTTCAGCACCATTAGGTCGACCTCGTCGATCGCGAGTCGCTGCAGGTCGCCGAGGCGGACCACGTCAACATAGCGTCTGGCGAGCGACGTGAAGCCGCGCTTCGGCAGACGCCGATGCAGCGGCATCTGGCCGCCCTCGAAGCCGACCTTGTGGAAGCCGCCGGCGCGCGACTTCTGGCCTTTGTGGCCGCGACCTGCCGTTTTGCCCCAGCCGGAGCCGATGCCACGGCCGACGCGATGGCGCGCGCTCTTGCTGCCCGACGCTGGCTTCAGATTGTTCAGACGCATGGTTCGTCCTCTGGCACTTGCTAGTTCAGTCCACCCTGACAAGGTGGGCCACTGATTTGATCATTCCGCGCACTGCCGGGGTGTCCACCAGTTCGCGCGTCTGACGCATCCGCTTCAATCCCAGGCCACGCACGGTGGCCTGGTGCGCGGCCTTGGCCGATATCGGGCTCTTGATCAGCGTGACCTTCAAAGTCTTGTTCGTCATGGCTTCGACTCCCCGGCGCTCAGCCGAAGATCTCCTCAACCGATTTGCCGCGTTTCGCCGCGATCTCCGACGGCGTGCGCAACTGCTCGAGCGCGTTGATCGTCGCCCGCACCAGGTTGTACGGATTGGTCGAGCCGTGTGACTTGGCGACGATGTTACGTACTCCCATCACATCGAAGACGGCGCGCATCGGCCCGCCGGCGATGACGCCGGTTCCGTCGGCCGCCGGCGACAGCACGACTTTGGAAGCCCCGTGCTTACCTTCGACCAGGTGATGCACGGTTCCGTTCTTCAGCGGAATGCGCTCCATCCCGCGGCGGGCCTTTTCCATTGCCTTCTGGACCGCGACCGGCACTTCGCGCGCCTTGCCCTTGCCCATGCCGATGCGGCCATCACCGTCACCGACCACGGTCAGCGCGGCGAAGCCGAGGATGCGTCCGCCCTTCACCACCTTGGTGACACGATTGACCGCAATCATCTTTTCCTTGAGCCCGTCGTCGCGCTCTTCGGAAGGCATGCCCTTGGGTTGGATTCTCGCCATTGCTTACCCCTCAGAACTTCAGGCCGGCTTCACGCGCGGCTTCAGCCAGCGCTTTCACGCGGCCATGGAATCGGTAGCCCGCGCGGTCGAAGGCGACGGTCTCGATGCCGGCAGCCCTGGCCTTCTGCGCCAGGCGCGTTCCGACCAGCTTGGCGGCGCTGGCGTTGCCGCCCTTGCCCTTGACCGATGCCAGCTCTTTGCGCACTTCGGGTTCGACCGTCGAGGCCGAAACCAGTACCTTGCCGCCATCGGCCGACACCACGCTCGCGTAGATGTGCTGGTTTGTCCGGTTCACGGTCAGGCGATTCACCCGCTGCAGCGCGATGCGGACGCGGGTCGCTCGCGAACGGCGCAGGCGGGACTCTTTTTTCTCGATCATGGTTGACTCCGTCGCGCGTTACTTCTTCTTGGTCTCTTTGATGACCACGGTCTCGTCGACGTACCGCACGCCCTTGCCCTTGTAAGGCTCCGGCGGCTTGTAGCCGCGCACTTCGGCCGCGACCTGTCCGACCTTCTGCTTGTCGGAACCCTTGATCAGGATCTCGGTCTGCGTCGGCGTTTCGCATTTCACGCCGGCCGGCATCTGGTGCACGATCGGATGCGAAAAACCCAGCGAAAGGTTCAGCTTGTCGCCCTGTGCCTGCGCCCGGTAGCCGACGCCGACCAGCGACAGCTTCTTCTCGAAGCCCTTCGATACGCCGTGCACCATGCCCGCGACCAGTGCACGCAGCGTGCCGCTCATCGCCTTGGCTTCGCGCGACTCATCGCCCGCGACGAAACTCACCTGGCCGTCTTCAACCGTTATCTTGACGTTCGCGGTCAACGGCTGCTTCAGCGTGCCGAGCGGGCCCTTGACCGTGATCTCGTGCGACGCAACCTGGACTTCGACGCCCTTGGTCACGGCAACCGGAATTCGTGCAATTCGAGACATGTTCGTTCTCCGCCGCTCTCCGTTCGATCAGGCCACGTAGCAGAGCACTTCGCCGCCGACACCCTGGCTGCGCGCCTTGCGGTCCGTCATGACACCGCGCGAGGTCGAAACGATCGCCACGCCGAGGCCGTTCATCACCTGCGGGATGTCGTCGCGGCTGCGATAGATGCGCAAGCCGGGCCGCGAGACACGCTCGAGGCGTTCGATCACCGGGCGCCCGGCGTAATACTTGAGGCCGATCCGCAACTCCGGCTTGCCGGCGTTCGGATTGACCTCGAATCCGTCAATGTAGCCTTCGTCCTTCAGGACCTCGGCGATTGCGACCTTAAGCTTGGACGCCGGCATCGTGACGTCGGTCTTTTCGACGCCCTGCGCGTTCCGAATGCGGGTCAGCATGTCGGCGATGGGATCACTCATGCTCATTTGTGACTAACTCCTCGCGAACCCTCAGTTGCCAATTTGCCTACCAGCTGGCCTTGATCAGGCCCGGAATGTCGCCGCGCATCGCGGCTTCGCGGATCTTGGCGCGCGCGAGGCCGAACTTGCGGAACGTGCCACGCGGGCGACCGGTCATGGCGCAACGGTTGCGCAGCCGGACCGGGCTGGCATCGCGCGGAAGCCCCTGCAGCCGCTTCATCGCATCCATGCGTTCGTCCATCGAGCGTGTCTGGTCGTCGATGATCGCCTTCAGTTCGGCGCGTTTCGCGGCGAATTTCTTCACCATCGCTTCACGCTTGGCTGCCCGGTTCACTAGTGCGCGTTTTGCCAATTCACACCTCGCTCAATTGCGGAAGGGAAAGCGGAAGGAAGCGAGCAGCGCCTTGGCTTCCTCGTCCGTCTTCGCCGTCGTCGTGATGCTGATGTTCAGCCCCCGGAGCTTGTCGATCTTGTCGTACTCGATCTCCGGAAAGATGATCTGTTCCTTCAGGCCGATGTTGTAATTGCCGCGGCCGTCGAAGGCGCGGCCGGACACGCCGCGGAAGTCCCGCATGCGCGGGAACGCGATCGTCACCAGGCGATCGAGGAACTCGTACATGCGCTCGCCGCGCAGCGTGACCATCGTCCCGATCGCCAGGCCCTCGCGGATCTTGAAGTTCGCGATCGCCTTGCGGGCCTTGGTCACGACCGGCTTCTGGCCGGCGATCTTCGTCAGGTCGCCAACGGCCATGTCGATGTTCTTCTTGTCGTTGACCGCCTCGCCGACGCCCATGTTGAGCGTGATCTTGGCCAAGCGCGGGACCTGCATCACGCTCTTGTAGCCGAACTTCTGGATCAGGTCCGGAACGATCTTCTCGCGGTATTGGTCGCGCAAACGTGCCATCGTGATTCTCCAGTCCCCTTTATTTGGCCCCGACTTTGGCACCAACGACGGCGTCGTTGCTCTTGAAGACGCGCACCTTCTTGCCGTCGACGACCCGGATCCCGATGCGGTCGCCCTTGCTGGTGGCCGGGTTGAACAGCATCACGTTCGACTGATCGATCGGCATCGTCTTGTCGATGATGCCGCCGGCCACGCCTTTCATCGGGTTTGGCCGTGTGTGCTTCTTCACCATATTGATACCCTCGACGACCAGGTGCGAATCGTCGACCCGGCGCAGCACGACGCCGCGCTTGCCCTTGTCCTTGCCCGTGATGACGACGACTTCGTCGCCTTTGCGGATGCGTTCCATGGTTGTCCTTAGAGAACTTCCGGAGCGAGCGAGACGATCTTCATGAAGCGCTCGTTGCGCAGCTCACGCGTGACCGGTCCGAAGATACGGGTGCCGATCGGCTCGAGCTTCGCATTGAGCAGCACCGCGGCGTTGCCGTCGAACTTGATCGCCGAGCCGTCGCCGCGGCGCAAGCCCTTGGCGGTGCGCACGACCACAGCGTGGTAGACCTCGCCCTTCTTCACGCGACCGCGCGGCGCAGCTTCCTTGATGGTTACCTTGATGACGTCCCCGATCTGGGCGTAGCGGCGCTTGGAGCCCCCCAGCACCTTGATACACATGACCGAGCGCGCGCCGGTGTTATCGGCGACGTCCAGCATTGTCTGCATCTGAATCATGGCTGCCCCGCGCTCGCGCGCGCCCCTGCTCGAAAACCGCTGATCTTTCCCAACTTGAACCGCGGCACCTCGTGCCGCGGACAGTCTTGGTCCCGTCCGGGATGAAGAGCCTGCAACCCTTGCCGTCCAGCTACTGCAAGCTGACCGCGTTGCGGTCGGACGGCACGAACTCGCCTGCTCTGACTTGTTTCCTTCCTGCTCTTGCTTGCTGCTTCCCCGCCAATTCGGCCACATCGACCGGCGCAGCGAAGCTTGCAAGTATAACCGGCGCTGCAGCAACGCCGCAACTGACTGCTATATCGCTTGCGCAGCCTCCACTACCCGGGTCACGGTCCAGGTTTTGGTCCGCGACAATGGCCGCGAAGCGGCGATCTCGACGACGTCTCCCTCGTTCAGGGCGTCGGTCTCGTCGTGCGCGTGGTACTTGTTCGACTTGACGATGTATTTCCCGTAGAGCGGATGCTTGACACGCCGCTCGACCACTACGGTTACCGTCTTTTGCATCTTGTTGCTGACGACGCGGCCGACCAGGGTCCGGGTCAGTGATTTTTTCTCGGCGTTCATTTGGCGGCGGCCTTCTGCGAAAGCACGGTGCGCACGCGCGCGATATCGCGCTGGGTCTTGCGCAGCTGGCTGGTGTTCTGCAACTGCTGCGTGGCGTGCTGCATGCGCAGTGAAAAATGCGCCTTCTGCAGCTCCTGCAGCTCTTTCGTCAGCGCGCCGACGTCCTTCGCGCGCAGTTCCTTGGCATTCATTGGCCGTCTCCCTTACTGGCCCAGCTGACGCACGACGAACGTCGTCTTCAGCGGCAGCTTGGCGGCCGCGAGGGCAAACGCCTCGCGCGCCAGCGTTTCATTGACGCCGTCCAGTTCGTAGACGACGTTGCCGGGCCGAACTTCGGCGACCCAGTATTCCGGGTTCCCCTTGCCGTTGCCCATGCGGACCTCGGCCGGCTTCTGCGAAATCGGCTTATCCGGAAACACCCGGATCCAGACGCGACCGCCACGCTTGATGTGGCGGCTGATTGCGCGCCGCGCCGCCTCGATCTGGCGTGCAGTCAGCCGGCCGCGTTCAGTCACCTTCAGGCCGAATTCGCCGAATGAGACGTGCGCGCCGCGCAGCGCCAGGCCGCGATTGCGGCCCTTTTGCTCCTTGCGGTACTTGCGTCGAGCAGGTTGCAACATCGTTATTCTCCGTCTTTCGCGCCGCCGTCGGTCTTGCCCTCGGCCGGCGTCTTGGCCGCGACCTTGCGCACACGCTTGACGACCGGCTTGGCAGGCGTCTCGGTCTTGGGCGCCTCGGCAGGAGCCGCCTCAGTCTTGACCTCGGTGGCCGCCTTGCGCGGGCGTTTGGCCGGCACCTTGCCGGCAGGACGATCCGCCCCCGGGCGCTCCGAGCGGCGCGGACGGCGGTCCTCGCGCTCCGGCGCCGGCGTGGCCTCGGCCGCTCCCGGCCCTTCATTGCGGCCCAGCGTGTCACCCTTGTAGACCCAGACCTTGACGCCGATGACGCCGTAGGTCGTCTTTGCCTCCGACACGCCGTAATCGATGTCGGCACGCAGTGTGTGCAGCGGGACCCGCCCTTCGCGGTACCACTCGGTACGGGCGATCTCGATTCCATTCAGACGGCCGGCGCTCATGATCTTGATGCCCTGGGCACCGAGGCGCATCGCGTTCTGCATTGCGCGTTTCATCGCGCGGCGGAACATGATGCGTTTCTCGAGCTGCTGCGTGATCGAGTCGGCGATCAGCTGCGCATCGAGCTCCGGCTTGCGGATTTCCTCGATGTTCACGTGCACCGGAACGCCGAGCATCCGCTGCAGCTCGGTCTTCAGCGTCTCGATGTCCTCGCCCTTCTTGCCGATGACCACACCGGGGCGGGCCGAATAGATCGTGATGCGTGCATTCTTGGCCGGACGCTCGATCAGTATGCGGCCGACGGAAGCGCTGCGCAGCTTCTTGCGCAGGTACTCGCGGACCTTGAGGTCTTCGCCGAGCATTTTCGGAAACGACGGCCCGGCCGAAAACCAGCGCGACCCCCAGTTACGGGTGACGGGAAGTCGGAAGCCGGTGGGATTGATTTTCTGACCCATGGATCACCTATTTCTTGGGTTTGCTCAGTGGCTTCGTATCGCCGACCGTCACAAAGATGTGGCAGGTCTTCTTCGTGATGCGGGTGCCGCGGCCCTTCGCGCGCGCGGCGAAGCGGCGCAGCGACGGACCCTGTTCGACGAAGATGCTGGTCACGCGCAGCTCGTCGATGTCGGCGCCGTCGTTGTGCTCCGCATTCGCGATCGCCGATTCGAGCGCCTTCTTGATCAGTCCCGCCGCCTTCTTCTGCGTGAAGGCGAGGATGTTCAGTGCCTTGTCGACAGGCTTGCCGCGGATCAGGTCGGCGACCAGTCGCCCCTTCTGCGCCGACAGGCGCACGCCGCGTACCGATGCAGTCGTTTCCATCGTCATCACCCTACTTCTTCGCCACGGTGGTCTTCTTGTCCGCGGCGTGCCCCTTGAAGGTGCGCGTCAGAGCGAACTCGCCGAGCTTGTGGCCGACCATGTTTTCGTTGATGTAGACCGGAACGTGCTGCTTGCCGTTGTGCACGGCGATCGTCAGGCCGATGAACTCCGGCAGGATCGTCGAGCGGCGCGACCAGGTCTTGATCGGCTTCTTGTCGCGCGTTGCCGCCGCGACTTCCACCTTCTTCAGCAGATGCCCGTCGACGAACGGGCCCTTCTTTAGCGAGCGAGACATTCAGGACCCCTTACTTCCGATTCCGGCGCTGCACGATCATTGTGTCGGTGCGCTTGTTCTTGCGAGTGCGATAGCCCTTGGTGAGGGTCCCCCACGGGCTGACCGGATCGCGCTTGGTGCCGGTGCGGCCCTCGCCTCCGCCGTGGGGGTGGTCGACCGGGTTCATCGCGACACCGCGCACGGTTGGCCGCACGCCGCGCCAGCGCATCGCCCCGGCCTTGCCGATCTGGCGCAGATTGTTTTCCTCGTTGCCGACCTCGCCGATAGTTGCACGGCAGTCGATCAGCACGCGGCGGATCTCGCCTGACCGCAGCCGTAGCTGCGCATAGCTGCCCTCGCGCGCCAGCAGCTGCACCGACGTGCCCGCCGCGCGCGCGAGCTGCGCGCCCTTGCCGGGCTGCATTTCGACGCAATGCACGGTCGTGCCGACCGGGATGTTGCGCAGCGGAAGCGTATTGCCTACGCGAATCGGCGCCTCGTTGCCGCTCAGCAGCTGCGCGCCGACCGCGAGTCCCTTGGGCGCGACGATGTAACGCCGCTCGCCGTCGAGGTAGCACAGCAGCGCCAGGTGGGCGGAACGATTCGGGTCGTACTCGAGGCGCTCGACCTTGGCGGCGATGCCGTCCTTGTTGCGCTTGAAGTCGACGACGCGGTAATGCTGCTTGTGGCCACCGCCCTGGTGGCGCATCGTGATGCGCCCCGTGTTGTTGCGGCCCGAGCCGCGGATCTTCTTCTCGAGCAGCGACGCGAGCGGTTTGCCCTTGTGCAGGTTCGGATTGACGACCTTGACGACTCCGCGCCGGCCGGCAGACGTCGGTTTTACCTTGACGAGCGCCATTTACTTCACCTCTTGCGCGAAGTTGATTTCCTGCCCGGGCTTGAGCCGCACGTAGGCCTTGCGCACGTTGCTGCGGCGACCCTCGAAGCGACCGAAGCGCTTCTGCTTGCCCTTCTGGTTCAGGATCTGCACCGAGTCGACCTGCACCTTGAACAGCATCTCGATCGCGGCCTTCACTTCCAGCTTGGTCGCATCGTGCATCACGCGAAATGCGACCTGCTCGTGCTTCTCTCCGATCATCGTGCTCTTCTCGGAGACGATCGGCCCGAGCAACACAGCGAAAAGACGGTCCTGGCTCATCCCCACATCTCCTCGAGCTTGGCGATCGCGGGCTTCGTCATGATCACCTTCTTGTAGTGGATCAGCGACAGCGGATCCGCATAGCGCGGTTCGACGATCAGGACATTCTTGAGATTGCGCGCGGCCAGATAGAGGTTCTCGTCGACGCTGTCGGTGATGATCAGGACCGACTGCAGCCCCATCGCCTTCAGCTTCTCGGCCAGCAGCTTGGTCTTCGGCGAATCGACCGACAGGCCATCGACCACCGCAATGCGGTCGTCGCGCGCGAGCTGCGACAGGATCGACGTCATCCCGGCGCGGTACATCTTCTTGTTGACCTTCTGCGTGAAATTCTCGTCGGGCGAATTCGGGAACGCGCGGCCGCCGCCGCGCCAGATCGGGCTCGACGTCATCCCCGCGCGGGCGCGGCCCGTGCCCTTCTGGCGCCACGGCTTGCGGGTCGAATGCTTGACCGTCGTCCGGTCCTTCTGTGCACGCGTGCCCTGCCGCCCGTTCGCCTGGTAGGCGACGACGATCTGGTGCACCAGCGCCTCGTTGTATTCGCGCTCGAACAATGTTGCGGGCGCGCTCGTCGTTCCGGCCGACTGCCCCTGGGCGTTCAGTACCTTGAGTTCCATTCCGCCCTCCCTAGGCCTTGGTCGCCGCTTTGGCGACCGCTTTGGCCTTTGCGGCCGGGCGCACGATCACGTTGCCGCCAGCAGCACCCGGTACCGCGCCTCGAATGAGCAGCAGACCGCGCTCGGCGTCGATACGGGCGACGACCAGGTTCTGCGTCGTGCGCTGGTCGTCGCCGAGGTGACCCGCCATGCGCTTGCCCGGCATCACGCGGCCCGGGTCCTGGCGCATGCCGATCGAGCCCGGGGAATTGGTGGACACCGAGTTGCCGTGCGTGGCCCGGTTCGACGAGAAGTGGTGCCGCCTGATCGCTCCGGCAAATCCCTTGCCGATCGTCACGCCGGTGACGTCGACCTTCTGGCCGACGGAGAAGAGATCGATGCCGATCACGGCGCCGGGCTTCAGTTCACCGGCCCTGGCCGCATCGATCCGGAATTCCCCGAGCACCGATCCCGCCTCGACCCCGGCCTTGGCGTAATGCCCGGCCAGCGGCTTGGATACGCGGGAAGGCTTGCGCGACCCGAAGGCGACCTGGACAGCGCTGTAGCCGTCGACCTCGGCCGTCCTCACCTGGGTGACACGGTTGTTGGACACGTCGAGCACGGTCACCGGAACGGATTCGCCGTCTTCGGTGAAGATGCGCGTCATGCCGACCTTGCGGCCCAATAGACCAAGGGCCGAGCGCGCTTTGCTCTGCGCTTCGCTCATTCTTATCTCCATCCCCGACTTCAATTGGCCGGGACCCTGATTTGAAACCGATCACGCGTCCGCGGCGGCAGCCGTGGCGCGGAAAGCCTGAAATTGTAGCCGACTCAGTGACTTGCGGGCAAGCGCGGTGGCGGCAGTGCTACTGGACCTTGATCTCGACGTCGACGCCGGCCGGCAGATCGAGCTTCATCAGCGCGTCGACCGTCTTGTCGGTCGGATCGATGATGTCCATCAGCCGCTGGTGCGTGCGCATCTCGAACTGGTCGCGCGAAGTCTTGTTGACGTGCGGCGAGCGCAGGATGTCGAAACGCTGGATGCGAGTCGGCAGCGGGACGGGGCCACGCACGACGGCGCCGGTGCGTTTCGCGGTATCGACGATTTCGAGCGCCGACTGGTCGATCAGCTTGTAGTCGAACGCCTTCAGGCGGATGCGGATACGTTGGCTTTGCATTTCTGATCCTCTTCAAAGAGCGAGGGACCGGCGTTCCCTGGCGGGGCGCCGGCCCGGTGTTGGCGTATCGGGCGATCCGACTATTCGATGATCTTTGCCACGACGCCGGCGCCGACGGTGCGGCCGCCTTCGCGCACGGCGAAGCGCAGGCCTTCTTCCATCGCGATCGGCGCGATCAGCGCCACTTCCATCGTGATGTTGTCGCCCG
>Ga0209706_10001013_pt1 | contig 15929 bp, 18 predicted proteins | sample PPLLaktember2015_6_FD_187263 | JGI IMG/M metagenome (GOLD analysis project Ga0209706, IMG submission 187263) | Freshwater sediment microbial communities from Prairie Pothole Lake near Jamestown, North Dakota, USA - PPLs Lake P8 Core (1) Depth... | ecosystem: Environmental > Aquatic > Freshwater...
TCGAGCCCGAAGTCATCGAACGAGCCCTCGGTGCACCAGCGCCGGAAGCCGGGCATCAGCACCGTGCGGTGGAACTCGTTCTCGACCCAACGCCGGACGGCGTCGCGGTCGGTCCAGAAGGTTGTGAAGAGGTAGCGGCGCTCCACCCGACGCTCCCAGAGCGTCGCCTGCAGGCAGCCCTCGACCGCGCGCGCCTCGGCGAGGGTGCGCTCGAGGTGGCGGCGCAGCTCGACGTCGCCTTCCTCGGAGCAGCGGAACTCCGCGACCACGAGCAGGGGGGAGGGCGACGTCGTCATGCCCAGGGGCCTCGCGCTACGAGGCCTGGAGCAGCCGCGAGAGCGGCTTCCGGCGTCGCGCGATCAGGTCGGCCAGGGTGTAGCGGTCGAGCACGGCGAGGAAGGCGGCGAGTGCTTCGTGCAGCACGGGGCGGAGGCCGCAGGCCGACACGATCGTGCATTCGCCGCCGCCGGCCTCGAAGCACTCGACCAGGGCGAGGTTCTCCTCCGTCGCGCGGACCACGTCGCCGACCCGGATCTCCTCCGGACGCCGCCCCAGGCGGAGGCCGCCGTTGCGCCCGCGCACCGTCTCGAGGAAGCCGTCGCGCCCGAGCTGGTGCACGACCTTCATCAGGTGCGCCTTCGAGATGCCGTAGCTCGCGGCGATCTCGTCGATCGTCACGAGCCCGTCCGGATCGAGGCCGACGTAGATCAGCACCCGGAGCGCGTAGTCGCTGTAGCGTGTGAGCTGCATGGTCGGGGGATCTCCTGCCTGGAAAGCAGTATTCCCCATCGATCTTCATTCGGCACGGTCCGGGAGCGATCAGATCGGGTCGCCGGCAGCCTCGGGCTGGTAGGTGATCGCGACCACGCGCAGGCTCCGGCTGCGGCCGCTCGGCAGCGGCCAGTCGAGCATGGTCACGAGGGTGTCGGGGACCTTCTCGGGCTCGACGACCTCTGCGCGCTCGATCTCCTCGCGCAGGGCGTCGAGATCGGGGCGCTGTCCGACCTTGTCGAGCAGGCGCTCGAGGCGCTCGTGATCGAACCGGGAGAGCACGATGCGGGGCGGAAGCGTCATCGGGGCACTCTCGCCCGTACGCCTGGGAAGTCAAGCCGAGCGGCCCTTGCGAGCCGCGAGCTATAAAGATATAGATATTATGACTCTTTTAAACGATCCGAAGCCCGGGAGTCCGCCGGTCACCAGAGGAGAACGCAGTATGAGCGCGAGCCCGTCCCGCCCGTCACACCCGTCCCATCTGCCAGGCCCGTCCCGTCTGCCCCGCCCGTTCCGCCCGGTCGAGCTCGGCAGCGGAACGCTCGCGTTCTTTCCGCTGCTGGGCCTGGCCGACGAGCTGAAGGCCGAGCCCGAGTACGCGCGCTCGGGCGTCGCGGCCCTTACGCTGACGCGCGACGAGCACGTGACGCTCGTCCTGGTGGCGATTCGCAAGGGAGCGTCGATGCGCGAGCACCGCGCGCCCTCGCCCGCGACGGTGGTGCTGCTCTCGGGCCGGGTGACGTTCCTCGGCGGCCACGCTGCCGCGGAGACGAATCTCGAGCGCGGCTCCCTGGCGCTGTTCGCCGCCGACGTTCCCCACGCCGTCGCGGCCCTGGAGGACTCGGTCTATCTCGTGCTCATCGGCGGGCGCGAGCGGGTGAGGCAGACCTCGTGAGCGCGCCGCTGGCAGCGGTGGCCACCGCACCGGCCTCGGTCAGCGCGGTGCTGTCCCTCGACCACCGTCGCCTCGACGGCCTGCTGCGCGAGACGAAGCGGACGATCGCTGCGGCAGACCTCCGGCGCGCAGCGGCGCTCTTCGCCGATTTCCGCGCCGGCCTCGAGCGACACATCGCGGCGGAGGAGGAGATCCTGTTCCCGGCGTTCGAGGCGCTCGCCGCGATCGGCGGCGGCGGCCCGACGCGCGTGATGCGGAGCGAGCACGCCGAGATCCGACGGCTCCTCGCGGAGCTCGCGGCGGCGCTCGACGGTGGCGATCCGACGGCACGCGCGACGGGCTTCGCGGTGCTGACGGCGCGCCTCTTCGCCCACAACGGGAAGGAGGAGCGGATCATCTACCCGGCGACGGATCGGGCGGCGCGCGACGCCGGAACGCTGCCCGAGCTGGTGCGACGCATCCAGCTCCTCGTCTGACGCGCGAGCTGCGCGCCGTCATACCCCCGGCGCCCGTCGGCGTGGTACCCGGATCGATGGCAAGCGCCGCTGGCACGGGCCGGGTGCCGCCGCGGTCGACGGAGGGGCCTACGCATGGGCGGGTCGCCGGAAGGGACGACGATGCGCACCGGCCGCCGGGCCTTCCTGAAGGCGCTCGGCGGCGCGGCAGGCCTCGCCGCGCTTCCGATCCCCGCCTCGCGATCCGGGGCCGAAGTCGCCGGAAGCGACGACTACGACGTGATCGTGATCGGCGGCGGCTTCGCCGGGGTGACTGCGGCGCGCGAGCTCCGGCAGCGCGGTCTGCGCACCCTGCTGCTCGAAGCGCGGCAGCGGCTCGGCGGGCGCACCTTCACCGCGCGGGTCGGCGACGCGCACTTCGACCTCGGCGGCACCTGGATCCACTGGACCCAGCCTCACGTCTGGGCCGAGGCGATGCGCTACGGGCTTCCCCTGGTCGAGACCCCGGGCGCCGTCCCGGAGCGCGTGCTGTGGTGGACCGGGAGCGAGGTGAAGCAGGCCGGTGTCGGCGAGGCGCTCGCCCTCGCCAGCGCCGCGATCTGCAGCAGCGGCGAGACGCCGGACCTGCCGCTCCGGGCGCTCGAGGCGCTCGCCCTGGTCGAGGATCTCATGATCCGCTTCCACGAGCCCGCGACGCGCGCCTTCCCGCGTCCCTTCGACCCGTTCTCCTCGGACGCATGGCAGGCTTTCGACGGGCTCTCCGTGAAGGATCGCCTGGACGAGATGGCGCTCTCGGCGGACCGGCGCGCGCTGCTCGAGGGCGTCCTCGGCCCCGCCTGCTGCGGGCCCTTCGCCGAGTGTGGCTACGTCGAGATGCTTCGCTGGTGGGCGCTCCCCGGCGCCAGCTTCCAGCGCTACGGCGACAGCGTCGCCCGCTTCACGCTGCGCGACGGCACGGTGAGCCTCCTCGAGGCGATCCTCGCGGACGGCGCTCCCGACGTGCGCCTCGGCACGCCGGTGGCGCGGGTCGAGCAGGGTGGGGGCGAGGTGCGCGTCACCAGCGTCGAGGGCGAAGTATTCCGGGCCCGCGCCGCCATCGCCGCGCTTCCCATGAACGTGCTTGCAAACCTGGAGTTCACGCCGGCCCTCGATCCCGCGAAGCTCGCGGCCTCGCAGGAACGCCACGCGGGGGCCGGCGTGAAGCTCTACGCACGGGTGCGTGGCGAGGTGCCGGACCTCGCGGCCTTCGCCCCGGAGTCGGAGCCACTCTCGATGCTCTTCACCGCAGAGGCGGGCAAGGAGGGCGGCGTATTGATCGGGTTCGGCACGACGCCGCGCCAGCTCGACGCCCACAGCCTGCCGGCGGTGCAGGCGGCGGTCGAGCGCTTCCTCCCGGGCGTCGAGGTCGTCGACAGCATCGCCTACGACTGGCATCTCGACCCCTGGTCGCTCGGCACCTGGTGCATCCTGCGACCGGGGCAGATGACGAAGTACCTGGCGAAGCTGCGCGAGCCCGAGGGCCTCGTGCATTTCGCGGGCGGCGACATCGCCCTCGGCTGGCGCGGCTTCATCGACGGCGCGATCGAGAGCGGGAGCCGCGTCGCGCAGCAGGTGGCGGCGCGACTCGCCGGGCGGGCGCCGACGATCGCGGGGGAGACGTCCGCCCGCGCGGGCACGGTGCCGGCGGAGCTGGACTCGACGGCGGCGACGGCGACCGCGTCGGCGCCCGACGAGGCGGCGCTCGGCCCCTGCGCGGTCTGCCATCCGACGGACGCCTCGGGCGCCCACGGCGTCGGGCCGAACCTGCGCGGTGTCGCGGGCCGCGAGGTCGCGAGCGCCCCCGGCTACCGCTACTCCGAGGCGCTGCACGCGCGCGGCGGGAGCTGGTCGACGGCGGAGCTCGACGCCTTCCTCGCCGATCCCGCGAAGCACGTCCCCGGCACGGCGATGCCCTTCGGCGGCGTGAAGGACCCCGCCGCGCGCGCTGCGCTGATCGAGGCGCTCTCGAAGCTGCGGTAACGCTCGGGGGCGCGGGCCCCTGCACTCGCGGTGGATCCGGGCCTCGATCGCGCACCCGGCGCCTGTCGCCGGGCGTCGACATCGGCTACCTCGACGCGGATGTTCCCGATCCGCGACGAGAACCCGCACTTCCTCACGCCCTACGTGACCTGGGCGATCATCTCGCTGAACGTCGCCGCCTGGGTGTTCGTGCAGCAGCTCGGCGCCGAGGCGGGCCTCGTGCGCTCGCTCTGCGACCTGGGCCTCGTCCCGGGCGAGCTGCTCCACACCGTCGCGCCCGGCACCGCGGTGCCCCTCGGCGACCGCTACGCCTGCGTCGTCGACCCGAGCGCCGACTGGCTCACCTTGCTCACGCACATGTTCCTGCACGGCGGCTGGCTCCACCTGATCGGCAACATGTGGTTCCTGTGGATCTTCGGGAACAACGTCGAGGACTCGATGGGACACGCGCGCTTCGCAGTGTTCTACCTGCTCTGCGGCCTCGCGGCGGCGGGGCTCCAGATGACGTTCAGTCCGCGCTCCGCGATCCCGATGGTCGGCGCCTCGGGCGCGATCGGCGGCGTGATGGGCGCCTACGTCGTGCTCTATCCGCGGGTGCGCGTGCACCTCCTGATCTTTCTCGGCTTCTACGTCACCACCGTCGCGGTTCCCGCGGTCTTCATGCTGCTCTACTGGCTCGCGCTCCAGCTCTTCGGCGGCTTCACGACGATCGGGCGCGAGGAGGGCGGCGTCGCGTTCTGGGCACACGTCGGCGGCTTCGCCGCAGGCGCGCTGCTGGTGCTGCTGTTCCGCGACCGGGCGCTCGTCGACCGGCACCCGCATCACGGCTGGTCTCCGCGCCGCTCGTGAGGCGATCCTATTGCTGCTGGATCGACCGCAGGTACGCGACGAAGAGGGCCACCTGCCCGCGGATCACGGACTTCGTCGCCGGCGCGCCGGCGATCGTCTCGCCGAAGCGCAGGCCCCAGATCGGCATGTCGCCCGTCCCGTGCGCCGCGATCGCGCGGCGTCCGTCGATCGCCTCGGCGACCTTGAAGTCCGGGAAGTTGCCATCGTTCCTCTTCGCGATCATCGTGAGGTCCGGCGGCGGCGTCTTCAGCAGGTTGGCGAATTCGCCGTCGCCCTTGCCCTGCTGCCCGTGACACACGGAGCAGTAACGCACGTAGTAGTCGCGTCCGACGTCGGCGATCGTCGGCTCCTGGCCGATCGCGGGCTGCGCGGCGAGCACGACGCTGCAACCCAGGATCGCGAGCGAGAGCAATCGGAACGAGCTCATCATCTCCCTCCTTGGCACTTCGGTGTGCACGCTTCCGATTGCAATCATAACGGGAAACGCCCACTCGGCAGGAACGGAATGCGGCGGTGTGACGCGGTGCGAAACTCGGCCGCGTGGGAATCCGGAAGAGCGCGGGCGTCGCGGACCGGGACCCTGTGCCCCGGCGTCGCATCGGTGGCACAAGGCGTCTCACGACGTGGCCCGGAAGGGCGCCCAGCGCTCCAAGGGGCGGCGGCCACGGTTCGGTGCCTGCCGGGATGCGGCGGGGAGCATACTCTCCATCGGTGATGGCCCCGCACCGCAAGGAGAATCCATGCCGCGAGAACGCTCCAAAACCCACCCCGCCGCATCGCAGCCCCGCACGGACCGCGTGAAGCTCGAGCACGACGAGACGTTCTTCCGCAAGGGCCACAAGCTGCCCGAGCCGAGCGCGTGCCCGCGCTGCGAGGCGACGTACCACGGCGGTCGCTGGACGTGGGATTCGCCGCCCGCCGACGCGCATCGCGCGATCTGTCCCGCGTGCGAGCGGATCGAGAAGGACTACCCCGCCGGCCTCGTGACGATCGGCGGCGCGTTTGCGCGCGGCCATCGCGAGGAGATCGTCGGGCTCGTTCGCCACGTCGAGGAGCGGGAGAAGGCCGAGCACCCGCTGCAGCGCATCCTGAAGCTCGAGGAGCGCGGCGAGGAGCTGCTCGTCTCGACGACCGATCCGCACCTGGCGCGCGGCATCGGCGATGCGCTGCACCACGCCTACCACGGCGAGCTCGACTACCGCTATCCCGACGACGAAGGCGATCTCCTCCGCGTGAGCTGGGTGCGCTGAGTGCACGAGCGCCGCGTTCCCGTCGCCGTGGTCGGGCTGGGTCGCCTGGGCACCGCCTGCGCGGAGGCGGTGCTCGCGAGCGAGGATCTCGCCCTCGCGGGCCTCGTGCGGCACGGAGCACGCCTCGGCGATGTCGCCCCGCCGGCGATGCACGGCGTCCGCGTCGCCGGCGACGCGGGCGAGCTGGGCGAGGTCCGGGTAGCGCTCGTCTGCGTCCCGCCGGAGGCCGCGACCGAAGTCGCGCGGAGCCTGCTCCAACACGGGATCGGCGTCGCCGAGTGCGCACGCCTTCCCGCCGCGGCGTCCGCGGCACACGCGGCCGCCCTCGAGGGCGCCGCGCGCCATGGGCATTCGTCTGCGGTCGTCGGCGCCGGATGGGATCCCGGCGCGCTCCAGCTCGTGCACGGCCTCGCGCTCCTTCTCGTGCCCAAGGGACACACCGACACGCGACACCACGCCATCGCGACCCTCCACCACACGCTCGCCGCGCGGAACGTGCCGGGGGTGCGCGCCGCGCTGTGCACCGAGCTCCGGGCGCCCGACGGTGGCCTCCAGCGCTACGTCTACGTCGAGCTCTCGCCCGACGCCGAGCCTGCGCGGGTGGCCGACGCGATCCGCGCGGATCCGCTCTTCTTCGACGAGGAGACGATCGTCGTCCCGGTCGAGAGCACGGCGGCGCTCGAGGCGGAGAGCCACGGGGTGACGCTCGAGCGGCGCGGGATCGCGGCCGGCTCGGCCCATCAACGCTTCCTCGTCGAGGCGCGCTTCGACGTCCACGCGGCCGCGGCGCAAGTGATGGTCGGCGCGGCCCGCGCGCTCGTGGGCGCGCCGCCCGGCGTGCGGACGCTGCTCGACGTACCTCACGCGGCGCTCGTCGGTCCGCGCACGGCGAGCGCGCTCGCGAGCACCGCATAGCGTCGCGCGATCGTCGGGAGGTGCCCGTGACGAGCGCCGAGGGCTGGATCGAAATCGACGGCGGCCACGGCTCGGGAAGCGGCACGCTCGTGCGCTTCGCCGTGGCGTTCGCGGCGGTGCTCGGCCGTCGGATCCGCGTCGTGCGCGCGCGCGCGAAGCGCGAGAAGCCCGGGCTTCGCCCCCAGCACGTGGCGGCGGTGCGAGCAGCGGCCGCGCTCTGCGACGGCGAGGCCGAGGGCGTCTCCGTGGGAGCGCGCAGCTTCACGTTCGCCCCCGGTCGGCGCGTGCGGGGTGGCGAGCTCGCGCTCGACATCGGCACCGCGGGCTCGGCCACGATGCTGGCGCTCGGCCTTCTCCCGATCATCTGCCTCGCCGAGAAGCCGACGCAGGTGCGGATCACGGGCGGCGTGTTCCAGGACTTCGCGCCATCGCCGCACCACCTCGAGCACGTGCTCGCGCCTCTTCTCGGACGCATGGGTGCCGGCGTCTCGCTCGAGGTCGTGCGCGCGGGCTACGTGCCCCGGGGCGAGGGCGTGCTCGCACTCGGCGCCGAGCCCGCGGCCGGCGGTCTCGCGCCGCTCCGGCTCGAGGACCCCGGCGTGCTGAAGAGCGTGCGGGGCGTCGCGTTCTCGAGCCATCTCGAGCCGCGTCGGGTGAGCGAGCGGATGGCGCGAAGCTGTGTCGAGGGGCTGTCGGCCGCGGGGGTCGCGTGCGAGATCGACGAGGTCCTCGATCGCGACGCAGCAGGCGCGGGCGCGAGCCTCGCGGTCTGGGCGACCACGTCGTCCGGCTGCCTGCTCGGTGCCGACCGCGCGGGCGCCTTGCGCCGGAGCGCCGAGGCGATCGGCCGGTTCGTCGCCGACACGCTGCTCGAGGATCTCCGCACCGGGGCCACGGTCGATCGGCATCTGGCGGATCAGCTCGTGCCGTTCGCGGCCCTCGCGGCGGGACGCAGCGTCTGGATCGCGCCACGCGTCACCGATCATCTCGCGACGAACCTCTGGCTCGCCGAGCGCTTCGGCGCGCGCGTGCGCCTCCAGGCGACGCGGGTCGAGATCGAAGGCGTCGGCGCCGGGCTCGAGCCCACGTCGACGAGCTGATCCCCGAGCGACGCGAGGGCATCGTGTTGCCAGGCAGGCAGACGGGGGGGCACGGTCGGCGCGAGCGCGCAGGAGGAAGGCGATGGCGGAGCCGAGCGGACATCCGAGCAGCGCCTCGCCATCGGTGACCAGCCGAAGCCGCCGCGAAGCTGGCAGATCGGTCGGGCCCGCCGACCTTCCTAGGACGACGCGTCCCCACCGGGAGCCAACGTGGCGGCGACGCCCAGGACGTCGCCGAGCGGGAGCGGCGTCGGGCTCGTCGGAAGCGGCGACGGCAGCAAGGCACTCCGCCAGCGGAGATCCACCAGTCGCGCGTCCGCAGACTTCCGGAGGGCGCTCCGCAGTCGGGGCAGCGAGAGGTCTTGCGCGCAGGACAGCAGCGCGCCGCGCGACTGAGGCCCGATCCGGCGGGAGAGACCGCCGACGCTCCAGCGGTTCAGGACGACCGTCACGACGCCGCTCCGGGCGACGCGCACCGCCTCCGAGAGCGCTCCCTCGAGCGACGGCAGGAACTCGAGCGTCGTCACGAATGCCACGAGGTCGACGCTCCGATCGCGCAGCGGCAGCGCCTGCGCGTCACCGAGCAGGAGCGGGCACCCGGGCACGCGCTCGCGCGCGCGCGACAGCATGGCCGGGGCGCGATCGAGCCCGATCGGGCGCAAGCCGTGCGCCGCGAGCCATGCGGTCGACTGTCCCGTCCCGCAGCCCACGTCGAGCACCGTCCGCGACGCTGCGAAAGGCGCCAGCAGCCACGCGAGAAGCTCTCGCTCGCCTCGCACGGCGCGTCGCCCCTGCGGTGTGTCGTACCAGGCGTCATAGCCGCCGGCGGCCTGCTCAAAGCGTTCCCACGTCACCCGGATCTCGCGCCTCGACGGGGCAGGCGTTCGACAGCGTCACGACGAGCACGACGTCCCCGCGCCGGGCCACCTCCTCGAATCCCCGCTCGAGCGCTGCGAACACGCGGCGTGCGTCGCCCGCGACGATGGTGCTCATCGGCCCCGGCTGCAGGGCGAGCCCCTCCTGTGCGAGGGCGAGGCGCAGGGCATCGATCGCCGGCTCGAGCTTCGCCTGGCGCAGCGGGTACAGGCTGACCTGGGCGCTCACGTTCACGCGGCTCCTCCTTCGGCGGGAGTCTGCCGCACCCGCGTCGGGCCGGCCTGGCAACGGGCACACGAGAGGGAGTGCCGCCGGCGGCGCTTCATCGGCCCAGGCGCAAGGAAACCTTCGACCTTCGCGATCGCGCGAGCAATGCTGTAGCCGGTAGTCGGCGTTCAGCCGGATCGAGTGATTCCAACCATCGAATCGAAAGGGGCTCTCCCATGACATCCACCGTGAACCGGACGCGCCAGCGCGGAATGCTGGGACTCGTCGCCGCCGTTCTCGCGCTGGGGGGCGGAGCCGCCCCGTCGTTCGCCCAGGAGAGCTTCGATGCGCTCGTGAAGCGGACGCAGCAGGAGAAGCCGACCTTTGCCGCCCGCCAGAAGAGCCTGCTCGCCGAGCGCTACGACCTGACGGACCGCCCCGCACCGGGCGTGACCATGTCCCGCGGCAAGCCGGTGCAGGCAGGCGTGCGCGTCAAGCTTCCGGCGGGCACGACCTGGGACCAGCTCGCCGGGATGACGCCCGAGGAGATCAAGAGCAAGAATCTCTGGCCGGCCGGCTTCTACCCGCTGCCGCACCCGCACCACGAGGCGGGCGGCATGGTGTTCCCGCAGCCGCAGATCGACGCGATCAAGAAGCAGGACGGCCGCGATCTCACCCGCTTCGACCTCGACTACGACCTGCCCCAGCACATGCTCCCCGAGTTCCCGGCGCCGATCTACCTGAGCACCCGGCCGGATCTCGGCGACGTGACGAAGGGAAAGCTCGTCACGCTCACCAACTTCCGCGAGATCTTCGGCGAGGGCGAGCAGATCCTGAACACGAAGCAGCTCGAGGGGCTGCGCCTGCTGGTGACTCCCTTCCCGCAGCAGCAGTTCAACGCCACCGACGACCGACGCAGCCTCGTGGCGAGCCAGGGCGTCGCCTGCTTCGACTGCCACGCGAACGGCCACACCAACGCCGCCACCCACACGGTCGGCGACATCCGGCCCAACGAGCATCGCCACCGCATCGACACGCCGACCCTGCGCGGCGTGAACGTGCAGCGCCTGTTCGGCTCGCAGCGGGCGCTCAAGACCGTCGAGGACTTCACCGAGTTCGAGCAGCGCGCCGCCTACTTCGACGGGGACATCACCACGGCGGCGAAGAAGGGCGTGAATCCGCTGGAGCGCGGCAGCCAGGTCCACTTCATGGCCGAGTTCCAGGAGCTCCTCGACTTCCCGCCGGCGCCGAAGCTGGACGTGTTCGGCCGGCTCGATCCCGCGAAGGCGAGCAAGAGTGAGCTGAGCGGCGAGACGGTGTTCTTCGGCAAGGCCAAGTGCGGCGTCTGCCACGTGCCGCCCTACTACACCGACAACCTGATGCACAACCTGCGCACCGAGCGCTTCTTCGCGGAGAAGATGATCAACGGTCGCAAGGCGTCCGCCGACGGCCCGATCAAGACCTTCCCGCTGCGCGGGATCAAGGACTCGCCGCCCTACCTGCACGACGACCGGCTGATGACGCTCGAGGACACGGTCGAGTTCTTCAACGTGGTCACGGCGGTGAAGCTCACGGCCCAGGAGAAGACGGACCTCGTGGCGTTCCTGCGCACGCTGTGAGCCGGGGCCCGGCGCGGAGCATCGTCGATCGCTGCTCTCGCGACGCGCTCATTCCTCCCAGCGGAAGCGCAGGCTCGAGGGCTCGCTGAGCGTTCCGCGGAGCAGCTTCGGACGCAGCGCCTGGACCACGAGCTGGAGATTCCAGACGCGACCGAAGCTGTCGGGGTGGATCGGCATCCACTGTCCCGCGAGCGCGAGCTTCACCGGAATCGGACCGAGCCGGACGACCTTGGCGATCTGCAGCCCGATCGGGACGGTGTACGCGTCCGTCGTTCGTGCCTTCCAGTCCGCCAGGATGTTGCCCGAATACCCGACGCTCCAGCCGTCGGGCAGGAAGTACGCGGCGACGGGCTGGAGCTCCATCGTGTTCAGCTCGAGAGGCCCCGAGCCGCCGAACGACCTCCAGTGCTGGAACAGCGCTGCGAGGATCCACTTCTCCGAGAGGTAGCCGGCGACCGCGGCCGGACCGACCTGCCACTTGCCGGTGGAGGTCCACTTCGATCCGCCGGACGGAAAGATCCACGTCGGGCCGACGCCGAGCACCCAGTTCCCGACGAGCTGTCGCCGCGGCGAGAGCAGCTGCAGCAGCACGATGTCTCCGAACGCCGTCGTGCGCTCGAACTCCGTCGGATCGCCCGGCGCCGGATGCGGCTGGGAGCGCATGAGCTCGATGAACGGCCGCGTGATGAGGTCCCAGTTGGGGGTGAGCGCGATCGGGAACGCGCCCTGGAACGCCAGTGTGGAGTTCCAGCGCTCCGCTTCGCCGGGCCCCGGGCTGAGCCGGAAGTTGTTCTGGATCAGCGCGATCGACCAGGCCTCGCTGACCGGGTCCGTCAGCGCCTTGTTGATCGTCGTCAGGGACTTCCCGGGCGCCGGGTCCCTCGGCAGCTGCGCCGCGGAAGGCGCCGGCTCCGCGGCCGGCGGCTCCTCGGCGACGGCGGGTGTGCCGACGGCGAGGAGCGCGAGCAGCGGAAGCGCGATGGCGAGCGTCGGTCCCAGGTTCTTCCCCACGGAGTCGGCGGTTCAGTACCCCGCGTGTAGCATGACGGCGGTGACTGTGAACGAGACCGACGACGGCCGGCGTGGTGACTGGATCCAGGAAGGCGTGGATCGCGCGGTGGGAATCGGCCTGCTGCATTGCGCGCGCTCAACATCGAGGCCTACGTCTCCGTCGTGCTGCTCGCGCCGGACATCGACGCCGACGTCGCGGAACAGGCGGCCAAGGCCGCAGGGCGGCGACCACCACTAGCCGCGTCGCGCAGGCCTGCTCACGGAATCGTGTCGGGAGGGGCCGAAGTCATCCGGCCGCGAAGTTCGATCAGGGGCTGCTGCGGCAGCCGGAAGCCGGGCGCCAGGGGATGGTCGAGGGCCGCGATCAGTGTGGTCACGAGCGCGAACGAGATCGCCAGGATCACGCTGGCACCCGACCTGTTCGATCCCGTGATTCCGCCCTGATATCCCATGCCGAGCATGCCGAGCGCCGACAGCACGTAGAGGGCCACCCAGACGCCCTTTGGGATGCGGGTCTGGATGCCGACGGCGACCCGTTGGTGATGCAGGTTGAACATCTCGTTGAGCGAATCGATGTAGAGCGCGGCGACGTCCGAGTTCAGGTCCTTCTTCCCGTTCTCGACCGCGATCGTCCAGAGGCGGTCATGGATTTCCCGCGTCTTTCGAACGAGGACGTCGACCTCTTCGAACGTGTGCATGTCGACCATGGCCAGGCGCTCGTCCAGATACCGGGCGAGGAGCCCCTTCACCTCCTGCCGGTCGGGTTGCCCGAGGAAATCCGCGCGCAGATAGGTGGTCTCGATCGCGTTGGCCTCGTTGCGGATCAGCTCCTTGCGCGTGTCCACGCGCGACGAGGCGATCCCGAAGGTGAAGGCCAGCATGAACGCCACCAGACCGAGGATCGCCCCGGCCATGGCCGCGACCGGCGACTCCTTTTCGCCTTCGGAGCGCCGATGCGCAGCTCGTCCCAGCCGGAAGCCGATCTCGAGCGACAGCAGGACGAGCGCGACGGTGCCGAGGAAGAAGAGCCCGAGGGAGATCTCGGTCATGCCCATGGCGTCGTCGTCCAATCCCTCACGGCAGGGCCTGACGGCGCCCGGTCACTCCGCGGGGGTGCCAGGCTTCTCGTCGACGACCGGGATCGTGCCGGCGAGGTCGTAGCGAAGGACCGCGTCCATCTTGTTCTCGAGCTGATAGAAGCGCGCCACCGTGCGCCCCGGCAGGATCTTCTTGAACTCGTCGAGGTAGGTGCGTCGCACCTGGAGTCGCTCGGCCTCGGCGGCGAGGTAGCCCTCCATGAGCTGCACTGCCTTGTCGTTGGAGAGATCGCGGAAGCTCTTGGTGTAGTCGTCGACGATCGCGGCCACCCGATCGCCGATCGCGCTGACGTCCTTCATGTAGCGGTCGTAGAGCGGCCAGAACTTCTCCGCCTCCTCCGGGCTGAGCGCGAGGTTGACGGCCACGAAGGCCTTGCGGTTGGCCCGGATGGCGTCGAGCAGGACCGCCGACTCGGCTTCCGGCGCGTCCGCCGCGCCGGTGTCGGCGGCGTGGGCGATCCCGCCCGACAGCATGCATGCCAGGGTCGCGGCGATGATCAGACGTGTATGCGACAAGGTGGCTCCCTTCTCCCGGGTCCGCGCTCGGCTCTTCGGTCTACTTCGAGATCCTGGTGATCTTCGAGCCCTGGATGCCGATGCCCGCCATCAGCCCCTTCTGGCTGAAGATGAAGGCATAGACGTCCTGGGTGATCGTCGTGCTGGTGATCGACTTCCCGATGCCCTCGTCGACGACGACGATGCTCGGCCCGACGCCGAGCTCGAAGCCCTCGCTCTTGTCGAGGTAGGCGAGCGCACCATCGTTCATGAAGAAGAGCGCGTAGCCGAAGACCTGGGCGCCCGCCTGCAAGCCGTAGGAGGCCGCGACGGTGTTGTAGTAGCCAGCAGGCTTTCCGCCCTTGAACAGCACGCCTTCACCGATCTGCCCGCCGAACAGGAAGCCGGCCTTGAGGATGTTCGGGAAGACCAGCACGGCTCTCGCCTTCTGGCCGAGCAGACGCGCCGCGGAGTTCGTCGAGTAGAGAGTCTCCAACGCCCTGCTCCCGTCGCGGTTCAGCTCCTGCCGGCTCGCCGCGACGGCGTCCGAGGCGCCCGACAGCGCGACGATGGCGGCGAGCAGCAGCACGCTCGCGACGATTCTGGCTCGTGTCATCCGGTTCATTCTCCTCTCGCCCGGCGGCGGGCGCGACTCGTCGGGGAAGGGGCGAACGGCGAAACAGCCTCGACGAGGGCGAGAACGGGCACGGGACGGCATGCGCGCGGCGCTTCCCCTCGCGGCGTGGTAGGCACCCTAACACGGGAATCGAGGGAGTCGACGCGCGAGCGCATGCGATGGCGGGGGATAGAGTCCAGTCCTACGTCCTCCGAAGGGAGCCTCCATGAGTCGTCTCGAATTCCGCGCGCTCTGCGCCGTTGCCCTGCTCGCCTTCCTCGGCGCGCCCGCGGTGGCCGAGACCGTGACGCCGCTCAAGGGACAGGACGCCGCGACCCAGCAGAAGGACACGGCTGAATGTCAATCGATCGCGAAGCAGTCGTCCGGCTACGACCCGGCGGCGCCGCCGCCGCCCCCGCCGAGCGCCGAGCCCAAGGCCGGGGGGCGCGCGCGAGGCGCCGCGGCGGGAGCGGCCGCGGGAGCGGCGGCCGCCGAGGTTCGTGGGCGACAGCACGAAGAGGCCTACGACCGCGCGTCGGACGAAGCCAAGCAGGAGTATCGCCAGAACCAGGCCAAGTCGACGGCCGCTGCGGGCGCCGTCGTGGGCGGCTCCAAGCAGAGACGGGACCGGCGCGCCGACCGGAACGAGCAGCAGGAGGTGCAGGCGCAGCAGGAGAGCGCGGCCCAGAAGTACGGGCAGGCGTACCAGGGCTGTCTGGTCGGGCGCGGGTACGGCGTCTCGCCCTGACCGCATCCGCCGCGCGCGCATCTCCCCGAGGTCCGCCACGAGGTGCGACGACGCGCTCCGCGGCGCGTCGGCGACGGCGGTCAAGCCCTCCAGCCGGAGGGCTGTCGTCCGTGTCGTGCGAGCGCGCGGATCTCCTCCGCGTCGGCGTCGAGCAGGAAGCCCGCGCGGAGCGCCGTGTTCGTCGCTGCGTCGAACCGCTTGATGTGCTCCTCCGGTCCGCCGGGGTAGAGGCTCGCGAGCGCTTCCGCGTCGAGCGGAATCGTCTTTCCGAACAGGAACAGGAAGCCGTCGCCACCCGGCGGGTCTCCGGAGAGGACGGCCGTCGGCGCGTCGACCCAGGGAGTCCGGATGCCGCCGCGTGCGATGCCGAGACCGTCGCGCACGAGCTTCGTCCCCTTCGCGTCCGAGGACTCGAGCCGCGGGGCCTCGGGGGCCGGCGTTCCGTCGCGCACCCAGCGCACGAGGTGCTCGAGCGCGGCGTGCAGCACGTAGTGCTGCTGCGGCCCCGAGTTCACCGGCGACGCCGCGGACATGCCGAGGATCGCCGCGGTCGGCGCCATGTGCCCGGCGAGCTCCTCGACGGAGATCCCCTCGCGGTCCGAGTGCGCGGCGATCAGGCCGTAGGTGTCGAAGTGCGCTGCGCCGGCCAGCTCCCACAGGCGGAAGCGCTCGGAGTCGGGCTGTCGGGCACGCCCACCGCCGAGTGTCACCACGTCGGTCTCGCTCTGGAACGTGAGCACCGGGACGCGCACGTCGTCGCGGATGCGGTGGCCCTCCATCATCAGCGCGCTCAGCGTCGAGAGGTCGGCGCCCGGCTCCGGTGTCCGGAGGTAGCCGCCGTCGAGGGGAGGCGCGGCGCCCGGGCGCCCGTGGATCAGGAACGCGTCGAAGCAGCGCTCGAGCGGGTCCACGGCGTTGACGTAGGTGACGAGGAAGCCGGCCGACTGCGACTCGCCGATCGCGATCAGCCGCTTCGTCGCGAGGGGGCCAAGCGGGCCGGACCCGG
>Ga0209706_10001017_pt1 | contig 15903 bp, 17 predicted proteins | sample PPLLaktember2015_6_FD_187263 | JGI IMG/M metagenome (GOLD analysis project Ga0209706, IMG submission 187263) | Freshwater sediment microbial communities from Prairie Pothole Lake near Jamestown, North Dakota, USA - PPLs Lake P8 Core (1) Depth... | ecosystem: Environmental > Aquatic > Freshwater...
TTCATCCGAAGGGACTTTACAGCATTGAGAGCAGGGGTGAAAGGCCCAATGATGGCATAGCTGATGCTCCCGCATGGATAGAAAGTGATTTCAAATTTGAAAATCTTAATGTTTACTGGACGACAGTTCCTCCTGAAGCACCCGGTTCAGATAAAATGCACATCGGCGCTCATTTCGAAGGGACCACCGGTACAATTACCTGTGATTATACCACCCGTTTCATAAAACTTAATAACGAGATCCTGACGGATTTACCGGAGGTACCCATCACCCTTCCCCGCTCTCCCGGACATCAGCAAAATTTTATCGACTCTGTGAAATCGAGAAAACATCCTGAGAGCAATCTTCCCTATGCCCGTGAAATGACAATCCCGATGCACCTCGCAATAATCTCATTCCGGCTTAAAAGAAAACTGAAATGGGATAGTATGAACGAAAAATTTATTGGGGATGAAGCTGCTGATTATCTGCTTTCAAGAACCTTCAGGAAACCCTGGTCATTGCCTTCATAAGTGTGTAACATGTTGAATTACAATAAAATGAAAAGAAATATTCTCGTCGCTTCCGTTTTATTTTTTCTTACTCTGTCCTGTTCATCACCCGGTCAGGATTTTGTATCCCTGTTTAATGGTAAAGACCTGACCAGATGGAAACTAGATAAACCAGGTGGATTTGAAGTGGATGACGGAGAATTGATAACCAGGAGTTTTGGATCCGGCACTGATATCTTTTCGGATAAGTTTTATGGTAATTATATTCTCCGGTTAGAATTTCTGTTATCAGAAGTGGGTAACAGCGGGGTATTTATAAGAAGAAATCCATCAGTTTCAGGCTCCGGATTTGAGGTACAGCTTCTTGCGCCATGGACGCCGTGGCGGGATGACCTGCATTGCACCGGTTCATTATACGGTCATGTAGCTGTAACAAACAGACCTGATGAGACAACCGGCCGCTGGTATAAAATGGAAATAAAATGTGACCGGAATATAATTACGGTTTCGGTCAATGATGAAATAACAACAATAGCTGATATTGATACTGTAAAAACAATGGCCGGGAAGCCGGTAACCGGGTATATCGGTTTCCAGGGAAATCATGCTTCAAAAGAGGGACAGTTCGCGAAATTCAGGAATATCTCTATCCGTGATCTTGATGCTGATCCTGTCTATGTGGCAGAAGGATTCAAAAATAATAATTGGGAACACAGATATCTCTCCCGTCTATCTGCTGTAAAGCTTGGTGCTGTAATGATCCTGCCTATGGCTGAGATGATGTCAGATAATGATCCGATGTTAAAAAGCGAGGGCAAACAGGTACTTTTCGATATTGTGGCGAAGGTCTCAGATCCTGAAGCACCCGCCAAAGAGAAAAAAGAGGTAAGACAGGCAATTAAAAAGAGTATAAAAACGACCTCATCGGAAACTACATCCATTTACCTGGAGTGGATTCTGGGGATGATTGAGTAGCGGTATCAGAGTGAAAAAGCTGCCGGCTTGAGGCAAGTAATCTGCCGGATTGATAATTTTATGTGGCAAATTGAAGCTCTGTCAGCGTTTTATAAATACCATGCTCATTTGACAGAAGTTCGGAATGTGTACCCTCTTCCGCAATCCTTCCATCGTCAAGAACAATTATTTTATCAGCATTGCGAACTGTAGAAAGTCTGTGTGCGATGACAACTGATGTACGGCAATGCATGAGCTTCACGAGAGCTTCCTGAACAAGCTTCTCCGATTCCGAATCGAGGGAGGATGTAGCTTCATCAAGGATCAGGATCAATGGATTCTTAAGCACTGCCCTGGCAATTGCTATCCGCTGACGCTGCCCTCCGGAGAGCTGTATTCCCCTCTCACCTACAATAGTGTCGAGCTTTTCCGGAAAAGTTTGTATGAAATCCCATGCATTTGCCTGTACGGCAGCATCGATGATCTCCTCTTCCCGGGCGTCCGGCCTGCCGTAAGCAATATTTTCACGGATGGTGCCGCCGAACAGAAATACATCCTGCATCACAATTGCCATCTGCCTGCGAAGTGATGTTACCGGAAAATTCCGGCTGTCGCGGTTATCGAACAGGATCTTTCCGCCGGTCGGCTCATAGAATTTCAGTAAAAGCGATACAAGTGTCGATTTCCCTGCACCGCTCGGACCAACAAGTGCAACCTGTTGTCCGGGTTTAATTGAAAAACTGATATCCTTCAAAACAACGATATCTTCCCTGGAAGGATATTTGAATTCCACATGATCGAAAGTGATCTGTCCGTTCAATGCATAAACCGGTTCGGGAACATAATTATCATCTATATCCTCTGCAGGCTCATCAATAAGGAGCAGAAGCTTTTCAGCTGCGCCAATGGTTCTCTGCAGGCGTGTATAAACAGCTGCCATTCCGGCAATGTTACCCGCAATGAATCCTGAATAAATGACAAATGAGAATAATTGTCCGGCTGCCATTTGCCCTTTAGAGATCAGTGCCGCTCCCCGCCATATCACTGCCGCCATCGCAATAAAAAATCCGAGTACTATAAAGGAGGAAGCTGCCTGGTATTTGCCTCCCTTGATACCTGCCCTGGCCACTTCGTCAGTCTTTTGTCGATACCTTTTTATCTCAAATAACTCATTTGTAAAAGCTTTCACGTTCTGTATCCCCTGCAAAGTTTCTTCAACAATTGTGTTGGACTCAGCCACATATGTCTGAGCTTTCTTTGAATACCTGCGGATCGCTCTTCCCGAATAATAAGCAAGGAGTGCCATACCGGGCACTATTGCAAGCATGAAAAGTGTAAGCTTGAAGGAGCTTACCATCATGAGTGCTATGCCTCCTGTTATAATAAGAAGTTGTGACAGGATATCTGCCAGGGTTCCGGTCAGCGAATCCTGAAGTAATGAAATATCAGATGAAATACGACTGTTCAGTTCACCGACCCTTCTCTCGGCAAAAAAGGACATCGGCAGCCTTATCAAATGATTGTATACATGCTGCCGGATCGATGCAAGGGTTTTTTCCGTCACCCATACAAAGATCCTGGTCCTGAGGTAGGAAAAGAGAGCCTGGGTAACGAGTATTGCAAGCAACAGGAGTCCCGTCCGGTTTATTTCAGTGAGTATTTTCTTCTTCGTTCCTAAATCGACCATGTCGCCCAGGAATTTCGGGAACATCAGACTTGCCCCGCTGGATATAAGAAGGAAAAGCATACCAAGCGCAAAGATCCACCGGTAAGGCTTAAGAAACCTGTACAACTTAAGCAGTTCTTTTAATCCTGTGCCCGATTTGCTCTTTTCAGTTTCAGGCATTGAATAATTGTTTTGTCAGTAAAAGTAAATCAAATTATCACAGCTTATCAATCCTTTACGATAGACAATTGAATACACGGATGATGGCACTCTTCAACAGTCAGCCCGGGCAGATTGTTCACTGAATCCACGACAGATTTGTTAGTTAACAAATGAATGAATGAAAGTAAGCCGGCAGGCCGGAGGATCCTTCAGGAAGAGCTGCTCAAAAAGGCTGAGAACCTTAAATTCACACTGCAATAATTACTTATGCCGATACAAGATAATCGAACATATATGTCGCATTGACATTATCAGGATCAAGATCCATCACCATTTTGAAATACGATTTAGCTTTATCATAATTAAAGTTCTTCATGTGAGTTCTCCCGATATGATAAAGGGCAGAAACATGATGATTATCTGTTTTATTCAGCAGTTTTTCGAAATGTAAGATTGCTTCATCGTATTTTCCTGTGGCTTTCAATGCTATTCCCATATAGTAATTACCCATAATTGTCTCCGGCCCGTATTCAATCAACTTTCGGTAGGATTCAATGCTTTTCCCCTCTTTACCAAGGTGATAATAGCATAATCCAAGCCATAAATATGCCATCGGCATATATTTACCCGAATCGGCTATTTTATTAAAAAACTCAGCTGCTTCCGAAAAGTGGGTCGATCTGTATAAACTAACTCCTAACCTGTATAGCACATAAGGGCTTGCTGGTCTGAGCTTTAATACTCTGGTGTAAAGAGTGATTGATTTTGCCAGCTCACACAGGATATAATAAAGACCTGCCAATTCCAGAATAACCCGAATATTTTCAGGATTATCCTTCAGGTATTCCTCCAATAGTTCGGCAGACTTTTTCAGGTCGCCATCCAGTTTAAATTCAAAAGCTTTTTCAAGACTTTTCTCTCCATACTCATCCATAGCATAAGATATTAAATATTTCACAAATTGTTCCTCTCCCCCATCGGGATATAAGGATGATCCCCAAAAACATACTTAAAAGCAGGCCTTATAATTCTTTTAGCTGAAAAGGTCAATTCCTCAATTCTGTGAGCACACCAGCCGGCTATCCTGGCCATTGCAAAAAGCGGAGTAAAAAGTTCCCTGGATATTCCGATACATGAGTAGACAAAGCCGGAATAAAAGTCGACATTTATACATACTACCTTCACGTTTTTCTCACCTTTGTAAATACTGAAAACCTCCGGAGTTATTCTTTCGACCAGATCGTAGAGCAGGAATTCATCATATCTGTTTTTCTCAATTGCCAGGTCCTTTGCTTTTTCTTTTAATAATATAGCTCTAGGGTCCGAGATGGTATAAACAGCATGGCCCACCCCGTATATCTTTCCGGTTCTGTCAAAAGCCTGTTTATTCAGAATCTTCAGAAGGTATTGCTCAACTTCGGCCTCATCCTTCCAGTTTTTGACATTAATTTTAACATCCTCCATCATGTCGAGGACTTTCAGGTTCGCTCCTCCATGAAGAGGTCCTTTCAGTGACCCGATGGCTGAAACAACTGCAGAATAAATATCTGTTTCACTCGAACTGGTGACCCGTATCGTGAAGGTGGAATTATTCCCTCCTCCATGTTCGGCATGAAGGACCAGTGCCAGATCGAGCAAGTCAGCTTCCAGCTTTGTGAACTGGTAGCATTCACCTTTTACCATGTAGAGAAAGTTCTCAGCAGTTGTCAGATCAGGATTCGGGTACCTGATCATTAAAGATTTACCCTGGTAAGCATGACTGAAAGCCTGATATGAATATGCAATTATTGAAGAGAATTTTGCGATCATGCTTAAAGTCTGCTTAACCATATTTGGCAGTGAAATGTCATCAGGCTTATCATCCAGAATATAGAGACCAAGTACAGAACGGGCAAGCATATTAAGGACATCTTTACCTTTCATTGAAAGGATCATATCTTTAATAAAAGAATCAGGGAGAGGTCTGAGAAATGCCAGTTCAGCTGAAAATTTCTCAAGCTCCTCTTTGTTGGGAAGTTTCCCGGCAAGCAGAAGAAAAACAGTTTCGTCAAATCCGTGCCTGTCTTCACTTTGAAATCCTCTTGTGATATCCTCAATTTCAATTCCGCGGTAAAGCAATCTTCCGGGAATAGCAACAACTTTATCGTTTTCCTGTTTGTATCCCACAACAGATCCGATATTTGTGAGGCCGACAAGAACTCCTGTAGTATCTTTATTCCTTAAGCCGCGTTTTACCTCATACTTATCAAACAGCTCACTTTCAATCTGGCAGGATTGCTTAATTGAATCGCTTAACCGGGATAAAAATTTCAAATCTTCCATGGTGATTAATCTGAATTAATTAATTGAGTTTTGATATTTAAATATCCTCTGCACAAACTCCATAACATTACACTAAAACAAATTGTTTAAAAGTTGTTCACCAAAAGAAGAATATTTTTTCAAAAAAAATGTCTGGAATCAATTTTTATGCAAAATATATGAATAGACTGATACACTTATACTGTATTAATTAATTCATATATTTGCAAAATTATAAAATTATTTTCTATTTAACTGTATGTTTTTTATCATAGAAAACTGGAAATGATACTGTTAATTAATTAACAACAAAATATTAGTTGTAATTATTTCTTTTTAAAAATTTAAGTAGCTGTTTAAATTACTACAGCTGAATACTTTAAATAAAGACTTTAATACCGGTGTTTTCTGTTTTTGAATTTCTCAAGGCACCAGTTTATTTTATATTTAAATGAAAAATAACTATGACTGTTACAAAAATAATGGATAATAATTCAGTTGTCAGCACAATTCCGGTTTATACCCTGAGTATTGCAGCAGTTCTTTCAGGAATTCCGGTTCATTCAATAAGGCAATACATTGATAAGGCGTTGATAATTCCATTCAGGAAAGAATCAAACCGGAATTTATTTTCTCAGGTAGATATTTTAAGGCTTAAGTATATTCATAAATTACTGGATGTAGATGGTTTAAATATAGCAGGGATACGGGCCTTACTGGCACTTATACCATGCTGGGCAATCCGGAAATGTTCAAACAGGGAACGGAAAATATGTGAGGCATTCAAAAGTGAGACTTTTCCCTGCTGGGAAGCATCTGAAAAGGGGACTCGTTGTAAAAACACTGATTGCAGGGAATGTGAAGTTTATCGCATTGTTGAAAACTATCCCGATATTAAAACATTCCTTAAGACACTAATTCCCTAGTGTTGTAAATAATTTTGATTGTGTGCATGTTATAAAATCCATCAACAATCCCATCAAAATGAAATTTAAAGAGGCTGTCTTATCGGATATTAACACCGAACTGACTGACCTCCAATAAAAAAAGCCTTGCCTTAATAAGGGCAAGACTTCTTCTTAATGTATATTGTTCCCCTTTAAATTATTACGGTTGTGTAACTGTATTTTTGTCAAGAGTGACAGCGGTTTGTGCCAGTGCTCTGCCATTCATGGATGCTCCTGTTTGTACAGTAATACCTGTCTTTGACAAAATAATTCCTTCAAAGTGAGAGGTTGTCCCTAAAGTTACCTGCCCAGCTACCTGCCAAAAAATGTTTCTGGCCAAAGCACCACCGCTCAGGGTAATTTCTTTATCAGAGCTCATTGTAAGGTTCCCCGCAATCTGGAAGATCCATACATCGGTTGAGCTACCTGAAATGGTAACATCTGAGGGTATTAGAACCGTGTTCGTCCATTTATAAATCCCGGGTGTAAGTGTTTTCCCGCCAATATTCCCTGAGTATAATTCGAAAAAATCCGGAGAAGGACGTCCTGCGGCATCGTCATAAGCTGTTATCATATTGCTGACAGCCGTTGTCAGATTAATGGGAGTCGGGGACACCATGTCGGCTGCAAAAATACTTCCGGTTACCTGTGTGGAGGTAGCATATCCGGTTGCATTTGTAAGTGCAAATCCTGTGATATAAGATGTCGCAGCCGGACTAAGACCCAAATCGCCGGTAAGAGTTGAAGTCGCAATATTAGTAATAGCTGTTTTAGCCAGGATCAGAAAATTGACTGCAGATCCAAGATTTACCACTGCCTGAGCTGATGTGGCACCTCCGGTTGTGAAACTCCATACTTTATTCGATGCAAGTGAAATACCGGATAAAGTTTTTGCTCCTGTAGTCATTGTAGCTGTATAAACAGTGGCTGCTGCAAGAACATTTGTTGGTATCAACGTTGCTGTAGTACCGGAATAAGTAACTGACCCTGGAACTGCATTTGCACCTTGCTTTAAAGTAAAAGTAGATGCATTTATCGTTAATGGATCCATTTCTTCGCTGAAGGTAAATGCGATTGCCTGATTTCGTGGAACACCAGTCACATTTTGTTGCGGATCTGTTGAAGTTGCTGTAGGACGCGAGCCGGTATCTTGTTTTTCACAACCAGCCATTAATGCAATCGATAGCAATGCTATGATTGGAAACACTTTTCGTAATTTCATTTTGGTTTTTATTAAATGTTGATTTAATTCATATTGGACAAAGGTGAGGCTTCAGGATCAGTAAGTGTTACATAACAAATTAAATATGTTATATAATTCACACATTTAAAATATGTTACACAATTTATTCTTTTAATATGATTGCCCGGATCAATATTTTCCCAGTTCCATTATCCACAATAGAAATCTGATTATTCCTTATGGCATTTCAGACTATGCATCTTCTTACGCGTCTGTTAAATTATATGAGCTCCTGAATGAACTTAAAAACTCAGGATAGCGGTATCAATGAAAAAAGAAAGTCAAAGGCAGTTAAAATATCATTTTTTAGCTAACGATTCCCCGATTTGAATAAAACCTTCAATACCAGCTTCATCCGGTTGCCAGTTAACAGGAATTCCTTCTGACAATAATTCAAAACCTGCGGATTTTAATGCCTCATTAATAATACCAATACTTTCACAATGCCAGCCGTAGCAACCAAATGACATCGCTTTTTTGTTTTTCAGTTTAAGCCCTTTAAGTAATTCCAGCAATCCTGCGATCGAATACATTACCCCCTTGTTAACTGTTGGTGAACCAATTAACACAATTCTGGATTTATAAATTTCGGTAATAATATCGTTTTTATCAGAATTTGATGCGTTAAATATTTTTACTGTAACATTTTCATCGGTCAGCCGAATTCCTTTTGCAATGTTTTCAGCAATTAATCGGGTCCCATTCCACATGGTATCATAAATAATTGTGATTTGATCTTGTTGATAAGCAGATGACCATTCAATGTATTTCTGTATGATTTGTACCGGGTTGTCGCGCCAGATAACTCCATGACTTGGGCAAATGATATCCAGCGGTAATTTTAATGAGCTGAATTCCTCAATTTTCTTTATAACCTGTGAAGAGAATGGGGTCAGGATATTGGCAAAATACTTTATTGCTTCATTATATAGTTCATCATTGTCGACAAGATCGTTAAACAGATTCTCAGAACAATAATGCTGACCAAATGCATCATTACTGAAAAGAATATTATCTACTGTAAGATAGCAAAACATAGTATCAGGCCAATGCAGCATCGGCGCCTGTATAAAAATCAGCTCTTTTTTACCTATATTCAGCTTATCACCGGTTTTTACAGGAACAAAATTCCAGTTTTTATGATAATGTCCTTTAAGGGATTTGACGCCGTTTTCTGTACAATAAATAGGAGTATCGGGAATTAATTCCATTAATCCGGGTAAAGCTCCGCTGTGATCAGGCTCATTATGACAGGCGACAATAAAATCAATTTGCTTGAAATCAACCTCTTTAGCCAGATTTGTAAGATACTCTTCCGAATACTTAGCCCAGACGGTGTCAATGATTACTTTCTTATCTTCAAGAAGTAAATATGAATTATAAGTTGTTCCATGATGTGTCGAATATTCGTCGCCATGAAATCTGCGTAATTCCCAATCGGTTTTCCCGATCCACCAGACATTGTTTTTTACCTTGATTTTCATATCAGTTTTGTTGTAATTAAATGCCTTAAGCTCTTTTAACAGATGAAAGTATTCTTCATGCTCATCCCTGGTTTATGTAGAGCCTTCATGCTAATGCAATTTACATCTAAAATCTACAAATGTGAGAGTGAGTCTTGAGAAATCTTTCCAATATTAAGAGGATCAGTTATTTGGTTGATTCTAAGGGCCTCAGAAGGATGTATTTTATGTAAAAAACGTCAACGAAACCGTCAACAGCGGTAATTTGAAGGTACCCTGGTAAGTACGATATCTACGCTGGTATTTAATTCAAACAACATTACATATTATTATGATGACATATATACCCTTGCTTTTTTACAGCGGGTCGGCCAGTGCGGAGCTTGCATACCTTTGCTTTGTTTTTTTGCGGTTCCGATAGCTATCGGAATAGTTCCCGGGCCTGAAGGGACGGCAGCGGGGAGGCTTGCATCTATGTAGGAAACTACGTATCTTTCTACATAGATAAAAAATTAAATCTATGGCACTTAGAAAAATAGAGGAAAGAAAAGTACGAAGCCTGACCAAAATAGCAGGGGGCACAAGCTATGCAGTAACGATCCCGATCGAGTACATCCGGAAACTGAAATGGAGAGGCAAACAAAAACTGGAAGTAAAGCTTTACCAGGACAGAATTATAATCCGGGATTGGGAACCTTAAGATCTTTTTTTCCAATTGAAAACTCTTTCAGTTGAAAATGAAAAAGTTATCTTTGAATTAGGAGTCTATTTTTGAAGAAGGGGATGCAATAGGACACTTCTTGAATGAAGTTCAAGAACCTGGAGGGTTTGATCCTGCTCATAAAGCAAGTTTGGGTGTGGAAGGTAAGATTTATGGAGAGATGGTTGGAGATAATACTATAACTACAAGAACGGATCAAACATCGGAAGTAACAGATGGATATCAAAGTGTAACTTATCAATACAATTCAACCAACAAGTTTGAGATACTACAAGGAGCGAAAGCTACAGGAACCTATGAAACTATTAACATAGGAGGATTTGAATTTAAAGCACCTGCATATGAAAGCTCAGGAGAATTAAAATCAGCAAAGAAACTACCATGAGAACATTAATATTATATGGAATAATGCTACTTTCTTCCTTTGGATGTAAGGCACAGGAAAATATAACAGCGAGTTATATAGGGTACCAATATCAGGAAACTAAAAACAATAGCTTTATTAGAAGAGAATTGTTATTTCTTGAAAAGAGGGATACGTTACGGATTAATATAAGAATGCCATTTAATACCCAAAAGCCTCAAATTGTTAGTCCTGGTATATTCTACAATTGCCATTTAAAAGAAAATACTGTTTACACCATAACCCTGAAAAAAATATGTGTATCAGAGATCCCCGAAGCATTTACCAGTTACTATAAGACAAATACTATTCCTGATAGAAAGGATTGTTCACAGTTTACGGAAATAGAAGAAAACACAGAGTATAAATATACTGGCAACTACGGTAAATATGTAGATATTGACGGAACGCTATATGAAATAATTGGACTAAGCCCAAGTGATGGATGTGTCTTTCAACATTAACATTTTAACAAAAACTACCGCCACTAATGGTGCAAGTTTTCAAAACTTGTGCCTAAAAAAATAACAAAACCCGCAAGAGGAACGGGTTTTGTGCTATAGTGCAGCTACATTCTTCTGAAAGATATCTTTGAACTTCTTATTTGTAAGCATTTTATCAATAAGCCTTATGATAGTCTGCTTATCTTCATCATCGAGCTGCTGAATGAGCTTCATTTGCAGGATCATGGTTTTTTAATTATCTTTGTATGAGTATGCCAACAGTATTATTAATAAATGGTTACAGATTTTTCTTCTTTAGCAATGAAAGAAATGAACCAAAACATATTCATATTGAAAAAGCAGAGAAATATGCAAAATTTTGGATCGATCCTCTCTTTGTTGCAATCAATCATGGTTTCACAAGCAAAGAGTTAAGAGAGATCAGTGAGATTATTGACATAAATGAGATTCTAATAAGGGATAAATGGAATGAGCACTTTAGCAAATAAATCAACTTATGTCCTTGCATCCAAAGTTTGGTTCAGCAAGGATATGCTTTTCGTACATCTCCAGGATGGAAGAGAAATAGGTGTCCCATTATTATGGTTCCCAAAGTTAAGAAAGGCCAGTGAAGAGCAACTTAATGAATGGCGGCTAATTGGAAATGGCGTTGGTATCCACTGGGAAAGCATTGATGAAGATATATCTATATCGGCTCTATTGTAACCTTAATTACCTTTGTAGACCATTCTCTAAAAAACCTTACAAAACTATTTGTTATAATAATCGACAATTAATTAGTGCAATTTATATGACTTTTGAAATATTAAAAGTTCTCTAAAAATCACCTTTTGTGAGGCATAAGAATCAATAAATAAGGATAGTAGTCTGGATTGTTATGATTACGGAGCTAGTTTCTATGATCCGCAGTTTAACCCTATAGATATGTGCTTAACTAATATTGTTGTGGAAAATAACAACAATCTGAGATAAAAGTATCCCCTGTTTATCCATATTCATAAAATGAATATTTTTAACCTGGCCAGCATGATTAAACCTTTAATAGAATTAAATATATGTACTTTTAAGGACTGTATGTGTCTGATAGCGTGTGCGTAATAAAAACTGACAACAATTCCGTCAACCAGAAATTTAAAGACCCTTGCAGATCGCTGATCAACAAGGGTCTGTGCTTTGGGGATGTGGTGCCACCAGGAATCGAACCGGGGACACACGGATTTTCAGTCCGTTGCTCTACCGACTGAGCTATGGCACCTCCTTTTCGGACTGCAAATATAAACCTCAATTTCATTTAAGCAAAACTTTAGTTTAAAAAAAACGATTTGGATTGGTATTACCTATATGGTACATTTGCAGCCTTATATTAATCCTGAAATGGAATTGCTTTACCATACCCTTCCGAACGGCATCAGACTGGTTCACCACCGGACCAACGGCATGGTTGCTCATTGCGGACTGATATTCAACACCGGATCACGTGACGAGAAAACAAAGGAACATGGTATAGTCCACCTTATAGAGCATATGCTCTTCAAGGGAACCCGCAAGAGAAAAGCTTATTACATCCTGAGCTATCTCGATAATGCAGGTGGCGAATTGAATGCCTATACCACCAAGGAGGAAACAACAATTCATGCTTCCGTTTTAAAGGAGGATTTTGAAAAAGCCGTCGATATAATAAGCGACATTGCTTTTAACTCGCTCTTCCCCGAAAAGGAGATAGCAAAAGAAAAAGATGTGATAATCGAAGAGATAAACTCTTACCTCGATAATCCGGGGGAACTGATCTTTGATGATTTTGAAGAGATGGTTTTTTCAGGCCAGCCCCTTGGGCAAAATATTCTGGGTACTCCGGAATCCGTCAGGTCATTTACAAGGGAAATCCTTAATGATTTTGTTTCCCGGAATTATAATCCTTGCGAAACGGTGTTCTGTTCCGTGGGTAACATTCCTGAGGAAAAAATGATCCGTCTGTTCAGTAAATACTTCGGAACTATCCCCGCAAAAAAGAAAAAGAACAGGAGCACTAAACCAGCAATTTATACGCCGGCTTCACTGATAAAAAAGAAAGATACCAACCAGAATCATTGCATCATCGGTAATGTTGCCTTCAACTTTAAAGATAAGCGGAGGCTGGGTATGTTCCTCCTTAATAATATTCTTGGAGGACAGGGATTAAATTCAAGACTGAACCTCTCATTGCGTGAAAAAAACGGACTTGCATACAATGTCGAGTCAAATTACAATGCATACCACGATACAGGGATTTTTTCAATATACTTTGGAACCGACGGGCAAAACCTCGATAAAAGTATAGCAATTGCTAATTCGGAATTAAACAAACTGAGAAGATCAAAACTCGGTTCGGTTCAGCTCAGCAGGTCGAAAAATCAGATAAAGGGCTATCTTGCAAGAGGTTATGAAAATCATGAAAACCTTATGCTTAGTCTCGGAAAAAGCCTCCTGGTTTTCAACAAAATTGACACACTCGAAGAGATTTGCAGAAAAATAGATAACCTTTCAGCATCAGAATTGTTAAATATCGCAAATGAAGTTTTTGATCCGGCAGGATTGTCGACACTGATTTATAAATGAACATGGATAAAAAGCTTGAAAAATATATCCTTGAACACTCCTCTCCTGAAGATCCGGTCCTCGAAGACCTCTACAGGCAGACACAAATAAGATTTGTCAATCCGAATATGGCAGCAGGCCATATGCAGGGCAAATTGCTGCAATTTCTTTCCATGATGATAAGGCCTGAATTTATCCTTGAGATTGGCACTTTCACAGGGTATTCAGCTATCTGCCTTGCCAGGGGACTGAAATCCGGAGGAAAGCTTTTTACAATCGAAATTAATGATGAGCTGAAAGAATTCAGTCATTCCTACTTCGTTAAAGCCGGACTTGAATCCCGTATTGTTCAAATGACCGGCAGAGCTCAGGATCTCATCCCGGAGATGAAACAGACATTCGATCTTGTTTATATTGATGCTGATAAAAGGGAGTACAAAGAGTATTATAATCTAATTATAAATAAAATAAGGCCCGGAGGTTTCATTTTTGCAGACAATACGCTCTGGGGAGGCAAGGTTCTGGATAAAACTACCGGTGATCAGCAGACAAGGGGTATTGTTGAGTTCAATGAAATGATCCGCAAGCAAACTAATATTGAAAAGATGATCCTCCCTTTCCGCGACGGGGTAATGTTAATTAGGGTTGTCTGATCACAACGATGGTACAATTTTTGCGCAGCATAAAAAAAACAATCATCATGGAAAAGTTGTTTTCGTTACTCCTCCTTCTTTCATTGACATTTTCAGTTCCGGCACAGAATAACAGGTCAGTAGTTCTGCAGGACCTTGAAAAAAACCAGGCAACAGATCAGAATGTCACATCCTCAGCCACATTAAAATCAGCAAGCCGCCTTTTCGCTGATAAAAATGATCTTACCTCGGTAATTCTTGTCATTCCATCGGGTTCTGAAGTTGAAGTACTTGCTGCCGACAGTACACATCTCCATGTTGTTTTTGATGAAAATGAGGGCTATATATTAAGGCGTCATGCTGTTATGAATGAAGTATCAGTTGCATCAAGAACTACCAGTCAGACCCGGCAAAATGTACAGGAAGCTGAACCTCAGGAGCCCCAGCAGCAACAGCAGAGAGTCAGCAGGTTTTCCTACCTTGAGTACAAATATGGTTCAAATATGGCTGCAATACTTGTGGCCGGGAAAATCTGGAAAGGAATGACTGCAGAAATGGTCAGGGACAGCTGGGGAAAGCCATTAAAGATCAACAGGGTTATAACGGGCAATACGATCAAGGAAGAGTGGATATATAAAAGCACCTGGCTCTATCTGGAAAATGATATCCTTTACAACTGGGGACCGGTGAAACAGTAAACAAAGTTGCCGGGGCCAACTTAGCTCCCACTTATCATAAACTAAATTTCTGTTTTGTTTATCTCAATTGTGAATCCACGGGAAAAAGCTGAGATAAACAAAAAAGTATGGCAATATTTAATTAAAATAAATAAATTTGCCTTCCTGGTTTTACCATGATAATACTGTCTAATGGACACCAACCTTGATATAATCAATTTGTTCCAATATTAAACTCCCCCATGATAATCGAAGGAATATCCTGCCTTGACCATTCACCAATTGCAATTGAAACAGATGGTACTCTTATAAAGAATGTCAAACGACTCAATAAACTGTCGGACAATAGTGAACCTTTCTACATAGGTCCGGGCTTGATAGACATCCAGATAAATGGTTATTTATCGGTATCATTTTCCTTTGAAGGAGCCGATGACATTGAAGGTGGAGGCAATGAGCTGAGTGTTTCAGATTGTAAGAAAGTTACTGAAGCCCTATGGAAAGAGGGTATTACATCATATTTTCCAACTCTCACAACAAACAGTCAGGAGCTGTTACTAAGAAATTTCGAGATACTCGCCATAGCTAAAGATGATCCTTCTTTATTGGGTTCAATAGCAGGATTTCATCTTGAAGGGCCATACATTTCCCCGGTTGACGGATATCGCGGAGCACACCCTGCAGATTATGTACGCCAGCCTGACTGGATTGAATTCAAGAAATTCTATAAAGCTTCAGGAGAAAATATATTGCTGGTAACGGTGGCGCCTGAAACTAATGGAGCTATTGAATTTATAAAGAACTGCAGGGAAAAAGGAATTACGATCTCTTTGGGTCATCACAACGGTTCAGCTGATGTTATAAAAGCAGCTATTGATAACGGTGCAGGCCTGGCAACACACCTTGGAAACGGTTGTGCATCTTTAATTAACCGGCATAATAATCCTATATGGCCCCAGCTTGCTGATGACCGTTTAATGATCAGCATCATCTGCGATGGATTTCACCTGCCACCTGAAGTGATAAAGGTATTTTACAAGGCAAAAGGGGTTGATAATATTATCATTACATCGGATATAACAAATTTTGCAGGATTGCCCCCCGGGGAATACCGGAACAAAAAGGGTGAAACAATTATTAAGACTCCGGAAGGAAACCTGCGGTTCTCAGGTCAGGAGGGCGGACTTTACGGATCTGCCACCCCG
>Ga0209706_10001018_pt1 | contig 15901 bp, 13 predicted proteins | sample PPLLaktember2015_6_FD_187263 | JGI IMG/M metagenome (GOLD analysis project Ga0209706, IMG submission 187263) | Freshwater sediment microbial communities from Prairie Pothole Lake near Jamestown, North Dakota, USA - PPLs Lake P8 Core (1) Depth... | ecosystem: Environmental > Aquatic > Freshwater...
GCGAAAGGGACGCTGGTGCGCGTCGGACGCCAGCGTGTGGCATTCGACAACGAACGCTTCATCAGCTTTGTCGGTTGGCGCCAGAACGAACAGACCTTTGATTCACTCCGCCTGGAGACCAAGGCCCTGCCCGGCGCCGTCATCAACTACGACTATGTCGATCGGGTGAACCGCGTGTTCGGGCCGGACACCGGCCTGCCGCCGGAAACCCTCTCGAGCGACAGCCACCTGCTGAACGTAAAGCTGACCTCGCTTCCGGTCGGTGCACTCGCTTTCTATGCCTATGCGCTCGATTTCGGAAATGCGCCGCAGCTTTCTTCCGACACGTTCGGCGCGCGCTACGACGGCGACTACGCGATCAGCGAGAAGCTCAAGTTCAGCTGGGCGCTCGAGTACGCGGTCCAGGAGGATGCCGGTGACAACGCCGCGGAGATCGATGCGAGCTACGACCTGATCGAGCTGCGCCTCCAGGCCCCGTATGGCGGCGTGACGGCAGGACGCGAAGTTCTTTCGGGCGAGAGCGGTGTCTTCACGGCGACCACGAATCCGGCGTTCCAGACGCCGCTCGCGACACCCCACAAATTCCAGGGCTGGGCCGACAAGTTCGCGACGACACCTTCGGCCGGCATCGAGGACGTTTACTTCGGCCTCAATGTGCAGCTTGCGAGCTGGAACGGCCAGGTCGTGTGGCACGACTTCTCGGCGGAGGCCACGGCGCTGGGCTACGGCTCAGAATGGGATTTCTCGGTGTCGCGGAAGTTCGCGAACCGTTACGAACTCCTCGTGAAGTACGCGGACTACGCCGCGGAAGATCTGTTTACCGACACGCGCAAGTTCTGGGTCCAGTTCGGAGCCGCGTTCTGAATCAGAGGTCGGCGGCCCTGAATGTGTCGCAGGCTTCCAGGGACCCCGATTCGTAGCCGCGCTGGAACCAGCGCTGGCGCTGTTCGGAAGTGCCGTGCGTGAAGGAATCGGGCACGACCGCGCGGCCGGCGCCGCGCTGTATGCGATCGTCACCGACGGCGCTTGCCGCATTCATTGCTTCCCCGATGTCGCCGGGCTCGAGGAGGCCGGAGTACTTGTCGGCCCGGTGCGCCCATAGACCCGCATAGCAGTCGGCCTGCAACTCGAGGCGCACGGCGTACTGATTGGCCTCGATCTCATCGATGCCATTGCGCTGCTGCATCTCGCGCACACGCGTGGAAGTGCCGAGCAGGTTCTGCACGTGATGGCCGACCTCGTGCGCGACGACGTAGGCGCGGGCAAAGTCGCCGCCTGCGCCAAGCTGCTCCGTGAGCTGGTCGAAGAACGTCAGGTCGATGTAAACGCCGTCGTCCGGCGGACAGTAGAAGGGCCCCACGGCTGAGGGGGCCACGCCGCAGCCTGTTTCGACGCCGGCGTTGAAGAGGACGAGGGTGGGCCTGCGGTACTCCCCGCCGAGGGCCTTGAATTCCGCATCCCACGCATCCTCGGTGTCGGCTAGCGCGACGGCAATCTGCTGCCGCCATTCCGCCTCGTTCGGCGATTCGACGTAAGGCCCTTCGGTGGTTTGAGTCTGCGTGCCGACGCCCTGAAGTACCGCGGTGGGATCTCCGCCGAGGAACATGATGAGGAGCGCGATCGCGAGGGTGCCGATGCCGCCGCCAACCAGTCCGCCGCGGCTGACGCGCATGCCACGGCGGTCTTCGATGTTGTCGCTCTGCCTGCGTCCTTGCCAGCGCATGGGGGCAGTCTACTTCAGAAGAGCGCCTGCGGCAGGTAGTGGTCGACCAGGAAGGCTGCGAACAGGAGTGCCAGGTAGTTGATCGAGAAACGGAAGGCGCGCATGGGCAGGTCGGCGCGGTCCGAATGCTTGAGCATCCAGGCATGCCGCAGGAACAGGCCGTCGAGAACCAGGGCTGCAGCCAGGTAGAACCAGCCCGCCATGCCCGTAAGGTACGGCAGCACCGTCACGACGGATAAGAGGACCGTGTAGTACCAGATGAACTGCTTCGTGTAAGCGATGCCGTGCGTGACGGGCAGCATCGGGATCCCGACGCGCGCGTACTCGTCGCGCCGCGCGATCGCGAGCGCCCAGAAATGCGGTGGCGTCCACGCAAAGATGATCAGGAACAGCAGCAGGGCATCCGCATTCACGCTGCCCGTCACCGCGGCCCAGCCGAGCACGGGCGGCGCGGCGCCGGCAGCGCCGCCGATCACGATGTTCTGCGGCGTCGCGCGCTTGAGCCACACGGTGTAGACGATCGCGTAACCGATGATGGAGACGAAAGTCAGGATCGCCGTCAGCGCGTTCACGAGGAGCGCGAGTATCAGCATCGACCCGGCCCCGAGCACGAAGGCAAAGGAAAGCGCGTAGGCTTCCGAGACCGTTCCGCGCGGCAGCGGCCGCATGCGTGTGCGGGTCATTTCCGCGTCGATACGCGCATCGAGCACGTGGTTGATCGCCGCAGCCGAGGAGGCGGCGAGCGCGATGCCGATCGTGCCCCAGAAGAGTTCTGCCGCGGGCGGAAAGCCGGGCACGGCCAGGAACATCCCGACGATCGCCGTGAACATGATGAGCGACACGACCTTCGGCTTCGTCAGCGCGAAGTAATCGCGCGCCCGGGCCCAGCCCCTGCCGGCGGCGACGTCGGTCGGTGTTTCGCGGACGGTCATGAGAACGGTGATGCTAGCAGCCCTCAAGGGGCGTCTAAAGGGGACGAAGTTAAAGGGGACGTTCCCCTTTGAATGGAGTAATCGATTCCGGTGAATGGCACGCTCCCTTTCAAAGGGGAACGTCCCCTTTAACTTCGTCCCCTTTAGACGGTCAGCGGATCGCAGGCAGGCCCGTATGGAGCGCTGCGCGCTGCGCCACGTACTCCAGGAGGCCGCGCAGGAAGTCGGAAAACACCCGCACGCGCGCCAGGCGCTGCGCGGCCAGGGTGTGGACGATCGATAGCGGCGGCCCCAACTCGGTGTGCTGGGGCAGGACCATGACGAGGTGACCCTCTACGAGCTCACGCGCGGCCAGCAGGTCCATGGTTTGCGTGATGCCGGCGCCCCTTGCGGCTGCGAGCATTGTGGCCTCCGTTTCATTGGCGGTTATGCGGAACCGGGGCTCGAATGACTGGCCCTCGGCATTCGCGAACGTCCAGGGCCGTGGTTGGGCGCTGCCTGCAGGAATGGCGCCGATCAACGCGTGGTCCGCAAGGTCTTCGATTGTCTGCGGGCGCCCGTGGCGGTCGAGATAAGCGGGTGAGGCGCAGGTGATCCACCGCGAACCGCAAATCCGCAGCGCCACCAGGTTCGGATCGGTAATCGTGCCCGCGCGTACGGCAAGGTCGACGTTCTCACGGACGAGGTCCACGACCCGCTCGTTGAACCGGAGATCGAGGTTGATGCCGGGATAGCGGGCGAAAAAATCGGGCAGCCGCGGCAACAGAATGTGACGTCCGAAAGATCCTGGCACGTCGACGCGAAGGTGGCCGGTCGGTTGTTCCTTGCCCTGTCGCAGCGTTTCCTCGGCGGCAGCGACTTCCGCAAAGATCCGCCGGCAATGGCCAAGGTAGTCCGCGCCCGCGGGCGTCACAGCGACCTTCCGCGTCGTGCGGTTCAGCAGCTTGAGGCCGAATCGCAGCTCGAGCCGGCGCACATGGGTGCTGACCATTGCGCGGGACAAGCCGAGCTCATCGGCCGCTCGCGTAAATGAGCCGAGCTCCGCAACCCGGCTGAAGGCTTGCATGGCCTGGAGGGCTTCCACGGTCTTATTAGATAATATTAGTGAACAATAATGTCAATATTGAGCTGTTTATCGGAACAAAGCCGGCACGTATCGTAGCCCCGCATCGGAAAGATGCTGGCGTGTCGGGTGGATGACAGAAGACCCCCGGGCGCCGATTCACGATGAACGGCAATCGACAGGAGGCAACATGTTTCTCTTCAATCGTTCCGGACTGGCGGTTTGCGCGGCACTGTTCGTGGCCGGAATGCCCGTCCTGCTCCAGTACCTCTGAGATACCGTTAACGAAGCGACGGCCGATACCGGCCGACCTCGGAGCGGGGGCTCAGGTAGCGCAGTAGCGCGACCGTGGCAAGCACAAGAAGTGCCGCGCCCGCGTTGTGGGCAGTGCCGAGCGACAACGGCCAGCCCTTCCAGATCAAATTCATCCCGATCGCTATCTGAATGACGAGCGCGATCGCAACCGCAACCGCGGCCGCGCGCACGGCGTCCGTCTGCCCGCGCCGCCAGGCGCCGATCACCGCGAGCGCGAGCACGAGCGCGGCCAGGTAAGCACCGAGTCGGTGCGCGTAATGAATCGCGATGCGGGCCGGCGCATCGAGAACGCCACCCTCGTAATCAATCCCGAGCCCGCGCCACAGTACGAAGGCATTCTTGAAATCCATGTCCGGCCAGTACGAACCCTGGCAGGCCGGAAAATCCGGGCAGGCGGCGGCGGCATAGTTGGTGCTCGTCCATCCTCCGAGGGAGATCTGCGCGAGGAGCACGACGAAACCCGCAATCGCGAGCCGCCGCACCGGCCGCTCGGCCGCCTTGAGCTCGCGCCGCTGCGGCGGCAATGCGAGCCACCAGAGGAGTGCAAGCGTCGCGAGCCCGCCGAGCAGATGCAGCGTCACGATCAGCGGTTTCAGGAGCAGCGTGACGGTCCACATGCCGAGCAGCGCCTGGAACACGAGCAGGACGACGAGGACCCAGGGCAGGAGGCGGGGCTGCGCCGGGTCCCGGCGATTCCAGACGGACAGGATCGCGAGGCCGAGTACGAGGATGCCGAGTGCGCCGACGATGTAACGGTGCACCATCTCGTTGATCGCTTTCTGGTAGTCGAAGGGCCGGTCCGGATTCGCGGCGTTGATTTCGGCCACGCGATCGACGGCCTGCGAAGGATGAATGTGGCCGTAGCACCCGGGCCAGTCGGGACAGCCCAGACCGGCATTCGTGAGGCGGACCCAGGCACCGACCACGACCACGATCGCGCACAGGAGAGTCGCGGCCAGTGCCGCGCGCCGAAACCAGGCCAAGCTCCGCGTCTGCGGCATTCCCGCCCCCTATCCGATGCTCGAGAGGCGCAACAGGCGTTCGAGATCCGTGAGCAGTCCGCGCGCCGAGCCGGTCGCAGGGTAACTCATCAGCAGGTTGCCATGCGGGTCCACTATATAAATGCCATTGCTGCCGTCGGTCGCGGGCGGAAACAGCGCGCGAAGCGCCGCACCGTCGTCGCCGGTTGCCCGGAATACGAGCAGGTCCGATTCTGCAGACGGCGGATCCGGGGCGGCACATTCGCCCGCATGCAGCAGGACACGCTGGAGGCGGGCAGCGTCCTTATTGAGCGCAAGCCGCAGGCGCGCGAGCTCCTCGAGTACGGCCGGGCTCCGCTCGTTGCAGTTCTCACCCGCGAGGTAGACGAGAGACCAGCGGCCCTGCAGCTCGGCCGCGGGCAATGGCCGCGGCGGGTCGATCAGCGTGCCGTGGGCGCCGACCGCAGGCCGCCAGTTGAAACTGAAATATAGAGCGATTGCTGCTGCGAGCGGAACGACGAAGAGGGAAGCGACGAGGAGAAGCTGGCGCCGGCTCGATCGCCGCGCGTCGTCTGCCGGGCTCATGGCGATTCTCCGCGTTTCCTGAGGCTGAGTACGAACCAGATCGCGCCCGCGAGCGCCGCGAATGCGAACCACTGGACGGCATAGCCAAGATGGCGGTCGGCCGTTGTGCCGGGCACGGCCCATGCCCTGACATAGCCATCCGGCACGGCGGGATCGAGCAACACCTGGTGCGCGGCGAGCTCGCGGCCGAGCGCTGCCTCCAACTCCTCCATGCGCGGGTATTGCATGAGCCGCGGCCAGCCCGTGACCGGAGGTGCCTTCAGCCAGATTCCGGGGCGCGGCAGCTCGTCGATGCGGCCAACGACGGTTCGCGTGTCGCTGTCCACGGGAATGGCCGGCAGGTCCTGGCGCGACGCGCCGAACGGGAGCCAGCCGCGATTGACGATCACTGCACTGCCGTCATCGAGGATGAACGGCGTCAGCACCTCGACGCCCGCGACGCTGTCGTGGCTGCGATTGTCGAGCAGGAACTGGTGGTCCGGGTCGTAGCGGCCGCGCACCGACACGCGCTGGTAGCGGGGCGCGTCGGGCGGCAGTCGCTGCCACTCGAGTGCCGGCCCGGACTCCGCGAAGTCGGCCGCGAGCAAGCGCTTTTCTCCGGCGCGCCCAAGCTGCCAGACGCCGAGCGCCGCGAACAGGAGCACCGTCGCGACGGTCGCCAGGGTCGGCAGCGGCCGGGGAGCGAATCGCGATCGGCCCGGGTTCAGCACCGGGCTATACTCGCGAATCGGAACAACCGGGGCCGACCCATGTCTGGCATCAAGTGGCTGGTGCTCGTCATTTTCTTCGCGATCATCCTGAGCCTGGTGTCGGCCATGCTGAGTCTCGTGCGCGACCATACCGGTGAATCGCGGGGCATGGTGCGAGCACTCACGCTTCGCATCGGCCTGTCCATCTTCCTGTTCATCATCCTGTGGATGACCTGGAAAATGGGCTGGATCGAACCGCACTCCGTCGGCGGCTGATCCTTCTAATCGACCCGCCTCCACTGCATGCCCAGGGGTGCGGGCGCGTCTGCAAGCGTCTGCAGAAAAGCATACAGGTCGAGCAATTCCTGCTCCGTAAGGGCCGCGAATCGGTCGGTCGCCACCAGGGTCATGAGTCCCAGGTCCGCGCGGCCGCCGATTCCGATGCCTTCCTTCATCAGACGGCGGAAGTCCGCCTCCGTATAGGCGGCGACGATCGCTAGGTCCGGCGTCGAACCATCGGGATGGATCGCACCGCGCAAGTCGAGGCCATGGCACTCGTTGCAGGTCGTCATCGCCATGTACTCACCGCGAGCCAGCACGGGATCTACCGCGGAATCGGCGCGAAGCGACGGCACCTCCGCGACCCAGTCGGCCATGTGCCCTTCCTCACCCATCGCAATCTGCAAACGCGTCTTCCAGCCGAGCCATGGCTTGGGTAACTCCGACTCCACGACCGGCGCCGAACGAAGGAAGGCGATGAGCGCTGCGAGGTCCTCGTCGGTCAGCCGCGCGAAGTTGTAAGAAGGCATGGACCACAATGCGCGGCCATCGCTGCCGATGCCCTGTCGAATCGCTGCTTCGAGTGCCACTGCATCGTGTTTTCTGGCGTGAACTGCCAGATTTGGCGCTATGGTGCGTCCGCCGGTCTGCCATTGCTCCGTGAAGTCAGCGCCTTCGAGCTGCGGGCCGTGACAGCCGAAGCATCCACGCGTCCGGGCAAGATGACGCCCGCGTTCGATCGATTCTGCATCGGCGGGAATGGACTGCGTGAACTCGGGCGCCGCCAGGACGTCCCGCAGGCGCCATTCGCTCACGGCAAAGAGGAGGGCGGTACCGACGATGCTGATTGCCAGGACTCCTGACAAGGTTACTAACACCATTCGAGCCGGCGAAATCACGACGGCTCATTGCTCAAGGCACGGATGGACGGCAGGTTTCGCCAGGCGCCCGCGACATCCATGCCGAAGCCGAACACGAAACGATCCGGCACGCGCACGCCGATAAAATCCGCTGCGACCGCCGCAGGCGTCGGGCGCTCCTTCAATGCAAACGCGGCGAACAGCACTTCGCGTGCGCCCTGCTCAAGCAGGCGTTCGCGGATCGTCGCAAGTGTGCGCCCTTCGTCGAGGATGTCATCGAGCAGGAGCACGGTGCGGCCAGTCACCGGCTCATGTGGCCCCGCGATCCAGACGAGTTCGCCGCCCTGCGTGTCGGGACCGTAGCGGCGCACATGCACGTAGCTCGTGTCGAGCGCGAACGGCAATCGCGGCAGGATTTGGCCCGCAAAGACCTGTCCGCCGTTCATCACGGTGATGACGAGCGGGTGACTTTCGGAAAGTCTGGCCGTGATCTCTGCGGCGATGCGATCGAGCGCCGCCTGTACCGCTTCGGCGCTCACGATTTCTTCCGAGCGTGGAATGACGGAGCTCATTTCCGAATCCTAAGTGTTTTCAGGGTTTGACGACGGTGCGCACGTCGTCGCGGCAGGCTTCGAGGTCATCCAGCACGCCGTTGATCGCTTCGGCATCGAGCGGCACGATGCGGCTAATGGCTCCGGACAGGTCGAGCCGCCCGCCCACGACCAGATCCAACAATTCGTAGAGCTCCGGGACGAGGTGATCGGACACCCCGATGATCTCCGCTTCCTTGTTCAGGAGGTCGCGATAGGGCGCGATGGACATGCGCTGATCGGTGAGGCCCGCGAGTGCAGCCCGCCCGCCCGCCGCCAGCACCTCGACCGCCTGCTCCATCGTGCGCGCGGATCCAATCAATTCAAGCGAGACGTCGACGCCGCGCCTGTCCGTCAGGCCGAAAATCTCCTGGACTGGATCCGCATTGCGTGCATCGACAGGCACGGCGCCCAGGCGCCCAGCAAACGCGAGTTTCGCGGCATTGATATCCACGGCAAACACTGGATTCGCGCCGAAAGCCCGGGCGAGCTGGATGGCTGAGACACCGAGACCGCCCGCACCGAACACCGCGACGGAATCGCCGCGCGCGACGCGCGCCTTCTTCAGGGCATGCAGCGACGTCGCCGACGAGCACATCAGGACTGCGCCCTGCTCGAACGGAATGGAGGCCGGCAGCGGCAGGGCATTGCGCGCGGGGACGGTGATCAGTTCCGCGAATCCGCCGTCGCGATGCTTGCCGATCATCTCGCCCATTTCGCAGAACTGCTCCCTGCCTGCACGGCAATGAGTGCATTCGCCGCAGGTGACGAGGTAGTGAAGGCAGACACGATCGCCCGGCCGGACTTGCGTGACGCCCTCGCCAACCCGGGCTACGACTCCCGCGACTTCGTGGCCGAGCGTGCAGGGATGGCGGGTCGATCCCACGCCCGAACGGTAATGCGCATCCGAATGACAGATGCCGGCCGCGCTGACTCGAACCAGGATTTCGCCGGGAGCCGGATCCGGAGCAACCAGCATTTCGTTGACCAGGCGCCGCCCGGGTGCGATCAGCCGGACGGCCTGGTATTTCGCTGGGTTCATGCGGCAATTCTAGCGACCTAAAGGGGACGTTCACCTTTAAAGGGGACGTTCCCCTTTACCGTGCGGAGCTTTCTCTTCGGCGCTAGCCAGTAAAGGGGAACGTCCCCTTTAAAGTCCCCTTTAAAGGTGAACGTCCCCTTTGATTCGACGAAGCGGACGCGATCCGCGCCGGGGCGTTGGCTGCCACCCGCCGCTGCAGGCCCGCGGTTCCTAGAATGTTCCTGCGGCGCAAGGGGGTCGCAACCCTTTCCGGTTTTGCCGCATCAGTAACGCCAAGGGAGCCCGGCGTGAATCTGACCGAAAAGTCGCTGCAGAGTCCGATCACCGTCGCCGTGGGCGTCGGCCTCATCGTCGTGCTCGGCATCGTGGCGCTCATCAAGCTGCCCGTGCAGCTCTTTCCGGACATCGACGAGCCGGTCATCACGATTTTCACGGGCTGGCGCGCGGCCGCGCCGGCCGAGGTCGAGTCGGAACTGATCGAGCCCCAGGAACAGGCGCTGCGCGGCCTCGCGGGCCTGCAGCAGATCCAGTCCTTCGCAAACGCCGGCGGCGCGTTCATCAACCTCCAGTTTTCAATCGGCACAGACATGGGCCGCATGCTGATCGACGTGATCGCGCGTATGAACCAGCTGCCGCCGCTGCCGCGCGATGCCGACGCGCCGCGCATTTCGCTCGGCGAGAATGGCGGCGGCGGACCGAACGAGACGCTGTCCTGGTTCTTCGTCCAGCTGAAGCCCGGCACGCCGGGCCCGGTCGAGAACTACCGCCGGGAGGTCGAAGACCTGATGCGCTCGCGTGTCGAGTCGATCCCGGGCGTCGGCACGATCAACGTCAACGCCGGCGCGCCGGATGAGCTCCGAATCGAGTTCGACCCGTATCGCGCGGCGCAGCTCGGCATTCCGATTCCGTCGATCGTCAGCGTTGCAGGAAGCGCCGACGACGTGTCTGGAGGCTTTGCGGAACTCGGCCGGCGCCAGTACACGCTGCGCTTCGCCGGCCGTTACCAGCCCGACGACCTGGGTGAACTGGTGCTCGACTGGCGCGACGGCCGCCCCGTGCGGCTCGCGGACGTCGCGACCATCTCGGTCGAGCGCGGCGACCGCAATTCCCTCGCCGTGCAGAACAACAACCCGGCAATCGCGGTCCAGATCCTCAAGGAGTCCGGCGCCGACGTGCTGGCGACGCTCAAGGCAGTCAAGGCGGAAATCTCGGAGCTGCGCGAAGGGCCGTTCGCCGAGCTCGGACTCGCGATCGAGCAGTCCTTCGATCCGTCGGTTTTCATCAACCAGGCCATCGGGCTCGTCGGCGGCAACCTGATCGCAGGCATCTTCCTCGCGATCGGCGTGCTGTGGCTATTTCTGCGCCAGTTCCGCTCGACGCTCCTGGTCGGTGTCGCGATTCCGGTCAGCGTGCTCGCAACCGTGCTTGTAATGCTGGTAACGGGGCATTCGCTCAACGTCATTTCGATCGCAGGCATCGCATTCGCGGTCGGCATGACGCTCGATGCCGCGACGATCGTGCTCGAGAGCATCCTGTCCCGACGCGAGGCCGGGCTGTCCGCGAGGCAGGCGGCGCTCGAAGGCGCGACGCGGGTCTGGCCTGCGCTCTTCGCCTCGACACTGACGACGATCATCGTGTTCCTGCCCGTCATCTTCATGAAGAACACCGAGGGCCAGCTCTTCGCGGATCTCGCGCTCACGATCTCGGTCGCGATCGCGATGTCGCTCGTCATGGCGATGACCGTGCTGCCGGTGGCGGCCGAACGCTGGCTCAAGCTCGCAGCGACAGAGGCCACGCGGAAGGCAGCGGAGTGGCCGCGCCGCCTCGGCGAGCGGATGGCGGCCCTCACCGACAGCCCGCGCCAGCGCAAGATCACGATCGGCCTGTGCCTGGTCGCGCCCGCCGTGCTCACCTGGGCGCTGCTGCCGCCGATCGACTACCTGCCACCGGTCAAGCGCGATGCGATCGACGGGTTCTTCCAGTTCCCGCCCGGCATGAACGTGAATGCGATCGAGCAGGAAGTGGTCGAGCCGATGGTGCAGCGGCTTGCACCATACATGGCGGGCGAGAAGGAACCGAGGCTCAAGAACTACTACATCCTGATTTTCCCGGGTGGCGGAACGATCGGCGCCCGGCCGCTCGATCCGTCGAAAATCGACGAGCTCGGCCGCGTGATCAACGAGGAGATCACGGTCGGCTTCCCGGATCTGCAGGTATTCGCACAGCAGGGCAACCTGTTCGGCGGCTTCGGCGACGGCCGCAACATCGAGGTGAGGCTGCAGTCGGCGGATTTCGACGCGCTGCTCGAGAGCGCGCGCGCGGCGCAGGACGTCATCACAGAAAAGATGCCGGGCGCGCAGGTGCGTTCGTTCCAGGACCTCGAGCTGTCGGAGCCGGAACTGCGCCTCGTGCCGGACGACCGGCGCATCAGCGAGTCCGGATGGACCCGCGCGAGCGTCGCAACCGTGGTGCGCGCACTCGGCGACGGCATCTGGGTCGGAGAGCATTTCGACGGCGAGCGACGCCTCGACATGATCCTGCGCGCGAGCGGCTGGGAGAGCCCGGACGCACTTGCGGCCGTGCCGGTCGCGACGCCGACAGGCGGCGTGGTGCCGCTCGGCGAGCTGGTGTCGATCGAGCCGACCGTCAGCAGCACGGGGTTTCGGCGCGTGGATGGCCGCCGCACGATCGGGATCAACGTGATCGCGCCGCCCGGGATGTCGCTGCAACAGGCGATGCGCAAGCTCGAGACCGACGTCGACCCGGCGATCCGGCCGCTCCTGCCGCCGGACGGCGGCATCCGCTACGCGGGCGATGCGGGCAGCCTCGAGACGGCGCTCGCGGACATGCGGGTCAACATCGCGCTTGCGCTGCTCGTCCTGTTCCTGCTGATGGCGGCGCTCTTCCGGTCGGCGAAGGACAGCCTGCTCGTCATGCTGACCGTGCCGCTCGCGAGCCTCGGCGGCGTGCTCGGCATCCGCCTCCTGAACCTTTTCACGCCGCAGACGCTCGACATGCTGACCATGGTCGGGTTCATCATCCTGCTCGGCGCCGCGGTCAACAACGCGATCCTGCTCGTCGACAGCACGCGCTCGGCGGAGCGCGCCGGCATGGATCGCAGGAGCGCGGTACGCCACGCGCTCGAGCAGCGCACGCGACCGATCTTCGCTACGTCGCTCGGCCAGCTCGCCGGGCTGTTGCCGATGATCATCGTGCCCGGTCCGGGCGCCGCGCTCTATCGGGGGCTCGCCACGGTCATCGCGGGCGGCATGCTCGTCAACACGGTTTTCATGCTCGTGCTGCTGCCGGCGCTCCTGCGCCTCGGCGAGACCGCCTCGGAAACGAGCGGGGCGGCGGCCGGGCGTGCGCTCGAGGAGGGTGCAGCATGATTTCGTTGAGTGGCAGGTCCCTTGCATGGGGCGCGGCGTCGGCCGCGCTGGTCGCTTTCTCCCTGGCGGCCAGCGCGGCCCGGGGGCAGGAGTCGCCGCCGGCGCCGGTCACGGTCGTGCCGGTCACGAAGGGTACGATCGCGGCAACCGTCTCCACGACCGGTACGGTCGTGAGCCGGAACGACGCGCGCCTTGCCGCGGAGGTGACCGGCCGCCTCGACTGGGTCGCGGAGCCTGGGGCGAAGGTCGCGAGGGGCGCACCGCTTGCCCGTGTGGATGCGCGCTCACTCGAACTGCAGTTGCGCGAGAACGACGCGCAGATATCTCGCCTTGCCGCGAACGCGGAGCTGCTCGACACGCAACTCGCGCGGCTCAATGCGCTGCCGGACGGCATTGCCTCCAGGAGCCAGATCGACGAGGCGGCGGCTCGACTTGCAATGGCGCGCCACGAACTCGAGCAGGCGCGCGCGACCCGCGAAAGCACGCGCCACCTCATCTCGCGCGCCGTGATCCGCGCGCCATTCCCGGGCCACGTCGCGGAACGCATCCGCCAGCTCGGGGAGTTCGTCGGCGCCGGCACCGAGGTGATCCGGCTCACGGACACGGAGAACGTCGAGGTCGTCGCACGCGCCCCCGTGTCCGAGGCGGGCCATCTTGCGGCCGGTCAGGCCGTGACGGTACACGGCGCCGTGCGCGACCATGAAAGCAGGATCCGTGCAATCGTGCCCGTGGGTGACGAGCGCTCGCGAATGATCGAGGTGCGGGTCGCGATGAGCGGCGCCGGCTGGCCCATCGGTTCGGCAGTGCGCGTCGACCTGCCGGCGGCGACGCAGAGCGCGGGGCTCATGGTTCCGCGCGATGCGGTGATCGTGCGCGCCGACGGCGCCCACGTGTTCCGCGTCGGTAAGGGCGACCTGGCCGAGCGCATCGCCGTGCGGGTTGGCAATGGAGATTCACAGCGCGTCGAGATCACGGGACGGCTTGAGGTCGGCGATCGCGTCGTCGTGCGGGGCGGGGAAAGGCTGCGTCCCGGCCAGGTGGTCAAGATATCGACGGGGGCGGGCACCAAGGCCGCCGCCGCCCGGGCCGCGCCACGAGGTTAATCGTCGTCGACGATGTCGACCCGCATTCTTGAAAGCGGGGGGCTGTTTCCTGCGGCTTCACCGCGTCCGATGTAGACGTCGAAGCTCTTCGTCGATTCCGCGATCGAATCGTTCGTAAGCGGAACGTAGACAGTGCGGCTCTGCTCGCCCGGCTCGAAGCGCTCGACGCGCGCCCCGAGATCGGCATAGTCGTCGTCGGCAATCGCCGTGCCGTTGCCGGTCCACCAGGCAATCGTTGCCGCAGCCCGGGTATCGCCCGTGCGACGGATGACGATGCGGGCCGCGACCTCGTTTTCGCGCACCGTCGCGACCGGCTGGGCGAAGCTGAATCGCATGACGCCCGGTGTTGAGACCGGGGCTGCGGCTGCGGGCGTAGCAGGCATCTCCGCCGGAGCCGTGGCCGCATTAACGGGAGTGACGACGGCCGGCACCGACTCTTCGATCGCCTGCGGCGCAGAATCTGAAATTTCGGGGGTGGTCGCGCCGGGCGCCAGGATGAGAGCGGGTTCCGGGTCCGTGACCGTCGCGGCCTGCGAAAGGCGCGCATCCGGCGCCGTGGTGTCTGATTCCGCGGTCGTTGCGGTGGACTTGCCCTGAAGCTTTGCGTCGATCACGGCCATCAATTCCACGGCCCTTTCGCGCAGCGGATCCTGATAGAGGTAGGCGAGCGCGCCCAGTCCGACCACGACGAGGAGGAGGAACAGCTTGCCGGCTATCCCTGCGCGCTCCGGTTCAGCCGGGGTCTCGCGCTCGGCGAGCAGCGGCCTTGCGGGCAGGTGTGTAGCCGGTACGTGAGGGGGTTGCGCTTCCGCGCCGGCCGCTACGATTGAGCGCAGTCGCTCGATTCCGGTCAGGCCGAATTCCTCGAGGAACTGCGCGACGCCCGGTGTGCGGTCGTCGCGGTGCACCGCGAGCGCATGGGCGAGCGCGTTCCACTGGCGCTTTGACAACGTCGCGATGGGCGCCGCTTCGAGTCCGGCGCGAATGGCCTCCTGCGCGGTGTTCCCGTTGTACGGATGCCGGCCGGTGAGCATCTCGTAGGCGAGGCAGGCAAGCCCGAAGACGTCATCGCGTTTGTCAGGCTGGCGGGCCGGTACGCCGAGTTCGTCGACAGGACTCTCGAGCCAGCCGGGTGCAACGATGTCGAGCAGCTTGACCTCGTAGCCGAAGGTGACGAGGACGTTCTCGGGCCTGACATTGCCGTGCACGATCGACTTGGCGTGCAGATACTGGAGCGCATCGCCGACGGCGCGGAGCACGGCGGAGGCCTCCTCGAGCGGCAGCTCCGTCACGTCGTTCAGGACGAAACGGACGGACGCGCTCTCGAGCAATTCATTGACAAGATAGAGGCGATCGCGGTCCCGCCCGTACTCGAGCAGCTTGACGATGTTCGGATGCGCGATGGACCGGAGCGCCTTCGCGCCGCGCTCGAACTCGGCGGCGAAGCCGGGCCGTGAGGCGATCTTCTCGTCGATCAGCTGGATCGCGACGAAGTGCTGGCTGCCGGAAGTCCGGCTGAGGTCGTCCTGCGCCTCGTAGATGGCGCCGAGCCTTCCGCTGCCAAGCCGCGCGCGCAGGCGATAGCCGCGCTCCGAGAGCCGGTCCGGGGGCGACGAATCGAAGGTCGGCGCTTGCCGATTCGGCGGTTCCATGGGCACATCCTCCCACGGCTTGGCTTGCCCCTGATGCATGCGCCAAGACAGGGGTTGGGTCTGGGTCGGGTCAATCATTTTCGTGTCGCGCAATATGCCATTGGACACCCGGGCTGTCCCGAAAATTCATGCTGTCATCCGCCTGAAAATCGGCCAGCGGCACGGCGTCGCCGTTCGGCGACGTGTCCGCTTGTCCGGGCCGTCAGTCGAGGTAGCGCTCGATCCTGCGAAACAGGTCGACCCGGTCGACGAGGTCCGTCAGCCAGTCGAGACGGTCGGTCTCGAGCTTCAGCACCGGCGACAGGTCATAGCGCTTGAACCAGTCCTCGTAGAGGCGGTTCAGCCGGCCCAGGTAGGCGACCGGGATTTCCCGTTCCATCGCGCGACCGCGGAGCTTGATCCGGCGGCGGAGCGTCCGGACCGGGCAGGAGAGCTGGATCATGAGGTCCGGTGGACGGAGTGCCTGGCTGATCGAGCGGTATAGCTGCCAGTAGGTCTTGAAGTCCCGAGTGTCGATGAAGCGCTGCCGGTGGAGATTCTTCGCGAAAATCTCGGCGTCCTCGTAGATCGTGCGGTCCTGCACGACCGTGCCGGCTTCGTCCTGCAGCTCGAGCTGGAGGCGGAACTTGTGCGTGAGGAAATAGAGCTGGGACTTATAGGCCCAGGCCTTCATGTCGCGATAGAAATCGCCGAGGTAGG
>Ga0209706_10001019_pt1 | contig 15896 bp, 7 predicted proteins | sample PPLLaktember2015_6_FD_187263 | JGI IMG/M metagenome (GOLD analysis project Ga0209706, IMG submission 187263) | Freshwater sediment microbial communities from Prairie Pothole Lake near Jamestown, North Dakota, USA - PPLs Lake P8 Core (1) Depth... | ecosystem: Environmental > Aquatic > Freshwater...
CATTCCCGAGGAGTTGCATCACCCCTTCATCGAGGCCGTCGCCGACGCCTCGCACGGCCTTTACGAGGAGACCCAAAGCCTCGAGGCCGACGCCGTGAAAATGATGGTTGAGAACGGCCTCAAGGTCCACGAAGCCCCCCCGGACGCGCTTGAGAAATGGCGCCAGACCGCCGCGGTGGGCGTCAACGACCTCATCGGGCCGGTCTTCTCCAAGGAAATGTACGACCAGATCGTCGGGTACCTCAAGGAATTCCGGAAAGCCGGTGGCAAGTAGCGTCCTCGACGCCTTCCCCCCCGTCGAAGATTCGAAGGAAGAACGCACGCGGGCCGGCGGAGGGACCGTCTCCCTGCCCTTCCTGACCTCATCCCTTAAAATAGTCCAGCCAGGGGGACGAGTCCAAGCCCGGCAAGTCCATAATCTTGACAAACAACAGGCAAAATCCAATACTACCTAAAATCGGCGAGGAGTGAGATCGCTGACAATCCGTCTGGTATAATGAACGGGAGGAGGTCGTTGTGAGGGCTGCCTCTCGCAAGGAACAAGGATGGCCGGCATAGAGATTATCTCCGCGGAAGACGGATCGGCCCTCAAGGACTTCATCGACCTCCCCTGGAAGCTCTATGCCGGGTATCCCAAATGGGTTCCTCCGCTCAAGAAGGAAGTTCGCCGGCTAGTGGATACCCGCCGTCACCCCTTTTGGGAATTTTCCGAGCGCGTCCTCTTTTTGGCCCGGCGAGGCTCCGAGACGGTGGGAAGGATCGCGGGCATCATCGATCGCCGACACAACGAGTTCCACCGCGAGCAGATGGGAATTTGGGGATTCTTCGAATGCGCCGACGATCCGGCGGCGGCCGCGGCCCTCTTTTCCGCCGTGGAGACGTGGGTTCGCCAGAAGGGGATGGCCTTTCTCAGAGGGCCGCTCAACCCGTCTGCCAACAACGAGATCGGGCTGCTCGTGGAGGGCTTCGAACATGCGCCGGCGTTGATGATGCCGTACAACCCCCCGTACTACTCCAGGTTGATCGAATCGTGCGGTTTCGCCAAAGAGAAGGACTTGTTCGCCTTCCTGATCGACGGCGACTACCGGCTTCCCGAGTGGATGGATAGTTACGCCGGACGGATAGCCCAAAAACAAGGAATCCGCATCCGGCATCCTCGTCGCAAGGATTATGGCGCCGAGTTTGCTCTGATCAGGAAGATCTACAATGAATCTTGGTCCGCGAACTGGGGTTTCGTCCCCCTGACCGATGAGGAGATGGTGGACATCCAGAAGAACGTGAAAAGCTTCGTGGATCCCGACTTGGTTTTCTACATCTATTACGAGGACGAACCAGCGGCGGTCTGCGTGATCTTCCCCGATATCAATCCATTGCTCAAGCGCTTCAACGGGCGGATCGGCCTGCTTGGCTTGCTGAAGGCGCTCCTGTATCAGCGGGAGATAAAAGGGGTGCGGCTGTTGATGTTAGGGGTCAAGGAGAAGTACCGGCAGCTCGGTGTCCCGATGTTGGCCTTCCACCATATCTACGAGGTCGTGAGGGAAAAAAAGAAATATCAATACTTGGAGATGGGGTGGACTCTGGAGGACAACAAGGCCGTGAACGCGCTGATCGAGGAAGCCGGCGGAAGAAAATACAAGACATACCGCCTCTTCAGGAAGTCTTTGTGATCCGGCCGAACAGTGAATAGGCCTTGTCGAAGCGGAGATTCCGATATGTCGACTGAGGAACGGGCCCCCATCATCGCTTTTGTCTGGCGGCCCGAGGAAATGGCCTCCCCGGTGACTCAAATGGCGCATCGAACGGGGACCCGGGCCATCTTCGATTTTTCCATGGCGGGACCGGAAGCAGGACCGTCTTCCTTGCCGAGAGCTCGTCCTGCCGGCCAAGCCTGTGATATCAAGATTTCCGCTTCCGCCTTGCTGGATCCCTCGCTGGAACGGTTTCTGGAAGATACGCGGGCCGAGGACATATGGGTGGAATTTACGCCTCCGTTCTCCCCTGGCGACCTTTCCGGCTCGCTGCGTAGATTAAGAGAATTGTCGGAGAACCACCGCTGCTTTCCGATCATCGGAGACCTGGCTCTTCTGGAAGCGATCGTGAAAGACAGCCCAGGGATCGGGCCGATTGCTCTGAAAGGCTGCGAAGCCGCCGGATTCGTGTCCGCCGAGACGACCCTGATCCTCTATTCGGCGGCCTGGAAGATCCTGCAAGCCCGTTCAGAGTCTCCGGGCGTCCTTATCTGGGGCGGGGTCTCCACCCCGGAGGCAGCCGCGGCGTTCCTGACCACGGGCGCATCCGGGATCGTCTTCGAGTCGGTCCATTGGCTGACGGACCTCGTTGCGATCGATGACCTCCAACGCGACCGGCTCTCCAAGCTCCGCACGGATTCCACCGAGTTGGTCGGCTTGGATCTGCAGGTCCCTTGCCGCCTTTTCACCAAGGGGAACTCTCTGGCGTTTAAAAAGATCAAGGCGCTCGAGGAGTCGTTGGGCGGAGCGGAGATCACGGAGGAAAGCCGCCGTTCCTTCGTAAGCCAGGTGCGCGGCCAAGCCCTCCACCCCCTGGAAAGCCGTTTCACCCCGGCCGAAGTCATCTTCCTGGGTGTGGAGGCGGCCTTCGCGGCTTCCTTTGCCGAGCGCTTTGGGACAGGGACCGAAAAGGCCGTGAAGGCCTTCATGGCGGAGATCCGAAGTTCGTGCCGCTCGGCCGAGCTGAAAAAGGACGGTTTCGTGGGCAGCCCTGTGGCCGGAGAGATGGGCATCACTTACCCCTTTATCCAGGGAGCTATGACCTCCATCACGGATGTCCCTGAGTTTGCTCTCAAGGTTGCCGAGGCAGGCGCCTTGCCGACCATCGCACTCGGCCTATTGGACGCGGAGACCCTTGACCGCAAGCTGGGACGCTTGCCGGAGATCATGGGAGGGCGCCCCTATGCGGTGAATGTCCTCTCTTTGGCGGAGAATCCTTGCCAAGAAGCTCAGCTGGCCTGGATCAAGGAACATCGACCTCGTTTTGTCTGGATTGCCGGAGGTGATCTCTCCCCTGCAAGAGAATTGTTGGAGTGCGGGATCGAGGTCGCCTATCTCGCTCCGGATGAGGCCCTGCTGGGACTGGCTCTCGAATCCGGCGTCCGGTTCGTCGTCTGCGAGGGGTACGAGGCCGGCGGCCACGTGGGACGACACAGTACGCTTACGCTGGCGCAAATCGTGTTGGACCTCAAACGGCGCAAGCCGTCCTTGTTCCGAGACTGTCGCGTGATCGTTGCGGGGGGGATATTCGATCGAAAGACCGCGTTCATGGCCGCCATGCTCGGCGCAGATGCCATCCAGATGGGCACGGTCTATCTGGCCACCCGGGAGATCGTCGAGACGGGCGCCCTGACGGCCCTCTATCAGCGGATGATTGTGGAATCGAAACCTGGGGGAACGCTTGTTTCGGGCCAGAGCACCGGACTGCGGGTGCGATCCTTGAAGACGCCGCGCGTTACCGCTGTTTTGGCTCTTGAGAGGGAGTTCGCGACCGGCCGCCAAGACGAGCTGTCCTTCCGGATGAGAATGGAAGAGATGGCCGCAGGGAGCCTCTTCGCCGCGGCCCGCGGATTCGACAGATCGAGCGGGATGCCTCTTGATGAGCAGGCGAGTTGGGAACGCGGCCAATTCATGAGCGGGGCCTGCGCAGGCCTCATCGGCAAGGTCCGGGATCTGCCGTCCTTGCACCGCGAGCTGGCCGAAGGTCCGCTCTCGCTGCATCAGCCCGTTGCCGGAACTTCATTTTGGCGGGCCGAACAGGGGCCTGCCCGGGTCGCCCCGGCCGACAGTTCTCGCGAAAGGATCGCCATCACCGGGATGAGCATCGTCAATGCCTTGGGGCAGAGTCCGGAGGAGGTCTGGGCGGCAAGCCTGGCCATGAAGAGCGGGATCACCCTGGTTCCGCCTGCCCGATGGGATCACAGCCTCTTTTATGATCCGCGACCTCGAGTTAAGGACAAGACCTACTGCCAGGTGGGCGCTTTCGTAGACTTTCATGCCTCTCGCCAAGAGCTCGGGATCTCCCCGCAGGACTTCCGGACAATGACCTCGGCCACCAGACTCACCCTATGGCTGGCGCAAAAGGCCATCCGGGCCTCCGGTCTCCTGGAGTCGGGGATCCCGCGCGAGCGCATTGCGGTCCTCATATCCCAGAACTCCGGAGAGGCGGCCGGCACTCTCACCGATATGATCATCAGGGAGTACGTCCACGAGATCGTCTCCGCCGTCCAGCGGGCCGTTCCCCTCACCGCGGATCAGGAGAAGGCCGTCGAACGGGAAGTGAGGTCCGGACGCATGGCCCCGGATGACACCACCCTCCTGGGCCGGCTCAACTGCACCGCCGCCGGGTTCATCTGCAACCGCTATGGCATCATGGGGCCTAGCTATGCGGTCTCCGCCGCCTGCGCCAGCTCCCTGGTCGCGCTTTACAGCGCCCTGCAGATGATCCGCAACGGCATCATCGACGCCGCCATCATCGGCGGTGGCGAGGATAATCTCACCCATCTGCATTTCCTGGAATTCTCCGCCGTGGGCGCTCTTTACGGATTGTCGGGACGGTCGCGGCCGCCGCGCGAAACCTCCCGTCCTTTCGATGCCGAAAGGGACGGCATGGTCCTCGGCGAAGGCGGGGGCATGATCGTCATCGAGCGCGAGAGCCTGGCCCGCCGCCGAGGGGCCCCGGTCCATGCGTTCATCACCGGGATGGGCGCAAGCAATAACCACCTGGGCATGATCGAATCTTCGAGCATCACCCAGGAGATCGCCATTCGCGCGTCCTTCCGAGGGATGCCCTATGGGCCCGACGCCGTGGATCTGGTGGAATGCCATGCCACGAGCACCCGCCAAGGGGACGTAGAGGAGGTCCGCGCCCTGAGGACATTCTTCAGTTCCTCCAAGCGCACCGTTCTCTCGTCGTTCAAGTCCCAGATCGGACACACCCTGGGCGCCTCCGGCATGAACAACCTCATTCGAGGGATCATGGCCATGAAGGCAGGGGTTTTCCCGCCCACCCTCAACTATACGCACCCGGATCCGGAGATCGACTTGGACGGGCCGGGTCTCTTCATCGCCAGGGAGCCATTCGACTGGAACGGCGAGGCCCGCCGGCCGAGACGGGTTCAGGTCAACGCCTTCGGGTTCGGAGGCTCCAACTATGTTGTGCACGTGGAGCAGGCGTTGGACGAGGCCGATACGATCCTGGTCGCCCCGGAAAAAGAGCCGCGCCTCGCGCGAGAGAGGCTCGTTGGCTCTACTGCGGTCCAAGGGGTCACTTTCTTTCGGACCATGATCGGCGGCCGCAACTATCGGATGGCCGTTCTGGCGCAATCCGATAAAGAGGCGCTCGCAGTCATCGAGAGGTCGGCCTCTCTTGCCGAAGGCGGATCCGTCTCGCCCAAGGCGCTGAGGTCCGTGGCGCAGCAGGGGATCTTCTTAAGCCCCGAGGATCTTCCGGCGCCGCCGCTGGCTTTTGTGTTTCCCGGGCAGGGATCACATTACATGGGAATGGGGCGGGACCTTTATGAGTCCTTTCCCGTCATAAAGGAATGGATGGATCGGGCGGCTACGGCGCTGGACTTCGACCTCCTTCAGCGCTTATTCCATGATCGCGAGGAGGATCTTTTAAAGACCCGATGGCAGCAACCTGCCCTCTTCGCCGTGGAACACGCCCTGGCTCGATACCTCCTCAGCCTGGGCATTCGCCCTGTGGCTATGGCCGGCCACAGTCTTGGCGAACTGATCGCCTTGTGCCTGGCCGGTGTCTATTCCCTAGAGGACGGGATTCGGATCGTGAATACGAGGGCCCGCTGCATGGACAAGGTCGCCGCTCTGCGTAGAGATCCCGGCGTCATGGCGGCCGTGGACACCCCCTTGGATGTGCTGAAAGAGATGATCACAGAACGAGAAGGTGTCCAAATTGGCAATATCAATGCACCGAACCAGGTCGTGCTGACCGGCGACACGGAGGCGGTGAAAACTCTTGGCAAAGAGCTGAGGAAGAAGGGCTATCGGTTCACTCTTTTACGGGTCAGCATGGCCTTCCACTCGCGCACGATGCGGACCATCCATGATGAGATGGAGGCGTACGTTGCCCCTATCCCATTTCATTCCCCGCAGATCCCCGTCATCTCCAACACGACTATGGACGCTTATCCGTCAGATCCCGATGAGATCAAGCGAATCCTGATGGCTCATCTGGAATCTCCCGTTCATTGGATGAACAACGTCCAGACTCTCTGGAACCAATATGGAGTCAGACTTTTCGTGGAGGTGGGGCCCGGCGACATATTGGGCAGCCTTATCGCGGACACGCTCCCTGAATCGACATGCCTACCGACCTGCCTTCCCCCTGCTGAGCGCCTCACGTGTAAGACCGCCCTTGCTCAGCTTTTCGTTCGAGGGCATTTCAAGATTCAAGAAGAGCCAAGGTCTATTTCCCTGCCTGCAAGCCGGGGGCAGATCTTTCCCGGAAAGTCGGTATCCGTGCCTCTCGATCCCACCAGTGAAACCATGGGAAGAATCTCCCCTGCCGCCGGCGAGGGGCCCGGTCGGCAGGATCTCACGGAGAGGCTCATCCGGATCATCATAGAGGCCACAGGATTCGAGAGGGACGAGATCAAGCCGGACATGGATCTCAGGAAAGACCTCTCCATCCGCTCCAGCCGCCTGCCCATCATCATGGATGCCGCGGAACGCCAATTCGGAATCACGATCGAATTGGAGGATTTTATCCAGGTCCGTACCGTGAACGACCTTGCCCAGAAGATCGCCGAAACGATCTCCCGCCAGCACGGGACCGGCCGGCCGCCGGCCGCCAAGGCTCTCGACGCCGGGCCGGCACAAGGTGAAACCCGGAGGCCCCAGGAAGATGAGGCGGATTTGAGGCGGCTCGTGTTCGGCGTTGTCCCTATGGAATGTGCTGTTCCCGTTCCTTTGGGGATGAAGCCGGGTGAGTCCGTCCTCCTTCTCTCGCCGGGGAAAGATGACGATATCGCAGGAAATGCGGGAGACGTCCTCCGGCGGGATTACGGGATTGACACGATTCCCTTGCGATTCATGAAGGGGAAGCGGGGACAGGGCGAAGAGGCCGGCGACATCCTCACGGATGAAGGTTCCGTCAAGGTCTCCGAGAGAATATCGGGACTGGCGCCCCTCGCCGGCATGGTCATCACCTTGCCTCAAAATGGGCCGGAAAGATTACGAGGCATGGCGGATGTGTCGCGGCTTCTTCGGGGATTCGTCCTTCCCCTCAAGGCATTTCTCGACTCGCCAGCTGGGAAATTCGTCGTGTTGATCCACGACAGGGAAAATACCGAACCTCTTAGCGGGTTGCTCGTTGAGGGGATCCTCGGGATGTTTCTGAGCGCGGCGCAGGAACATTCGTCGGTTCTGTTTCGGACATTGGAGATCGGCCGGGATACCGACCTGCGCACTGCCTTACGCGGGGCTCTGGACCGAGGGTATGCCGCGGTGGAGATGATCCATCGTGATGGACGCGTCTTCACTTCGGAGGGGCACGTGGCCCCTTCGGTGTTCGGGCACACCTCCAGCATGAATCTGAGGACTGGCGACGTGCTGGTCATATCCGGGGGCGCCACGGGGATTGGCGCCGCTCTGGCTCGCAGCCTCGTGCCGTTCATGCCCCGCCTGGTTTTCTTGGGGAGGACCTCTCCCGATCAAGGCATCGATTCTGCAAAGCCGCGTCCCGGCTCATTGTCTCCTGAGGCGGCCACTCCCGACGCCAGGGCATCGGAGATCGCTCGAACCCTGGCCGACATGCGTTCCGCAGGGATCGAGGCATCGTACTACACTTGCGATGTCGCGGACCCCGGGGCGGTCCGTGTTGTCCTTGGCGAGGTGGCGATCCGGTATGGCCGGATCGACGGGATCATTCATGGCGCCGGGGTCCTCAGGGACGGGTTCCTCAGCCAGATGACCCCTGATGATTTCTCCACAGTCGCTGACGTCAAGTTCCTCGGCGCCTGGAATCTGTTCTCGGCCGCGGAGGGGGCGGGATTGAGATTCTTCGTGGCCCTCTCCTCGGCAGCGGCAATCCAGGGAAACCTCGGCCAGGCCAACTATGCGGCTGCCAACCGTATGATGTCCGCGTTGTTGAGATATCTCCATCGCAAGAACGCCGCCATCCGGTTCAAGGCTCTGATGCTCCCCCCCGTCGAAGGCACGGGCATGGCCGAGGATCCGGAAATCCGCGAGTTGCTGAGGCACAAGGGTGTGGCGTACATCCACGTCAATGAGCTTGCTGGGCTTTTCTGCCGGGAGCTCTTCGCGGCTTCAGCCGACGACGTTTGGGTGATGTTCATGAGACGGCTGCCCTCCGTGAGGACGGCCCAGCTCAATGACGCAATCCGTCCTCCGCACGGCGGAGAACTGGAGGGAGGCACTGTGTCCTTCAGCCCGGAGGAATTCCCCATGATAGAGAGGGTTTCTCGCCTCGACATCCGCCGGGAAGAACTGGAGGCCGTCAGATCCTTCTCCCAGGAGAAGGATCTTTGGATCCTGGATCACAGACCTTTCAAATCCGTCAAGCATCCCCTGGTCTCAGCCGCCATGGTCCTGGAGACATTCATGGAGGCCGCTCGGATCCTGTTTCCCTACCTTCAGGTGCGAGGAGTCCGCCAGCTGCGACTCATCGATATGATCCAATGCCCTCCCGGCGTTCCACGGCCTTCCACGATCTCCTGCCGCCGAGCCGGCAACGGTCATCCGGAAGTATTGTGCGAAGTCTCTCTGTCGACACGGAAGATCTCCCCCGCCGGGAGATTGGCCGACCGCGTCACACCCCATTTCGCGGGCCAGGTCATCCTCGACGGCGGGAAAGGAGATCTCGGGGAGGGGCTTCAGGATGATCCCGTCCGGCCGGCCGAACTGCGGACGGGGCCTTTTGATCATAAGACGGTGCTCAAATGGTATAAGGACCGTAGCGGTCTCCAAGGCAGGTATCGCGTGATCGAGTCCATCGAGGGTGCAGGTCCGGGGGTGGTGCGAGGCCACACCACGTACCGGGAGACAAGTGATTTCGGAAATCTGCGGAACGCCTGGTACCAATACTCTCCCTACCTTTTCGAGTCTCTTTTGCAGTTGGCCGGGTTCCACTCCGCCGCATTGGACCCATCGGAGCGACGATCCATCATCCCGGTAGAGATCGGGGAGATGAGGTTCTCGCGAAAATGCCGGGCGGGAGAACGAATAACGCTGGAAGCCCGAAGGCGGGCACAAGACGAGAACGGTCTCTTCTGGGATGCCAAAGGGATTGACGACCAAGGCCGTACCATCATGCAGGTTCATGACATGCATATGAAGTGGATTTCGGACTGATTCGGATGTCCGGCTGTATGGAAAGGGATGTGGCAGAGGACGACCAGGAAATAACCATCCAGACGATGTGCCCCATCCATCGAAGAGGACCGGTCTTCTATGCCTCCCTGCCTTATGGCACAGTCCCCCCGGCGGGACAGGGGACAACCGGTGGAATGAAGGACCGTCTCGTCTCCCTCCTGTGGGGTCATGTCATAGCGACGGAAAGCCCCCTGAGGAAGCCCTGTCGTTCATCCAGCAGAGATGCTTTTCCGATTCAAATTGCCCACGACCCCCTCGGTAAGCCGCTTTTCCTGTGGGGAGAGCATCGGGGGCCGGCCGTCTCCTTTAGCGAAGGAGGAGGAAGGCTCTGGGCGGCCCTCTGTGGGGATGATTCCGATATCGGCATCGACGTGGCCGGGGCCGATGAATTCCCGATAGAATACCCGATTCACCGGGTTTTCCATGAACAAGAGCTTCAGCAGGCCTCGATGTTGGCCGGTGGAGATACGGCCAAAGCATCCGCCCTGCTTTGGTCCATCAAGGAAGCCGTTGCCAAAGCTCTGGGATGTGCGTTCCATCTTGTGAATCCGAGGGAGATCACCGTCCATCCTTCAGGTGAAGGCGACGGCGAGTATTTCTTTTCCGCGGGTTTCTCAAGAAGGACCCAGGTGCGATTTCCCAAAAGCGCCGGCCGGCCCATTTGGGTGCGCTCGCTTCCCCAGTTGAAAACGTGGCTTTCCATCGCCATCTTGGACTGGCAACATCGATGAAGCGATGGGCTGAGGCGTTGACGTTCGCCCGCTCCCTGCGGCCGGAACGCCAATCCCCGTCGAAAGACGCTGAAAATGTGATCGAAGTCAAAAATCTGACGAAGCGTTACGGGGATCTGCTGGCGGTCAACAACATCTCGTTCAGCGTCAAGAAAGGCGAAGTCTTCGCTATGCTGGGCCCGAACGGCGCCGGCAAGACCACGACGGTCGAGATCATCGATACGATCCGCAGGCCCACATCGGGAAAAGTGATCCTTCTGGGGATGGATGTCACGAAAAAGAAACATGACATCGTCTCTCGCATCGGCGTTCTTCCGCAGGGGTTCAGCTCATTCGACAGGATAACGGTCAGGGAGACCATCCAGTATTATTCGCGGCTTTTCCGCTGCGAGGACGTCGATGTCGACGGGCTGATCGAGCTCGTGAAGCTCAAGGATAAGGCTCAAGATCAGTACAAGAACCTCTCTGGGGGCTTGAAGCAGCGTCTCGGAATCGCCATGGCGCTCGTGAACGACCCCGAGGTTGTGTTCCTCGACGAGCCGACGACCGGACTCGACCCCCGCGCACGGCGCGAGGTATGGGACGTTCTGCTGGGCCTGAAGAAGAAGGGGGCGACGGTATTCCTTACCACGCACTACATCGAGGAAGCAGAGCTTCTGGCAGATACGGTCGCCATCATCTCGACGGGCAAGATCATCGCGATCGGCTCTCCCGGCACGCTCATTGAAAGCAACGCGAATTATCTACTCCTCACGTTGCAGTCCCCAGATGAACAAGCCTGGGCCATCGTCCGGAAGATGGGCTTCGAACCGGCCCCTGACCAGCACGACGACATCAAGGTCAGGGTGGGGCACGCGGATGACGTCCAGAAGATCCTCAGCGTCCTCAAGGACGCCGGGGCATCGTTCTTCAGCTTAGATGTTCGGAAGCCCAACCTTGAAGAGGTCTTCCTAAAACTGACCGGCGGAGCGCTCGGCGAAGGCCCAGCCGTGGAAAAGGGGGCGGAGTGAGCCTGCGTATCGTTGGCGCCAATCTCCTCGTGAACATCAAGAGTTTTTACCGCGAGAAGACGGCCATGTTCTTCGCGATCGCGTTTCCGATCCTGCTGATCCTTCTTTTCGGTACTATTTTCATGGACCAGGAGAACGCGCGTCTCGGCCTTTACGTGCAGGACCTCGACCACACCGATGCCTCAGCGCAGCTCGTCGAGGCCCTCAAGCTCAACGGGAAGTTCAAGATGATCAAGGTCGATCCCGCCGTAAACGCCACGCAGTATGCCAAGGACAACAAGCTGAACCTCGTCCTCATGATTCCCGAAGGCTATCAACGGTCCCTCAAACAGAGGTTGGAGAACGACGACCGCTCAGCATCCGTGACCATCACCTACATCTACGACCCCGGTTCGACGTCGGCGACCACGAAGATGCAAGTCCTGAACTCGGCGTTGGCCGGCATAAATCAGGCGACGTCCGGGATGCCGCCGTTCATCGTGCCGGCCGCGGCATCGATCATCACGAAGAAGTACCGGTTCATCGAATTCTTTGTACCCGGCATCATCGCGATGGCGGTGATGACAGCGAGCCTGTTCGGCACGGTGAGCTTGAACACGGAGCTTCGGCAGAAGGGTATTATCAGGAAGCTTTCCACCACGCCCATCACCCGTACCGACTGGGTCTTGGCCAACATTCTGTACCAGATCATCCTCGCGGTCATCGCTACGATTTCGATGCTGCTGGTGAGCTCCGCCGTGTTTCACGTGAGCCTGAAAATCAACGCCTGGCTTCCTCTATTCGTTGTGCTCGACGTCTTCACGTTTGTGGGGATCGGGATGATCCTCGCCCGCTTCGTGAAGGAGGCGCAAAGCGCCGCTGCCGCGGCGAACGCCGTCATGTTCCCGATGATGTTCCTCTCGGGGAGCTTCTTCCCCATCGAGATGATGCCGGGCTTCTTACAGACTCTCGCGAAGCTATTGCCTCTATATTATGTGAACGAGGGGCTCCGGGCGTCCATGGTCGTTGTCGACAACATGACCGCGCTGAGATACTCCGCGATCATAGGGGTTTTCGCGGTCGCTGTTTTCATCCTGGGCATCATGGCCACCAGATGGGAAGAGGTCGAGTGATCGCATAGTTGGTTCAGCCGCGGAGGGATCTTGCCGCGCAGCTTCGGTACAGGCCAGAGGCCATGAGAATACTGCTCATCAAGCCGCCCAAGAGCCGGCATATGATCACAGCCGGGGGGGGAGAACCTCTCGAACTCGAATACCTGGCCGCCGCCGTCAAGGACCACGACGTGGACATCCTTGACATGAGGGTCGACCGGGGCCTGGTCGAGAAGCTGGACGCGTTCAAGCCTCATTTCGTGGGATTGACGGCCTACACATGCGATGCCAACTCCGCCAAGCAGGTCATGAAAGAAGTCAAGACCTTTGACAGGAGGATCGTGACGGGGGTGGGCGGTCACCACGCCACTTTTCTGCCTGAAGATTTTGCCCTGCCTTTCGTCGACGTCGTTTTCCTGGGGATGGCGGACCTGACGTTTCCGGAGTACATGCGGGTCCTGGAGGAAGGCGGGGATGCCGCCTCCGTGAGCAATCTGGCCCTCAGGAGGGACCATGGGCTCGTCATGACAAAACGGGCCCCCTTCGCCGTCGACCTCGACGAACTCCCATTTCCGGACAGGCACCTGACCCGGCGGTACAGAAAGAGCTACCGGGACCAGTTCGGAAAAAGGACCGCCGCGGTCCTGACCAGCAGGGGCTGCCCCTTCCGCTGCAATTTTTGCGCCTGCTGGAAGTTGCTCGACGGAAACTACCTCGTCCGGAGGCCGGAGTCGGTCGTCGATGAGCTGGCGGCGCTGCCCGAAGATGTCCACACGGTCTTTTTTGCTGATGACAACACGCTTCACAACGTCTCGCGCGCCTGGCGCCTTTGCCGTCTCATTCGGGAGAGAAAGATCAAAAGGGAATTTTCCCTGTTCGCCCGCGCCGACACCATCGTCAAGCATCCGGACCTGATGGAGGAACTCAAGGCCGTCGGCCTAAAACACCTCACCGTGGGCATCGAGTCCATCCATGACTCGGAACTGGATGCCATAAAAAAGAAGACCACGGTCGCCATGAATTCCGAGGCGATCAAGATTCTTCAGAAGCTGGACATCGCCATTGGCGCTCACTTTATCGTCGATCCGAATTTCACTCGAGAGGATTTCCGCGAACTATTCCGGTACGTCAAAGAGCGGGAGCTCTTTAGGCCGGTCTTCACGGTCCTGACTCCCTTCCCGGGGACCGACCTCTATCTGTCGAATCACAAGAAAATCCTAATCCGGGATTTCGATTATTATGACATGACGCACGCCATATATCCGACGCGTCTCGGCCGCAAGCAATTCTATCAAGAGCTGAGGCGTCTTTATCTCCGGGCCTATTCCTTTCGCAGGTATTTCCTATCTCTTCTGAAGGGCTTGTTCGTGTTTTCCGGCAGGGCCGGGCACGGGCCAAAATCCCGTCCCGACCGGCTGCCCTTTTGGACGATGGTCTTTCTCCATCTTTCCCTCTATCCGCTTTTGTTGAGGGGCCGGAGGATTCGCTGACCTGCCCCCGCTCAATATACGACTTCTGAAATCAGGGGAAAATGAAATGCCCCTGGCCTGACTCGAACAGGCGACAAACGGATTAGGAATGGCTTGCGGGACTCGGCACCTCACAGGGGAAGATCAGTTTCTCCCCATATGATCGACGTTTTCCTCTTACGCACCTTTAGTCAGAATTAGGCGAGATTACTCACAATCTGTGACACCGGTGTGACACGGCGGGGTGGTCTGCCTACGGATCGGGGGCTTTTAGATAGCCTATAGAGACCCGTGCCTGCTAACTAATCCGAAGCCCCCAATTCAAGGAAATGGCCAGGGATAACCTGCTCAGAAAAATGCGATTCCAAAATCAGGCATATCGACCAAATCATCGGGCATTCCAATGACTTGAAAACAGTACTCCAGAAGCGGCAGGTTGATGCTGGGCCGATCATTTCATATGTTCGATTTATTGGCGAATTAATATTCTTGACATCAGGGCTATTTTCGCTTACTTGTTACCTGAAGGCGGAGTTGAGGAGGGAAGTATCCTTTCCTTTATTTGCGGTTGTCAGCGTTCCTTACACTATACTTCTTAATAACGCTAGATCGGTAGCTCCCGCACAATTCTGCCTTGAATATTTCAAAGGAGGGGGGAAATGAAAAGACTTCTTCGTCCTTTCTTGTTGCTTTCTCTTTTAGTCATTCTATTGTTCCCAATGCTCCGCGGAACGAATAAAGTGTCGGTGTCATCGGCTCCTGTACAAAACCAGGGGAGTCTGCTGACATTTTTCGGACCTGAGACCTTTAGCCGGGGGACGGGAAAGCCCGTCGGAATAAGCAAGGTCTTCTCGGTCGCCGACTTCGAGCCTCCATTTATCCTTCATGTTCGGAGCAACCAAGTATCGAGTGCCAGGATTTCTTTGAACGGTAATCTCGTCTTGGGGCCTTCTAATTTTTCTCAAGAAGTGACCTGCTTCGATTTGCCTATTGACCCCAGGGCAAATTCAGCCCAGGGCTCAGCAAACGCACTTCCTCCAGGCTTCAAGCACGCATTTCTGGAGGCTGAGAGAGACCGCGCGGCTAGCATTCTCCCGCCTTCCGGGCTAGCACATCTGTCAATATGGATGGCAGGAAAGCCGGGTGGCTCCTTGACCATCTGGATTGAGGGAAAACCGCTGGGGTTGCGGATGGTCGGTCCAGAGGGAGGTCGGATCGAATTCCCTAATGGCGTTGTGCTGGAGGTCCCTCCCAACGCGGTATCACAGTCCACGGCCATAGAATTAAAAGACCTGCCGTTAATCGAAGCTAACGCCATCCTGAATGCTCGTGTTTACTCTCTGCAACGAAAGCATCTGCTGGGCGGTTTCCAAGCCAAACCCGAGGGGCTTGTATTTAACCTTCCTGTCAAGGCGATCGTGCCGGTAGCGCCTCTAAGCACGCCCGGCGGAGTACCCATCCAGGCTCAATTTGACCTCGATCAAAACAAGTACTGGCTGTTGCCTACAGATTTAGTATATAACCCCCAAGTCGGGACTGCCGAGATTACCATCCGGCATTTCTCCGGCATGGGCGTTATCGAGATAGAAAGAAATGAAGAGCCCCCCATAGATCCGTGCGTAGAAGGAGCAACGATACATATCGTGAGCGACGAATTGGATTCGGGTTCGGGGGGCGGTGACGGAGAGTGCCTCCTGCATCAGCATACCGTTACTACGACGTGGACGGACTGCCCTGAAAAGCCACCGTTGGTAACGAGTTATAGCGAAATGTCGGACGCGTGTGGGAACGACGTCATAGTCTACTTCCGCGGGTCCTTCGCAATTGCCGGCTGGAGGACATTCAGAGGATCGGCATGCATCGGCTATAGTTCATACGATTGCTGGGTCGAAGGGAGCATACAGGGGAATTCCGGGTCAATGCTGTTTTTGTATACTCATTCCGGCGAATGGCCCAATGCAGACTGCAGCTTGTATGGGTTTGTATATTCATGGACTCAATATGAAACATTAGAGGTTTTATTTCCAGAGGTGTTCTGGCTGTCTACTGGGGGCGGGTTTTCTTTTGAGGGTGTGGTTGGGACGAGCTTAACCGGCATAGTCACCTGGAATTGGGGAGTGCCGATAATGACCACCCCGGTATCGTGGGAGATTTATAAGGTCGAAATGCCCTCGACCAGTGCGCCGGCTCTGAAGTGAGATTTATTATGGTT
>Ga0209706_10001023_pt1 | contig 15836 bp, 16 predicted proteins | sample PPLLaktember2015_6_FD_187263 | JGI IMG/M metagenome (GOLD analysis project Ga0209706, IMG submission 187263) | Freshwater sediment microbial communities from Prairie Pothole Lake near Jamestown, North Dakota, USA - PPLs Lake P8 Core (1) Depth... | ecosystem: Environmental > Aquatic > Freshwater...
ATCCCCTTTTGCAGGAATACATCATAATTCCCGAAAAACCACTTGAGGGCGAAACCATTTATACGGTCTCAGTAAGTGATGAAATAACCGACTTTGCAGGAAATCGGGCAGAAAGGAATGGATTCAGCTTCGGCATCACTGAGCGGGCCCTTACGGGAGATCTTATGTTCAATGAGCTGTTATTTAATCCGGCACCGGGGGAACCTGATTACATTGAGTTTATAAATGTTTCGGGAAGGATAGTTGATGCATCCAGGCTGATGGTGGTGTCGGTAAATGATGAAACAAATGATACTTCGGATATTTATAATCTGTCATCTGAGCAGAGGTGTATACTCCCGGGCAGCTTTTATGCTGTGACAACTGACAGGGACAGGGTGCTTGAAAGGTTTTATTCGGCTGATCCGAATCAGGTGTTTGAGGTATCATCACTGCCTTCAATGCCTGATGATAAGGGGCATCTCATTCTCTTCAGCCGCGAGCTTGATAAAATTGACGAAGTGAGGTATGATGAGGATATGCATTACCCGCTTTTACAGGCGACTGAAGGGATCTCGCTTGAAAAGGTAAGGCCGCAACCAGGTTCGGCCGGTGAAATATACTGGCATTCAGCTTCGGAATCGTCGGGATGGGGAACGCCGGGGGCCGTGAATTCAGTTTTTTCGGAGGAGCCGGCGGGTGATGACCGGGTAATACTTTCCTCAACCAGAATAACTACCAATAATGACGGGATTGAGGATTTGCTTGTGATCGATCTGAATCTCGCGGGTAACGGCAACGTTGTTTCGGTGATGATCTTTGATGAGTCAGGTGGTATGGTCAAAAGACTAACAGATAATCTCCTTGCGGGTCAGAAGGCTTCAATTGTGTGGGACGGAACGGATGATGGAGGGAGGCTCGTCAGAAGAGGAATCTATATTCTGCTGATTTCAGCCTTTGATGATGAGGGGAAAAGGCTGAGGTGGAAGAAGGTGTGTGCTGTTATTTAAATAGAATTTCGGATTGCGGATTTGTGATTTCGGATTGAGTTGTAGAAATCCGCAATCATAACGACGCTATCAATTCGGTCATAATGATCGTCATCCTGGCTTCTGCCTTTTCAGCTTCTCTCTGAACGGATTCATGAGTCGTATACACAATCTTCCCTTCGATTCCAAGATCGGTGATGATACTCACCGCAAAGCAGGGAAGCCCCATATGCCTGGCAACAATAACCTCTGGAACGGTCGACATTCCCACAGAATCGGCTCCGATGGCACGGAAATACCTGTATTCGGCAGGAGTTTCAAAAGTAGGACCGGTTGTACCAAGATAGATCCCTTTATGTACCCTGATTCCATTTTTCTTTGCAATTTCCTCGGCCCTGTTTATCAGCGACCGGTCGTATGAACCGCTCATGTCAGGGAAGCGGGGTCCGATACGTTCATCATTTTGTCCGACCAGCGGATTGGGCATGAGGTTGATATGATCGGTTATAATCATTATATCCCCGATCTGAAAGTCAGGATTTAAACCGCCTGCTGCATTGGAAAGGAACAGATTCCGGATGCCAAGGTATTTCAGGACCCTGATGGGCATTGCAACCTGTTCGGAACTGTACCCTTCATAATAATGGAACCTTCCCTTCATGGCAACGATTTTCTTTCCGCCGAAATCGCCCGATATAAGCTTTCCCGCGTGTCCTTCGACCGTTGAAACGGGGAAATTCGGAATATCACGGTAGTCGATCTCAACCGGATTTTTGATCGCTGTTGAAAGTCCTCCCAATCCGGTGCCCAGGATTATGCCTGCATCAGGCCTTTCAATGCCATTAGTTCTGAGGAACTCCGCTGTTTCTATTATTTTTTCTAACATATTCAATAATCAGATTTTCAAACCGGGGACCTGCATTGTTTAAAAACTTTACACTGATGGGGATATAAAAAAATGTCGTTTTCAGAGGGAGTGCAATATTAGTAAATTCCCTGATCCTTACAGCATCCTTTTCAGTGGTAACTATATACTTTTCTGAGGATTTGAGATGATTCACAGCACGCGTTATCTTCTCAATATCCGGGCCGGTATAACAATGATGATCGGGAAAATCAATGTGTAAGAGTTCACTGAAATATTTCCCGAGATACTTCTTAATCGGACCCGAAGAAGCTATCCCGGTTACCAGGACAACTCCGCGATTTCCACGATCCTCATGAGAAAGTGAGAACTGACCGGGAAAATTGTCTTTAAACAGGGGTATCGGGGCGTCATACTTAAGCGAGGTGAAGAAGACTTCCTTGCCGCCATAAATTTTAAGCTCCCGGGTAATTTCATCAATTGTTCCTGCAGAGATGTCTTCTGGCGATTTTGTAACCAGAATCATGTCTGCCCGTTTTATATTTTTATTGCTCTCCCTCAGATAACCGTAGGGCATAAGCTGGTCCCTAGTCATCAGTCTGTTAAAATCGGTAAGCAGGATTGAAAAACCGGGTTTCAGGCTTCTGTGCTGAAAACCGTCATCCATTATTACTGCCTCTGTTAAGGGGAATTCTTTTAAAATGGCTTTGATTCCGTTGACCCTGTCACGATCGACGGCGACCAGGATGTCAGAAAATTTCCGGGCGATCATTAATGGTTCGTCGCCCGACTCAATTACAGTTGATGATGGAGTAACGACCCGGAAACCGGTTGATTTCCTCCTGTATCCCCTGCTTAAAACAGCCACCCTGAATTTTTCACGTAACAACCTGACAAGGTATTCGGTATGAGGCGTTTTGCCCGTGCCGCCGACAGTGATATTTCCGGCACAGATGATTGGGATGCTGAATTCAGCCGAGGTCAGGAATCCCTTATCGTAAAGAAAATTTCTGATATCCGTGACAAGCCGGTAAAGAAGTGAGAACGGATAGAGGAAGAGATATTTTCTTTTTCCCATAAATTAGTGTACCTCAATAAAATAAGGTAATCTTGCCTGGACCCCCGAAAGATTTTTTAACTCCTGAAGAGTATTATAGAATTTAATGTTTTCGCCGAGTTCATTTTTCAGGAACCTCATTTTTATCTCACCCGTTAACTGGGACAGGAGTCTTGAATATGGATCAACAAGCGCCGGCAATTCTCTTATTGAATATGTTTCAATCTCTGCAAGGCTTGCCGCCTCATCTATCGATGCCTTCAATCCGCCAAACATGTCGACCAGGCCTATCTCAATCGCACTCGATCCGCTCCATACTCTTCCCTGTCCTATGCTGTCAACGGAGCCGGTGCTCATCTTTCTGCCATCCGATACTTTGCTCACAAAATCGGAGTAAATATTTTCAATGCTTTTCTGCATTACCTCTTTTTCGTAAATATCCATCGGCCTGTAAACCGAGGGAAAGTCGGCATTCTCGTTTGTGCTGACTGTCTCCGTCGTGATCCCAAGCTTCTCATCCATCAGACGGCCCGCGTTGGGAAGCAGTCCGAAAACACCTATCGATCCGGTTATTGTTGCAGGATTTGCAAGGATCTTTGTTCCCGGTGCAGAGATGAAATAACCGCCCGAGGCAGCATAGTTTCCCATTGAGATTACCACAGGCTTGACTTTGGCAGCAAGTTCAAGCTCCCTCCAGATGATGTCGGAGGCTATTGCACTTCCTCCGGGTGAATTTACCCTCAGTACAATGGCTTTCACCGTTGTATCCTTCCTCTCTTTCCTGATAACCTCTGCATATGAGTTCCCTCCGATATTGTTTTCATTCCCTTTGCCCATAACGATCGTTCCTTCAGCATAAATAACCGAGATTTTATTTTTTGCCGAAACCATCCTGTTCGGGTCCGGTACTTTCGAGTACCTGGTCATCGAAACCATCTGGATCTTGTCGTCTGTAGTCAGGCCTGAACGGATTTTTAAAGTATCGATCAGTGCATCGCGGTAAATAAGCCCGTCAACAAGGCCATTTTCAAATGCGCCGGATGCAATATAGCCCGTAAGGTTATCGGCCAGCTTATTAAGATTTTCAGAAGTGATCCCTCTCGATTCCGAGATTTTGGTAATTACATGTGACCAGATCGATCCGATGTAGCTTTTTATCTGTTCCTCATTTTCCTTGCTTAGCCCGTCAAGAATAAAGGGTTCAACAGCCCCCTTGAATTTACCGTGACGTGTAACCTGAACTTCGACGCCGATCTTCTCAAGCGCTTTTTTGTAGAACATTACTTCCCCGCTAAGCCCTTTAAAATCGATTGTTGAAGATGGATTAATAAAGACTTTATCGGCAGCGGTCGATAAATAATAACCTTCCTGTGACATAAGGTAATCGGAGTAGGCGATCACAAATTTACCGTCAGCCCTGAATTTTTCAAGAGCTTCCCTTATTTCTCCGGTAGTCGCCCAGCCTGAAGGCAAAAGCCCGTTTTCAATCAGGATCCCCTTTATTTTATCATCAGCCGAGGCCTTTTTTATGTTCAGAAGTATTTCATTTAATCCGGGAGCGGGAGTAACGGTCATATCTATAAAATCGAAGCCTGCAAACGGATTTTTGCTTCCTCTGTCAGGGATCGGTACGCCGGCCTTAAGTACCAGTATTGAATTTTCTGATACTGAGGCCGGTTTATCTCCGGTTGCAACCAGAGCGCTCAGGCTGGCCAGCATTACCACAAAGAAAAGGATAGTCACCAGAATAATTCCGGTTATTGTCGCAAGTGTATAGATCAGGAAATTTTTCATCTGTTAAAATGCTTTATTAAAATGAGTTACAAATATAAAAAAAACAATGGTTCAAGGTGGCAGACTCGGGTGGAATTTATAAATTTAACCAAATTCATTTTCGTGGAGAAAAATGTATTTCTTGGCATCGGGACAAATCTTGGCAACAGGGAATATTATCTTGACAGGGCGCTTGAAGCTATCGGTGCATCTGCCGGGGAAGTGAGCGCTGTTTCAAGGATCTATGAAACGGAGCCCTGGGGATTCAAATCGAAGAATAAATTCCTGAACATGGCTGTCAGGATCAATACTGACCTGGAACCTGAAGAATTGCTTCATACGGTTCTGGAAATAGAGAAACAGCTCGGAAGAAAAAGAAAGACCAAAAGGTACTCTTCAAGAACCGTTGACATAGACATTCTCCTTTACGGCGACCGTGTGATAATGGAGCAGTGCCTGCAGGTCCCTCATCCAAAGCTCGGCCAAAGACGATTTGTGCTTGTCCCGTTATGCGACATAGCCGCTGAAATGGTTCATCCTGTGCTTATGAAGACCTTTGCCAGGTTACTGGAGGAGTGCGGGGATGAGAATAAAGTAGAAGTCTTTTCTTCCACCCCGGGACCTCACAACAATCCGTTATCGGCGAAGCTGTAGAAATCCTTTTCGGAAATGATAATATGATCGAGAAGCTGGATATCCATAAGATTACCGGCTTCCTTTATTTTCCGGGTGATCTTTGAGTCGGATTCACTCGGATTGAGGTTTCCCGAGGGATGGTTATGACATACGATGATCCCGGACGCAAGGTATTCGACAGCTTTTTTCATGATTATCCTCACATCGGTTACGGTACCACTGATACCACCCTGGCTCAGTTTCATTTTATCGATCACCCTGTTGGAGCGGTTAAGGAAGAGAACCCAGAACTCTTCGTGCGGCAGGTCGGAAAGCAGAGGCTGGAAAATATCAGCCACGTCTTTTGAGCACTTTATCTGATTTGAATCGGGTGCTTCGGCAAGTTTTCGCCTTCTGCCGAGTTCGAGGGCTGCCGAGATTGTTACAGCCCGTGCAGGACCGATCCCGTGGATCTTTCTCAGGTCAGCGACCGAAAGTTTCCCAAGCGAAACCAGGTTGTTGTTTACAATGCTCAGCAGCTCCCTTCCAAGGTCGACGGCTGATTTTTTCCTTGTGCCGGAGCTTATGAGAATTGCCAGCAATTCGGCATCGCTCAGGCTGGAAATACCTTTACTGATAAGTTTTTCCCTGGGTCTGTCCTCGACAGCCCAGTCGGTGATTTTAAGAGACATGCAGCGATAGGAATGATTACATCATAAAATTAGGAAAAGTAATTTGAATTAAGGCGAATTCAGGATAAAAAAAAGGGGCTGATTTTTCAGCCCCCGGAGGTATTGAATTTTTTTCCTTGATCACTGTAAGCTGCTTACATGCTTAACCAGGGAGGATTTCAGGTTCGATGCCTTATTCTTATGAATGATATTCTTTTTTGCAAGCTTGTCGAGCATTGCGTTCAGCTTTGGAAGCATAACTCCTGCCTCTTCTTTGCTGGTTGTGCTGCGAATCGTCTTAAGCGCATTACGCATAGTCTTTGCGTAATACTTGTTGCTTTCATTTCTTGTCCTGATCTGCCTTATCCGTTTAATTGATGACCTGTGGTTTGCCATTCTTAAATTAATTAATTACCTGTCTCATTTTTTCGAGCCACAAAGTTAATAAGAATAAGATAATTTCCAAATTTCAATCTCAGGAAACAGAGATTTTTGTGCATAAGCGGATATTGATAGGTGTAAACCTGAAGCTACCTTTTTCATCAGATGACATTTTGAGAAGCTGCAATTACATTTAAGGCTTTTGGTATGATTTTAACATTTACCGGGGCTATGCCTAATACCTCACCATCAACCTGAATCTGCATTTTATGATGAGAGTAAATATCTGCTTCTTTTATCTGATAATATTCTTTTCTTAAATACTTGTTTAATTTACCAATTGTAAATGAGAAGATTAACACAATTATATCCCACGGATTTTTCCTGTTTATTACCACCAGATCCAGGAGGCCGTCTCTAATGTTAGCCTTATCAGCTATTTCATATTCCCCGGCATAGTATTTAATGTTTGCCATGATTACAAAATATCCCGTTGAATCAACTTTATGTTTGACATAGATCTCATCCCATTTGTATCTAAAAAGAAGTTTAATTATCCCAAATGGATATGCAAATCTCCCCCATCTTTTTTTAAATTTCGGAGTCATATCTTTTATAATCTGGGCAAAAGGACCCACACCTAACATCATTGAGAAATATCTGGACTCTTTACTTGTTTCTGCATAACCTAAATCCATTTTTATCTTTTTACCTTTTGTTATTAATTCTGCTGCCTCTTCCGGATTATCAGGTATCCCCAGCTCGCAAGCTAAAACATTCGTAGAGCCAAAAGGAATAATTACCAGGGTGGCTTTTGAATTAGCCATACCATTAATTACTTCATTTATTGTTCCATCACCACCTGCAGCAATAATTAAATCGTATTTATCTTTTGCAGCTTTTGCTAATTTTGTCGCATGTTTCGGATATTTTGTGAATTCTATATCTAATTCTATCCTATCTTTTTCGCACTTCTTTTTTACTTCTTTTGTAACGTCATCTTCTGTTATCCCGGGTTTGAATAATCCGGCTAATCTTCTCCCCAGTTTATCTAAAGTCCATCTTAATAAAGGGGGCATTTTTCTTTTCATTTTCCCGGAAGAGGGATTCATTATCAGAATGGCTTTCATCTGTTAATAAAGTGCTTTCTTAGTTAAGAAATATGTGGCACTAATTCATACACGTGGATTTCTTCTTTGCCTTTGAGTAAACTATCGCTACAGATTGTTTCTGAGCCTGTTTCATCGACTTTGGGTGGCTTGTTACCAGAGAATTGCTGAAGTTCAGTAATCCTTTTTTATACCTGTTAATTGAGAACTATTTTGCTGTTATGGCCAAAAATATAAAAAACTCCCAATTGAAATCCCCTGTTGGTCGAATTTACGGCACCGCTATTATTTATATTGCTTAATCCCAGATTATATCTTGCATCAATACCAAAACCTGTGGATGGAACTACATAGCTTGCACCAATACTTATACCAAAATCTATGGGCTTTAAATCATCTTTGTTGTCAGTAACGTTATTATTGTCTTTCGATTTTGCACTTATCAGAAAACCTGCCTGTGGGCCAGCCTGTAATCTGAATCCATTGTCGAACATATATTGAAACAGGACAGGTACATTAATATAATCAAGATTATATTTGATACTCCCATATTTTGCACCCTGGGCTGAATATACTATTTCAGGCTGAATTGCAAATTGGCTGTCGAAATGAATGTGGCCAAGCAACCCAAAATGATACCCTGTTCTTTGGTCATACTTTGTATTGTCGTCATTGTGGACGTTGTACACATTTACTCCACCTTTGATTCCAAGGCTCACGTGTCCTGCAGGCGCGTTGCCGTGTTGGGCACTTGCAATGCCCGAAATCAAAATTGCTGTCATTAAGCCGATTAAAAATTTCATAGTTTTTTTCTTAATTATAATGTTGCCCTTCGTTGTCCCTCTTTTCCATAGAGGACTTTATAATCAACAGTAAAGGTGTGGTTTATCACTTAATGGGGTGTTACAAAATTGTATTTATATATTACATAATTCACATAAACAGAAGTCAGGCAATCTGACCACATTTGGCCAATATTGCTCGCTTTTCCGGGTAATTATGTAAATTTTTTAAAGAATTGTGTAACGCTTATCCTGCTAGAAGTGACAACCTTCGTATTATCAATATTCATTACCAGTTTAAAATTGATGTTTTACCGTGAAAAAATTTAATCCAGTTCTTAAAGTAAAGAATATTGCAACAGGGCAATCCATAAGGCTCATCGAAAAAACAATTGCAAAAACTGCCGAGGCAGGCAACTTTTTAACAAATATTGCCGATGTTTTCCTGTTTATGACACGAGTGACAAAAGAAGCATTTTCGCGCAACTTTGAGTTTAAGGAGTTTCTTCGTCAGTGTTTTCAGGTCGGATATAAATCATTGCCTCTTATTTCGGTAACAGGGGTTATTATGGGTCTGGTGCTTACTATTCAGGCGCGGCCTGCTCTTTTGAGTTTTGGGGCAGTCAGCATGCTTCCGGGAATGGTAGCTGTATCTCTTATAAGAGAAATGGGCCCGGTTATAACGGCATTGATATGTGCAGGGAAAATAGGTTCAGGTATGGGAGCAGAGCTGGGTTCAATGAAAGTGTCAGAGCAGATCGACGCCATGGAGGTATCATCGACCAATCCCATTAAATTTTTAATCGTTACAAGAGTCCTGGCGGCTACTCTGATGATACCCTTGTTAGTATTATATGCAGATGCGCTCGGCATTTTAGGATGCTGGGCCGGAGCAAATATTAAAGGAGAGGTGACTTTTGTATTGTTCTTCTCACAGGCATTCAGCTCTATTGAATTTATTGATTTTATACCGGCTCTTGTTAAAACCTTCTTTTTTGGCGCAGTGATTGGTTTTGTCGGATGTTATAAAGGATATACGGCAGGGCGGGGAACTGAGAGTGTTGGAATTGCTGCGAATTCAGCTGTGGTGCTATCCTCTTTGCTTGTAATTATTGTAGATCTGATTGCTGTACAAATAACTGATATGCTATGATTTCTACACAAACAGCTCCATGTGCGTCGACTGAGAAGGTAAACCTCAAAGAGGTTATTGAAATAAACAACCTCAGAAAAGGATTTGGCTCGGAGGATGTTTTAATAAATGTATCGCTGAATCTTTACAGCGGCGAAAACCTCGTGGTCCTTGGAAAATCCGGGTCAGGGAAATCAGTCCTAATAAAATGTATTGTTCGTTTACTCGAACCCGATGACGGAACAATTAATGTTCTTGGAGAAAATGTGAGTGCATTAGACCATCGCAGTTTAGGAGAGCTGAGAAAGAAAATCGGTTTTCTTTTTCAGAGTGGCGCCTTATATGATTCCATGACTGTAAAACAAAATTTAGAATTTCCATTGCGAAGAATAAAAAAGAATCTTAATCAAAAAGAAATAAATGAAAAAGTAAAAGAAGTTTTGGAAAATGTCGGTTTATCTGATGCCTTGAATAAAATGCCATCACAATTATCAGGCGGAATGCGTAAGCGAATCAGCCTGGCACGAACCCTTGTTGTTGACCCCATGATAATGTTGTACGATGAACCGACAACAGGGCTTGACCCGGTAACATCAAATGAGATAAGTTTACTCATCAATGAAGTGAAAAGAAAATATAAAACTTCTTCAATCATCATCACACATGATATTGAATGTGCCCGGACATCTGCAGACCGCATTATAATGCTACTGGACGGTGAAGTTTATCAGGAAGGAGAATTGGAAAAGTTCGAAAAGTCAGATGATCCGTCAATCAAATCATTCTTTAAATAATAATTAAATGGAAACGCATTCACAAAAATTCAAAGTAAGGTTAGGACTGTTTATTGCAGGAGGATTGGCGGTTTTCGTCATTGCCATTTTTATAATTGGGAAGCAGGATAATTTATTTGATCCTGTTTTTAAACTTACCACAACTTTTTATAATGTAAGCGGGTTAGAGGTTGGTAGTAATGTCCGTTTCTCGGGAATTAATGTTGGCACCGTTGATAACATTAAGATTATAAATGATACTACTGTCCGCGTTGATATGTTAATTAAAAAAAACGTTCAGCAGTTTATTAAAAAAGATTGTTTAGCAGGCATTGGTTCCGCCGGGATTATTGGAGACCGTATTTTAATTATTACTCAGGGAAGTTATGATGCTCCTTTGATAAAAGACGGGGAAGACATTGAGTCAAAAGAACCTGTTGAAACAGAGGCCATAATGGAAAGTATGCAAATAACAGCGGATAATGCCGCAATTATTTCATATCAGCTGGCAGAAATCATGATTAATATAAATAGTGGACAAGGGACACTTGGGAGATTGATCCAGGATTCTTCGATTGCGGAAAATATTGACAGGACTATCATAAATCTTAGAAAAAGCAGCAGAGGATTAAATGAAAATATGAATGCCGCCAAGGAAAACTTTCTCTTAAAAGGCTATTTTAACAGGAAAGAAAGAGCCGCTGAAAGAATAAAAAAGGATTCTGTGGAAACAATAGCTGAAGAACTAAAAGCTATTGATAAAAAGAAAAAGTAGTCACCCTGCCAGGTCGGAGTTTGCAATTAACTGAGAATTCAATCTGTCCGACACCAGTGATATTTTAATAACGGACTTACGCTCCTGTCGGAATTTTTTTCTGGGTGCTTCATCGTTTAATTCATTCATCTGCTGGTATGCCTTATTTAAGGATTCTGGAAATTCTCCTTTGTAATCTATTTTGTAGAATGAAAAACCATTGTAAGGAATGACGTTTTCGCCAGGAAAAATTTTTACCTGTTTTTCTACTTCACCTTTTTTAAAGTAAGAAATAAAAGCATTTTCTCTGTCTTTATTCAACTGTTCGAATCTGGCATTGACAATAGATAAATCAATAATCCTGGTACACTTTTCCTGTATTGTAAATATTGAAGAGTCGTTTATCTGCTTGTTTAAATAGTGAACAAACAAAGAATCCTTCACGGACATATCATCAACTTTTAATGAGTCCTCTTTACTGAAAGATTGTGCATTTTTATTATTGGTCAACAGGAAAAACTTTTTCTTAGCTTCAAAAAACAGGATGTATTCTTTTTCTTTTATCGAATATTGCTGTGGATAAACAGTAATAGATGCCTCGGGATTTTTTCTCAGGAATTCTGCCATATTTTCAATAAACTTTACCTGAGCAGGTAAAATTGAATTATGCCGCATCTCCCATTTTAATGTGATCGATTTCTCAATTTCATTTTCAACATTTTTTACGTATACTATATAGGGAGTTGATGGGGGCTTTACAAAAATATTCCCGAGCAAATCGAAGATTACATCAGCCAGATGGAATTTCGGATCCTTTAAATTACCGGTTATCGGGATTTCGTAATCAATAAAGTTACCCCGCTCGCGAATAAAAGTCATTATCAGCGGCACGGGAATCCATTTGCTATCTTTATTCCTTACCCGTTTGGTTACCCGAGGGTCAACAATAATCAAATGATTATCGCTTTGTATCATTCCGTTCCTCACATCCCAGGTACCTTTAAATTCAAGGGTTCCCCTGTCTAAAGGGAAAGATGTAAATGAAATTATGTAGGGATTAAACATTGAGACAGGCAATTTTTGAAAATGATAATGCAAATCAAAATCTGAGCTGTCTCTGGGATTCATGCTAAGGGCCATTGAAACGTTGCCATAAGGCTTAATGACAGATTTTAAAGATACATTCACCCGGTTCTGATCTTTATCAAGGGTATCAGCAATAACTGTTAATGGATTTAAGGCCATAGTGAATTTTTCACTTGTTGAAAAGTCATTGAATATTATATCTCCATTATAAATTCCCAGAAAGTTGATTTTATAATCGCTCTTAAAAAAGTTATCTCCAATCACTTTTACATATCGGGCTATTTCAATTACGAGGTTAAATTTTTCGGCATTAGCTTTGGCGGCATCAATATTGACTCCATCTTTCCCAAACATTGTTTGCAGGTTATCCAGATAATCGTAGCGCTCATATCTGAAATAAGGATGGATGAGCAATATTGAATCGAAAAGGTATTTAAGTTCCTTCGGGTTAAGGTCTGTAATACCTAACTCCAATTTATCAAAGGATGCAAAATCAACTTTCGGGTTCTTCCCGAAATGTAATTCATTAATTGACATATGCCCCGAAACAGCAAGATTTTCACGGTAGTTAAAGTTTCCTTTAGCTTTTATTCTGGCATCAAGGTTAGCAGAGAAGCTTCCATAGTTCGTCAAGTCTTTGATATATTGTTCTATAATGTTTAGATCGTATTTATGAGCCACAAACGCAAGACGAAAATTCTTGTTTTTTAAATTGATTGTGAAATCACCTTTTATATCACCACCGCCTGTACCAGGTAAAAAAGAAAACTGCGCTGCAATAGTATCTGCATCCCAACGCTTTCCTGTACTTTCAAAATTTACTTTTTTAATAAAGTAGTTTATTGGAGCCAGTTGTTCATGATAATAGAATTCCCCATCATTAATTTTAATACTGAGAATGTTGAAATGAACCCGGGATTTGGCCGTATCAGAATTTCTTTTTGAAGAAAGTTTATCAACCAAACCATTAAAATTGAAATCCTTTTTGTTTTGAATTATAATTCCGCGTGGATGGTTTAATGTTAATTTGCTTATCTCATAAGTTTTGGAAAATAATTTAAACATGGCAACATTTACACCAACACCATCAGCTGAAAAGAAAATGCTATCGTTCTTTTCTTCATAAATTTTAAAGTTGCTGAAATGAATGTACCCGGTAAACGGATTTACAAAAGTCCGGCCAATTGTTATTTGCCTTCCAGTATATTCCGCATCATATTTTTTTACTAAATACTTTGTAACTGGTGAGATAAATAAAATTACAAGCACTGTAAAGATTATTATTGAACTTGTAATAATAAACAGGATTCTTTTTAATTTATGCAAGTGACTATTTTTCATTCAAATATCTTCAATGCATTTTAAAATATGATGTTAGTTTTATTACATGTACCGGAATTTTTATTCTTTTTTTTCTTACTCTAGTTTGATCTTATACCTGACCTTAATCGTTTATTGCAAAGTTCATTATGTTCAACGTGTATAGTATTACACTTTTTTTAAAAAAAGTTATATAATTCACGCTATGAAGAAAATTATTCACTGACGATCACTATTACGACACGTCTCAGGTGGAAACGTGGGAATGATGTAATTTTTTTCAAAAATTGTGTAACAGTTATCCGTTCAGAGGAGACGACCTTTATAGTGTGAAAATTCATTCACCTGAGTAATATCAAAAAATGAAAATAGTGATTTTTCTCTTCGCTTTAACGATACCTCTTATGTCAGGAATAATGTTCACCGGCTACCAGTCATCGACCCAAAAGAAAGAAACTGCCCAGGCTAAAGTGCAGGGTGTCAAACAAGATTTGAATGCAGCTCAGAAGGATACAAATGCAGTAGTGCAGAAAGAGGCAACCGCTGAAGCGTGGAAAACATTCAACAAGAGGGAGTTTGAACTAAAAATCAAGACAAATGAAATACGGATTACTGAATTAAATATAAAAATTAGAAAAACCGCAGAATTATTTGATGCATTTTACATGAAAAAGATTGCTAATCTGGAAAAAGAAAACATGTTCCTGAACACAAGGTTGGAAGCTTATGAGAAGAGCCTAAGCAATGTGGGAGGCCATTAAGCCTGAATTTAATCACGACACGGATAGATTGGAGATATTTATTAAATAAGATCAATTAAATATTTGAATTATGGATAGTCTAGAAATTGCTCAATTAAAGGATAGTATATTAAACTATCTAAATGATCGTTCCAAAAAGAACATTCCATCAGAAGTGGTTTATAGTGAACTGAAGCTTGAAAACGTACCATCAGCAATCTACAATGTATCACTGAAAGAAATGGATAGGGAGAATGTAATACATACCACCGATACGTCAGGTAATAGAAGCATATTAATTCTCACGGAGGCAGGTAGAAAATTACTTTCAGAAGGTGGATATGTTAAGCGTCTGGATGAAGAGTTTAGAAAAGATAAGCAACGGGAAGATGATGTTCTTCATGAAAATGAAAAGACTGTTTTAGAAGCAAAAGACTTAAAGGCCAGCATAAAAGGTGCATATGCTTTATCAATTATAGCAGTTATGATAAGTATTGCTTCACTGCTTTATACAATATTCACAAGTTAATATAATCCACTGTTACCAATTATTCCCCAACGGGCCAGTTAATTGGTATTAGATTGTTATGAATTCCCCGGCGAATTCCTGGATCAGAACCTTTTCTAATAAAATAGATATAGCTAATTTCCGGCATGTCAGAACAAAAGAAGTCATTTATTTATAATAATAGCCTGAGTGTTGCTTTCTTAATTTTGGCATTAATAAGTTTGTCAGGCCAGGCGATTATGGGTTTAAAGCAATACAATGAATTTTTATCTGAGCATAATCTTCACCCTGTAACCCTGTTTAAATATCTCAGCACAGGTCATTTCATTCAGGCAACTTTTGAAAATTGGGAAAGCGAATTTTTTCAAATGGGACTATTCGTTTGGTTCACAGTATTTCTTAAACAAAAAGGTTCATCAGAATCTAAAAGGATAGGTATTAAAGAAGAAGTAGACAGGGAACCAAAGAACCAGACTAACGCTCCATGGGCTGTAAAAAAGGGGGGATTTATATTGTCTGTTTACAAACATTCGCTAACACTTTCGTTGCTTCTTTTATTTCTTATATCGTTTGTTTTACATTGGTATGGAAGTAATAAAGATTTTAACCAAATCAAAATGCAAGAAGGTGGAAACACCCAAACCATGTTTGCTTATTTAAGTAACAGCAGATTGTGGTTCGAATCATTTCAAAACTGGCAAAGCGAATTTTTATCTGTCTTTGCAATTATATTTCTTTCAATTTATTTAAGAGAATTAGGATCCCCGCAATCAAAACCCGTAGATGCACCAGATGCAGAAACCGGAGAGTAAATTTTCCTTTGTACTGCCGTTGTACGTAAATTATTAAATAATTAATTTTGATTAGAATTAAGAAATTAAATTCAAAGGATGCAAAAGAGAGCAGGAGAGGAAATCACTTTAATAGACTTTATCTCAAGGAGTAATAAATAGAAATGAAAGTATTGTACAACAATTAATCTTCAGTATTATGAAAGCAGCAAAAAAAGCGACAAAAGCAGCAACAAAAGCAACCAAAGCAGCCACTAAAGCAACAAAAAAAGCAACACAAGCAACAAAAGCAGCCACTAAAGCGACAAAAAAAGCAACAAAAGTAGCGCCTGTTAAAAAAGTGAAAGCAATTAAACCGAAAGCAGCGAATAAAAAAGTAAAGAAGTAAGTAAGTTCACCGCGGTTTTTTCTGATAAGATAAATCGTCTTTGAAATAACCAGCCCTGGAAATCAGCTCCGAGGGCTTGGATGCAGGTAGTCGAAGAAATATGATGCTCTTGATGGAATTAAA
>Ga0209706_10001024_pt1 | contig 15818 bp, 13 predicted proteins | sample PPLLaktember2015_6_FD_187263 | JGI IMG/M metagenome (GOLD analysis project Ga0209706, IMG submission 187263) | Freshwater sediment microbial communities from Prairie Pothole Lake near Jamestown, North Dakota, USA - PPLs Lake P8 Core (1) Depth... | ecosystem: Environmental > Aquatic > Freshwater...
ACCGCGACGAAAAGGCCATCGGGCTCCTGGGTCTCATCCTGGAGAGCCAGAAGCCGCATCTCCCGGCGCTCGAGCGGCTGGCCTTGATCTATCGGGCCAACAAGGAGGTCAAGAAGCTCGAGGTCGTGGACCGGGCCATCCTCGACGAGCTTCGGCGGCTCGGCGAAAAGGAGCGGATGGTCGGCGTATTTTCCGAGCTGCTCGAGCTGCGTCCCGACGACGCCGACCTGGCCCGGGAAGTCCGGTCCCTCCGCCTGGAGCTGGGGATGCCCGTCGACGATGTGAAGGAGGAGTCGCTGGACCTTTCGGAAAAGGACCGCGAAGCGATCCGCGAGGTCATTGGCCAGGCCGACCTCTACCTCCAGCAGGGACTCGTGCGGATCGCCCGCCGGCTGCTCGAAAACCTCCGTTTCCGCTACCCCGAGGACCCCCAGATCATCAGGAAGATCGCCGTCCTCGACGAGGTCCGCACCCACATCGACGAGGACGAGATCCGCCGGCGGGTCGAGAAGACGACGCTCCTCGAGGCCCAATACAAGGAAAAAGCGGCCGGCAAGAAGGCCGAGGAGAAGAGGGCCGGGGAAAAGAAGGCCCAAGAGAAAGACGTCGAGGGAGGACGGACCGAGGACGAGAAGGCCGAAGAAAAGGCCCCCGAGGCCGCGAAGACCGAGGTCCGGAAGGTCGACGCGAAACGGAAGCCGGCCGGTTCATTCAAGGCGGAGGTCCTCGAGGGCGAGAAGGTCAGCACGGCCGACCTCTTCGCCGAAACCGACATCATCCCTTTTATCAACGCCGATACCGGCGAACGGGCGTACTACGATCTCCGGGAGGCCGCCGCCGTGGAGCTCCGCTGGATCGCCGCGGTCCGGGCCCGCCAGCTCCAGGGGAACGCCACTCCGCTCGAGAGGGCCCTGACGGGGATCGTCTCCGATTTCCGCAATGACCTGCGCAAGACCGCCGTGGCGGACGACGCCGGAACCCGCTACGAGCTCGGGCTGGCGTTCATGGGCCAGGGCCTCATCCCGGAGGCCGTCGACGAGCTGACCGAGGCAGCCAAGGACAAGAAGCTGGCCATCGACAGCTACAGCCTCATCAGCCAATGCTTCCGGCAGAAGAGGGATTTCGACGAGGCCGCGAAGTGGATGAAGAGGGCCATGGCCGAAGCCAAGACCGGCACCGACCAGTACTACGCCCTCGTTTACGAGCTCGCGGAGATCATGGAAGCCGCCGACGACCGCGAGAAGGCCGCCGCGTTCTTCCGGGAGATCCGGGATTGGAACCCGGGATTCCGGAACGCGGCCGCCCGCCTCGAGGCCCTCGAAAAGGCGTCCGCGAGCTGACCTGACGGGACCGCACACGCGGGGGACCGTCCCTCCGGCGCGCCGCTAGAATCCCAGCACGAGACCCGTTCCCACCTTGACGTGTTCCGGGTAGGGCCCCCGGAAGGCGTAGGTCGCCTCCGCGGTCAAGCGCATGTTCCGCCGCAGGAGATAGCCGACATGGGCCGTCGCGGCCGTGTAGCGGAGGTCGGGCTGGTCGGAATCCACCCAGTTGAAGAGCCCGGCCGCGTACCAGCGGCTGTCGATCCCCCGCGGCATGTAGATGAGCTCGGCGAAGGCTCCCCGGGTCATGACCTCTTCGCCCGGCAGGATGACGGCGAAGAACGGGTTCGTGTCGCGGCGCTCGACATACTGGATGTTGAGCTCGAAGGGCTTGACGGCGAGCGTCGCGTCGCCGCCGGCCATCCAGACGGAGTTTACGACCGCCTCCGGCCTCTCCTTGCCGAGGAAACCGAACGCGCCCAGCCGGAAGGCCGGGACGATCTCCTGGGAGACGCGGGCCAAGACGTTCTTGTAGGGGTCGTCGTCGAATTCGCGGAAGACGTTGGCCTCATGGATGCCCGTGCCGTTGAGGACCTCGAAGGTGACGTCCGTGCCGGTGGGGAAGCCGTAGGTCAGCATGAGGCCGCGGTCATAGGTCAGGTTGATCCGTGAGTCCCCGGGCGTCGCCCGGTAGATCTGGTAATCCTCGGCCGGCAGGCGGACCTCGCGCTTGAAGAGCGGATCGGAGATCTGGAACTGGCCCACATAGAGATCGAGACCGGAGCCGAAGAGGTCGTTGAACATGACGAAAGCGTCCTCGAGGCCGGCGATCTCGCCCCGCTCGCTGAGGAAGAAATAGAAGTAATAGGCGATGTCCTTGGTGATCGCGCCGCCGGACAGGAATTTCAGGAGGTAGGGTGCGGTGAAGTCGACGCGGCGGTTGTCGGCGGTGTTCCAGTTCATATAGCCCTCGAGGCGGAGGGCGATCGGGAGGTCCCGAAGTAGGGACAGGGTCGAGTCCCCCGTGTCGACGAAGTAGCGGGGTGTTTCCTTGTCCTTGATGACGAAGCCGTTCCCGGCGAACTCCTCTCCGTAAGGAAGCAGCTTGGGAAAGGGCGCATGGCAGGTCTTGCAGCTCATGCTGTATTTGCGGGCGAAAGCGGGCATGGCCTCGAGGCTGCCCAGCGTGACGACGGACAGAAGAAGGGCGGCGGCGCAGGCGCGGAGCGTGTTCTTCATGGGCGGCGTTCCTTTCTCACGGGACGTCATCGACGACAGTGACCGTCGTCGAGTGCCGGTTGACCTCGATGATCTCGGCTTCTTCCGCGGGGACGCCCAGGAAATCGGCGGCCGGCTTGACCAGCTTCTGGTAGTTGAGGACGGCCGTGATCTTGAGCCCCCCGATAGCGACGGTTTCCGGCAGGCGGAAGGTGCAGGTCTCGAGCTTGGTCTCGCGCGGCCCTATCCGGTAGTCCGTGCCGAGCGATTTCGTGTTCCACTGCTGCAGGGTCATCCGCCCCTGGGGATCGAAGTAGGCCATGCGGAAGATGCGGTCCCCGACGGGGATGCCGTCCCTTTGCACGCCCTTGAACGACGGATCGTCGAGGGCGATGCCCATGTCCTGGTAGGCGAGCGTGTCGGCGCCGATGGTGTAATCTTCGCCCTCGAAGCCCTTCTTGTCGACGGGGAGATGGTAGACCGTGCCCTTGGCGTCGACCGCCTCGACGTGCATCCAGACGATGCGGTCCTCCACCGAGCCCGAGGGGAACTTGTGGCCCGTCTTCTGGTTGAAGAGGGCGATCGTGAATCGCACCGGTTCGCCGGGGGCGGCCTCGAGGATGTCGGGGTGGATGCGGAGCTCGACCGTGCCGCGGACCTTGCCGGGATCATGGGCGCCGTGGAAGAGGTGCTGGCGGACGTCGGGATAGGCGTTGCCCATGGCCGCGGACTTGCCCGCGGCGTAGGTCATGTGGCAATCGTGGCACTTGACCCCTTCCTTGGCGTAGGGGCCGTCCTTCCACTCGAGGTGGGTCGATTTGACCCAGACGCCGTAGGGGCTCATCTCGTTGTGGCAGGTGCCGCAGAACTCGGCCGTGCCGAGGAAATCGGACTTGACCAGGTTGTGCTCCGGCGAGTTCTTGCCCACGCGCGGGCCGTACTTCGTCTTGCCGGGCTCCGAGATCCAATTGTAGTTGTAGGGGGTATCGCCTTCGAATCCCGTCACCGTGTGGCAGACCTCGCACGAGACCGACTCGTTGGCCCGGCTGTTCTTCGAGGGATGAGGCGGCGGGACATCCCCGGCCAGGAAGGCGATCGGCGCGTGGCAGCCGTTGCAGCCGGCCTTGACCCCGGCCACGTTGGCGTCCTTTTCGGCTTGCGGCACGGCCAGCTTGAAGTACTCGATCTCGTCCCAATGATGGGTGTAGGCTTGGGACATCATGGCCTGCTGCCATTGCCGGTAGATATCGGTGTGGCAGGAGGTGCCGCAGAACTGGGGGGTCTGGTAGTCGGAGTACTTGCGCGTCTTGAGCGCGGCGTCCCCGGCCTTGGGCGCCTGGGCCGCGGCCAGGCCGAGGAAGAAGACGACGGCGCTAACGAGGATGACGGGCAATGCGGATCTTCTCACGGGGCCTCCTCTGTGCTGCTGCCAGGATTCACGCCTATTGTAACGGAAGCCTCGGACTAAAAAAAGGGGACCTGTACCCCGGGTGGTCCAATGGGGTCGGTCCAATGGGGTCGGACCTCAGCAGATCCAGCGTTATCTGAAAGTTACGCGTAAAAACCGGCCTCCAAAACGCTTAGAACCGGCGTTTTCGGGGCCGAAAACGAGTCTGGCTTGGCCCCTCGAGGGAATGCAGCCCGAAAAAAGAGGGGAAAAAAGAGGGGACACGTACCGGGTACGTGTCCCCCGATATGAGACGCTAGTCGACGATCTTGGCGGAGATGATGAGAATGAGACCCTTGTCGCCGCCGTCGAGCTTGGACACGCCGACGACAGTCCTTTCGCCGGATTTGACGTTGAGCGTACTTTCGATGAGCGTGGCGGTTTCTATCTTGCTGACATTCGGTTCCGTCTGCTTGGCCTGCGTTTGCCGCAGTCTAACCCGGGTTTCTATGGCCGCCGCCTTGGCGTCGCCTGCGACATCGGGCCTGAGATAGAGTTCGAACTCGGCTTTTGGCCCGAATTTGACCAGGGCATCCCTGCCATTGACGGTCCGCATGAGCGTGGTATCAAGGAGAGTGTAGCCTTTGAAACGGAGGAGCTTTCGAAGCTCCTTGATGATGGGATCGCCCTGCAGTTCGGTATCGGTCGCGGCGTCCGTCTCCGAGCCGAGGACCAGCTGGATGGTATACTGGACGTCAGGCGCCTTGACGTCGAGCTCCCGGATGGCGGCCAGGATCTTCTCGACGTTCTCGGGCGTGTCGCTGAGCGAGAGCACGGAAGGCAAGCTGTTCTGGAATTGAACAGTACCGTAATTACTGAAATAGGGACGCAGAAGGGTTACGATCTGCTCGGCCCTGACGTACTTGAGCTTGACGATCTCTTTCCGCAGAGCCGTCGGGGCGATCCCCATCCGCTCGGCCTGGGCTGTCTTCGTCTCCTGTTCCCGGTCATGGGACGCGACCGCGGCAGGGCCAGGGTCCTGGGCCATGACGGGCGTGACGGCGGCCAGCGTGAAGGCCAGCGCGAGAAACGAGATCGTTGTCTTTTTCATTCCTGTTCTCCTTTGTAATCGAAATTCTTGTCGAGGAACCAGACGACCTGGAGCCCGGTCTCCGGAGAGACCATGGTGATGGAGACCCTGTCCTGCCGGGGATTTTCCGACGCGATGACCAGGCCGCTTTCGGCCGGCGTCCCCTCCGGCCGCGGTGACGGGCCCCTGAAGAGGACGGAGAGGATGGCCAGTCCGATCACGGCGCCGACGGCCGAGGCCGCCGCCCACCGGGGCACGAACGCGTGCGCGCCGGCCCGGGCCGGCGCACTTCCTGTCCCCCTCGCCTCCGAGGCGACCCGGGCCATCAGGGCTTTCCACTCGCCCTCGCCCCATTCCGGAACGCCTTCCGCTTTTGCGGCGGACTTGACCTCGGCCAGGGCCGCCCGGAACCCCTCGAGCTCCGCCCGGCAGACCGGACAGCCGTCGATATGGGCGCGGACGGCGTGCGCGAGCCCGGGCCTCAGATCGTCGCCGGCGAAAAGCGGCATGAGCTTGCGGACCTTTCGGCACGTCATCGTTTCTCCTCCAAATGGGGAAGGTCCCGCCGGATGGCATCGCGGAGCTTGCGCCGGGCCGTGGACAGGTTGACGCGGACCGAGATCGCCGAGCAGCCAAGCACCCGGGACGTCTCCCGGATGTCGAGCTCCTCGAGGTCCCGGAGCACGAAAACCTCCCTCTCCCGCGGGCCGAGCGCGGCCAGCGAGTTCATGATGGCCGCCCGGAGCTCCCGCCGGTCGTGCCCGGCTTCCGGATCGGCGGCCGCGGGGACCCGGTCGACCGCGTCCTTGAAGGCCGCCTGCTCCCGCCACTTCTTTCTGTAACGGTCCCGGGCCTCGTTGGCCGCGATCTGGAAAAGCCAGTTCCGGAACGAGCGGGAGGCGTCGAAGCGGCCGAGCGAACGGAAAGCCCGGAGCAGGGCTTCCTGGGCGACCTCCAGGGCTTCCTCGCGGTTGCGGGTCAGCCGGGTCGCGAGGGCGAGGAGCCGGCCCCTGTAAGGGGTGACCAGCGGCTCGAAGGCCTCGGTGCGGCCGGAGAGAACCATGTCGATGAGCTCCTTCTCCGTCTCGTTCATCCGCATGGTTCTACCCGGGTCCGGGCCGGAACGTTAAGACGCTCCGGCCGGGAACGAAGATAGCACAACACAAGGGAGATGCCAAAAGGCGTAGAGATCGTTTTTTATCAGAGATTTAGAAGCGGGCCGGCCTTCGCCGCCGTGCGGCTCAGGCGCCGATGTGGACGCGGTCCTTGACCTTCTTGAAGACCTCGAGCACGCGGTCGACCTGGGCGTCCGTATGCGTCGCCATATAGCTCGTCCGCAGGCACGAGAACTCGGGGGTGACGGAGGGCGGCAGGGCGACGTTGGTGTAGATGCCTTCCGCGAAGATGATCTTCCAAGCCTCGATGGCCTTCATCATGTCGCCGATCACGATGGGGATGATGGGCGTCTCGGTCTCGCCGATATTGTAGCCCATGGCCCGGAGCTCGCCCCTGACCCGCGCGGCGACCGCGTTGACCCGCTCGACGCGTTCCGGCTCCGCCTCGAGGATGTCGAGGCAGGCCAGGACCGTGGCCACGTTGGACGGCGGCAGGCTGGCGCTGAACATGAACGGCCGGGCGAACATCTGGATGAAGTGGACGGCTTCCTTGGGGCCGGCGATGAAGCCGCCGACCGAGGCCAGGGACTTGCTGAAGGTGCCCATGACGAGGTCGACATCCTTCTGCATGTCGAAGTGCCAACCCGTGCCCCGGCCGCCGCCGAGAACGCCGATCGCGTGGGCGTCGTCCGACATGAACCGGGCGCCGTACTTCCGGCACAGGGGGATGATCTCGGGCAGCTTGGCGATGTCGCCGCCCATGCTGAAGACGCCGTCGACGATGACCAGCTTGGCCGGCTCGGCCGGCAGGGCCTTGAGGACGGCCTCGAGGTCGGCCATGTCGTTGTGCTTATAAGTGCGGATCTGGACGGACTTGAGGGCTTTGGCCATGCGGGCGCCGTCGATGATGCTGGCGTGGACCTCTCTGTCGGTGACGATGATGTCGTCCTTGTCCATGATGGCCGGGATGGTGCCCAGGTTGACCTGGAAGCCCGTGCTGAAGACGAGGGCCGCCTCCATGCCGACGTATTTGGCCAGCCGCTCCTCGAGCTCGATGTGGAGGTCGAGGGTGCCGTTCAGGAATCTCGAGCCGGTGCAGCTCGTGCCGTACTTCCTGACGGCCTCGATGGCCGCTTCCTTGACCTTGGGGTGGTTGGTCAGCCCGATGTAATTGTTCGAGCCGATCATGATGTACTTCTGGCCGTGGATGAAGACCTCCGTCCCCTCGGCGTGTTCGATGGGGATGAAGTAAGGGAACATACCCAGGGCCTGGGCGGTCCGGGGATTGATGGGGTAGCCGTATTTCTGGGCGACCGCGGGGTCGGAGTAGAAGCCGATGCACTTCTCGAAAAGATCCATTTTCACGTCCTTTGGGAGGATTACCGGGTCAGTATAGAATTCCCGGCCGAATTAGTCAATTTCCGGCCGGAAAATAGGGAAGGAAACGGGGACGCTTCTATTTTTTAGCCTGGGAAAAGTAGAAACGTCCCCATTTTCTCAGGCCGAGCGCGTGACCGGGCGGGTCAGACAGGTCGGGCCGCCGGCGCCCTTGACGGAGATCTCCCGGCCTTCGTAGGTCAGGACCTCGATGCCGGCCTTCTCGAGGAGCCCGGCCGTTCGCGGATTCCCGGCCAGGGCAACGCATTTCCCCGGAGCGAGGGCCAGGACGTTGGCGGCCATGGTCGCATATTCGGCGTCCGGGACCTCGATGAGCCGGTAATCCGCGTCGAGGAGCCGCTTGCGGAAAGGCACGGGGAGAAGCCGGGAATAGACGAGAAGGTCCTTCTCGCCGACCGGGCTGAGCATGGACATCAGGTGGAGGACGTCCCCCGGCCCGTCCCAATGGGGGAGGGGCACCTCGATGACCTCGACGCTGTCCCGGGCGACGAGGGCCGCGAATTGCCGGATGCCTTCGGCGTTGGTCCTGTAGCCGTGGCCGACGGCGACCGTGCGGCCGTCGAGCCAGACGACGTCGCCGCCCTCGAGCGTTCCGGGTCCCCGGATCTCGCCGGCGATAAGCCAGCCTTGGCCGTGGCAGGCTTTCCCGACCGCCGCCGGTTCCGCCCGCCGGAGCTCTTTCCCCATCCGGCAGAGAACGATGCCTGCCGGGGTGACGCATGCGGCGTCCCGGACATAGATCGAGTCGAGGCCCGTCCGCGAGTCCGCGGGAAGGAAACGGATATCGGCCGCGAACCGCTTCAAGATGGCGACGAACGCGTCGTACTCGACGCAGGCCCGATCGAAGTCCGGTTCTTGCGTGTACCCCAGGGCCTTCCATTGTCCCCGAACGTGAGACGCGTCCAGCCAAGCTTCCCGGGGATGCTTGAGCAGGAGTTGACCTATCGGGCCGGTTTCGGGATGTGCGCTTGGGTCCATGAGATAGCCTTTCGTCGCGTCGATGCGTCGCGGAAATGATATCCCCGCCGCCGGCCCCCGTAAAGAGGCACTTTGTCGGGCCATCCGCACAAGTCTCTAAGAATATGAAAATAAACGGTTTGCCGAGGCCGCGATGTTTTTTGTAGATTTTCTGGACAAGATGCGTTAGAATCCTTCGACAAACAGGAGGTTATCATGAAAACAATGTCTCGGATGTTCCTTGTCATGGCGTTGGCCGTCGGCCTGACGACGGGCCTTTTCGCCAACGGCCTCAACATGAACGGCTTCGGCGCCCGGGCCGCGGGCATGGGTGGCGCGTTCGTCGGCCTGGCCAACGATTACTCCGCCATCTTCTGGAACCCGGCCGGCCTGGCCCAGATGACGAAGGCGTCCTTTGGCCTCAGCGCAGACTTCCTTATCCCGACCGCCAATTACACCCTGGGCTCCTTTGAAATGAAAACCCAGAAGAAGCTGTACCCGGCCGGCCTCATCGGTTACGCCCAGCCGATCGGCGAGAACATCGTCTTCGGCATCGGCGCCTACACCCTGTCCGGCCTCGGCGCGGCGTGGGACAACACCGGCACGCCGTTCCTCGAACAGGCGCTTGTCTCCCCCTTCCCGCCTGCGGCCTTCACGCCGACTCTCACCCCCTCGATCTGGGAGAGCTTCATCGGCTCCGTGACCATCGCGCCCACGATCGCGGTCAAGATCACCGACCAGTTCTTCCTCGGCGCCAGCTTCAACATCAACTACGGCTTCTTCAAGCTCGAGCAATGGGGCCAGTACGTCGCGATCGGCATCGGAGCGCCCGCCTCCGAGAACCTCATGGCCGCCCCCACGCTCGTCAACCTCGGCCAGCAGACCCTGGACGTCAAGGGCTGGGGCTTCGGAGCGACCGTCGGCGTCCTCGTCAAGCCGACCGAGTGGATCAGCCTCGGCGCGACCTTCCGGACCGAGAGCAAGATGAAGCTCTCCGGGACGACCGAGTTGGAGAATGTCAACCTGCTGGGCCTTGCCAATAGTTCGGGGACCAAGATGAACGTCGCCAGCCCGATGTGGCTCGCCGGCGGCGTCGCCCTCAAGCCCATCGAGGGACTGACCTGGACGGTCGACGCCCATTGGACCAACTGGTCGAAGCTCGACCAGATCGCGGTCGAGTTCGCGGATCCCGCTTGGGCCGCCGGCATGGGCGATAGCAGCACGCTTCTCCTCGACTGGGCCAACAAGATACAGCTCCGGACCGGCCTCGAATACGACTGGGGCACGTTCGCCGTCCGCGGCGGATATTATTACGACCCCGCCCCCGCTCCGGATACGACGCTGAACATCCTGACCCCGAGCTTCACTTTCCACAGCGTTCAGGCCGGTTGCGGCTTCAAGAGCGGCGGCCTGCACGTCAACCTGGCGGTGGAGTACCTCATGGGCAAGGACCGGACGGTCGCCCCCTCCGGAGAAAACCTGCCCGGGCTCTACGAGATGAATATCCTCGTTCCGATGATCTCGCTGAGCTACGATTTCTAAGCCGGGACAGACAAGATCCTCAGAGAGGAGGGCCCTCGCCCTCCTCTTTTTTTTTTGCCCCGGCATCCGTCTTGAGCCGGGGAAGAGTGAAGGCCGCGGAAAAAGGGGTTGAGGGGAATCGTCGGAGTGAGCATAAAGCGGTGATTTAGACTTCGCGGGACGGAGACGCGGAGTCTTTGACTCGGCTCCGGACAGAGAAGGCGTTTCAAATCACCGCAGCGAACGGAGATGATCCCCGAAGCCCCTCCGCGGCTTGCGGACTCTTCGTAAGGCGAAGAGAGGGATGCCAAATTGACCCTGTTCGCGCCTTTGTGATATAAGCCGTCTTGGCATCGGACGTCCGGTCCCATGAAGACATCCATCATCCCCGCGCCAGCCATCAAAACTCTCCGATAAGGAAGGAATGCACATGGACGAAACGAAAAAGACACCCTCGCCCGCCGAATCCTCCTGGAGCCGGCGGAAGTTCCTTGGCGCGGCCTCGACCGCCGCGGCCGGGATCATGATCGTCCCCCGCCACGTCGTCGGGGCCACGCAGAAGAAGAAGGCGCCGAGCGACACGCTCAATATCGCCTGCGTCGGCGTCGGCGGCATGGGTTTCTCGGACACCCGCGGCGTCCGCTCGGAGAACGTCGTGGCCCTCTGCGACGTCGACGACGAGATGATCGCCCGTCTCCTCCGCAGCGAAGACCTCGAGCCGGCGGAGCGGGCCATGTACGAGAAGGCGGCCAAGTACCGCGATTTCCGGCGCATGCTGGAGAAGGAAAAGGGCATCGACGCCATCACCGTGACGACGCCCGACCACAACCACGCCGTCATCGCCATGGCCGCGATCAAGCTGGGCAAGCACGTCTACGTCCAGAAACCCCTGACCCACACGATCAAGGAAGCCCGGCTCCTGGCCCAGGCCGCCAAGGACGCCAATGTCGTGACCCAGATGGGCAACCAGGGCCACGCCGGCGAGGGCGCCCGTCTCGTCTGCGAGTGGATCTGGAACGGCGCCATCGGCAACGTCTTCGAGGTCCACTGCTGGACAAACCGCCCCATCTGGCCCCAGGGCGTCGACGCTCCCGCCGAGATCCCCTCGGTGCCCTCGACGCTCGATTGGGACGTCTGGCTCGGCCCGGCCCCCTTCCGGCCCTACCATCCCGCCTATCACCCCTTCAAGTGGCGCGGGCTCTGGGACTTCGGCACCGGGGCCCTCGGCGACATGGGGGCCCACATCATGGACCAGCCCTTCTGGGCCCTCAAGCTCAAATCCCCGATCAGCGTCCAGGCCACTTCGACGGTCTTCACGAAGGATTATGCCCCCCGGGCCGAGGTCGTGACCTACGAGTTCGCCGCCCGCGAAGGGATGGGCCCGCTGACCATGACCTGGTGGGACGGCGGCCTCATGCCGCCCCGACCGCCCGAGCTCGAGCAGGGCCGGATGGTGGGCGATGACGGCGGCGGCTGCTTCTTCCGCGGCGACAAGGGCCTGCTCATGTGCGGCACCTATGGTGAGAACCCGAGGCTCGTGCCCGAGACCCGCATGCAGGACTACAAGCGGCCGGAGAAGACGATCCCCCGCTCCAAAGGCATCCGATTGGAATGGATCGAGGCCATCAAGAAAGGGACGAAGTCGACGACCGACTTCGCCTATTCGGGTCCCCTGACCGAGACCATGCTCCTGGCCAACGTCGCCGTGCGCCTGACCGACAAGAACATGAAGCTCCTCTGGGACGGCGAAAAGATGGAGTTCACCAACCTCCCCGAGGCCAACGATCTCCTGCACTTCCCGTACCGGCCCGGCTGGAGCCTGTAGCCCATGCGACGTGCGCCTGGAAAATATCAAAAGGGAACGTCTCCCGCGGGGGGACGGACCCTCCTGGTCGCGGCGGCGCTATTCCTCTTTGCCGCCGTCGCCACGGCCCAAGATCAGTGGCCGGTCCATGATATGAGCCGGCCGATGCCGCCGGTCGTGGCGCCCGGCCCGGCCGGGCCGCTCGTCCCCGCCCCGGCCGACGCGATCGTTCTGTTCGACGGGCGGGACCTCGCCCAATGGACGGACGCCAAGGGGCAGCCCTCCAAATGGCGGCTCGAGAGCGGCGCCTTCGTGGCCGTGCCCAAGGCCGGCGATACCCGCACGGTCAAGGGTTTCGGCGACTGCCAGTTGCACGTCGAGTGGATGGCCCCGTCGCCGGCCAAGGGCGCGGACCAGGACCGCGGCAACAGCGGCGTCTTTCTCATGGGCCTCTACGAGGTCCAGGTCCTCGACTGCTTTAAAAACAAGACCTACGCCGATGGCATGACCGCGGCCATTTACGGCCAGCACCCGCCGCTCGTTAACGCCTGCCGTCCCCCCGGCGAATGGCAAACCTACGATATCGTCTTCCACAGGCCGCGGTTCGACAAGGACGGACAGGTCCTGGCCCCGGCCAGAATGACGGTGTTCCACAACGGGCTCCTCGTCCACGAGTGCGCCGTCCTGACGGGGCCGACGGCCCACAAGGCCCGGCCGCCTTACAAGATGCACGCGGACAGGCTGCCCATCTCCCTCCAGGACCACGGCCACCCCGTCCGCTTCCGGTCGATCTGGCTGCGGGAGCTCGAGTGAAAGGGCCCATCATGAAAAGAACGATCCTGCTGGTCGCGGTCATCCTCGGAGTAACGGGTCTTCTGGTCTGTTCGGGCACGGGCCAAGCGCCCAAGATGCAAAAGTCCGCCCTCGTCGTCTGGGGAGGCTGGGAGGGCCACGAGCCCAGGCAATGCGTCGACATCTTCGCCCCGTGGCTCGAGAGCCAGGGTTTCAAGGTCGAGATCTCCCACACGCTCGACGCCTACCTCGACCTCGAGAAGCTGAAAAAGCTCGACCTCATCGTCCACATCTTCACCATGTCCGACATCAAGCCCGAGCAGGAGAAGAACCTCGAAGAGGCGGTGAAGAGCGGCGTCGGGCTGGCCGGCTGGCACGGCGGCCTCGGCGACGCCCACCGTTCGGCCGTCGAGTACCAGTTCATGGTCGGCGGACAATGGGTCGCCCATCCGGGCGGGGTCATCGATTACGACGTCGACATCACCGATCCGGACGATCCGATCACCAAGGGCCTCAAGCCGCGCTTCCACATGAAGTCGGAGCAGTACTTCATGCACGTCGATCCAGGCAACCACGTCCTGGCCACGACGACCTTCACCGGCGAGCACGCCTCATGGATCGCGGGCGCGGTCATGCCTGTCGTCTGGAAGAAGATGTACGGCAAAGGCCGCGTGTTCTACACGTCGCTCGGCCATGTCGCGGCCGACTTCGGGGTCCCCGAGGCCCGGGAGATCGTCAACCGCGGGCTCCTCTGGGCGGCGCGGGTCATGGGCGACGACCCGTCGAAGATGGACATCTACGCGCCCCTCCTGAAGAAGAAATAGGCGCCGGGCGTCAAGGCCCGCGGCGGACGAAGAGGGCGAGGACGACCTCCGGGCGGAGGCCGTAGAAGGATTGATCGTAACGCTCGCCGAGCGCGGCGGCGAACTCGTCGGCGAAACCGGCGGCGGAGATGACCACGGCCGCTTGGCCTGGCTGGATATCGCGCCGCGCCGCCTCCGGATTCGTCCAGTAGCCGACCCGTCCGAATTTCCGGAGGTACCAGGGCAGGGGCCAGGTCTCCTCGGGTGGGGCGATGACCTCGATCAGCACATTCCGTTTTTCCGGTGCGGCCGCTGCGGCCTTCTCCACTTCCGCGACGAGCTTCAAGAAGTCGGGGCTCGTCTGAGCGTAAACATAAGGATTCGCGGGATCCGCCGGCTGCCGGAAATTCGCCCGGTAGCCCTGACGGGCCAGATCGGCGAAGCCCGGAACGAGGATGGCCAGGATGAGAATCTTGATCAGCTTGAAGCGGCTGACCCTCAGCAGGAGCGCGACGCCGTTGCCGGCCAGGATGACGAGGCCGAGGTAAAAGGGGAGCATATTCCAGGGGGTTTTGTACGGGATGAGGCTGTAGACTGCCGCGGTGACGACGGTGAAAAAGAGGATGAAGCGGAGGAACCTCGGACTGCCGTCCCTGCCCGCGTCGTGGCCCAGGGCGGCGATGCCGCCGGCCGCCGCGAGGAAGAGAAGAAACGCCTCGCTCCAGACCGGGCCTCCCGCCGCCCGCGAATAGGCCAGCGTCTGGAAATAATAGTACCAGGGATGGGCATGGACGCCGGGGTGGCCGGCGCGGGCGAACGACGCGCCGAGGGCCCGGATCGAATCGGCCAGTCCCTGGGGATTCTGGAAGAACGAGGTGTAGAAAAGAGCGGCGGTCGCGGCCCCGGCGGCGAGGAAGAGCGCCGCGTGAAAAGCGTTCGGGAGCCCGGTCCGGGGGTCCCGCCAGACCCAGCCGCCGCCGGCCGTGACCACCCCGCGGCGATGTGCGTCGAGGTGTTCGACGAAGGACAGGAGCGCGAACGCCGCCGCGAGCCCGGCGAAGAGGACGAGGCTCGTTTCCTTCGTGGCGAACATCAGGCCCGCGGCGATCCCGGCGACGACGGCCCAGATGACGGAGCGCTTTTTCGCGTACCTCCATCCGGCTCCGATGAGGGCCGCAAGAAAGAAGACGAGCAGCGTCTCCTGGATGTAGAAGCGGCTGTAGTAGGTCAGCGCCGGCGAAACGGCGGCCAGCGCGGCCGCCGCGAGCGTCGCCTCCCGGGCGAGCCCCCCGGAAAAGAGAAGGAAAAGCAGCAGGAGAGCCGCGCCGCAAACGGCCGGAACGAGCCGGAGGACCCGCTCATCGAGCCCCGCCAGGGTCGTCCCGCCGGCCGCCCAGGCCGCGGGCAGGGTCAGGTAATAGAGCGTCGGGCCGTGGTGGTCCTTCGGGTCGAAGCGGTAGTCGCCGCGCTCGAGGAGATCGCCGAACTTGACGGCCTGGTTGGCCTCGTCGGCGTGCATGGGCCGGAGGTCCAGGCGGACGGCGCGGAAGGCGACGGCGCCGAGGAGGGCGCAGAGGAAGAGCCCCCGGAAGGCCTTTTTCGTCATTTGGCCGGGAGACCGTAGACCTCGACCTCCACGTAGTGGTTCATGTCGTTCGATGTGTTGCCGCCGCTGTAGAGGCGGACGTAGCGGGCCTTGGCCCCCTTGGGATCGAAGAGCCGGCCGTCGAACGTCTCGATGTATTCCTTGTCCTTGCCCGCGCCGAGGCCGGACGAGTTGTCGTGGTCGTTGTTGAAGATCGTCGTCACGCCGCCGATGAAGTCCTTGTCGTCGGAGACCTGGACGATGACGTCGCGGTAGACGCGGGCCTGGCTGTGGTAGTGCCAGGCGACGATGGCCGTGAGCTCCTGGGACTTGCCGAGGTCGATCTGGACCCACTGGAGCATCGGCCCGAGCTCGACGTAGTAGCCGTCCTCACCGGACTTCTTTCCGTCCGTGACGAAAGCTGTCTCGCCGATGACGGGCTCCGTGTCGCTCGACGCGACGGGCTTGCCCGCCGAGAGGATGACGGTGCCGACGGGGACCATGAAGGGCCCGCGGGGCCTCCCGGTGACCGTCTCGAGGTTGGGGGTGCGGATGTTCCTGGGCGTGCCGACGAACATCGGCTTGGGAAGCTGGATCTTGAGGAGCTCTTTGCCCGTGTCCTGGGCGGGGGCGGCCGGGGCCAGGATGGCCAGGCCGAGGCCGAGTATCGCTAAGCCGCTCTGCCACTTCTTCATCGTCTTCGTCTCCTTGCGTGCGCGGGCCGCTTTTCTTCGATCGAGCCCGCGTTGAATATTCTACACGTTTTGGGCCCGGTTTTCACGAGGGCCCAGACGGCGGGATGCCGGGCGCAGAAGCCGGCCACCTC
>Ga0209706_10001028_pt1 | contig 15778 bp, 14 predicted proteins | sample PPLLaktember2015_6_FD_187263 | JGI IMG/M metagenome (GOLD analysis project Ga0209706, IMG submission 187263) | Freshwater sediment microbial communities from Prairie Pothole Lake near Jamestown, North Dakota, USA - PPLs Lake P8 Core (1) Depth... | ecosystem: Environmental > Aquatic > Freshwater...
GCGCACGACCTTCTCCGTGCGGGCGTGGTGCGCGCTGCCCTTGGTCGAGAAGGAGAGCAGCGCGACGCGCGGTTCTTCCTCGAGCAGCGCGCGGCAGCTCGCCGCCGAAGCAAGCGCGATGTCGGCGAGCTGGGAGGCGTCCGGCTCGGCGTTGAACGCGCAATCGGCATAGATCAGAACCCTTTCCTGCAGGATCATCAGGAAGAAGCTCGACGGAGTGCGAATTCCCTCTGCCAGCCCGATCGTCATGAGCCCGGCCTCGATCACGCGGGCCGTCGGATGCGCGACTCCGGCGAGCATCGCGTCGGCATCGCCCGCCTTGACCATCATGCCGGCATGCAGCAGCGGTTTGCGCACTGCGCGCTGGGCGATCCTCGGATTGCCATAGAGCTCGGCATACACGGCGAGCCGCGGGCTCGACTGCGGATCGAGCGGCAGGATCGGCTCGGCGAGCCCTTCCCCTTTCAGCCTGCGTGCAGCCTCGATGATGCGCTCGTCGCCGACCTCCGGCAGCACGATGCGCCGAGGCCGGCGGCGAGCCCGCTGGAACAGCTTTTCAAGAACATCCACGCGCAGAGTCGCCGATCACTGTTTACGGCACAAAAGCAAATGGGGATGGACGCCCTCACTCATGACGGCATCGATGTGCCAGAGTGGAAGTGTCAGCAACCACTTGAGGGGAGCGTCCAACTTGGAGATTACGACCGTTGGCGTCGACCTGGCAAAGAACCTGTTTAAGGTCCACACAGTGGATGAGCGAGGGTAGTGCTGCGCAAGCAGCTGCGCCGGGTATGGTCGAACTCTTCGCCGGGAGTTTCGGCCCCAACGCAGAACGTGTCGCCGCGTTTGATGGATACGCTGACTATGATGAACGTCATGGAGCAGTTCAACGAAGCAGTTGCCTTTGCGCAGTCGCACGAGATTCCGTGGCCGCGCGATCCGACGGCCGACCCTGCGCGGTGGGGGGTTCACCACGACGACCCGCCACCGTTCAACCGGCTGCGCGGGCCGGTGCATCCGCGCGGCGGAGTCTCCGGCGTCATCCGAGTGAGAGGTGTGGAAGTCGCCGCCTGGGGCGAACCCGATCGCGCGGACCAGACGTTCAGCGTTGCGAAAACGTACCTCGCGCTGCTCGCGGGTATCGCGCATTCGCGCAGACTGCTCGAACCGGGCGAGCGCGTGTGCGGCCGGCTGCCGGGCATCGGCTTCGATTCTGCGCACAACCGCGTGATCACGTGGGAGCACCTGCTCACCCAGACCAGCGAATGGCAGGGCGAATGTCTCGGCATGCCCGACCAGGTGGAGCACTACCGGCACGTCTCGCACGACCCCAAGCCACCCGAGGGCAGAAAGGGCGAGCTGCGCCCGCTGCGCGAGCCGGGCAGCTACTGGGAATACAACGACGTGCGCATCAACCAGTTCTCGCTGGCGCTGCTTCACCTCTTCAGGCGGCCGCTGGCGGAGGTGTTCCTCGAAAGCGTGTTGCGGCCGATCGGCGGCGGCCGCGACTTCCAGTGGGAGGGCTACGACGATGCCTGGGTCGAAATCGACGGCCAGCGCATGCAGTCGGTTCCCGGGGGCACGCACTGGGGCGGCGGCGTGAAGATCAGTGCGCGCGACCAGGCGCGCATCGGCCAGTTGCTTCTGGACGACGGCGTGCACCAGGGCCGGGAAGTCGTTCCACGCGAGTGGGCGAAGCGCATGCGCGAACCCTGCGCGGTGGCACCGTTCTATGGCTGGCTTACATGGCTCAATCGCGACGGGCGCCTGTTCGCCGATGCCTCGCGCCCGAGCTGGTTCATGTTCGGCGCCGGTGGCCACATGGTATGGACCGATCCGGACCACGAAGCGGTGGTCGTTGCACGCTGGCTCGACGGGGCGCATTCGGCGGGCTTCGTGCGCCGCGTAACGCAGGAGTTCGGGAGCTAGGGCCTGTTCGCTTGGGTCCATCTGCGGACCGCGGACACTTCTGCCGGCGGCCAAGCCTTCAAACAGAACTCGCGACCATTCCGGTCCTGCAGTGGCGGTACCGATCAACCGCCCATGGTGGCGGCGATGCGATCCGCCGCCGTCTGCATGCGCGGCACGCAGTCGAGCAGTTCGTCGAGCGTCATCCGGCCGACCGGCGCCTGCACTGCAACGGCGGCACAGGCGCGCTGGCGATCGAGCATGACCGGAACCGCGACTGCGATCAGGCCGCTCAGGTGTTCGTTGCGGTTGATGCCGATGCGGCGCCGGCGCGTTTCCTCGATTTCCCTGCGCAGCGCCCGAACGTCGACGATCGTCGCCGGCGTCAGCGCGCGCAGCGGAAGCACGCGCAGCAGCCGCTCGCGCTGCACCTTTGGCAAGAGCGCGAGAAGCAGCTTGCCGGTGGCGGTCGCATGCAGCGGCACGTGCGAGCCGGGTGCGAGCATCACACGCAAGGGCCAGGCGGTTTCGACGCGATCGATGTAGACGATGTGGGTGCCGGCAAGCGCCGTCAGGTTGCACGTCTCGCCGATATCGTCGACCAGGGACTGCAGGATTGCATGCCGCTCGCGGCTGGCATGGCCGTGCATCAGGATGTTCTCGGCGAACCGCATCAGCCGCGCGCCGAGCTGAACGCGCTGCGATCCCGGCTCGCGCAGCAGCAGTCCGGCGAGCTTGAGCTGGGCGATGATGCGATGCACGGTCTGCTTCGGCAGCCCGAGCGCCGTGACGACCTGGGTCGGCGTACAGCCGTCCGGCTGTTCGGCCACGTAGTCAAGAATGCGGAATGCGCGCAGAGCGGCGGCGTTTGACTGGTTGCTTTCCATTGCAGCTGAAATTGCAGATTTCGGGACGATGATGCACTGCAATCGGCACTATCTTCCCCTGCGCTGTACTTGTCACGCTGCAAATCGCCAAGGAGACCCCATGAACCGCTTGCCCGAGCAATTCCCGCCGCGTCGCCGGCTGTTACTGGCGTCGTGTGCGGCCGTCTGTGCACTGGCCTGGCTGCCGTCAACTGCGTGGTCGCAGGACCGCTTCCCGTCGCGGCCGGTCGAGATCGTCGTGCCTTGGGGTGCGGGCGGCGGCGCCGACCAGCTGGCGCGGCGGCTTTCCAAGCTGATGGAGCCGGACCTCAAGGTCGCAATTCCGGTAGTCAACGTTCCGGGCGCGACCGGCAACACCGGCATGACGAAGATGCTGACTGCTGCGCCCGATGGCCACACGACCGCGGTACTGATCGGCGACACGCTGGCGACAATCGCCGGCGGCAGCGGACGCTGGAAGCTCGCCGACGTGATACCGCTCGGAATCATGATCCGCCAGCCGACCGGGCTGTACGTGAAGATGGACAGCAAGTACAAGACATTCGCCGACCTGCTCGCAGACGCGAAGACCAACGAAGTGAAGGTTGCGATCCTCGGTTTCGGCAGTGCCGACGAGATCCTGCTCAACCAGATCAACGCCAAGGGGGCGAAGTTGCGCCTGGTTCCGTTCGCATCCCCGGGCGAGCGCTATTCGTCAATCCTCGGCGGTCATGCCGATGTCCTGGTCGAGCAGCCTGGCGACATCCGCTCGTTTCTTGACAGCAAACAGATGCGGCCGCTCGTGTTTTTCGCGGACGCGCCGGCACCGGGCTTTCCGAATATCCCGCTGGCGAAGGACAGCGGCTTCCCGATCGTGATAAACCAGTTCCGCTCGATCGTCGTGAGGGCCGGGACAGACCCCAAGCACGTGGACGTACTGGCGGCCGCGCTGGAGAAGGCCGCGCGCTCGGCTGATTTCGTCAAGTACCTGGAGGATGAACTCGCCTACTCCGGTAGCTTCATCCCGGCGAAGGGCGCTGCTGCGTTCATCGAGAAGGAACTGAAGCTGATCGAATCGAACGCGCAGAAGAAGTAGCGAACCGGTCAAGGGCAGGGAGCGCGCGACCCATGCGGGCCGCCGCGACCCTGCGCCGGTCGCCGCGCGCCGAAGCCGATGCCGATGCACCCACGCCTCGCAGCCGTCGTTCCGCACTCGCTGATGCTCGCTGTGTCGGGATTGCTGTACTTCGCGGCCACGCGCATCGAGGTCGGGGCACTTTCGGGTCGGATCGGCCCCGGCGGCTGGCCGAAGTTCATCATCGGCGCGATGGCGGCGCTGTGCGTTTATGAAATCTTAAAGCGGCTGCTGGTGGGGACTTCGTTCACGGCCACTGGCCTGGCTCAGGGCCTGAACCGTCCGCCAGATGATGCCGACCGCGAACTCGCGGCGCGCGAACCCGAGCGGCACAACAGCAAGCTTGCCGCCGGCATCGGGCTGGTCCTGGCGTTCGTGTTCGGCGTCACCTACGTCGGCTTCTTCGCCGGCACCGCGCTCTTCATCGCGCTGTTCTCCTGGATCGGCGGATACCGTCGACCCGTATCGGTGGCGATCATCGGTCTCGGCGGCGCATTCGTGCTGCTCGTGATCTTCATGCGGGTGGCCTATGTGTCGCTGCCGCTCGGCATCGGGCCCTTCAAGACGTTGTCGCTCGCCCTTCTGCGGCTGATCGGCGTCTGAGTCCCGCGGGCGGCGCGCGATGGAGGTCCTGCTCAACCTGCTGCACGGCTTGGCCAACATCGCAACGCCGGTGAATCTCGCGGCGATGGTGATCGGCCTGGTCCTCGGGATGCTGGTCGCGGTGCTGCCGGGTCTGACGCTGGTGATGGGCGTCGTGCTGGCGCTGCCGTTCACCTACAAGATGGGTGTGGAGCCGGCGCTGATTCTGTTGACCGCGATGTACGTGTCCGGCACCTATGGCGGCGCGATCACGGCGATCCTCTTCCGCATTCCGGGCGAACCGATGGACGTGCCGCTGCTGTGGGACGGCTATGCAATGACGCGGCGCGGCGATGCCGCGCTCGCGCTCGGCTATTCGCTGGTCGCCGCTCTCGTTGGCGGCCTGGCCTCGGCCGTCGTGATGGTCGCATTGTCAAAGCCGGTGGCGAGCATCGCCCTCAGCTTTTCGTCGCCGGAGTTTTTCGCGGTCACCGCGTTCGGCCTGGTCAGTGTCGTGACGCTCAGCGGCGGTTCGCTGGTCAATGCGCTGATCAGCCTTTGTTTCGGACTGCTGATCGCGACGGTCGGCGTCGACGCGATGTACGGCGCCGAGCGGTTTGCATTTGGCTTCCCGTTCCTGCAGGACGGCATCGAGTTCCTGCTGGTCATGGTGGGCGCCTACGGCATCGGCGAGGTCCTGTCGCGGCTGCAACTCGGGTTCGCGGCCGAGGCGACGGCTGACGGCAGCGCGGGGGCGCGCTTCCGGACGGCGTTCCCGAAGCTTTCCGACCTGCTGGCGATCAAGGGGTCGTTCCTGCGTGGCACCGCGACGGGGATCGTGGTGGGAATCGTGCCCGGGGCCGGCGCAACAGTGTCAGCCTTTGTCGCCTACGGCATCGAGGGCCAATACGGCAAGAACGCCAGTCAGCTGGGCAGTGGCGCACCGGCCGGCATCGTCGCTGCCAAATCCGCAGCCACCGCGTCGGTCGGCGGTGCGATGGTGCCGCTCCTGACGATGGGCATTCCCGGCAGCGGCGCCACTGCGATCATCCTGGCCGCATTCCTGCTGCACGGCGTGCAGCCGGGGCCGCAGGTGTTCGTCTCCAGCACGGAGCTGATCTACACGGTGTTCGCGTCCGTGTTCGTCGCGGTGGTCGGAATGTGCATCCTCGGCTACTTTGCGATCCGCCCGCTGTGCAAGGTGCTCGATGCGCCCGAGGCCATCGTGTCGGCGTTCGTCGTCGTGTTCTGCTTCATCGGGGCGTTCGCGGCGCGCAGCAACCTGTCCGACCTCTACGTGATCGCCGTGTTCGGTCTGGTCGGGTTCCTGTTCGAACGATTCAGGTTCCCGATCGCGCCGCTGGTGCTCGGGACGATCCTCGGCCCACTGACCGAGAACAACTTCATGACGACGATGGTGAGCTTCAACAACGACTGGACCGTGTTCTTCACGCGCCCGATCAGCGGCTCGATCCTGCTGCTCGCCATCGTCGGCCTGTTCTACCCGGTGCTGCGCGAGGCGCTGCGCCGCTGGCGCGCGCGCAGGCCGGTCGAGTTCACTCTGAAGACGCGCGACTCCTCGGATCGGGAGCAACATCGATGAGCGCAGCGAGCCACGATGCTCTGGACGGTTCGTCCAGCGCGGCCGTCCGCATGCTGATCGAGCGCGCACGCGCCGCGCAGTTGGTAGCGGACGGCTACGACCAGCAGCGGGTCGATGACCTGGTCGCGGCGGCCGGCTGGGCCCTCCTCGAACCCAAGCGCAACCGCGAACTGGCCGAGCTGGCGGTGGCCGACACCGGCATCGGCAACGTCGAGGACAAGGTCCGCAAGAACCACCGCAAGACGCTCGGCCTGCTGCGCGACCTGAAGGGCGCGCGCTCCGTGGGCGTGATCGCCGAGTATCCGGAGCGCGGCCTGATCGAGATTGCGCGGCCGGCCGGCGTGGTGGCCGCGATCACGCCGTCGACCAATCCCGCGGCGACGCCTGCGAACAAGATCATCAATGCGCTGAAGGGGCGCAACGCGGTCATCGTTGCGCCGTCGCCCAAGGGCTGGTCGACCTGCGCGCGGCTGCTCGAGTTCGTGCATGCCGAGTTCGACCGCATCGGGGCTCCGCGAGACCTCGTGCAGTCGCTGTCGGCGCCGGTGACCAAGGCGGCCACCGCAGAGCTGATGCGCCGGGCCGATCTGGTCGTGGCGACCGGTTCGCAGGCCAACGTGCGCGCTGCTTACACGAGCGGGACGCCGGCATTCGGCGTCGGCGCCGGCAACGTCGCGTCGATCGTCGACGAGACCGCGGACCTGGCAGCGGCGGCGGCGCGCATCCTGCAGTCAAAGACCTTCGACAACGCGACCAGCTGCTCCTCCGAGAACAGCGTCGTGCTGCTCGACGCGATCCATGACGCGGCGCTGACAGAGTTGCAGCTCGCGGGAGCGGTGCTGCTCGACGCGGCCGACCGTGCGAGGCTGCAGGAGTTCATGTGGCCGGACGGAAAGCTTGCCCCTGCGGTCACCGGCCAGTCGGTGGCCGCGATCGCGGCGCTCGCGCGGCTCGCGGCACCGCAGGCGCACTCGGCGCGGGCCCTGCTGGTCGAGGAGAGCGGATTCGGTCCCGCGCATCCGTTTTCTGGCGAAAAACTCAGCCCGGTGCTCGCCGTCTACCGTGCGCGCGATTTCGCCGATGCGCTCGGCGTCGTCGAACACATCTACGCCTACATGGGCGCGGGCCACTCGGTCGGACTGCACACAGCGAGCACGGAACGTGCGATCGAAGCCGGACTTCGGCTTCCGGTATCCCGCGTGATCGTCAATCAGGCGCACTGCATTGCCACCGGCGGCAGCTTCGACAACGGCCTGCCTTTTTCGCTGTCGATGGGCTGCGGCACCTGGGGCCGTAACAACTTCTCCGACAACCTCAGCTACCGCCACTACCTGAACATCACGCGCGTGTCGATGACGATCCCCGAGGTCGTGCCGACCGATGACGAGGTGCTCGGCGAGTTTTTCGCGCGCCATGGACGCGGGTGAACGATCGATGACGTCGATTCGGGAGCTGGTCGATGCCTGCGCCGCGCGTGCGCCCGATGCCGTGTACCTCGTCGCGCCGGAGAGCGGCCGGCGGATCACCTTCGGCGAGCTCGCGGATTCGTGCCGCGCAGTGCAGGGTTGGCTCGAACAGCGTGGACTCGCACCGGGTTCGCACGTTTCGGTCGTGATGGGCAACGGCCCGCAGACGGTGCGCCTTCTGCTCGGCGCGATGTACGGCGGGTACTGCGCCAATCCGATCAACCTGCTGTCGCAGCCCGAGCAGATGCGCTTCGTGCTCGATCATGCCGACGCGAGCCTGGTCTTCGTCGCACCGGAGTGGGCCGAGCGCGTGCGCGCCATGGCGACCTCGATCGCGCGACCGCTCGAGATCGTCGTCGTCGACCCGGACGACGATGCGCTGACGGGCGCTGCTGTCGGAAGCGCTGCGCCAGCTCCAGACCATCCAGCGCTGCTGATGTACACGTCGGGCACGACCGGAAAGCCCAAGGGTGTGCTGCTGACGCAGGCAAACCTCGCGGCCAACGCGCAGGCGATCAGCCGCGAACACCGGCTCGGCCCGGACGACCGCGTGACGGCCGTCCTGCCGCTCTACCACATCAACGCGTTCGCCGTGACGATGCTGGCGCCGCTCGCGCACGGTGGCAGCCTCGTCATGCCGCCGAAGTTCTCGGCCAAGGGATTCTGGCCGTTGGTGATCGAGCACGGCTGCACCTGGCTCAACGTGGTTCCGACGATGATCTCCTATCTGCTCGAGGCCGATACGCCGGTCCGCGAGCAGCTGGCGGCAGTGCGCTTCTGCCGATCGGCTTCGGCGGCTCTTCCGCCCGAGCATCACCGGGCGTTCGAGGCGAAGTTCGGCATCGGGATCGTCGAGACGATGGGACTGACCGAGACCGTGGCGCCGTGCTTTTCCAACCCGATCGAGCCCGAGCTGCGCAAGGTGGGCTCGGTCGGCCGCGCCTCCGGCTGCGAGGCAAGGGTGGTCGATGCCGGAGGCCAGCCGCTGCCGGACGGCACCGTGGGCGAGATCGTGATGCGCGGCCCGCAGGTCATGGCCGGCTACTACAAGAACCCTGAGGCGAGCGCGGCGGCGTTCTTCGCCGGCGGCTGGCTGCGCAGCGGCGACCTCGGCTATCGCGACAGCGACGGCTTCTACTTCGTCACCGGCCGCATCAAGGAGCTGATCATCAAGGGCGGGGAGAACATCGCGCCGCGCGAGATCGACGAAGTACTGCTGCGGCATCCCGCCGTTCTCGACGCGGCTGCGGTCGGCATCCCGGACCGGCATTACGGCCAGGAAATCATGGCGTGCGTCATCGTTCGTCAGGGACGGCAATGCACGAAGGACGAGCTGCGCGATTTCTGCGAGCGCGAACTTGGAAGATTCAAGGCGCCGAAGGTGATCCGCTTCGTCGACGAGCTTCCGCGCGGGCCCTCGGGCAAGGTGCAGCGGCTGAAGTTGGCCGAACTGGCCGACCCTCTTCAGGTGAACGCGAGGTAGGCGATCAACGCTGCGCCGAGCAACGCGATCAGGACATTGAGCCACACCCCGACCGACGTGCGATAGCCCGGCGGAATCTCCGACGGCTTGAGCGATGCCAATGCGACGCGGTACTGCACGACCGACAGCAGCGCCGCCGCCACGCCGAGGGTGATGAAGGCAATGCCGATCCAGAACGACACGCGGTCCTGCTGCGGCACGGCGCTCGCACCTTGCGCCTGCGAGACGAATCGAAGGAACAGGCCGAAGCGTTCGATGACGAAACCGAATGCCATCACGCTCAGGACCGTGCGGTTCCAGGCGAGCAGCGTGCGTTCGGCAGCGAACAGCACGCGCGGATCGTTCATTTCGGACATGATCTGCCTACAAGAGTCCTCGCATGTGGCGCGCCGCGGCCAGGAGGCGCGGCAGGCGCTTCAGTGCATCGTCGAGCGCCAGGCGCGCGGTCGGTGCGTGCATCGCGATCGCCGCGCGCAATACGTTGTCGGAGTCGTATACCGGCACGGCCAGCGCGATCAGCCCGGCGATGAACTCCTCGCGATCGGTGGAATAGCCGGCGGCGCGTATCGCGTCGCACTCGCTCCGCAGCTGACCCGGGCCGGCGATGGTGTTGGCCGTGAATGCCTGCAGCCGCGCGCGCCCGACGACTTCGTCGAACTGTGGCGGCGGCAGGTGCGCGAGAAACAGCTTGCCGCTCGCCGTGCAGTGCAGCGGCACGTGGGCGCCGACGTCGAGCGTCAGGCGCAGCGGCCAGCGGGCTTCGACGCGGTCGAGGTAGAGCACCTCGGCGCCGTCGAGCGTCGTGAAATTGCACGTTTCCTGCACCTCGGCGACGAGTTCTGCAAGCACGCGGTGCCTGAGCGCACGGACGTGGCCGTGATTCAGCGTGATGAACGCCAGCTTGTGCAGCGCGGGACCGACGACGAAGCGGAGCGGATCGACATCGCGCGCGAGATAGCCCTGCGCCAGAAGCCCGGTGCATTGCCGATGCAGCGTCGCCTTGGGCAGGTCGAGGCGCGCACTCAGGTCCGCCAGCGACAGCCCGACGCCGGCCTCGGCGACTTCGGTGACGATGCGCAGCGCGCGCTCCGCCGCGGAGCCGCCGGCCGTTGCTTCCGCGACGGCGTGCGCGGGCCCGGTCCGCTTTACAACCGGAACATTGCGTTCCGCTTTTCTGTGCCTTAGCATGGCTTCAAGGAACGGAACGATACGTTCCGGTAGTTCGACGCATTATGAACCGCAGCCGCGGCAGCGGGTGCATGCGGCGCTGGTTCGACGCGGCGTCGAACGAGGACAAGGCCCGGCGAGGCCGGACGAGGAGACATCCCGGGTGCAGCACCCGCACTACGACTACATCGTCGTCGGCGCCGGTTCGGCCGGCTGCGTGCTCGCCGCGCGCCTGACCGAAGACCCGACGAAGCGCGTCCTGCTGCTCGAAGCGGGGCCGCCCGACAGATCGCCGTGGATCCACTTGCCGATCGGATACGGCAAGACGATGTGGAGCGCCCGCTACAACTGGTGCTTCTACACCGACGCCGAACCGAACATGAACGGTCGACGCGTCTACTGGCCGCGCGGCCGCACTCTCGGCGGTTCCAGTTCCATCAATGGACTCATCTACATCCGTGGCCAACGCGAGGACTACGACGAATGGCGTGCTCTTGGCAATGTCGGATGGGGCTACGACGATGTGCTGCCATTTTTCATCCGCAGCGAACGCAACCAGCGCGGCGCCGATGACTATCACGGTGACGCCGGTCCACTCGGAGTCAGCGACATCGGGGCACCCCACGAACTCATCGAGGCGTTCATCGCGGCGGCGGGGCAACTGGGCGTGCCGCGCAACGGGGACTTCAACGGTGAGCGCCAGGAGGGGGCCGGTTACTACCAGCTCACTACCTGGAATGGGCTGCGCAGCAGCACCGCGACCGCTTACCTCAAGCCTGCTCGCCGCCGCACCAACCTGCGCATCGAGACCGAAGCCTTCGCGACACGTGTGCTGTTCGAGGGCGCGCGCGCGGTCGGCGTCAGTTACACCCGGGGCGGTGTCGAACAGCAGGCGCGCTGCGGCGTAGAGGTCCTGTTGGCCGCCGGCGCGCTGCAGTCGCCGCAACTACTGCAGCTGTCGGGAATCGGGCCGGCGGCGCTGCTGCGCGAACACGGCATCCCTGTCGTGCTCGACGCGGCGGGTGTCGGCGCGAACCTGCAGGATCACCTTCAGATCCGGCTGATCTTCGAATGCAGCAAACCGATCACGACGAACGACGATCTTCGTTCGCCGTGGGGGCGCCTGCGAATCGGCCTGCAGTGGCTGCTGGCGCGCAGCGGCCCGCTGGCGGTGGGCATCAACCAGGGCGGATGCTTCATGCGTGCACTCGGCGGGGACGACACCAGCGGGAGGTCGGCGCGCCCGGATATCCAGTTTCACGTCGCGACGCTTTCGGCCGACATGGCGGGCGGACGGGTGCACCCTTACTCCGGCTTCACAGTGTCCGTCTGCCAGTTGCGTCCGGAGTCGCGTGGCCGCGTCGCGATCCGCTCAACCGACCCGCTGCAGCCGCCGTCGATGCAGGCCAACTATCTGGCGACCGAACTGGATCGCCGCATGGCGGTGGCGGGCGTGCGCACCGCGCGCGCGATCGCCCGCGCAGCTGCGATGCGGCCTTACGTCCGGCGCGAACACATGCCCGGCCCGCAGGCGGAGGACGACAATGCGCTGCTGGAGTTCGCACGCAGTCACGGGGCGACGATCTTTCACCCGTCGGGCACCTGCAGGATGGGCAGGGACAGCCTTGCAGTGGTCGACGAGCGGTTGCGCGTGCACGGCGTGGCGGGGCTGCGCGTGGTCGACTGCTCGGTGATGCCGACGCTGGTTTCCGGCAACACGAACGCGCCCGTGGTGATGATCGCGGAGAAAGCGTCGGACATGATCAGACAGGATGCGCGGCACTGAAGGCTGTAGAAGCAGCGCAAGGGTGGAGGCCTCGCGGCCTTCGGAAGTCAACGACGAAGACAAGGAGGCAGCATGAGCAAATTGACCAATCCGAGCCGACGGCGAGCGTTTAGCGCCGGAGCCGCCGTATTGGCGTCGGCCGCGACGCTCGCACCGCAGGTGCACGCGCAGCAGGTGACGCGGCTCAAGATCCAGACCGCGGTTCCGAGTTCGAGCATCTATTTCGACCTGCTGAAGCGCATGGGCGACCGCGTCGACCGGATGTCAAGCGGCCGGCTGAAGTTGGAGATGCTGCCCGACGGGGCGGTGGTCCCGGCCTTCGAGATCTTCGATGCGGTCGACAAGGGCGTCGTCGACGGCGGCTACGCCTGGACGCATTACTGGTCGGGCAAGAACACTGCCGCGGGCCTGTTCTCCAATCCCGCAGCGGGTGGCGGCACCGGCATGGACCAGCTGTCGCACGTGGCGTGGCTGTATCAGGGCAACGGCAACGCGCTTTACAAGAAGTTCTTCAGCGAGGTGCTGAAGGTGAACATCGAGCCCTTCATGGTGCAGCCGATGGGGCCTGATCCGCTCGGCTGGTTCAGGAACCCGATCGCTTCGCTCGATGACTTCAGGAAACTCAAGTACCGCTGCCCCCCGGGGCTGGTCGGAGAGGTCTTCAAGGAGATGGGTATCGCCGCAGTGGCGATGCCCGGCGGCGAGATCGTGCCGGCGGCACAGCGCGGCGTCATCGACGCGGCCGAATGGATCGGGCCGGCGGACGACGTCGCGCTTGGCTTCCACACGGTGTTCAAGCATTACTACCTGCAGGGCCTGCACCAGTCGACCGACGTCGGCGAAGTCCTGATCAACAAGGCGGTGTGGGGCAAGCTGCCTGCCGATCTGAAGGCGGTGGTGGAAACGGCTGCGATGGCCTCGATGACCGACACCTACACCTACAACGTCTTCCGCAACGCGCAGGCGGTGCAGAGGCTGAAGACCGAGTTCAAGGTCACGGTGCACGACACGCCGAAGGACATCTTCCCCGCGTTCATCAAGGCGACGAACACGATCTACGACCGCGAAGCCTCGAAGAACGCGTTCTTCAAGGAGGTGCTCGACTCGCAGCGCGCATTCGCGAAGATCGTCGTGCCGTACTGGACGAAGATCAGCGCGCTCTACACCAACCTCGGCGTGACCTCGCCCTACGCGACCTGATGGAGTCTGTGGACTCCGGGCTCGCCAGGCTCGCGCGTCGGCTCGACCAGGTTGCGATCTGGTCGGGCCGGCTCGCCTGCCTGCTGTTGCTGCCGCTCGTGCTCGGGCTGACCTACGAGGTTTTCGCGCGCTACCTGTTCAACGCCCCCACGAGTTGGGCCTATGACCTGACCTTCATGGCCTACGGCAGCTTCTTCATGCTCGGAGCCGCGTTCACGCTGCAGCGCCTGGGACACGTACGCACCGACCTGCTGTACGAGCGGTGGACGCCGCGGCGCCAGGCGACGATCGATCTCGTGTGCTACCTGCTCTTCTTCATGCCAGTCGTCTACGTGCTCGTGGTGACCGGATCAGGCTATTTCTGGAAGGCGCTTGTCACGCGCGAGACTTTCGTCAGCAGTTCCTGGCAGCCTATCACGTGGCCGTTCAAGCTGACGGTTCCACTCACTGGCGTGCTGCTGTTCATCCAGGGCGTGGCCGAGATGCTCCGTTGTGTACACGCGATCCGCACCGGCCGCTGGCCCGAGCGGCAGCGCGCGAGTGCGGTGCAGACATGAGCAACGAGCTTCTGGGCATCGCCGCGCTGGGTGTTCTGTTCGCCGTCATCTTCATCGGCTTCCCGATCGCATTCACGCTCGGCGCGCTGGCGCTGGCAACGGGTTTCATCGCGCTGGGTCCGGTCGTGTTCGACCTGGCGGTGCTGCAGATTTCGTCGGTCATGAAGGACACCGTGCTGGCTTCGGTGCCGTTTTTCCTGCTGATGGGATTCCTGCTCGAGCAGTCGGCTCTGGTGGACCGGCTGTTCACCGGCATACAGCAGCTGCTGGCAGGCGTACGCGGGTCCTTGTACCTGGCGGTGCTGATCACGGCGACGATATTTGCGGCCGCCACCGGGATCGTCGGCTCTGCGGTCACGCTGCTCGGCGTGATGGCAGGCCCGTCGATGATCAAGAACGGCTACGACGCCAAGATGAGTGCCGGCGCGATTACCGCCGGCGGCACGCTCGGCATCCTGATCCCGCCGAGCGTCATGCTGATCGTCATGGGGCCGGTCGTGGGCGTGCCGGCGACCGATCTGTTCGCCGCAGCGGTACTGCCGGGACTGCTGCTGTCGGTGATCTTCTCGGTCTGGTGCCTCGCGCGGTGCTGGATCAACCCCTCGCTTGGCCCGCCGCTGCCGCCGGAGATGCGCCCCGCGTCGCTCGCGCCGGTTTTACGCGACCTGGCGCTCGGTGTGGCGCCGGTCGTCGTCGTGATCCTGTCAACGCTCGGAGTGATCCTCGCCGGCATCGCAACCCCGACCGACGCGGGAGCAGTCGGCTGTTTCGCCACCTTTGTGCTCACGGTCGGCTCCGGCCGGATGAACTGGCCGAAGCTGAAGCGCGCCGCGTTCCAGACGCTCGAGGTGTCGAGCATGATCCTGCTGCTGGTGGCGGCATCGAACCTGTTCGGGTCCGTTTTCTCGCGGCTGGGAAGTGCGGAGTTCCTGGCGCAGATGCTTACCGGCCTGCAGCTGCCGCCCATCCTGATGCTGATACTGATCCTGGCGCTGATCTTCGTGCTCGGCTGGCCGCTGGAATGGGTGCCGATCGTGCTGATCGTGGTACCGATCGTATTGCCGATCGTGCAGGCAGCGAACATCGACCTGATCTGGTTCTGCACGCTGGTCGCGGTCACGCTGCAGACGGCCTGGCTGTCGCCGCCGGTGGCGTTATCCGCGTATTTCCTGAAGGGCGTCGTGCCGCAGTGGGACCTGAAGCAGATCTACGCCGGCATGCTGCAGTTCATGATCCTGCAACTCGCGGGTGTCGGCCTCATCCTGCTGTTCCCGAAGCTGGCCACCTGGCTTCCGAGCATTAACTGACGCGTCGCATCGCGGGCGACGGCCCACGACGCGGCGACGTCCGTCCGCAGCGGGCTGAGGTACGACGAACCTTCCTAGCGCAAGCCGAGCGCCTGGCGTGCGATGTCGTCGAGCAGCTTCTCAACGTCCTTCAGCGCCGCCTTCGACGCGGTGGAGCCGTCCGGGCGCCATGGCCGCCGGTATGCGACATGGACTTTTCCGGGCTCCTTCGCAGTCGCATACACGACCACAGAGTACGGGCACATCGCCACGTTTGCCGGATCGGCTTCCATCGTCTTGCGCGACAGGTTTGCGCTGCAGAATACGAAAGCCTGGGCGTCGACATAGACTTTTTGTGCCGAGCCGACGTCCTTGCCGGTGCGTTCGAGCATGCGATTCAGATACGACTGATAGTCGATCACGAGACCCTTGCCCTCAATCGCGGCCTTGAGATCGTCGCGGACGTCCTCGAACTTCGATACCTTCGAGTAGGTGACCACCAGCGGTGGCTCGGCGGCGCGGGCCAGGCCGCAGGTCAGCAGCAGCACAATTGCGATCAGGCGCAACATCTTCGTCTCCTCTTTTCGGCAGAATTCAACACCCAAGTGTGAACAGGCGCGGACCGTCCGCCTTGAGCGAACGCAACCTTGCCCGGCCTGCGCGCGACCCCGCCGCGCCTGGGGTTTTAGCACCCGTGGCATCCTTTCTGCTGCGATCATTGTCTGCGCCGGACGGTCCC
>Ga0209706_10001030_pt1 | contig 15774 bp, 15 predicted proteins | sample PPLLaktember2015_6_FD_187263 | JGI IMG/M metagenome (GOLD analysis project Ga0209706, IMG submission 187263) | Freshwater sediment microbial communities from Prairie Pothole Lake near Jamestown, North Dakota, USA - PPLs Lake P8 Core (1) Depth... | ecosystem: Environmental > Aquatic > Freshwater...
TCGGGGTGCCGCATTCTCCACGTACTCCCTTGTCTGCTGTGGAGTGCGGTGCGCCGAGAGCACCCTCACTTCATGGGGAATTTTCATTTCCAAAAGGGTTTCCGTGCAGCCCTTCATGACCTCTGCATCAGACTTGCTTCCCATCAACACACTAACGAGTGCTTTTTCATTGCTCATGCCTTAATCTCCTGTAGTCCTTCCCCTACGGTACCCCTTTTGCTTTTCCAATCAGCGGATAAACCACCATGCCCGAAAGCCACGCAACGTCTTCGGCGGAAAGAATTCCAATGATGCTTCGGTCAAAAAGAATGTTTCCTTCGGGCGGAAACTCCTCGTCTCCTTTCCATAAAACCAGCGCCACAGGGATGAGAGGCAGCGCTCGCACGACTATGGAAACATCGCCCTGGTTGTAGGGAACAGCGTCGTACAATTCCTTGGCGACACTGAGAAGGAGCTCAGCTCTTTCGCCGAAGGCCATCACCATGGGATTCCTCGCTCTTCTTTGAAAGGCATCCAAGTAAAACCGTCCGTCCGGTATTTCCTGAAACGAAATCCATTCACCTGTGACTCTAGCCCCGTTTGTAGACAAGGCTCCGTGGAGGTAGTGGAGATAGAGGACCTGCTGCTGAATGGTAATTTCAGCCTCGGCCTTGTTTGAACCAAAGGTGAAATCAGGCCACGTGATGCTTATTTTCTGGTTCAAGGCGTCTAAGACCAGACGTGTTCGCCCTTCCTCATCCCGGCTGATGACCGCTCCTGAAAAGCTCGCCACGAGGTCAGGGTTTTTGCCCGAGAGTTGCTCTGAAGCCAACTTTAGAGCTTGCTTATAGTCGTCGATTCTTGGCATGGAGTCTCTGCCCTTTACTTCCAAATCATCATGGCCATGTTATAATAAAAGCACGCGCGGCAATTCAAGGGATAAACGCTTTCCATGAAAAAGAAAGATACCCGCTTTTTCAATCCCGCATTCGAGGGTCTCAAGGAGAGAATAAAGAAGGCGAGGGAGCAGCCGGCACCGCCCCCGAGTGAAGAACCGCCAAGAAGACACCTTGAGGACGAAATGAATTCCTTTCTCGACGCGATGACAGGCGTTACGCCTATCCTTGAAGACAAAAGGAGGTCACTCCGCCGTTCAGGCTTCTGCGCAAAGCCGCCCCGTCCTGCGACCGATGAATCTCGACAAGTGATGGAACAACTCCAGGGTCTTGTCGGGGGGGCCTCAGAACTGGACATCACTTTCAGTGATGAATACATCGAAGGCGCTGTTCAGGGTTTCAGCCGCAAACTCATGAAAAAGCTCAAGCAGGGAGAGTTGCCTGTACAGGACCATATTGATCTCCATGGCTTGAGCAAGCAGGACGCGGAGACCGAGGTGACGAGTTTTCTCCTGAAAAGCTTCAGGAACGGATTGCGGTGCGTCCTGATCGTGCACGGCCGGGGCCTAAATTCCCCCGAGAATCTGGCGGTGCTGAAAGAGGGATTGCCCCAGTGGCTCAACCGCGGTCGTGTCCGCAAGATGGTTCTGGCCTTTGCAACGGCAAGGCCTTACGATGGTGGAACCGGAGCCACTTATGTTTTTCTGAGGCGTCGCTGACGGGACGTTCACTCCTTATTTTCCTCTTTTGATTCCTTTTTTAGCTCGTCCAGCTTGCGCTGGATGTCTTTGGCCTTGTTGATGTGATAGCCTACTCTCTTGTAACCGGGATCCAGAGTCCTCACCAGTTCCCACTCCATGATGGCTTCAGCCAACTGCTCCTTGCCATAGTACTCGATCCCCTGCTTGTAGTGCATTTCTTTAAACAGTTCCTCGCTGCGTCTGATATAAGAGTGGCACTTCTGGCAGCCGCTGTTGTGCTTCAGGGAGACGAGAAACTGCTCTTTTGCAGCGAGGTAGTCTTTTTTCTGAAAAAATTCCACGGCGAGTTCAAAGGAGGATTTATAGGAATACTCTTTGGCAACGGGATCACTCGGCTTGGCGCTGAGCACCTTGTTGAATTCAGTGAGAGCCTCCTGGTATTTACCTTCCCGGTACAGTTCCATGCCGTATTCACGGTACACTGCGACCTGGTCAACGATCTCCTTTTGCTCCTCCTGAACCGGAGCTTTTTCAGAAAAAGCGAGAGATCCCTCTTCCATGCTTAATTCCTGAGGCCGTTCTTTGATCTCAGGTGGAGACTGAACTTTCTGGACGACCTGTTTCTCACTGGGAACCGGTCTGCTTGCCAAGGCCATCTGCAAGGCTTCCGGATAGTCCGGCCATAATCTTAAAGCAGCCAGGAAATGCGGGAGGGCTTGAGCCTGTTTTCCCTCCTTCTGCAGGCGCAAGCCAGCCCTGTAATGCTCTTGAGCGCCTTTTCGCAAGGCTTTTTCAACGCGGTCTCGCCCCTCCTTCGCCACCCGGTCGTTGGGTAAAACCGCCAGGGCGATCTTGTAATGCCTCAGGGCTTCCGGGAGCTTTCCTCCAGCCTCGAATTCCGCAGCCCTTGCCGTGCTGTTCTGGGCGAAACGCTCTTCCGGAGCCGGCAATGTCTCCTTTGAAGTCTCTTTTACAAGGGCTGTGGCACAGCCCAAGAGACCTGCGGTGAGAAAAAGGATAAACAAGATTTCTCTCAAGGGATGCACTTCTTTATTTCAGCGATAGAGGTTGAAAGGTTTTGAGCTTCACAGAGAAACTATCCATGTCCTTTTTCAGAATTTGGTCCCTCTTCAGCGTAAGGGGCTCCGAAAAAAAGGGATTTCCGCCTGTCTTGACCGAAAACCCCAACCGGTATCCTGCTTCTTCGCACAGCTTCAACACAGCCGGACTGAATTTGCCATAGGGAAAAGCAATGGACTGGGTGCTCTGGTTCAGGTTGTCATCCAGGATCTGTTTGGAGAGTAAAAGCTCTTTTTTAACTCTTGCGAGGTATTCTTTTTCACTCTCCCGATCCAGCTTTATTGAAAGATCAACGTGGTTCACAGTGTGGGACCCCACCTCAAACCCATCGGCCTTCATGGCTTTCAGTTGATCCCAGGTGAGGGCGTTTCTTGACGCTCCAATGAAGGCAGTGTAGATGAAGAGCGTCGCAGTAAAGCCATACTTCTTCAGGATGGGATAGGCAATGTCATAGGTCGACCTGTACCCGTCATCGAGATTGATGACCACCGCTTTCTTAGGGATCCCTCTGCGAAAAGCGAGAAACTCACCGAGTTCCGCCGTGGTGATCACCGAATAGCCTTCCTCCTTCAGGAATCTCATCTGCCGATCGAAGACGGACATGGGAGTGCACAGTGAGGACTCGCATCTTTCGGCAAAATGGTGGTAGCAGAGAACAGGGACGATCTGGTAACCCTCCGGCGTGAGGCCACCCCTGTCTTCCTCTTTGAGCGGAATGACGATCAGTCGACCTCTCTCAAAGGAGGTGCCCCTATTCGCCTCTTCGATAACCCATGCCTTTTCTGGATCCCCGAGGAATTCACGCGCGAGAGTTTCTGCATCTTCATTCTCCCTGAGCTTCAGGACCGCGTAGCTCTCTGATCTGAAGATAACCCGTTCTACCGGGATCACGCTAGCAAGTGCCGGCTCCCAGGGCCTGAGGTCGAACTCCTCCCAAGCGCAAGAGGCCACGAGCAGCAGCCCCCCCAGCCAGGAGAAGAGAAAAACAGTGCTAGCCCTGCGCCTGAGAATTTTCATACTGCTCCTCCTTGGAGCGGGTCACGCTGTAGATGGTTACGTGCGCCTGCCTTCCCTTCACCGGCGCTTTTCCTCTCGCTTCAAAACGGAAATCACCGTTCTTCTCCTCCATCGCGTCAAAGGTCTTCTTGCTGATCAGGATCTCACCCGCCTTGGCTGCTTTGGTGAGCCTGGAGGCGATGTTCACATTGTCTCCGATGACCGTGTATTCCATCCTCTTCTCGGAACCCAGGTTTCCGGAAAGCATCTCCCCTGAATTGATCCCCACGCCGATTCCGATCTTCACGCCGTTCATTTTTTTCTGGCGGTTCAGTTCCCCAATCTCATCCTGGATCTCCAGAGCCGCCCTGACCGCAGCCTGAGCATGGCCGGGATTGGCTACCGGCGCACCAAAGACGGCCATGACTTCGTCCCCTACAAACTTGTTCACGTGCCCGCCATATTTGATCACGGTGTTTGTGACCCGAGTCAGGTAATCGTTGAGAAGGTCCACGATGGTCTCCGGAGCTTTGTTCTCAGAAAGGGCCGTGAAGCCTCGGATGTCCACAAAAAGAACGCTCGCCTCCACAGTCGCTCCCTTCATCCACTGACTCTCTGGATGTGCCAGGATGATGTCAACGATTTCGGGTGTGACATAGCGTCCAAAAGAGTCCTTCATCTTTTGTTTCATTTCTAGATCTTCAGCCATCCTGTTGAACGCAAAGGCAAGATCCCCGAATTCGTCGTTGCGAGCGCTCTTCACGCGATGAGTAAATTGGCCCATGCCCAGCGCTTTTGCCATCTCGCTTAACTGCAGGATGGGCACCGTGAAATACATGCTCAGCCCTAGGCTCAGGAGAACCCCCAGGCCGATTACGACCAGGGTCAGCATGAGGACAAAAAATTTCGCGTCGCTCAAACTTTTGAGAATCTTGGCCTGAGACACGGCCAGATGAAGTTCCCCGACCTTTAAACTTTGGAAAAGAATCTGAGTTTCAAAGTACAGGACCTCTTCCTCCTGCAGCCGAATGATGCTTTTCCGAACGGGTCCAGCGGCCTGCAGAGTTGTGATTTTTTCCGGCGGATCATAAACCAGACCCAGATTCTCCATGCGGCTGTGAGCCCGAATACTTCTCTTGTGATCTGTGACAACCGCAAAAAGCACCTGCTCATTTTGAGCAAGGTTCTTGACCAACTGGAAGAGCGCCAGATCTTCCTCTCCAAGAATTTTGTCTGCCGCATTGCTTCCAGCGATTCTGACCAAGCTATCGCCAAAGTCCATCAACTGCGAGATGAACTGCTGCTTTTGCTCTAGGAGAATGATGAAACTGATGAAACAGATGAAAAGGGACATGAGCAACGTTGAGAAGATTGCAAGCTTCCCAAATATAGATACTCGCCCACGTCTTCTGACACGACGCTCACTTTTCCGGCGATCTTTTCCGCTTCTCCTGTCGGGCCCCTCGAAAGACGCCTGTTTCTTTCGCCTGTCCTCACCACTGCGCCTTTCCCTTCTGCTTCTCCTGTCCTCATATCGGTTCGATCCCTGCTCAGGAGGCATAGATGTAGCACATTTGGACTTAAGTTCAGAGGCCATGGGGTGGCGCTCACCTCGTTGTTATATAGGGCCAGCCTAGGTCCTTTTAATCATTAGAATTTTACTTTATCATCACCCGTATGTCAATGTTCTCCTTTAGGTCTGCCTCGCCGCGTGCAGGGAGACTCCATGCTCTCAATCTTTAACTTGCTGGTATCTGTGGTCTTCTTTTCAAAAGTCCTGTTCGACCGAGTTTCGATATCTTTTTTGGTTTTTTTTCGGCGCCCGTGTTTTTTATTGACAGATTCCGGTTTGTACCATAAATTCGTTTTTAACCAACCGGATGGTTTAACCTTATGATTAACGAGGCGTTCACGATGAACAGAGAACTTGCGGATCGGTCTTCCCCGGAAGAACGAATCTTGGCCGCAGCGGCAGAGGAATTTGCCGCCAACGGGTTTTTCGGAGCACGTACTCAAGCAATTGCTGATGCGGCCGGCGTCAACAAAGCCATGCTTCACTACTATTTCCGCACCAAAGAGAACCTTTATGGCCATGTGATTGCCGGCGCTCTCAGAAGGATTCTCAACCAGGTGGGTCAAGCCTGGCTCAGCCAGGACTCTGTGGAGTCCCGCCTGGAGAAGGTCGTGGATGCTTACATGGACAATTATGAAAGGAATCCAGGGTTTCTCAAGATCATTTTGAGAGAGTTCGTTGACGGCGGAGAGCGCTTCCGCAAGGTCTTTAGAGATCTCAAAGATCTGAGTCCCCTGGCTTCGGGGTTCACCCTGCCCCAGATCATGGACAGAATCGGAAGCGAGCTTGGGCTCAGTTTATCGCAGACCACCCACCTCATCGTCAATGTGGTAGGCATGTGCGCGATCAGTTTTGTAAGCCCTCTTCTCCTGGAAGCGCTCGGCCATTTCAAGGTGGCTGACCTCAATCTTTACTTGAAGGACCGGCGAGTGGCTGTCAAAAGCATGACTCTTGCTTACGTGAAAAATCTGATCCGCGGGTCGAGAGTCTGAGATTGCAAGTTATTTGTGTAATGGGGAAATCCTTTGAGCCCGGACTGGGGGGTATGGTCTCTTTAGAGCCGCAACCATTTCTTCCCGGTGGTAAAGCGGCGCAGAAAAGTCAGTGGGTTTAGGAAGGAGTGAGACATGAAACGTCGAAGAATAGCGGTGATCCTCGTTGTCATCGTTGTCGCAGGTTTAATCTACTACTTTAAGTTTTATCTGCCAGGCATCGCTAATAGTGAAATCATGGCATCCGGCCACATTGAGGTCACAGAAGTGGACATGAGCTTCCGAATTCCCGGACACGTGGCGAAGCTCTTCGTGGATGAAGGCATGAAACCGAAGAAGGGCGAGGTGCTCGCAGAGCTTGAACAAGAAGTCATCAAAGCCCGCAGGGATCAGGCGGAAGCGCAGGTCAAGGAGCTCGAAGCCCGCGAGGCTTCTCTGGCTCTGACGATCAAGATCAAAGAAGAGGTTCTGGATGCAGAGATCAACCGGGCAAAGGCCGGGGTCAATGCGGCTGATGCCCGCTACCAGAGTCTCAAGACAGGGTCGCGGGAACAGGAAATCGCTGAGGCCGCAGCAGCCAGGGACAGGGCCAAGTTCGAGTGGGAGAACAGGGAAAGGGACTCCAAGAGAATGAAGGATCTCTTCTCGAGCCGTATTGTTTCCGAGAGTCAGTACGACGCAGCCCGAACCAGCGCAGAGGCGGGACGAGCCGCTTACGAGGCTGCCCTGGAACGCTACAAGCTCGTGAAAGCCGGTCCCCGGGATGAACTGGTACTGGAAGGCAAAGCCAATCTCGCAGGCTCCAGCGCCGGCCTGGTTGTTGCAGAAGCAGGACACAAGGAAGTGGAAAAACTTAAACTGGATCTTCAGGCCCTGCAGGCGCAGAGGGATCAGGCAAAAGCACTTCTCGCTATTGCCGATGAAGATCTCAGGAAGTCGCGCCTCTACGCGCCCTTTGACGGGTTTGTTACGGTCAAGGACGTAGAGGAGGGGGAATACGTGCAGGCAGGAACCCCCGTGATCACGGTGGCGCATCTGGATGAAGTGTGGGTGAAGACCTATGTTCCGGAAACTCAGCTCGGAAAGGTTTATCTTGGTCAGAAGGGCGAGGTGATTTCAGACACGTTTCCGAACAAGACCTACCCGGGTACAGTGACCTATATCTCCCCTGAAGCCGAGTTCACCCCCAAGAATGTGCAGACCAAAGAAGAGAGAGTGAAATTGGTCTACCGCATCAAGGTGACGCTTCAGAATCCGAAGCAGGAACTAAAAGCAGGCATGCCTGTCGATGTGATTCTAAAGTAACTGGAGTATTGGAGTAATGAAGTGATGAGGTTTTGATTGATCCTTGCCCCGGAGTCTACTGTATCTGACCTGGCTGAGAGGATCATGTCGTTCTGGATGGAAGGAACTCATGGCTCTCGTTGAAGCTGAAAACCTATGCAGATCGTTCGGCCAAGTGAAGGCGCTCGACGGCCTGAACTTCTCCGTGGAGCAAGGGGAGATCTTCGGCCTCATGGGGCCGGACGGTGCCGGCAAGACCACCTGCCTGCGCATTCTCTGCGGGTTGATGCGGCCCACAAGCGGCAAAGCCATGGTTTTAGGAAGTGATGTGGACAAGGATCCTGAAGCGATCAAGGACCAAATCGGCTACATGGCCCAGCCGGCCAAACTCTATGAAGACCTGACGGTCAAAGAGAATATCGAGCTCTATGCAGACCTCTACCAGGTTCCCAAGGACCGCTATGAACAGAGGATGACGCGGCTTCTTGAATTCTCCGGCCTTGCCCCTTTTACCGGCCGTCTTTTCAGACAACTCTCCGGAGGCATGAAACAAAAGGTGGGCCTGAGCTGTGCTCTGATTCACACCCCAAAGGTCCTGTTCCTGGACGAACCGACCAACGGAGTGGATCCTGTGTCCCGAAGGGATTTCTGGAAGATCCTCTACGAACTCCATCGGGAGGGGGTGACGATTCTGGTCGCCTCCACCTATCTTGACGAGGCGGATCGATGCCACCGGGTCGCGCTTTTTGACCGAGGGAAGGTGAGGCTGGTCATGGAACCTCTTAGCCTGAGAAGCCTCGTCAAAGGCCAGCTTTTTGAGCTGAAAACCCCGGAACGCCGAAAGGCCATGAGAGTTCTCAAGAACTCTCCAAGAGTGGTCCAGGCAAGCCTCTTCGGAGCAGGAATCCATTTCTCACTCAGGGAAGCCACAGACCTCTCTCCTATAGAAAACGAGCTCACCTCCTCCGGCCTCGCCTCCTTTCATCTTGAACCCATTCAGCCGAGCCTGGAAGACGTTTACCTTTCCCTTGTGGAGGGAAATCGGGAGCTATGAGTGCTGCGGCCGTGATCTTGAAAGATGTGGTCAAACGCTTCGGCAACTTTGTCGCAGTGGATCACATTTCCCTTGAAATAGGCTCAGGGGAAATCTTCGGTTTTTTGGGTCCCAACGGCGCGGGGAAATCAACGACCATTCGTATGCTCTGCGGTCTTCTCAGACCCTCTTCGGGTCAAGGATGGGTGCACGGACTGGATATTGTCAGCCAGTCTGAGAGAATCAAGTCAAGCCTCGGTTACATGTCCCAACGATTCTCCCTTTACGACGACCTGCGGGTCGAAGAAAACATGGCCTTCTTCGGGGGCATCTACGGGCTGGACTCATCAGCCTGTGAGACACGAATCCGGGAAGTGTTAGCCCTGATAGGCCTCCGAGAAAGACGCGGCTCTCTGACCCGAGAACTCCCCACCGGTCTTAAGCAGCGACTGGCCCTGGGGTGCGCGCTTTTGCACCAGCCCCCCATCATCTTCCTCGATGAACCCACCTCCGGCGTGGACCCGGGGACCAGGCGCAACTTCTGGGATCTCATTTACACTCTGGCGGACGGGGGCGTCACGGTCTTTGTCACGACCCACTACATGGAGGAGGCGGAGTACTGCAATCGAATCGGTCTTATTGATCATGGCCAGTTGATTGCCCTCGGATCTCCTGTCGAACTCAAATCCAAGCACCTTGCAGGAACCATCTACGAGATCGGGACAGACCATGTCCTTGCGGCTGCGGAGGCTCTTGCCCATGTGGATGGCGTGCTGGACGCAGCGGTTTTCGGCCGTGCCCTTCATGTGAGGCTAAGGCAGGACCTCGACGCGAAGGCCTATCTTCCGGCCTTTCTCAATTCATCGGGCCTCCTCGTAAACTCGATCCGGCCTATCGAACCCACCCTCGAGGATGTGTTCGTCGCTCTCGTGGGCCATAAAACAGGGCAACCCTCATGAGCATCCGAAGAATCAAGGCTTTGACCAAGAAGGAATTCATTCAAATGAGCCGGGACATCCGGAGCCTCATGGGCGCCCTCTTCAACCCGCTGCTGATGATCTTTCTCTTTGGCTACGCCCTGAGCCTCGACGTGGACCGCATTTCCACCGCTGTCCTTGATTTTGACGAAACTCCCGTGTCTCGCGAGTTCATCCATCGGCTCACCGATTCCCGCTATTTCACCCTGGTCAAGTATCTGGAAAGGGACGGAGACGTGGATGCCAGCCTTACAAAAGGCGAGGCGCTCATGGCTCTCGTCATCCCCAGGGATTTCGCGTCCAAGGTGAAGCAGGGGATCAAAGCACCCATTCAGGTGGTCTTTGACGGAAGCGACTCCAACACGGCGACCATTGCGCTCGGCTACCTCAAGGCCGTGGCTGCGGGTTTTGACATTGCTTTGCAGGAACAGCGAATCCGGCGCGCAGGCCTCAAGATGGTGGACATGCCCCTTGAAGCCAGAATTCGTGTTTGGTTCAACCCGGAACTCAAGAGCAAGAACTTCATCATCCCCGGCCTGACAGGCGTCATCATGATGGCCATTTGCTCTGTCATGACCGCCTTGAGCGTTTCCAAAGAGAAAGAGACGGGGACCCTGGAGCAGCTTATTTCCACGCCCATCACGAGCCTCGAACTTCTCCTGGGCAAGCTCCTCCCCTATCTGGCTGTCGGTCTGGTGGATCTTGCCTTGGTGGTAGGTGCCGCAGTGCTGATTTTCGATGTCCCCTTTCGCGGCAGCTACATCAATCTCTTCATCACCTCTCTGATCTTTCTCATCGGCTCCCTCTCCTGGGGCCTTTTTGTGTCCGTAGTCGCCAAGAGCCAGATTCAGGCAAGCCAGATTTCCGTGATCAGCGCCTTTCTCCCCTCTTTTCTTTTGTCAGGATTCATTTACCCTATTGAGAACATGCCTGTGGTGCTCCAGGCCCTCACGTTCATCGTGCCTGCACGGTATTTTGTCGAAATCCTCAAGGGTCTCTTTCTGCAGGGAGTGGGGCTCGCTGTGCTGTGGCCACAGGTTTTGGCCCTGGTCGTCTATGCCGTGCTGATCCTCAACCTGGCTCGTACACGCTTCACCAAGAGGATTCTCTGATGCGAATGATGTTCCTCCGAGTCAAAGTGCTCCTCATCAAAGAGATCATCCAGGCCCTGAGGGATCCTCGCCTGAGGGTTCTGGTATTCGTCCCTCCCCTGCTCCAGCTCGTGGCCTTCGGATACGCCGCCAACCTGGATCTCAAGAACATCCCCATCGCGCTCTACGACGAAGACAACACCCCCGTCTCCCGTGAACTGGCATTTGCCTTTGCCTCTTCCGGCTATTTCAAGTTCGTGGAGACGATCCAACGGCCGGATGAAATGACCACCCTGATTGACAAAGGCACGGTCAAAGCAGTGCTTCACCTCGGTCCTGACCTGGCAGCCCGCGTGGGAAGCGGCCGCACAGCCCTGGTTCAGGTGATCGTGGCAGGGACCAACTCGAACACCGCCTCCTTGGTGCAGAGCTATTCGCTTCAGATCATCGAACGGTTCAACCGGGCAAAACTCAAGAAGCGGCTCGAAGACAATCCGCCTCTTCGGAAAATCATCCCTGCAGGATCGCAGGGAATCGTTCAAGCCGAGGTCAGGGTTTGGTACAACACGGAACTGCTTTCAAGAAACTTCTATGTGCCGGGCATCATTGCCCTGGTCATCATGGTGTCGGTCTTGAACCTGACCGCCATGGCTGTGGTGAGAGAAAAGGAAGTGGGCACCATGGAGCAGATCATGGTGACCCCTATCCGGCCGGTTGAGTTCATTTTGGGAAAAACCATCCCCTTTGCTCTGATCGGCATTTTTCAGGTGGCTCTGGTGAGCAGCGTGGGGGTCTTCTGGTTTGGTGTGCCTATGAGAGGGAGTGTGGCCCTTCTGTTCTCCTGCCTGCTCATCTATCTTCTCTCTTTTCTCGCCCTGGGTCTCTTCATTTCCACCATCAGCCGAAACCAGCAGCAAGCCCTGGTCACCACCTTCTTCTTCACCTTTCCCATCATTCTCCTTTCGGGCTTCATCTTTCCCATCGCCAACATGCCCCCGGTCATCCAGTGGGTGACCTACGTCAACCCTCTTCGCTACTTCCTAGTGATTATCCGGGACATTTTTCTGAAAGGATCGGGCATCGATATTCTCTGGCCCCAGATGCTCGCCCTTCTCTTTATCAGCGTCTCCGTGATGGCGCTCGCCGTGCGAAGAGTGAGCAAGACGCTGGATTAGGGAAGGGTGGAGTGATGGAGGACTGGAGTAGCGGAAGAATGGAATAATGGAAATGTTGGAATACTGGAAGAATAGGAACAGGGATACACTCTGTAACGCGTTGGAGAACCGGGGAGGAACAGAATGAGCCAGGAGCTGTCAAAAGAGAGGATGGATTTCCTTGCCAAGAACTACTCGCGGGGATTTATAGGGTATTGCGGGTTTGAAGCGGAGGTGATCCGGCGGGGCTATTTCCAGTCTCGGGTGAAAATCGAGGAGCACCACCGCCAGCAGGACGGTTTCATCCACGCAGGCGTCATGGCCACGATGGCGGACCACACGGCTGGGTATGCCGCTTTCACCACGGTGCCGGAGGACTATCAAATCCTCACCATCGAATTCAAAGTCAATTTCTTGAGACCGGCTTACGGCGAGAGGCTCATCTGCCGTTCCCAAATCATTCGGGAGGGTCTTCAGATTATCATCAGTGAGTCGGAAGTTTTTGATCAGAGAGAGGATGAGGAAGCGCTTGTCGCCAAGGCACTCGTGACCCTCATGGTCGTGCACAAAGACAAGCTCACCGCAAAGGGCTAAACAAGAAACCGGACCCCGTTGCTTGCCCGCCTGGGCGGGTTCAACGGAGTGACGACTTCCTACGGGACCATCAGTGGATTGAAACTTTGTGGCGTGGTTCAACGCATCCAGAGCAACACTCCCATGAGGCCAATCAGCCCTGAAAGGATGACTTCAAAGCGCCGCTGACCCATGCGCCGGTTCATTTTGATCGCAAGAAGGATACCGGCAACGGCAAAGGGCGCGGCCACGCCAGATACTTTCAGAACGGATGCGGTCAGCAGACCGTGAACCCAGTAGCTTCCAAGCACGATGACGTTGGTGATCACAAAGAAGCTCTGGAGCATCCCGACGACCTGCTCTTTGCTCCAGGGTTTGAGTGCCGCATAGACGACAACCGGCGGTCCATCGGTTCCGACGGCCGCTCCCAAAATGCCGCTTAACAGGCCGGTCGGAAGCGCCCATATCCTTGAAAAGACCAGTTTGAATTCAGGCGCGATGACTTTGTAGGCTGAAAACACGATGAGCACCGTACCCATGATTTTCATGATGATCCCCGGCTCCATGCTCTTGAGAAGGAATCCGCCCAGCAGGGCTCCGGGGATCGCCGCGGCAATCAAAAGCAGCGAATGGTCCCACATGAGGTTTTTTCGCAGCACGAACATGGCGGGGATCCGGTTGATCGTGTAGCAAAGAACCACCACAGGAGCGGCCCATCTGGGCTCTGCGTAGAGCAGAACCAAGGGGATGGAAACCAGGGCGCCTCCAAAACCGGCCAACCCCTGAAGCAGGGAACCGGTGAAGAGGATGAGCGTTGTGACAAGGGTGTGTTCAGGCATTGAAAAACATAAATACCACAAGGGGTTCAAAGAGGAAAGGAGGATCAAAGGGGATAATGATCAACTCGGCTATCACAGACGCAGAATAAATCCTTGACTTATGGTCGCCGCTTTCCTAAAAGGAATAAAGCTACCTGCTAGGTATCCGGTCTCATGCCGCTCACTGCTGGTCTCCATGATGTCGATTTTCCTTCCATTCCCCCCTGTTGGGGCGCTCATGTTTCCGGCAACGATGCTAACCACACCTTTGGCCGGCAAAGGTTTCGTGTTCAGTGTGGAGTGTGGGTTGATGTCTTCTGACGAAATCGTCTCACCGAACTCACGGGTTGAAACAAATACCAATCATCAATGGAGGGAATGACAATGAAGATTTATGTGGGAAATCTGTCTTTCGAGGCCAGTGATCAGGACCTTAAAGATGCCTTTGGTGCTCACGGCCAGGTCGAGACGGCAACCATCGTCAAGGACTCTTTCAGCGGCAGATCCCGGGGATTCGGGTTTGTGGAGATGCCCAATGAAGCCGAGGCCCACGCGGCCATCAGCGCTTTGAACGGCACGGACCTGAAGGGCCGGGCTGTGAAGGTCAACGAGGCCATTTCCAAATCGGACGGCCGAAGAGGGGAAGGCGGAGGACGGGGCCGAGGGGGACAAGGCAGAGGGGGCCAGGGTAGAGGCGGCTGGGGAGACAGAGGACGCTCCAACTACTGATGCTTGGCTTCAAAGACCGGGTAGAAAAGCGTTTCCAGATAGGTTCCTTCTTTTAAAGACCAGGGGCAGGAAGGAATCAGGAGATCTGTGCCCAGCAGAATAAAGACGTCTCAGAAGGGCCAACCCCACCCTACGAGGTTGAGACAGCCATGGAAACTGCTGCGATCAAAGACATCGCGAAGAAATGCGAGATCTTTAAGGCGCTGAATGACGAGGAGCTTGACCTGCTTCTCTTCTATGGTGAGTACAAAGAATTCACCTCCGGGGCGACGCTCTACAAAACCGGAGAAGCAGCGGAGGGTACCTTTTGCCTCATTCTTTCAGGCGGAATCGAGATCGTCACTGAAAGCGGCCGGGCAATCCGCAAAATGGGTAAAGGGCAGATCATCGGTGAGATCGGAGCCACCAGCCCTCAACACAAGCGCACTGTCTCTGCACGGGCCGTGGAATCCTCTTCGCTGCTCGAATGGGATATCAAGTACCTCAAGAATCGTTGGCCCAGCATGATGAAAAAACTGAAAGAGCAGGCCTGGAAACATTTGGCCCAATATTACGAATCCGAAAAGAAGTGACGAGGAAAGCTGCGTGCGCGTCCCCCCACCATCACAGGAGAGGGCAAGGCCGGACTAAAATATTTAAGCTATTCTTATGATATGGGGTTATACAAACGCAATCCCGCTGGGTTCTTAGAGGCAACGGCAGTTTCAACTTCAATTGGGGTAATAGTAACCTGCCGATTTGCGGCCCCTACAATAGGCTTCTGATGCTAATCAAAACCGGATGAGACCCATTGGTGATCTGCCATCCGAAGAGAAACCTATTACCTGAATTTTGCGCGAGACGAAGCTAAAAAGGCAACTTGGCTTTCCGAGCCACGCCGGGCAAGGTCCCCAGCCCGTGCAAGAAAATTTATCCGTTATCCAACCGGTAGACTAGGGCCATCGTGCTCGGCCCGAGAGCCTTTCTGAACAACGTTTTTGGGAACCTTTGGAGAGCCCCGCGATACTTGAGCTCTCCGAGGACGGTTCTTTCGCCCCTTCTCTAACCCATTGATTGTAGATGAAAGATTGGTCGTGTAAGTGATTCCTTGCACGGGATTTCGTGAAACTGGTGCAAGATCCAGGTATTGAGCTGGAAGTGCCTGCTGCCGGCGAGATTGCCCGTTCTTAGGAACCGCCTTCCTCCTGCGGGAATTGAAGACAATCACGCTATTTCTGCCTTCTCCTTTGGCCCGGTAGAGAGACTTATCAGCACTCTCTAGAAGAGAATGCCAGCTATCGATATCCGGATCTGGCAGTGCAGCCACTCCGATGCTACACGTAATGTTTAATGATTTGCCGTCCCATTCGAAGGGGCTCTTTTCCAACTGCCGTCTTAGCTTCTCAGCGACTTCCGAAGCCTTCGACTTACTTGTCTCAGGCAGTATGATAGCCAATTCATCTCCCCCGCAGCGGGCCGCTATATCTGCGCTTCGAAGACAGCTTTTAAGTAGTCCCGCCAAATTCTCCAGCACGAAATCTCCACAGGGGTGCCCGTAACGGTCGTTCACTTTCTTGAAATGATCGATGTCAAGGAGGAGCAAGGCCAGGTTCCTTCTGTAGCGGAGTGCCCTCCTGTACTCTGACTCAAGTTCTCGCAGAAAGTGTCGGTGATTAAAAAGCCCTGTCAGACCGTCAGTTATGGAGAGTTCGTTCAGTTTTTTGTTCGCTTCCATCAATTCAGAAGTTCGTTCCTTGACCTTTATCTCTAACTCAACCCAGGCATTTTCAAGTGCCTCTTCAGCTCGTCTGTTCTTTTCGTGAAGCAAAATGTTCTCAATGGCTAAAGCGGCAGGGTTGCCCAGGTTATCGATAAAGAGAAGGTCATCTTTCCGGAATCCCTGAGGCGCATTAGTAGAG
>Ga0209706_10001031_pt1 | contig 15770 bp, 13 predicted proteins | sample PPLLaktember2015_6_FD_187263 | JGI IMG/M metagenome (GOLD analysis project Ga0209706, IMG submission 187263) | Freshwater sediment microbial communities from Prairie Pothole Lake near Jamestown, North Dakota, USA - PPLs Lake P8 Core (1) Depth... | ecosystem: Environmental > Aquatic > Freshwater...
GGCCTCCTGTCGGCACGCGCAGGTGGTGCGCCCGTGCTCGCGTCTGCCATGCGCGTCACGTTTTGGGGCGCTCTGGCAATGGCATTGACCGCTGCCGTTGGTGCTCTCTTTGGGGTCGCAGCTTGAGCAAGATTACTATTCGGAGCGAGACCGATTCCGACGTAAATGCAATAGGTGATGTGACTGCTGCCGCGTTCAAGACGTTGGACATCAGCAATCACACGGAGCAATTCATCATCGAGGCACTGCGTGCCGCCAAAGCTCTCGTGATATCTCTCGTCGCGGAAATGGATGGTGAGGTCATAGGACATATTGCGTTCTCTCCGGTGACAATTTCGGATGGGACCCCGGGGTGGTATGGCCTCGGGCCCGTTTCGGTCCTGCCGGCCTGTCAACGGCAGGGCATTGGGAAGGCTCTGATACAGGAAGGACTGTCACGCCTGAAAGCCATGAATTCCCAAGGATGTTGTCTCGTAGGACACCCGGACTATTACAGACAGTTCGGGTTCCAGAATCCGTCCGGCCTGGTGGTTGAGGGGGTGCCGCCGGAGGTTTTCTTCGCGCTATCTTTCGATGGGCGCTACCCTGAGGGCATCGTCACTTTTCACGAAGGCTTCAAAGCAGACCGTCATACCGCTCGCCCATCATTCCGCCGGACCTGCGCGAAAAGCCGCACAGGCCGGTGAATTCAGACGTCAGGCGGCATGAGGTGAGCCCGCGCCATCCACAATGAGGAGGAATTTCATGGGAAACGAGATCCAACCCCATAACCAGCGTCCGGCAGCGGTCTGGAGCTCGGGCGGCAGCGCGTACGACAAGATCAGCCGGGGTATTGCCGACTCGATCGAGCATTGCGTCCTGCGGCTCGACCCGCAGCCGGGCGAATACGTCCTGGACCTGAGCACCGGCACCGGCTGGACGTCCAGGTCGGTGGCGCGGCGAGGGGCTCGCGTGACAGGCGTCGACATCGCCGCCGATCTGGTCGCCGCCGCGCAGAGCAACGCCAAAGCGGAAGGGCTCGCCATCGAGTACCGGATCGGCGATGCCGAAAGCCTGCCATTCGCCGATGGCGAGTTCGACGCGGTGGTCTCGACGTGCGGCGTGATGTTCGCGAGCCGCCCCGAGGCGGCCGCCGGCGAACTGGCCCGGGTGTGCCGCAAGGGCGGGCGCATTGCCCTTACCACCTGGCTGTCGGACAGCAACCTGTTCAGGATGTTCGAGGTGATGAAGCGCTACATGCCGCCGCCGCCCAATCCGGCACCTCCCTCTCCCTTCGCCTGGGGGCAGACCGCGCGCGTTCGCGAGCTGCTCGGAGGCAGCTTCGAGCTGAAGTTCGAAAAAGGCGTGTCTTATTATCGCGAGCCCAGCGGCGAGGCGGCGTGGAAGACCTTCTCGATCGGCTACGGGCCGACGAAATCGCTTGCCGCCAGCCTCGATGAGACTAAACGGGCCGAACTGCGGCGCGACTTCGTCGCCTTCCACGATGGCTTTCCCACTGACCTCGGAATCTGCGTCCCGCGCGAGTATTGGCTAACAATCGGTGTGAGGAAGTAATTTGCGGCGGCCTAACAGCACGCCGCACGCGGACGTGCGCGCGAGCGCGCCTTGGAGAGCTCAGCGGGCGCGTGCCGGTGGGCGTGGACGTTAGGCAGGGCCAATCGAGCGGCGCGCGATATGCCTTGTTTGCCTCGGTTTCGCCGTGGCGCTCGTGAACTTGTGGATCTTGATTTTGACGCCCGTTTGCGCGTGGCTGCTGCAGAGGCTCGCCATTCTGCCCGAGGAGAAGTATCTCGAGAAGAAGTTCGGCGAAACGTACGTGGAATACAAGCGAAGAGTCCGCCGATGGATATGAACAGCCTGCAGCGCCTAGCCGGACTTGGCGCGCTGCCTAACAGCGCGGTTGAGCGCGGCGGTCCCGATGGCGAGTGCTGAGTTTCCAGACCGAAGATATCTGATCAGTGCACGCGAGTTGCGTGAGCGAATCGCGGCGGTCACTCTGATCGACCTGCGGCCGGCCGAAGACTTCGCGGTTGGGCATATCGAAGGAAGCAGGCATCTCGACATCTACGGCGTTAGCCTGAACGACTCTGCCGATGGGCCATTGAATGCGTTCCTCACGCTTTTCCGAACGCTCTTTGGGACCCGCGGAGTCACCCTCGATAAGCCGGTGGTCATCTACGATCACGAGACCGGGGAGCGGGCCGCGCGGGCCGTATGGCTGCTCGCGGTTTTGGGCCACCCGGACGTCAGGATCCTCGACGGCGGGACGGAGGCCTGGACCGCGTCGGGCAACCGGCTGGTCCGCCTTACGGAAGCACCGCCCCCGGTCGATCCCACCAGAGCACCGCCGACGCCACCGCCATTCAAAGGAACGCAGAATCTCGAGCTGTTGGCCACCCGGTTCGACGTCCATCGCGCCATCGGCGATGAACGGACCGTGATCGTCGATGTCAGGCGCGAGTCGGAGTACCGCGGCACCGAGAAGCGCGCGCGGCGCGCCGGAACCATTCCCGGGGCGGTGCACGTTTTCTGGCGCGATCACTTGAACGATAGGGGCGCGTTTCGACCGCCGGGGGAGATCCGTGATCTCTACATCTCCAAAGGGGTAACCCCGGACAAGACCATCATTCCCGTCTGTCATGGAGGTTACCGCTCGGCAAACACGCTCCTCGCCCTCAAGTCCCTTGGCTATCCGAGCGTCCGAAACTATGTCGGTGCCTGGGGAGAATGGGGAAACAGGGATGATTCCGAAATTATCGTCCCCGGGCCAGGAACGTCAGGCGCTTGAACGAACGAGACGAAGAACATGAGAAAACTGGTTGTGGGAACTTTCGTGACTCTGGACGGCGTCATGCAGGCACCGGGCGGTCCCGACGAGGACCGCGACGGCGGCTTCCAGCACGGCGGCTGGCTGGTGCCCTATTTCGACGACAGATTCCTCGGGATCATGACCGAGTGGACCAGGCGCGCCGGCGCCTTTCTTCTCGGCCGCAAGACCTATGAGATTTTCGCGGCGTCCTGGCCCAAGTCCACCGACCCGGCAGACGAGATCGCCACGGCCCTCAACATCCGGCCGAAGTTCGTCGCTTCGCAGACGCTCGATAAGGTCACCTGGAACAACTCCCACCTGCTCAAGGGCGACGTTGCCGAGGAGGTTGCGAAGCTAAAGGCGCAGGATGGCGACGAGATTCAGGTCCACGGCAGCGGCGATCTCCTCCAGACCCTGCTCAAGCGCGATCTCATCGATACGCTGCGCATCTGGCAGTTTCCTGTGGTCATTGGCACGGGCAAGCGCCTGTTCGGCGAAGGCACGATCCCGCGCGCCTTCCGGCTTGCCGACACGCAACAGACCGCTACCGGTGCTGTCCTGCACGTGTACGAGCGTGCTGGCGGCCTCAAGTACGGCGAAGTGGAAGTCGGCCAGGAGACCGTGATCTTCGATTCGGACACGGCATCTCGTGGCATGAGACGCTCTAATGATGGATAGCGCACAAGCTCCAGGAGGGGATGTCATGGTTCAACAGCCGTCGGTGTCGGTCGAAACCTTGAAGGCGATCGCTGCAGCATTCAATGCCCATGACCTGGACGCCATCATGGAGTTCTTCGCCGACGACTGCTTGCTCGACATGCCGCGTGGTCGGGAGCCCTGGGGGCAGCGCTTTACGGGCAAAGCCGCTGTGCGCGAGGGATTGGCCGCCCGCTTCAAGGGCCTTCCCGACGTGCACTACGGCGATGATCGACACTGGGTCGGCGGCAACAGGGGCGTGTCCGAGTGGCTGCTGACAGGCACAGCGCCGGACGGACGCCGAGTGCGGGTTCGTGGATGCGACCTCTGGGAGTTTCGAGACGGCAAGGTGATCAGGAAGGACTCCTACTGGAAGATCGTCGAGGGGCCGGCCTGAACGCCGCGAGGGAGACTACTGAAAGACGTCGGAGGCACCGCTCATGCAAATCGTGGCTCTTGTATCGTTGGTGCTGGCAGCCGTCCTCGCGCTCGCCTTTGGCGCGCGCTACCTGCTGACCAAGGCCTTCATGCCCTATCACGCGGCCGTCCTGGGCAAGTCGTGGGCGGTGCTCGAGCCGCGCCTGCAGAGCATCATTCTCGGCATGCTCAAGGTGGCCTTTCCAACGCTCGTCGTGCTGGCGTTGGTGCTGGTGGCCACGGCGGCTTCCCTCGCCGGGTAACCGGCCATGGTGGAAGGGGCGAAAAAGGGTCAAATGTAACCGATCGGTTACATTCACTCCTTGCCGGTTTCCTCGCCCGGGCGCCCGCCCGGCCTGCGATAGCGCGGCCAGCCCTTGAACCACAGGCGCTCGAAGAACGGGAGCAGCGCGGCAGGCGAGAGGGCCGCGAGGGCGGCGACGAGAAAACCTTCCTGCTTGAAGACGTAGAAGAGCGCGCCGAAGGCGACGAACGCCGCGAAGCTCGCCATCATGAGCGCCGACTCCACCGGGTGCACGTTCACCTGGATGCGCGCGCGGCAGGACGGGCAGTCGAGCTCCATGCGCGGGATCACCGACCGGGTGCGGCGGAAGAGGTCGGCGCCGCAGGCGGGGCAGCGGTGCTCCATGGGCGCGCTAGGCGGCTCCGGATCGAGCGGCGGTCAAGCCGCCTTCGGCAGTTTCGACCACCAGGCCTCGGCGTCGGCCTGGGTCCAGCGGTGCTCCAGGGCGAGGGCATCGAAGGCCTCGGCGAGGTCGGCGACGCGCTGGGTGCGATGCTCGCGCCGCTTGGCGAGGCAGGACATGACGAGGTGCTCGAGCTCGGGCGGGATCGGCTGGCTCGCGGCTTCCGCGAGCGGCATCGGCGACTCGTTGAGGATCTGGCTGGTGAGGGCGAGGTCGTCGGTGGCGGTGAACATGCGCCGGCCGGTGAGCATGGTGTAGGCGACCGCGCCCACCGCATAGATGTCGGCGCGCGGGTCGACGTCGGCGGGGTCGCGCAGGCGCTCGGGGGCCATGTAGAGCGGCGTGCCGACGATGCGCAGGCCGCGGGTGAGGTCCTTGGTCTGCAGCTTCGGGTCCATCTGCTTCACCAGCCCGTAGTCGAGCACCTTGACGAAGTCGAGCTGGCCGCCGTGGCGGCACACCATGATGTTGTCGGGGCTGATGTCGCGGTGCACGATCCCCTTGCCGTGCGCCTCGGCGAGCGCGGCGCACACCTGGCGCAGGATATGGATCGTGCGCGCCACCGGCAGCGCGCCGTCGCGCGCCACGACCTCGGTGACGCTCATGCCGTCGAGGTACTCCATCGCGTAGTAGAGCAGCCCGTCGCGCGTGCGGCCGTAGTCGAAGATCTCGATGGTGTTCGGGTGCGAGAGGCTGGAGGCGAGCTGCACCTCGCGCTCGAAGCGCGCGACGAGGACGTCGGTCATGCGCGCCGGCTTCATCAGCTTCACCGCGGTGGGGCGCTTGAGCAGCGCGTGCTGGGCGAGGTAGATCACGGCGACGCCGCCCTCGCCGATGCGCCGCATCAGCCGGTAGGGGCCGATCTTGCGCCCGAGGCCGAGCTCGCGGCGCAGCCGCACGATCGAAAGCGTGGTGGCGAGCGCGGCGAACACCGCGATCACCAGCGCGCCGAACACCACGCCGAAGGCGATGTTCAGGTAGCGCAGCGGCGCATAGGCCTCGGCGGCGCCGATCTCGACCCCGACGCCGAAGTCGTACTCGGGCAGCCAGCGCCAGGCGCCGATCACCGGGCGGCCGTGGTAGCCCGCGTACGGGTCGAGGAGCACGCCCTCGGGCGCCGCCGCGGCGCGCTCGGCGAGGGCGCTGCTGCCGGCGCCGAAGCGCCCGGGGGAAAGGAGCCTGCCGTCGCGATCGAACGCGTACGCCTCGCCGGTATCGCCGTTGCGCGCAGCGGTGAGGATCGCCGCGAACTCGCCGTCGGCGTATTCGCCGAAGGCGAGGGCAGCGACGATCGCGCCGGAAGCGTCCCGCACCGGCGTCTCCACCCAGGTCACCGGGCGCTCGAGCAGCGGCCGCGCCGGCGCCGACTCCATGCGCTCGTGCTGCTCGAGCGGCCGCACGAAGCGCGTCTCGCCCGCGAACACCGGCGCGAGGTCGCGCTCGAACGCGGCATCGGTGAGCCGCCGCCCGCAGTACTCGGGAAAGCGCGAGGCGATGATGCGCCGCGAGCGGTCGATGGCGTTGAAGGTGACCGCGCCCTGCTCCTCGAGCACCGCGCTCACGCGCCCGACGAGCGGCCGGCGCGCGGGCGCGCCGCAGTACTCGGCGGGCGCCACGCCCGGCCGCGCGGCGATGCGCGCGAGCGCCACGACGTGGTCGCGCACGTCCGGGTCGCGCGCGATGCGCCGGATGTCGGTCTTGTGCGTCTCGATCCAAAGGGCGAGGGTCTTCGCCTGCGTCTCGAGCGTGGAAGCGAGGGCGGCGGCGCGCAGCTCGCGCAGCGAGGACTCGACGGCGTGGTAGGTCCACGCACCGAGCACGAGCAGGAAGGCGGAGACCACGAACACCCAGACCGCCCAGGCGGTGCTCGCCGGGCGGCGCCGGGCCGGGCCCTCGGCCGGATGGAGGGTGTTGTCTTTCTCTATGGAATCGGCACGGCGGCGAGGAGCTGCGCGCCGACGTCGACGCGCCGCGCCGAGTCGTGCGCCGGGCGGAGGCGATGCGCGGCCACGCCGGGCAGGATCGCCTGCACGTCCTCGGGGATCACCTTGTCGCGCCCCTCGAGCAGCGCCCAGGCGCGCGAGGAGCGCACCAGCGCGAGCGCGGCGCGCGGCGAGAGGCCGGCGACGTAGTCGGGCGAGCGGCGCGTGTGCTCGACGATCGCCTGCACGTAGTCGAGCAGCGCCGGCGCGACATGGATCTTCTCCACGCCCGCCTGTAGCTCCATCATCTCCGCCGGCGACATGCACGCTTCGAGTGCCGCGAGGAGGTCGCGCCGGTCGGTGCCCGAAAGCAGCGCGCGCTCGGCCTCGCGGTCCGGGTAGCCGAGCTCGATCCTCATCATGAAGCGGTCGAGCTGCGACTCGGGCAGCGGGAAGGTGCCGACCTGCTCCGAAGGGTTCTGCGTGGCGATGACGAAGAAGGGCTCGGGGAGCTTGCGCGTCTCGCCGTCGGCGGTGACCTGGTGCTCCTCCATCGCTTCGAGCAGCGCCGATTGCGTCTTCGGCGTGGCGCGGTTCACCTCGTCGGCGAGGATCACCTGCGCGAAGATCGGGCCGGGGTGGAAGGTGAAGCCGCTGCTGTCGCGCTCGTAGATGGACACGCCGATGATGTCGGCGGGCAGCATGTCGCTCGTGAACTGGATGCGCTGGAAGTGCAGGCCGAGCGAGCGCGCCAGCACGTGCGCGAGCGTGGTCTTGCCCACGCCGGGCAGGTCCTCGATCAGCAGGTGGCCGCGCGCGAGCAGGCAGGCGAGCGCGAGGCGCACCTGCGTTTCCTTGCCGAGGATGATGCGGCCTGCGGCCTCGATGACCCGGTCGATCGGCGCCGTGGCTGGCGTGCGCGGCTGGAAATCGGCCTTCAGGAGCATGCCGGCATTGTACTCGATGCGCTAAGATTCAATGCCTTATGTCCTGTGCGCTCATCACCCATCCGGACTGTCTGAAGCACGAGATGGGCGCCTACCACCCCGAGCGGCCCGAGCGGCTCACCGCCATCGAGGACCAGCTCATCGCCTCCGGCATCGGCCTGCACCTCGAGCGCCACGACGCGCCGCTCGCCAGCGAGGAGCAGCTCGCGCGCGTGCATCCCGTTGAATACGTGCGGGCGATCCGCGACGCGGCGCCGCAGGCGGGCACCGTGCACCTCGACCCGGACACGGCGATGAACCCGTGGAGCCTGAACGCGGCCCTGCGCGCCGCCGGCGCGGCGGTGCTGGCGACGGATCTGGTACTGGAAAGTAAAGTAAAAACGGCATTCTGTAGCGTCCGGCCGCCGGGCCACCACGCCTGCCGCGCGCGGCCGATGGGCTTCTGCATCTTCAACAACGTCGCCGTCGCGGCGCGCCACGCCGTTCACGCGCACGGCCTCGAGCGGGTCGCCATCATCGATTTCGACGTGCACCACGGCAACGGCACCGAGGACATCTTCGAGAACGACCCGCACGTGCTGATGGCCTCCACCTTCCAGCACCCGTTCTATCCCTACAGCGGCACCGAGGACCCGGCGCCCAACATGGTGAACGTGCCGCTGCGCGCCGGCGCCGGCTCGAAGGAGTTCCGCGAGGCGGTGCAGAAGGTCTGGCTGCCCGCCCTTGAAAGCTATGAACCTCAATTAGTGGTGTTCTCCGCCGGCTTCGATGCCCACATGGAGGACGACATGGCCATGCTGCGCCTCGCCGACTCGGACTATGGCTGGGTGACCGAGCAGGTGAAGGCGGTGGCCGAGCGCCATGCCAAGGGGCGCATGGTGTCGATGCTGGAGGGCGGCTACTCGCTTTCCGCTCTCGCCCGGAGCGTCGTCCAGCACGTCAAGGTATTAGCAGGCCTCAACGCGTAAACGCTTAACGGGGTCAGAGCAAATTACCGGCGTTCGCAAATTTGCTCTGACCCCCTAGCCCGAGTGTGTCTGTTCGGCGCGCATCTCCAGCACGAAGCGCATCAGGGCGATCGCCAGCGCGAGCACCAGCGGCCCGAGGAAGATGCCGATCGGGCCGAAGGCCGAGACCCCGCCCAGCACGCCGATGAACACGGTGAGCGTGCCGACCTGGGCGCGGCCGGAGACGAGGATCGGCCGCAGCACGTTGTCGATCATGGTGACGCCGCCGCCCCAGATCGCCATGAAGAGCGCGGCGCCGTAGCGCCCCTGGATGGCGAGCAGGATCGCCGCCGGCACCCACACCACCGGCGTGCCCGCCACCGGCACCAGCGCGAAGAGGGCGGCCAGCACGCCGAAGACGATGGGCGAGGGCAGCCCGACGATGGCGAAGCCGATGCCGATCAGCGTGCCCTGCACGAGCGCGGTGACACCGGTGCCGTAGACCATGGCGCGCATCACCGCGCCCAGGTGCGCGAAGAGCCGCCCGCGCTCGCCCTTCGACATCGGCACCAGCGAGCGCAGGTCGGCGAACATCGCGGCGCCGTCGCGGATGGCGAAGAACAGGATGAACATCATCATCACGAAGCCGATGACGGTGCCGAGCGCGCCGACGAACGCCATCTTGCCGAGCGCCGCGAGCGAGCCGAGCACCGCGCGCGCGCCCTGCAGCGCATAGGCCTGCAGCTGCGCGAGGGAGAAGCCGGTCGTCTCCTGTAGCCACGCGATCGCCGGCCCGATCACCGGCACCTCGGCGAGGTCCGAGACGTCCTGGCCCTTGTGCTCGGCGGCGAAGTCCTGGGCGTAGCGCAAGAGCTCCCCCACCTGCGCGACGAATGCCGCGCCGAGCGCGGTGAGCGGCCCGATCAGCACGAGCAGCGTGGCGAGCGTGAGCAGGGCGGCGGACCAGGCCGGCCGCCCGCGCAGCCGCCGCGACAGCCAGTTGTGCGTCGGGTGCAGCAGGAAGGCGATGAACAGCGCCCAGGCGATCGGCGCGAGGAAGGGCAGGAGGATGACGTAGAGCAGGTAGAAGAGCGCGAGCAGCGCGAGCAGCGCGAAGGTGCGGGAATAGAAGGTCTCGTCGCTCATCGGCCGGGTTCCTGGGGCGGCGGCGGGGGTGCCAGTGCCGGCAACGATACGACGAATTCGGCGCCTTTGCCTTCGCCCTCGCTCCGCGCCTGGAGGGTGCCGCCGTGCAGCTCGACCAGGGTGCGGGCGAGCGACAGGCCGATGCCCAGGCCGCCGTGCGAGCGCTCCACCGCGCCGGGCAGCCGGGCGAACTTCTCGAACACCCGCTTCAGCATCTCCGGCGCGATGCCGATGCCGTTGTCGCGCACCTGGACCACGGCGCGGCCGCGCTCGCACCGCGCCGAAATCGAGATGCGGCCGCCGTCGGGCGTGTATTTCGCCGCGTTGTTCACCAGGTTGGACAGCACCTGCGCGAGCCGCACCGGATCGGCGAGCACGCGGACCGGCTCGGGCGGCAGGTCGAGCTCGAGCTGGTGCGCCGCCGCGGACATGAACGGCCGACTCGCCTCGAGGGCCGCGTGCACCGCGTCGGCGACATCCACCACCTCCTTGCGCAGCCGCACCTGCCCCTGCGTGACGCGCGACACCTCCATCAGGTCGTCGAGCAGGCGCACCAGGTGGTGCAGCTGCCGCTCCATCATCCCCATCGCCTGCTGCGAGGCCTCGCTTCCCGCCGGCGTGACGCGCAGCACCTGCAGGCCGCTGCGGATCGGCGCCAGCGGGTTCCTCAGTTCGTGCGCGAGGGTGGCGAGGAACTCGTCCTTGCGCCGGTCGTTCTCGCGCAGCGCGGCCTCGGCGGCCTTCATCTCGGTAATATCGGCGCACACCCCCGCCATCCCGAGCAGCTCGCCGTCTGCCGAATAACGCGGCACGCCCACCACCTGCATCCAGCGGTATTCGCCGTCGTGCCGGCGCAGGCGGCACTGCGCCGCGTAACGGCGCTTCTCGCGCAGGGCGTCGAGATAGATCTGCAGGTAGGCGTCCCGGTCCTCGGAATGCACCAGCTTTGCCCAGTCGTATCCCTGCACGTCGCTCTCCGCGACCCCGGCGAACTCGAGGTAGCCGCGGTTCACGTACTCGCAGCCCTGCAACCCGTTCACCCAGATCAGCACCGGCGCGCTGTCGGCGAGGGTGCGGAAGCGCGCCTCGCTCTCGTGCAGCGCCTGCTCGGCGCGCTTGCGGTCGGAGATGTCGCGAAAGTAGACGCCGACGCCGCCGGTGCGCACCGGCGAGGCGCTGATCTCCAGCCAGCGGTCGTAGTGCGGGTAGAAGTACTCCATCCGCTCGCCCGTGCGCGTGCGCATCACGCGCTGGTACATCTGGTCGACCGGGTTTCCGACCGCGTGCGGGAAGGCCTGGTGCCAGGTCTTGCCCAGGACGTCCTCGCGCCGCCGGCCGAGGATGCGCTCGCCCGCCGCGTTCATGTAGGTCATGCGCCAGTTGCCGTCGTACGCGACGAAGCCCTCCATCAGGCCTTCGAGGTAGTCGCTGGCGTTTTCGCGCTCGAGTGCGGTCATGGGCGCGACGAGTTTGCCCGATCCGGGCGGGCGCCGACGCCGGGAATTTCCCGACGCAGCGCCGCCGCGGCCTCCTGGAAAGCCTCGGGGCGCGCCGAGCCGATGTGCACCGTGCGCGCCGCGGCGAGGCCCGGGAAATTGCGCACCGACGAGCGCCGGTACGCCGGGTCGTAGTGCTCGGCGAGCAGGCGCGCGACGAACTCGCGCCACTCGCCTCGTTGCGCGAGCGCCTTCCATGCGCCGATCTTTTCCTTTCCGTGCAGGGCCACGAGGCAGTCGAGCTGCGCCTCCAGCGCGGCGCGGTCCTCGAGGAAATGCCGATACTCCTCCAGCAGCAGCTCGACGCGCGTCTCGAGCGAGGCCTCGAGCGCGACGCAAGGCGAGGCGCGCATGCGCTGCATCAGCGCATCGGGCACCTGCAGCTCGCCGATCTTCTTGGACTCGCCTTCGACAATAACAACCTTGTGAAAATCAAACTGATTCAGTTGCTGCAAAAGCCTGCTCTCGAACATCTTCTGCGAAGGCTGCGGCTGGCCGGGCAGGCCGCCGAGCACCGAGCCGCGGTGCGCGGCGAGCGCCTCGAGGTCGAGCACCTGGGCGCCGGCCTCGCGCAGCGCGCCGAGGAAGCGGCTCTTGCCGCTCCCGGTCGGGCCATGAATGACCACGAAGTTCAGCTGTTCCGGTCTTTCGTTCAATTGCTGGACGACCCATCGGCGATAGGCCTTGTAGCCGCCTTCCAGCGTGTGCGCGTCCCAGCCGACCTCGCGCAGGATGTGCGCCATCGCCCCGGAGCGCTTGCCGCCGCGCCAGCAGTACACGAGGGGTTTCCAGTTCTTCGATTTTCCGGAGAACTGCTTTTCGATATGGGAAGCGACATTGCGGGCGACCAGCGCGCCGCCCACCTTCTTCGCCTCGAAGGGCGAGACCTGCTTGTACATCGTGCCGACCTCGGCGCGCTCGGCGTCTTCGAGCACCGGCGCGGAGATCGCGCCGGGGATGTGGTCCTCGGCGTACTCCGACGGGGTCCTCGCGTCGATGACGCTGTCGAAGCCGGAGAGCTCCCCGGGCTTCACAGCAGGCGCCGCAGCTCTTTCCATACGCGTTCCAGCATGAGCGGCTGCGCCGCCTCGTTGGGATGGATGCGGTCGGGCTGGAAGAGCCCGGGCTTCTCCGCGAAGTCCTCGAGCAGGAAGGGCACCAGCGCCGCCTTGTGCCGCCGCGCGGCCTGCGCGAACGCCGCCTCGAAGTCGCGCGTGTAGTCCGGGCCGTAGTTCGGCGGCATCTTCATGCCCACCACGAGCACGCGTGCGCCGGCCGCCTGCGCCTCCCGGATCATCGCCGCGAGGTTCTCCTGCATCTGCTTGAGCGGCAGGCCGCGCAGGCCGTCGTTCGCGCCGAGCTCGAGCACCACGATCGCCGGCTTGTGCCGCTCGAGCGCGCCCTGCAGGCGCGCGCGCCCGCCGGCCGTGGTCTCGCCGGAGATGCTCGCGTTGACGACGCTATAATCGGGACGCTCGCGCTTGAGGCGCTCGCCGAGCAGTGCCACCCAGCCGCGCGCCTGCGCGATGCCGTAGGCCGCGGACAAGCTGTCGCCATAGACAAGAATCGACCTTTGCGGCGCCGCCAGGGCGCTGCCGGCCACCAGGACCATGCATAACAGCAAGCTGTTGAGCGCGCGCGGCATCGGCAAGACGGTGAAGAGCGGGGATTCGGACCTCGTCATTCTGCGCGACATCGACCTCGAGGTCACGCGCGGCGAGGCGCTCGCCGTGCTCGGCGCCTCGGGCTCGGGCAAGTCGACGCTGCTCGCCATCCTCGCCGGCCTCGACACGCCCACGGCGGGCACGGTGGAGCTCGAGGGCACCGAGCTCTTCTCGCTCGACGAGGACGCCAGGGCCGAGCTGCGCGGGCGCCTGGTCGGCTTCGTCTTTCAGTCCTTCCAGCTCCTGCCCGGGTGGACGGCGCTCGAGAACGTCATGCTCCCCCTGGAATTATCCGAAAACAAAGAGAGTGAAAAGCTGGCCCGGCAGATGCTCGATCGCGTCGGCCTGGGCGAGCGGCTGCACCATTACCCCAAGCACCTCTCCGGCGGCGAGCAGCAGCGCGTGGCCCTCGCGCGCGCCTTCGTCGTGCGCCCGAAGCTGCTCCTCGCCGACGAGCCGACCGGCAGCCTCGACGCCGGCTCCGGCGACGGCGTCATCGACCTCCTCTTCGGCATGAACCGCGAGTACGGCACGACGCTGGTCATGGTCACGCACGACGAGAGCCTCGCGGCGCGCTGCCATCGCCGCGTGCGCCTCGCCGGCGGGCGGGTGGTGTCGTGAGGAACGCCCTGCGCATGCTCGCGCGCGACTGGCGCGCCGGCGAGCTGCGCGTGCTCGCCGCGGCGCTGGTGGTCGCCGTCGCCGCGGTGACGAGCGTCGCCTTCTTCGCCGACCGCCTCGGCCAGGCGGTGGTGCGCGATGCGCACCAGCTCCTGGGGGCGGACCTCGTGCTCGTATCCGATCATCCCTGGGGTAACGATGTTGTAAAGAAAATCAATCAATCCGGCCTGCAATCCGCCGAAGCGGTCAACTTCGTCAGCATGGTGCTGCGCGACGGGCAGAGCCAGCTCGCCGGGGTGAAGGCGGTGACCGAGAGCTACCCGCTGCGCGGCCGGCTGCGCACCGCGCCCGCGCCCGGCGCCGCCGATGCGCCCGCCGAGCGCGGCCCGGCGCGCGGCACGGTGTGGATCGAGGAGCGCCTGGTCTCCGCGCTCGGGGCGCCGGTGGGCTCGACGGTGCGCCTCGGGCGCGCGGAGCTGCGCGTCGCCGCGGTGCTCACCCTCGAGCCCGAGCGCAGCGCCAACTTCTTCAACATCGCGCCGCGGCTGATGATGCACCGCGAGGACGTGGCGGCGACCGGCCTCGTCCAGCCCGGCAGCCGCGTCTGGTACTACGTCTATGCAGCCGGTTCGGCAGAGAGAATCCTGAGCCTTAAAGAATTTTTATCTAAGAATCTACAGCGTGGCCAGCGCGTCGAGGACCTCGAGACCGGCCGGCCGGAGGTGCGCGCCTCGATCGACCGCGCCGAGCGCTTCCTCGGCCTGACGGCGCTGCTCGCGGCGATCCTCGCCGGCGTGGCGATCGCGCTCGGCACGCGCCGCTTCGTCGAGCGCCACCTCGACGGCTGCGCGGTGATGCGCTGCCTGGGCGCGACGCAGAAAAAAATCATCGGGCTGTACGGCATGGAGTTCCTGGTCCTCGGCGTCGCCGCCTGCGCGGTCGGAACCGCGATCGGCTTCGGGGCGCAGGCGGCGATCGCCGCCGCGCTGGCGGGCCTGCTGCGCGGCGAGCTGCCGCTGCCCACCGCGCTGCCGGCCCTGCAGGGCTTCCTCGTCGGCCTGGTGCTGCTGCTCGGCTTCGCGCTGCCGCCGCTGATGCAGCTGAAGGACGTGCCGGCGGTGCGCGTGATGCGCCGCGAGACGGCGCCGACGCCGAGCGCCCTCGCCTCCTATGTCGTCGGCGCGCTCGCGTTCGGCGCGCTGCTCGTGTGGCAGGCGGGCGACCTCAGGCTCGGCATGACCGTGGTCGGCGGCTTCGCCGCCGCGGTGCTCGGCTTCTTCGCCGTCGCCTGGGGCGCGCTGCGCCTGCTCACGCACCGGCGCGTGACGCGGCTCGTGAGCCGCCGCCTTCGCTACGGGCTCGCCAACCTGCGCCGCCATGCGCACGGCAACGCGGTGCAGGTAGCGAGCCTCGCGCTCGGGCTGACCGCGGTGCTGCTGCTCTCCTTCACGCGCAACGACCTCGTCGACGCCTGGCGCCGCTCCGCGCCCGCCGATGCGCCGAATCGTTTCCTGATCGGGGTGCAGCCGGACCAGCGCCCCGCGGTCGAAGCTTTTCTCGAAAAAAACAGTATTCAGGCAGAGCTTTCGCCGATGGTTCGCGGCCGGGTCACGACGCACAACGGCCGGCCGGTGAGCGAGGCGGACTACACCGAAGAGCGCGCGCGGCGCCTCATCGAGCGCGAGTTCAACCTCTCGTACATGGAGGCGCCGCCCGCGCACAACCAGATCGTGGCCGGCCGCTGGTTTTCCCCCGGAGAGAGCAGCATTTCAGTAGAGCAGGGGATCGCCGAGCGGCTGGGCTGGAGGCTGGGCGACGAGCTCACCTGGTCGGTGGGCGGGGAGACGTTCACCGCGCGCATCGGCTCGCTGCGCAAGCTCCGCTGGGACTCGATGAAGGTCAACTTCTTCGTCATCGCGCCGCCGCGGCTGCTCGAGCGCATGCCGGCGAGCTTCATCAGCGCCTTCCGCCTCCCGCCGGGGCAGGAAGCGGTGGTGAACGAGCTGGCGGCGCGCTTCCCCAACCTCACCGTGGTCGACGTCGGCGCCGCGGTGCGCCAGGCGCAGGAGGTGATCGACCAGCTCATCACCGCGGTGCAGTTCGTGTTCCTCTTCGCGCTCGGCGCCGGGCTGCTGGTGCTGTACTCGGCGCTCGTCGCCACCGAGGACGAGCGCCGCCGCGAGGCGGCGGTGATGCGCGTCTACGGCGCCTCGCGCGCACAGGTGACCGGGGCGCAGCGCATGGAGTTCCTCGCCATGGGGGCGATCGCGGGCGTGCTCGCCACCCTCGGCGCCGCGGCGATCGGCCAGCTCCTCGCGCGGCGCGTGTTCGAGCTCGACCTGCCGCCGTCGCTCGCGCTGTGGATCGCCGGGCCGCTCGCCGGCCTCGCGCTCCTCTC
>Ga0209706_10001032_pt1 | contig 15766 bp, 11 predicted proteins | sample PPLLaktember2015_6_FD_187263 | JGI IMG/M metagenome (GOLD analysis project Ga0209706, IMG submission 187263) | Freshwater sediment microbial communities from Prairie Pothole Lake near Jamestown, North Dakota, USA - PPLs Lake P8 Core (1) Depth... | ecosystem: Environmental > Aquatic > Freshwater...
ACGCTCGTCACCCTCTCGGTATCGAACCGCACCTCCTCGTGGAGCGCGCGGCTCAGCGAGTGCAGCATGCCGCACTCGAGGGTGCGGCGGAGCCCCTCGGGGTTCACCACCAGGCCGCAGTCGTGAGCCGAGACCAGGCGCTTCACCCACACGTGGCCGGTCTTCCGGTTCACCTCCACCTCGGCGATCTCGGCCACCACGGTCTGGCTGCGATACGCGTATGCGATGCCGCGACCGGTGAGGATGTCGCCCGCACCGCGGGCCCTGGGTGATGGGCGCGCGTCCCAGCCGAACGTCTCTGCCGCGGCCTTGATGCACGCGATGGAGCGCGCGCGCCTGAAGCCGCTGTCGTCCTCGGTGCTGGCGGTCAGCAGCCGCAGTCGGAACTCTACCGGATCGGCCTTGGCCGCCGCCGCGAGCTCGTCGATGAAGCTCTCGGAGGCAAAGGTCACCTGCGGGCCGTCCGGGTCACGCAGGTTCCCGGTCCTGAGCGGCGTTTCCCACACCAGCGGCAGCGGGACCACCCTGCCGGCCATGCGGCGGTTCGGGACGGCGTACATGTCGGAGGGATACGACGCGCGGCCGCGCGCGGGCTCGGCCTTGCGCTGGCCGGTGAGCTGCGCAATCAGCACCGTGTCGAACTCGTTGTAGCCCAGGTGGTTGTGATCCGCCGCGCACGCGTCGTACTCGATCGCCACCAGGTTCCCCTGCGCATCCAGCGCCCCGCGCATCTTCACCGCGTAGGCCGGGCCCTTGGTGTCCCAGGCGGTCTCCTCCTGCCGCATCCACTGCACGCGCACCGGCCGCCCGAGCTCCTTCGCCAGGAACGCCGCCTCGAACCCCGCATCGTCCGCCGCCGTCCGGCCGTAGGCCTGCGGCCCCTCCATCCACACCACGCGCACGCGGTCGCGCGGCATGTTCAGGAATCGCGCCACGCCGTTCCTGAGGCCGTACGACTTCATGTCGTTCGAGTAGATCGTGAGCTGGTCGTTGGTCGGATCCGCGGTGGCATGCGCGGGGCCGAGGGCCGTGTGCCCCTGGAAAGGCACGTCGTAGTCGGCCTCGACCACGCGCGCGGCCGCGGCGCGCGCCGCGTCGGGATCGCCCACCACCACGGGCGTCGCGCTCGACGTCGGCGTGGCGCCGCGCATGTACGTGAACAGGCCGTCCGAGGCCGGGAACGGCGCGGTCGCGGGCTTCCGCCAGTCCACCTTCAGCTGGCGCGCCGCGCGAATGGCCTGCTCCTCGCGCTCGCACACGACGGCCACGTAGTTGCCCTTGCTGACGACCTTGACGAAGCCGGGGATGCCGCGCACGGACGATTCGTCGATGCCCACCAGCGTCGCGCCCGCCAGCGGCGGCTTCACGTTGCGCGCGTGCAGCATGCCGGGGAGCTTCACGTCCACCGCCCACTTCGCCGTGCCGTCCACCTTGGGCGGGATGTCATAGCGCTGCGGCGACTGCCCGACGTTCTTCAGCTGCTGAACGGTCTTGATGGGTGCGACGCCCGTGGTGGCGTCCACGTTCCTGCCCGTCAGCGTGATGTTGAACCGCTTCCCGCCAATCAGCTCGCCGTAGGTCACCCGCTTCGACGGATCCGCCGCCACCGAAACCACGCCCTCGGCGACCACCAGGCCCGCGACGGGCACGCCCAGGCGAGACGAAGCCATCTCGAGCAGCACGCGCCGCGCCTCTGCCGCCACGCGTCGCATGGGCCAGCCGTCGGTCTGCAGCGCGTCGGATCCACCGGACCCGCCCTGATCGACCGTGATGTCGGTGCTGCCCATCACGCAGCTCGTCTTGTCGTAGGCAATGTCCAGCTCGTCGGCCATGATCTGCCGGAAGGCGGTGCCCGTGCCCTGGCCCAGGTCGGTCTTGCCGACGTAGAAGGTCGCGGTGTTGTCGGCCCGCACGACGATCCAGGAATCCAGCTGCCGGAAGTCCACGTCGGGATACGGGCCCGCGCTCTGCGCTGCCCCGGTGCCCTGCACGGCGGCGAACGTCGGGCCGTCGGCGCCGGTCACCGATGCAGCGCCGATGCCGACGACGAGCATGCCCGACGTCTTGAGGAAGTCCCTTCGGGAGGGCGCGCTCATCGGCGCACCTCCTCGTTGCCCGACCGCGTGGACTGCAGGGCCGTGGCCGCGCGCTTGATGGCGGCCTGGATACGGTAGTAGGTCATGCAGCGGCAGAGCGTCCGCGACATGCCCTCGCGGATCTCCGCATCGGTGGGAGTGGGATTCCGGTCGAGCAGCGCCTTCGCGGTGAGAATCTGCCCGTTCTGGCAGAACCCGCACTGCGGCACCTGCTCGTCGATCCAGGCCTGCTGCAACGGGTGCAGCACGCCGTCTCGCGCCAGGCCCTCGAGCGTGGTGATCTCGGCGCCCTGCACCGTGGACACGGCTCTCACGCACGAGCGCACCGCTTCACCCTTGATGAGGACCGTGCACGCCCCGCACTGCCCCAGGCCGCACCCGAACCGCGGGCCCCGCAGATCGAGATCGTTTCTGAGGACGTAGAGGAGGGGCGTCGAGGGTTCCACCTCGACGGTCCGCGCTTCGCCGTTGACGGTCAGCTTGATCGTGCTCATCGGGGTGCAGTCTCGCACCCCCGTGACTCGAACTCAAGGGTCCAATGACCCGTGCCGACGGCCGTGGCGTCAGCCTCCGCCGGCGAGGCGAGGGACACGAAGAGTACGCCCGAGGTTTTCCCTGCAGGACGCGCCCTTCGTGTCCTTAGTCCTTCGTGTTCGCGTGGACACCCGCGCTACTGCGCGATACGCACGACCTGGCCGAGGCCGGCCGACGAGGTGTTGACCGTGACGTAGATGGTGTTGTCGGCGCCGATCGCCATCTTGCCCGGGTGCGGGAGGAGCCCCGCCGCGAGCTCGGTGCGCGACCCGAACAGGCCAATCTTCGTGAGCCGCCCGGCATCGCCCGGGGTCAGGATGCTGTTGGCGTCGTACTCGAGCACGTACGACGAGCCGTCCGGCCCGATCGCGATGTCGATGATGTTGGTGAAGCCTTCGGCGACCACCTCCGGCGCGCCGCCGGCGGCCGGCACACGGTAGACCCGCGCGCCACCAACCGGGAACGGGAATCCGGTGAGTTCACCCACGTACAGGCTGCCGTCCGGTCCTTCCGCGATGGACGTGGGAACGCTCTGCATCGGGATGTCGCCGCCGCCCGGGCCCGGCACCAGGCGCGTCGGGAACGTCGCAAGCGTGGTGACGTTCAGCGACTGGTCGATCTGCAGCAGGGTGTTGGCGCCCGCGTCGGTCACCACGCCGCGGGTCGAAAGGACCTCGAGGGCGAAGAGGTTCGAGTCGACAAGTTCGCCATCGGGATTCTCGGCCGTCTCGTGCGCCGCGACGTCGACCATCGGCGTGACCACGCCCTGGAGGCTGACGTGATACAGCGTGCCCAGGTGGATGCCGGCCTGCTCGAACGGAGCGAGCGTGGCCGGGTCGCCTCCGGATCCCACCGAGATGAAGGCGCTGCCGAAGCCGAAGGCGATGTCCTGCGGGCCAGAGGCTTCGGCGCCGCCCGCGGGCGCCAGCGACGGCAATCCCGAGAGCACTCGCTGCTGCACGCCCGTGGTCGTCACGCGCGTGACGCCTCCGCTGGGGCCGTAGCACCGTTCTCCCGGACCGGCGGGAAGGGGCAGGCACAGGGTGCTGGTGCCACCTCTACCCGCTTCGACGACATACAAGGCGCCATCGGGCCCGAACGCCAGGCCGCGCGGGTTGTCGAGCCCGGTGGCGATCACCACGGGCGTGCCCTGCGCACTCACGGTGGAGAGCGGCGTCGGGAGCAGCCCGGCCAGGACGACCAGCAGCAGGGTCAGGAACGAAGCGCGAATGAATACAACCATCGGTTTCCCCCTTCACTCGTTGGAAGCTAGACACCTCGCGGTCGTCAATCGCGTGTCCTCAGTAGATCGAATGGTCAGCATACACCCTGCAGGCCGGCGCGCCGCTCCGCCTCATCCGTCTCAGGACGTCGCCTTGCCCACGTCAGTGTGTGTGCCCGTCACCTCCACCACGCGCTCGCTCGTGCTGCCGGCATACGTGGCCTTCAGCGTGTAAGAGCCGGGCGGCACGTTGACGATGGCGAAGTTGCCGAAGCCGTCGCCGACGGCGACGTACGGGCTGCTGACCACGACAATGGTCGCCTGCATGCCGGGGTGGATGTCGCACGACACCTCGTACTGCCCGGCCTGCTCGAAGGTGTGCGTGTGGCTCTGCCCCGGATCGGTGCCCACGTTCAACACCTCCGATCCCGTGGACCGGCGCGTGACGTAGACGTTGTGCACGATCGACTCGCCGTTGCGGAACTCGACCGGCTGTCCCGTCCGCGCCACGAGCACGGAGGGAATGAATTGCTGCCCGCGCTGGTCCATCACCGCCGGGCCGCCGGGCGGCGGCAGCTCCTGCGCGGTGGTCGGCTCGAGCACGACGACCGCGCCGCTCGACGCAGTTCCCGTGACCGACGTCAGCCCCGCGGCCGACACCGGCACCGACGCGGGCGCACGAGCCGGCGCGGCCGATTGTTCCGGAGCGGGGCTGGAACAGCCCGCCACCACAGTGGCCGCGATCGTGATCACCAACATCCGCGTCAGCCCACGAGCGCTGCTCCCCCTGACCCCAATGTTCGTCACGTGGTTCCCCCGATCTTTCATTACTCACCTTCTCACTTCTCACTTCGCGCTAGCGCTGTTCCAGTTCGCGCTGGATGGCCGAGAAGAACGTCTCCGCGATCCTGCGATACCCCGCCTCGTTCGGGTGCCGCCCGTCATCGCTGTTGTACATGTTGGGATTGCCGGCAAACGACTCGTAGACGTCCACCAAGACCGCGTTCTCGCCACGCGCCACGTCGCGCAGCTTCGCGTTGAAGCGCGTGATGGTCGTGTTCGACAACCCGCGGTTCACGCCCACCGGCGGCGGGGTCAGCGTGCCGATGAACACGCGCGCGCCACGGAACCTGGCGTCCTTTGCAATGGTCGTGATGGCGGCAATGGCGGGGTCGATGCCGGTGTCACCCAGCCCGAGGTCGTTGTAGCCGTCCAGGATGAGCACCGCCTCGGGCCGGTTCGCGTTGATGACGCTTTGTGCCCGGCCCACACCGTCCACCACCTTCTCGCCGCCCTTTCCCTCGTTCATCACGGTGATTGCCTGCGATGTGTAGCGCGCCGCCAGCAGCTGCTGGAGCACGCGGGGATACGCGGCGTCCGGGACCTCGCGCAACAGGTACGGCGGAGATCCGGTCGGGTTCACCGTGGCGACAACGCCTACGGTGACGCTGTCGCCGAAGGCGAGGAACCTGGTCTTCGCAAGGGTCGGGATGCGCGATACGTTCACCGCGAACGTGCAGGCCGCCGTGCGGCCGCCGCCGTCGGCGGCGGTGCAGCGCACCTCGGTCGTGCCCAGCGGGAACGACTGGCCCGACGCGGGCGTGCACGTCACCGCCACCGGCGCCTCGCCGCCCTGCGCCGTGGGCGCCTCCCAGGTCACGGCCGCGCCGGTGGCGCTCGTCATCGTCGAGATGGGGGCCGGGCAGGTCAGCGTCGGCGCGGCCACCGGCGGCGGGGCAGGCGCGGTCGGGCTCGTGGGCGAGGACGAGCCGCTGCAGGCCGTCGCGAGCACCAGCAGGCCCAACACACCCGCGCGCGCCATGGTCAGCTTGCCCCCCATCAGCGGGCCATGAACGTCCGGACGCCGCTCATGAACATCTGCACGGCGATCATCACGAGCAGCATGCCCATCAGGCGTTCCAGCGCCATCAAGCCGCGCTCGCGCAGCACGCGGTAGAAGAACGTGGCCGACAGCAGGATGGCGCCGGAAAGCGCCCAGGCCACCGTCACGGCCAGCAGCAGCGGCCCCGTCTGCCCGGGCGACGTGCGCTGCAACAGGAGCAGCGCCGCCAGCGTGGAGGGCCCCACGAACAACGGGATGGCCAGCGGGACGATGAAGGGCTCGCCCTCCGGGGCGTCGGTCGTGGGCCCGCCGCCGGCCGGGAAGATCATCCGGACCGCGATGAGGAACAGCACGATGCCGCCGGCCACGCTGATGGTCGCTTCGTCGAGACCCAGGAACCGGAGGAGGTAGCCGCCGAGGAACACGAACGCGAGCAGCACCACGTAGGCGATGGCGATTTCACGCACGAGCACGCGCCGCCGGCGCCGGGAGTCGACAGGCTTCAGCACCGAGAGAAAGAGCGGGATGTTCCCGATCGGGTCCATGATCAGGAACAAGGTGACGACGGCGGCCGGGACGTCCACCCGTCGATCTTATCGCGACCCCATCAGCGGGAACCGCGCGGCTTTCCCAGTTCGTCCAGGGCCGCTCGCACGCCACGGGCGAGCGTGGCCGCGGGACCGGTCCCGTAGTAGTGCAGGAAGGTGACCGCGGGCGCCACCCCGGTCATGTGGTGATGGATGGCCACGACGCTGAGCCCTTTCGCGCGCAGGGCCTTCAGCACGGGCGTCACCTCGTGGTCGAGCATCGCGACATCGCCGGCGACCACGGCGTCGGCGTCCGTGCCGGCAAATGCCGCCCAGGTGTTCAGGCCCATGCGGGCGTTGATGGTGGCGCCGTGCTCCCGGACGGCAATGTCGGGACGGCCGATCGTGATCTTGTAGACGGGGCCCGTCTGCTCGCCCGCGTAGCCGATGATCGCGGCAAGCGCCGCGGAGTCGATGGTCGGCGCCTTCCCGGCGGCGGCAGGCGCACCGGCCGGTGCTGCCGCGGCCGTACCGCGGCGCACCGCGGCATTGATGAGATCCACGGCCGGCTTCAGCCGTCTCGCAAGGTCCGCCGCCGCGCCCGTGCCGTGCACGTGCATGTAGAAGACCCGGGGCTGCTCCCAGAAGAAGTGGTTGTGCAGCGCGGTGACCTCCAGTCCGTTGTCGAGAATCGCCGACATCACCGGGTTCACTTCGTCTTCGGTCAGCACCAGGTCGCCCATCATCACGTCGTGACCGGCGTCACCGCGCGTGAGCGCGACCCATCCACCGAAGCCGAGCGGCGTCGGCGCCGACCGGCCCGCGACGGTCACCCGAAGATCGGTGCGCGGGATGTTGACTTTCAAAACGCCCTCCCGGAAATCACCGGTCTTCGCCAACGCCTCGAGCACCCCCTCGTACTCACCCGGCATCGTCTGGGCGAAGGCCGGCCACGGGCGAAGCAGCAGCACCGCGCATGCCAGCAAGGACCAACGACGTGTGGTTCGAATCATCTCGGCCTCCCGCGTGTTCACGACGACTCCGGGTGACGGGTCGCCATCAGCTTACCCCTCGCCATCCGCGCCAGCACCGGCCTGATGACGATGACGGGCCGTCGATGCGGCACGCACGGCCATCGGTCACTGCTCCGCGCCGCGGCGCCGGCCTCTCAGTCACCAGCGCACGCGCGGGCCCGCTCCAGCAGCAGCTCGCGCTCGCGCGCGTTCTTGGTCAGCGCGGCGGCGCGCTCGAATTCCACGCGGGCTTCCGCCCGCCGGTCCAGTTTCTCGAGCAGGTCGCCCCGGGCGGCCGGCAGGTAGTGATACGCCTCGAGCGACGGCTCCGACGCCAGTGCATCGACGATCGCCAGGCCGGCCTCCGGCCCCTCCGCCATGGCCACCGCGACGGCGTGGTTCAACCGGACAATGGGCGACCCGGTGATCCGCGCCAGCTCGACGTAGAGCCGGGCGATCTCCCTCCAGTCCGTCTCCTCTCCCGTCGCCGCGCGTGCGTGGCACGCGGCAATGGCCGCCTGCAGCGCATAGGGCCCACGGCCCGCGCCGCGGGCGTCTGAGCGCCCGAGCGCCGCCATCCCGCGCCGGATCAGCACGCGATCCCACCGCGCCCGGTTCTGATCCATCAGCCGCACCGCCTCGCCGCGCGGGCCGACGCGCGCCCGCAGTCGCGACGCCTGCAGTTCCATCAGGGCCACGAGGCCGTGCACCTCCGCCTGTTCCGGCATCAGCTCCGCCAGCACGCGCCCCAGCCGCAGCGCCTCGTCGCAGAGAGCCGGGCGCGCCCAGTCGTCGCCGGAGGTGGCCGAGTAGCCCTCGTTGAACACGAGATAGAGCACGTCGAGGACCGACGACAGCCGCGCATCGCGGTCGGGACCGCGCGGCACCTCGAAAGGGACCTGCGCCTTCGCCAGCGCCCGCTTCGCCCGGACGATGCGCTGGGCGATGGTGGGCTCGGGGACGACGAACGCGCGGGCAATCTCCTCGGTGGTGAGCCCGCCCAGCAACCGGAGCGTGAGGGCCACCCGCGCCTCGGTGGCGAGCACCGGGTGGCACGCGGTGAACATCAGCCGCAGCAGATCGTCGCCGATGTCATCGTCCATGGCGGCGTCGAGATCCGGAGGGGCGGTCGCGCCCGTGGCGTCCAGTTCGTACGCAAGCGTTTCGTGCTTGCGATCGGCGAGGGATCGCCGTCGCAGCTGGTCGATGCCACGGCGCCGGGCGGCGGTCATCAGCCACGCGCCCGGGTTGGTGGGAATGCCCGACGCGGGCCACTGCTCCAGGGCCGCCACCAGCGCGTCGTGGGCGAGGTCCTCGGCGGCACTGATGTCGCGCACCAGGCGCGTCAGGCCGGCGATGAGGCGTGGGGACTCGATGCGCCACACGGCCTCGATCGCGCGGTGTGTGTCGGAGGGTGTCACGGCCTCCGATCACACCACTCCGCCACGATCGTCGCAAGGGGACGGCCGCGCGGCGCCGCGGGCGCGCCCGTGAGGTGCGCCCGCCTTAGCCCTTCCGCTGCTCGACCTCGGCGCGCAGCCGCTCCTCCTGCTCCCGGAGCTCGGGCGTGAGGGCGTCGCCGAAGTCCTCGGCCTCGAACACCTGGCGGATCTCGATCTCCGATTCGACGGGCATGGGGTTCGGGCAGCGCCGCACCCACTCGATGACCTCGTCCTTCGAGCGTGCCTGCATCAGCCAGAAGCCGGCAATCAGCTCCTTGGTCTCGGTGAACGGGCCGTCGACGACCGTGCGGTCCTTGCCCTTGAAGCGCACGCGCGCGCCCTTCGAGCTGGGGTGCAGCCCCTCGCCCGCCAGCAGCACGCCGGCCTTCACCAGCTCTTCGTTGTACTTCCCCATCTCGGCCAGCATCTGCTCGCTGGGCATGACGCCCGCCTCGGACTCCTTCGTCGCCTTGACCATCACCATGAATCGCATCTCGTCTCTCCTTTTTCCGGCCTTCTGTCTACACGTCGAACGAGACCCGCCAGGATCGACAGCTCATCCGAAGAACTCAATCCCGGACCAAATCAATCTACAATCGGCGCAATTTCCGGAGGTGGGCATGCCGCGAGCCATGGTGTTGTTGCTGTTCCTCTTGTCCGGCCCGGGACTGGCCCTGGCCCAGCCGTCGCCCGCCTCGAGCCTGGCCGAGCGCACCGGCGGCCTGCAGCGGGCGGACGGGTTCATCCCTTTCTACTGGGACGAGGCGCGCGGCCGCGTGCTGATGGAGGTCCCCGCGTTCGACCAGGATGTCCTCTACTACGTCTCGGCCGCCAGCGGCGGCGGGTCGGTGGAGATGTCGTTCGACCGGGGCATCATGAACTCGAGCGTCGTGCACTTCCATCGCTCCGGCCCACGGGTGCTGGTCGTCCAGCAGAACCTCCGCTACCGGGCCGTGGGCGGGCATGCCGCGCTCGTCGAGAACGTGCGGGACTCGTTCCCGACGTCCGTGCTGGCGTCGCTCCCCGTCGAAGCCGTGGAGGGCAGCCGCGTGCTGGTCGATGCCACGCCCTTCTTCATGCGCGATGCGGCCGACGTGGTGGGCGAGCTCCGGCGCACCAACCAGGGCGCCTTCCGCTTCGACGCGGCCCGGAGCGGCTTCTACCCCGCGCGCATGAAGGCGTTCCCCGACAACGCGGAGATCGAGACCATCCTCACCTTCGCGTCCGACACACCGGGCCGGCTCGTCACCAACGTCACGCCGGATCCGCAGTCGTTCACCCTCCGCATCCACCACTCGTTCCTGCGGGCACCCACCGGGTACACGCCGCGGCGGGCCGACCCGCGCATCGGCGTCAGCGCCATCGGGTTCCGCGACTATGCGCGGCCGTTCAACCAGAACACCGACGTGGAATGGGTGACGCGCTGGCGCCTCGAGAAGCAGAATCCCGGCGCCGCGATGAGCGAGCCGAAGAAGCCCATCGTCTTCTACCTGGACCTGGCCATTCCCGAGCCCATCCGGAGCGCGATGCGCGAGGGCGCGCTCGCGTGGAACAAGGCCTTCGAGGCGGCCGGCTTCCGGAACGTGGTCCAGGTGCGGGACCCGACCCCCGACATGGATCCCATGGACATCCGCTACGCCTGGATCCTGTGGATCAACCGCGATGAGCGCGGGTTCTCGAGCGGCGGCACCTATCGCGACCCGCGGACCGGCGAGATCCTCGGCTCCAAGACGCGCATGGACTCGCACCGCATCCGCACCATCGGCAACTACTTCGAGAGCTACACGCCGACCACCGGCGGGGCGGGCGCCGACGCGGGCGCCGACAGCTGCGGCATGGTGCTGCCGGTGCCCGACGAGGTGCTCGTCCTCGCCTCGCAGCCCGGCGCGTCCATGCCCGAGGCGCAGCGCGAGATGGCGCTCAGGCGCCAGTCGCTGCTGACCGCCCACGAGCTCGGGCACGTCATGGGCTTCGGCCACAACTGGGCATCGAGCATCAACAATCGCGCGTCGGTGATGGAGTACCCGACGCCACGCGTGAAGGTCACGCAGGGGCGCCTCGACCTGAGCGAGGCCTTCGAGACCAGCACCGGCCTGTACGACGACTTCATGGCGCGCTACGCCTACACCGAGGTCCCACCGGACAAGGAGCCGGCGGCGCTCGACGCCATCATCGCGGAGATGCGCGCGAAGAACATCCTCTACGTGCCCTCGACCGACCCGCGCTGGGTCTGGTACGACGACCGCGCGACGCCCACCGAGTACCTGCGCGAGACGATGGCGGCGCGGCGGATCATGCTGGCGCAGTACGGCCCGGCCATCCTCGAGGAGGGCGAGCCCATCGGCGCGCTGCGTGACCTCCGGCTGTGGATGACCTACCTTCACCACCGATACGCCATCGAGGCCGGACTCGGTTATGTGGGTGGCATGTACCACAACATTGTCGTGAAGGGCGAGACGCTGCCGCCCACCGAGATCGTGCCAGCGGCACTGCAGCGGGAGGTCCTCGGGCTGCTGATGGAGGGCCTCGAGCCCGCGAACCTTGCTATCCCGGAGGCGCTGCTCGCGCAGCTCACGCCGAGCCCTCGTTCCAATCTCGAGGACCTCGGCGAGGGCTATGCCTTCGACCACCTGCGCGCGGCGCGCATCCTGTCGGCCATGGTCCTGGAGCCGCTGCTCGATCCGGCGCGCGCGGGGCGGCTGATTGCATTCGCGGATCGGCAGCCCGGTGCGCTCTCGCTGCCCGAGGTCGTCGAGGCGATTCTGGCGCGAACCTGGAACGCGCCGCAGGACGCCGATGCGCGGAACCGGTCGCTGCGCCGGGTCACCGAGCGCGTGGCCCTCGACGCCCTGATGATGCTGGGCGGCCACGCCGACACGACCCCCGAGGCGCGCGCCTACGTGCTGGATCAGATTGTGAGGCTCGGCGAGTCGCTGCGCGCGCGCAAGGGCGACACCCCGCTGGCCGAGGCGCACTACCGCCAGGCCGAGCGCGACATCGCGCGCTACCTCGAGGACCCCGTTGCGAACGCGCCGAAGAGCGTGATGCCGCCGTGGGGCGGGCGGCCGCGATCGCGGTATCCGTTGCCGCCCGGCCCGCCGCTCGGGTAGACGGCGTCATCCGGCGGGATGCTGGACCGGCGTGGGCATGGCCGGCCCCACGCCGATTCCCGCTCTCGCGCCAGTGACCCGTCGCCCTACTCGCTTCGGAGCGCGGCCAGCGCGTCGACGCGTGACGCGCGCCAGGCCGGGCCCAGGCAGGCGAGCACCACCACCGCGCCTTCGAGCACCGCCACGGCCAGATAGACGCCGGGGCTGAGCACATTCACGCCGATGAAGGCCGCCTGCACCACCCGGGTGGCAGCGGCGGCCATCGCGAGCCCCACGGCCAGCCCCGGCAGCAGGAGCGCGAGGCTCCCGCCCAGCACGTCCCGGACGATGTCGAGCGGGGTGGCGCCGATGGAGATGCGCACGCCGAACTCGCGCCGGCGCCGGCTCACGGCATGGATGACGACACTCGCCAGCCCCGCCGTGCCGAGCAGCAGCGCCAGTCCCCCACAGATCGAGAACACCCACGTGGTTGTGCGGAACGGCCACAACTGCACGGCCATGCGCTGCTCCATCGTCTTCACCGACAGCATGGGCACGTTCGGGTCCACGGCGCGCGCTGCCTCGGAAAATGGGCGCACCATGGACGCGGGCGTCCCCGAACGCACCACCATGGTCAAGGGTCCCTCGAACCGGTCGCGCGCGAGCCGCACGAAGAGCGTGGGCACGTCGCGATCGAAGCCGCGCATCCGGCACTTCCAGACGACACCAACCACAGTGGCCATGGCGCCATCGGTGCCAACGTGCAGGGACCTGCCCACGGCGGGCGCATCCGGCCACAGCGCCTGGGCCAGCGCCTGGTTGATGACCACCTCGGTAGCGCCATCCGTGGACGAGAACTCGCGCCCGTCAGCCATCGCCATTCCCAGGGTCCTGAAGTAGCCGGGGCCAACGCCAAACGTCGGGTACGTCGGGCAGCTGGCAGGCTCGCAGCTCCCTTCGTCCGGCCACACCGCGGTGTGCCGGTCGAAGCCCACGAAGAATGGTGCACGGTCGGCGATGGCCACGGCCCCCGCACCCGGCAGCGCGGCCGCGCGTTCGGCGAGCAGCGCCGCATAGCGTTCGGCGCCCTCCGCTGAGTAGCCCTGCGCGGCGGGCTCGAGCTCCGCGACCAGGAGCTCATCGCGCGCGAAGCCCACGTCGGCCATCGAGAGCACGCCGTACGACTGCATGAAGAGCGCGGCCACCACGAGGAAGGCGGTCGATCCCGCGATCTGCGCGCCGACGAGCCACGCGCGGAGCGGCACGCGCTGGCCGCCGACGGTGCTGGCCCCCTGCGAGCCGAGCACCCGCAGCACGTCGATGCGCGCCGCCGCCACCGCCGGCCAGAGACCCGGCAGCACGCCGGCGACGAGCACCAGCAGGACGATGAACCCGACAACGGTGGCATCGGGCGCAAGGTCCAGGTGCTGCGGCGTTTCGATGGGGATGGCAAAGGCCCCGACGAGCGACTGGGTCCACCAGGCGATGGCCAGCGCGCCGGCGCCGGCGAGCGTGGCGAGGACGACGCCCTCCGTGATGGCCATGCGCATCAGGCGGCCGGGCCGCGCGCCAAGCGCGGCGCGGATGCCCATGTCGCGCTCGCGCTCCACGGCGCGCGCCAGCAGCAGGCTGGCCACGTTGAAGCAGGCCAGCAGCAGCACGAGCCCGATGATGCCCATGACGGTGGCGGCCAACGCGCCTCGAATCTCGGTGCCGGCTTCGCTCAGCAGGCGGAACCGCGCGCCGCGCCCCGCATGCGTATCGGGCCAGTCGCGCGCCATCCCCTGAACGGCGGCGTCGAGCTGTCCCTGCGCCTGCGCGACCGTGGCGCCGGGCGCCAGCCGCCCGAGCACGAACAGCCACCTGGCATCGCGCTTCTGAAGGCCGGGAGACGTGCCGAGCAACGGGAGCGCCTCGAGGGGCACCCACACATCGGGGGAATAGAGGCCTGCGGGGCCCGTGAACGATTCGGAGATGATGCCGGCTACCGGCACGTCGATGCTGTTCAGGCGCAGCGTGAGGCCGGCGAGCGAGGCGCCCCCGAGCTTCTCGCGCCAGAAACGCTCGCCGATCACGACCGAGGGCGACCCGCCTGGAACAGGCGCCACGCGGAGCCGTCCCGCCACCACGGGCGCGTTCACCAGGGAGAAGTAGCCGGGCGAGACGGCCAGCACCCACGCCGTCTCGGTGGCGCCGTCGTGGCGCCACGCGAGGGTGAGCCGGCCCTCGGCGGCGACGTCGAGGGCACCGCTGGTGGCGGCCGCGAACCGCTCGACCTCCGCCAGCGACGCATGGCCGGCCTCCTCGCTCCCCGGGGTCGTGACGATGCGCCCCACGTCGTCGCCGACGGCCTGCCCCGCGCCCTTCAGGAAGACGCTGTTGATCACCGTGAAGGCCACCGCGTTGACGCCGATGCCGATGGCGAGCGTGAGCACGGCGGTGGCCGCGAAGGCAGGACGGCGCCCGAGCTGACGAAGGACGAACTTCAGATCCTGCCGGAGGGTGTCCATCCCCGGATGGGACGAGAACGCCGCGGGTCTCGTTCGCGGAACGCGCGGGGCGCGCTGGTCGGCGCGCTTCCGGCCCTTGGCGACGCGTCGTTCGTGGCCCGACCGGGGCAGATCCTCGGATACCTCGGGCCCAACGGCTCGGGGAAGTCCACCACCGTTCGGGTGCGGGTGGGACTGATGACGCCGACGCGATGGATCGCGGGCGATCCCACGCGCATCGCTTCCTCATCGGCAGTTACGCGGGTGTGGCGCTGCTGTGCGCCCTGCCGCTCGCGGGACGTCTGCTCGGCTCCCCCGACACCGACGCCGCCCGCTACGCGTGGTTCTCCGTCCCCCCGCCTGGAAGCCGGCGTGCGCGCGCATCGCATCGAACTGCCCAGCGAGGCGTGCGCTTCGGGCAGGTCGGGGTCGAGCCGCAGTGCCTGCTCCGCCGCGGCGAGCGCCCGCGGATCTCCCACTCGGCGCACGCCGCCTCGACCTCGTAGTCCACCCGCAGCTCATCGTCGATCTGGCGGACCGTCCGCCCGGGCGCCGCCTGACGCCCTAGGCCTGCATGCGGCCGCGAAACCTGTGCTTGTCGATCCCCAGCCGCTGGATGCGCGATTCGAGCGTCGACGGCGCGAGTCCCAGCCGCCGCGCGGCGGCCGCTTCACCTTCTCCACCGGACGCCCCTGGACCCCGCCGCTGATGCCGGAGTCGTACGAGCAGAACCGCTGGATCTACGACCCCTCGGCGTTCAATGCCGGGCGGCTGCCATCGTTCCACCGGCTCGACATCCGCGTGGACCGGCAGTGGAACCAGCGCGAACGCAGCGTAGACACGGCCCGGCAGCTGGGCGTGCTGCGCGTCATCGGCCTGAACGTGAAGTTCCGATCGCGGGGCCATGGCCACCCGCGCCCCCCGTGGGGTGCGGCACTTGACAAGCCCCGGACCGGCGATGTATTAAACCTATCGGTTAATTAACCATGGAGTTCATCACTATCCTCGCGCAGCGATCAGGGAGACGAACCATGCCAGGCATCCACACCGCCAACAGCGACACCTTCAAGGCCACCACGCCCTCGGATCGCGAGATCACGCTGACGCGCCTGTTCGACGCACCGCCGAGCCTGGTGTTCGAGGCGATGACCAGGCCCGAGCACGTCAGGCGGTGGTGGGGCATCCTCGACGAGCGCTACTCGGTGCACGTCTGCGACATCGATCTCCGCCCGGGCGGCGCCTGGCGCTTCGTCGGCCGCGGGCCCCAGGGCGAGTTCGCCTTCCGCGGGGTCTATCGCGACATCGCCCCGCCCGATCGGCTGATCTATACCGAGATCTACGAGCCTTTTCCCGATGCGGAGTCGGTGGTGACGACGCTCCTCACGGAGGAGGGCGCGAAGACGCGGCTCACCATCACCTCGCTCTACCCGACGGCCGAGGTGCGCGACATGGTGCTCGGGACCGGGATGGAGCGGGGTGCGGGCATCAGCTACGACCGCCTCGAAGACCTC
>Ga0209706_10001034_pt1 | contig 15742 bp, 17 predicted proteins | sample PPLLaktember2015_6_FD_187263 | JGI IMG/M metagenome (GOLD analysis project Ga0209706, IMG submission 187263) | Freshwater sediment microbial communities from Prairie Pothole Lake near Jamestown, North Dakota, USA - PPLs Lake P8 Core (1) Depth... | ecosystem: Environmental > Aquatic > Freshwater...
CGTATTGAAAGGCGCGTCCGACATCCACATCGAGCCCTTCGAGAAGGAGATCCGCGTCCGCTACCGGATCGACGGCGCGCTGATGGAGATCATGAAGCCGCCGCTCAAGATGAAAGCGGCGCTCACGTCACGCATCAAGATCCTCGCGGACCTGAACATCGCCGAGCGGCGCGTGCCCCAGGACGGGCGCATCAAGCTCAAGCTGAAGAGCAAGGTCGTCGATTTCCGTGTCTCGACGCTCCCCGTGATCTTCGGCGAGAAGATCGTGCTCCGTATTCTCGACAAGGGCAACCTGACCTTCGATCTGACGAAGTTCGGGTTCGAGCCCAAGGCCGAGAAGGACTTCATGTGGGCGATCCAGCGCCCCTACGGCATGGTGCTGGTGACCGGTCCGACGGGCTCCGGGAAGACGACGACGCTCTACTCGGCGCTGTCGCAGATCAACACGATCGACACCAACATCATGACCGCCGAAGACCCGGTCGAGTACAACATCTTCGGCATCAACCAGGTGCTCGTGCGCACCGACATCGGCATGACGTTCGCCGCCGCGCTGAAGGCGTTCCTGCGGCAGGACCCGAACATCATCATGGTCGGCGAGATCCGCGACCTCGAGACCGGCGGCATCGCGATCAAGGCCGCGCTCACCGGCCACCTCGTGCTCTCGACGCTCCACACGAACGACACGCCCTCGACGATCACCCGTATGATCGACATGGGCCTCGAGCCCTTCAACGTCGCGTCGGCGCTCAACCTGCTCTCCGCTCAGCGGCTCGGCCGGCGCATTTGCCAGAACTGCAAGGTCGAGGCCACCTACACGGAAGAGTACCTCAAGTCGGCCAAGGTCGATCTCGACTGGGCGAGCAAGCACACGCTCTACAAGGGCGAGGGGTGCGACACGTGCGGCGGCAGCGGCTACAAAGGCCGCTGCGGATTCTACGAGGTGATGATCATGTCCACACCGCTCCGCAAAGCGATCATGGCGGAGGTCGGCACGGACGAGCTGCGCGCCCTCGCGGAGTCGGAGGGCATGCTGTCCCTTCGTGTCGACGGCTTGAAGAAGGTGGAGCGAGGCATCACGAGTCTCGAGGAAGTCGTCAAAGAAACGACGGTGGTGGAATGACATGAGCCAAGCGGCACCTCCAGCACAGTCCGGCCCCGCGGCCCAGGAGCTCAGCCTACGCGCGCTCCTCCAGGAGATGATCCAGCGGGGGGCGTCCGATCTGCACCTGACCGTCGGCAACCCGGCGAAGCTCCGCATCGACGGCGACCTCACGAACTCGCGCATTGCCCAGGTGCTCGCTCCCAAAGACACGCTCCAGCTCGCCTACTCGATCCTCACGGACAACCAGAAGAAACGGTTCGAGACCGAGGACGAGCTCGATTTCTCGTTTGGGGTGCAGAACCTGTCACGCTTCCGTGGCAACGTGTACAAGCAGCGCGGCTGCGTCGCGATGGCGATCCGCCAGATCCCCTACGAGATCATCTCGATCGAGAAGCTCGGGCTGCCGCCGATCATCAACCAGCTGGCCGAGCGTCCGCGCGGGCTCGTGCTCGTGACGGGACCGACCGGCTCGGGCAAGTCGACGTCGCTCGCGGCGATGGTGGACAAGGTGAACAAGGAGTGGAAGGGTCACATCATCACGATCGAGGACCCGATCGAGTTCATCCACCGTCACCAGAACTGCATGATCAACCAGCGCGAGGTCGGCGCTGATACGAAGAGCTTCGCGGCCGCGCTGAAGTACTGCCTGCGTCAGGACCCCGACGTCATCCTGGTCGGCGAGATGCGCGACCTGGAGACGATCTCGGCCGCGCTCACCATCGCGGAGACCGGCCACCTCGTCTTCGCCACGCTGCACACGAACTCGGCCGCCGAGTCCATCAACCGCATCGTGGACGCGTTCCCGTCGCACCAGCAGAGCCAGGTGCGCGCGCAGCTCGCGTTCGTGCTCGAGGGCGTGATCACGCAGACGCTGATCCCGAAGGCGAAGGGCAAGGGCCGCATCGCGGCGGTGGAAGTCATGATCTGCACGCCCGCGATCCGGGCGGTCATCCGCGACGAGAAGATCCACCAGATCTACTCGCTCATGCAGGCCGGTAAGAAGCACGGCATGCAGACGATGAACGACGCGCTGCAACTTCTCTACATGAAGGGCGAGGTCACGCTCGAGGAGGCGCTCAAGCACTCGAGCGACCCGAACGAGCTGCTGAGAGCGGTCGGGGAGCCGGTATCCAATGATCAGTAACTGCGGAACGAGGTAGACTGAGCCGATGCCGATCTACACCTACAGTGCCAGACCCGCGACGGGCGGGGAGATGCAGACGGGCCAGCTCGAGCTCGCCAGCAAGGACGAGGTGATGGCGCACCTGACGCGCCAGCGCCTCATCCCGGTCTCCGTCCGCGAGAAGCCCAAGGACATCAACATCACTTTCGGGACCGGTGTCGGCACGCGCGACATCGTGATCTTCACGCGTCAGTTCGCGACGATGATCAACTCGGGTCTGCCGCTCGTGCAGTCGCTCGACATCCTCGCGGAGCAGACCGAGAACGTCGCCTTACGCAAGACGATCTCCGAGGTGCTCTACGACGTGGAGTCCGGCCACACGCTGGCCGACGCCATGGGCAAGCACAAGAAGATCTTCAGCGAGCTGTACGTGAACATGGTCGCGGCGGGTGAAGCGGGCGGTATTCTCGACACGATTCTGCTGCGTCTGGCGACCTTCCTGGAAAAGAACGACGCGCTCATACGGAAGATCAAAGGCGCGATGATCTACCCGGCGGTCATCTTCACGGTGGCCGGCGGCGCGATCGCGATTCTGCTCGCGTTCGTGATCCCGACCTTCCAGACGATGTTCGAGTCCGCGGGCATCCCGCTGCCGCTGCCGACGCGCGTGGTCATCTGGATGTCGCAGTTCCTGCAGGACTACTGGTGGGCGCTGGGCGCGGGGATCATCGGCGGCGTCTTCCTCCTCCGGGCGTACTACAAGACGCCGGCGGGTAACCTGATGATCGACCGGCTGATGCTCAACATCCCGATCCTGGGTGATCTGCAGAGAAAAGCCGCCGTGTCACGGTTCACGCGCACGCTGGGCACGCTGGTCTCCTCGGGCGTGACGATTCTGGAAGGCCTGGAGATCACGGCGAAGACGGCGGGCAACCGCGTCATCCACGACGCAGTCATGGGATCGCGCGCCTCGATCGCCGGCGGTGAGACGATCGCGGGACCGCTGAAGGAATCGGGCGTGTTCCCGCCGATGGTGGTCCAGATGATCAACGTGGGCGAGCAGACGGGCGGCCTGGACGAGATGCTCTCCAAGATCGCCGACTTCTACGACGAAGAAGTGGACGCGGCGGTGGAAGCGCTGCTGGCGGCGATGGAGCCGATCATGATCGTGGTGCTGGGCGTGATCGTGGGCGGGATGATCGTCGCGATGTACCTGCCGATCTTCGACATGATCAACGCGGTGCAATAACGGCTCGTTAACAGTGGGTTGGGTCGGGGCCTGTGCCTCCCACCTCGGGGGACGCTCGCCCCAACAGATCGGTAGACGGGGGGCTCGCTAGCGGCGCAGGTGCGTAGGCTGGCGGGCCCCCGATCTATTCGGGCGTTGCACCCGCGCCGATCCCCACTCGGAGGGAGGCACAGGCCCCTCCCTATCCGTGGCGGGGGTTAGCGCGGTGGGGATCGCGAAGAACTCGTTGGGCGCGGTACTGAACAGCGAACGTGCGCGATACCTGATCGGATACTGCGGCCGGAAGACCAAAACGTTCACAAGGGAGGACGCGGATGACGAGGACTACCATGCGGGCGACGGAAACCAGAGGAGAACGGGCCTTGGCCACAGTGGTTTACGAGCTCCAGAGCATAGAGGGCGGCACGGAGACCCCATTCAAACCGCGGAACGCATTTGGCCCGCCTTTCGTGATGCAGTAATCGCCGCCATGAGGGAGAGAAACGAGGAATCGGGCGCCTGAGTCACTCTTTGAACCATGACCCGCGCCTACTTCGACTGTTCGTTCTCTGAGTTCTCGAACGCCACCGACGAGCAGATCGTAGGCGCTCTTGCGTTAGCGCACGGCGGAGATCTCGACGCCCTGCAGCTGCGAGCCTGGTCGGAGCAAATTTCGCACCTCCGGGCCGCCGTAGCCGAGCTCGAGTCAGGCCATCTCTTCGTCGAATTCGCGATCCCGCGGATGGGAAAGCGGGCCGACGCGGTGTTGTTGCTGCCGGGCTTAGGCGCCGTTCTGGAATACAAGGTCGGTGCCGAGCATTGCGCTCGGCACGCCTTGGATCAGGTGGTGGACTACGCACTCGACCTGAAGAACTTCCACGAAGGGAGTCACGCGCTCCCGCTCGTGCCGATCCTGGTCGCCACGAATGCCCAGGCTACGGAGATCCGGCTTGAGTGGTATCCGGATGGCCTGGCGTATCCGCTGTGCACGAACGAAACGACGCTTCCGACGGTCCTGGCTCGTCTCCCCACCAAGGTCGAGGCCGCGGTCTCGGCGGACACCTGGGTGCGATCTCGATACAAGCCGACACCGACGATCGTCGAAGCGGCGACGGCGTTGTACGAGGGGCACAACGTCAAAGACATCTCGCGATCCGATGCGGGTGCGATCAACCTCTCGCGAACGGCCGATCAGATCGAGTCGATCATCGAGGAAGCGAAGCGTTCGGGGCAGAAGGCGATTTGCTTCATCACGGGGGTCCCGGGCTCGGGCAAGACGCTCGCCGGGCTGAACATCGCGACCCGCCGATCGAAGTCACACGAGGACGAACACGCGGTCTTCTTGTCGGGAAACGGTCCCTTGGTGGCGGTTCTCCGCGAGGCACTCGCACGGGACGAGGTCGATCGATCCCGAGAAGCAGGCCGCCGCATGTCCATGCACGAGGCTCGGCGGCAGGTGTCCTCGTTCATCCAGAACGTGCACCACTTCCGCGACGAATGCCTGCAGGATCTGAGCGCTCCGGATGAGAAGGTTGTGGTCTTCGACGAAGCGCAGCGCGCTTGGAGCCAAAAGGAGACGAGTCGGTTCATGCGGGACCGGAAGGGCATCCAGAACTTCGAGCACTCCGAGCCCGCGTTCCTGCTTTCCGCGATGGATCGCCACGCGGATTGGTGCGTCGTCGTCTGTTTGATCGGGACGGGACAGGAGATCAACCGGGGCGAGGCGGGAATGCAGGAATGGTTTCGCGCTCTGGGCGAACAGTTCCAGGACTGGATCATCTATGCTTCGCCGAAAGTCGCCGCACCCGATCACGTGATCGTGAGGAAGACCGACGCGTTGCACCTGGGCGTTTCGATCCGCTCGTTCAGGTCCGAGCGGGTCTCGGACTTCGTGTCCGCCGTCATCACTGGAAACGCGAAGGAAGCGGCGGCGCTTCGTTCGGATCTCAGGTCCTATCCCATCGTGATCACGCGTGACGTGGAGCGGGCACGTGCCTGGCTGCGATCCCGAGCCCGAGGCACGGAGCGATTCGGCCTCGTGGCGAGCTCCAACGCCCTCCGCCTGAGACCCTTCGGACTGCACATGAAGTCGCGGGTGGACGTGACGAATTGGTTCTTGGGCGATTCGTCCGACGTGCGCTCCAGCATGGCTCTGGAAGACGCGGCTTCGGAGTTCGAGGTGCAGGGGCTCGAGCTCGACTGGGTCGGCGTCTGTTGGGACGCGAACTTCCGTCGAGAGGACCCGTCCTGGGGCCACTACCGCTTCTCGGGAACGCGTTGGTCTGCGATCCGCGATCCCGAGCGACGCACCTATCTGGAGAACGCGTATCGGGTGCTGCTGACTCGGGCGCGCCAGGGCATGGTCATCTTCGTGCCGCCGGGCAGCGCGATCGATCGCACGAGGGCTCCGCGGCTGTACGACCCGACGTACGACTTCCTGGTGGAGTGCGGGATCGAGGAGCTATGAGGACCGACCCACGCCCGCGCGCCGTCCCACCGAGCCATCCACGCGCCCTATCCTCGCGCCGAAGCTGGAGAGGGGCTATGCGTAGAAGGACGATCGCCTCGCCCCGGTTGGATCCACCAATCGGAGGAGGCAGACTCGAAGGTTCGGGAGGTGATCCGCATGCTCCGCGACGATGGCTGGTTCCTCGACCGAACTTCAGGCAGCCACCGACAGTACAAACATCCTCGGAAACCAGGGCTCGTGACGGTTTCGGGCAACATGAACGACGAGCTGGCGCCGGGAACCCTCAACAGCGTACTGAAGCAGGCGGAACTCAAATGATGAAGCGGTACCTGATCGTCATCGAGGAGACGGCGAGCGGATATTCCGCGTATTCTCCGGATCTTCCCGGATGTGTCTCGACCGGCCGAAACCGTGCGGAGGTAGAGGCCAGCATTCGAGAGGCGATTCGATTTCACCTGGACGGCCTGCGCGGCGCATCGTACGACGTTCCGGAGCCGCACAGCTACTCGCTGTACGTCGAGGTTCCGGCGTAAGCGCGGGCTGCCGCACGATGGACTCGATCGGCGTGTTCACATGTCCAGATACACCCAGTCTTACGCAGTTTTGACGCCCCCGATCTCTGTGGAATCCAGGGAGCTCGTGCCTCTCAGCAAGATTCCTCCACTGAAGTCGGGCCTCCAATGATCCACCGAATCGTTGCCATCGAACCGCGGCCGCAGTTCCGTCTGTTCGTACGTTTCGACGACGGGGTCGAGGGTGTCGCCGATCTCTCGGATGTGGCGGGCCGCGGCGTCTTCCGGCGCTGGACGGACAACCCGGCCGAGTTTGGCGAGCTGACTCGAGGAAGCGGAGCTGCGGTCGAGCACGATCGCTGAAGAGCGCGAGTCGCTGCGTCCAACGCTCATAGCCTTGTGATAGCTATATATCATAGCTATCATGGCGCCATGAAGACTGCCAAGATCTCCGAGCTCAAGAACGAGTTGAGTCGCTACCTGAGATACGTGCGACGAGGGGAATCCGTGCTGGTTCTGGACCGAGATCGGCCGGTCGCGCGGATCGACCCGGTTCGCGGTTCGGGCTCGACCCTCTCGCCCGAGCGGCTGAGCGAGCTGGCGGCGGCCGGGGTCGTTCGCGCACCCACGGCGGAGCTTCCATCCGACTGGCTCTCGAAGCGGCCATCGGCGGGGGCGGACGTGGTGGGCGCTCTGCTCGAGGAGCGCGAGTCCGGGCGGTGAGGTTCTGGGACAGCTCCGCGTTGGTCCCTCTGGTCGTGCAGCAGAGGGCGTCTCCGACCGTGGATGCATGGCTCGAAGACGATGCGGTCCTCGTGGTTTGGTCGCTCACGCCCGTGGAGGTCACGTCCGCGCTGTGGCGACTCGTTCGTGAGGGAGCGCTGTCGGATGACGCAGCGCTCGTTGCCGAGATTCGCGTCGATGAGCTGCTCGCCGCGAGTCACGTGGTGATCGACGTCGAAGCTGTGAGGTCCCGTGCCCGCCGGTTGCTTCGCGTCCATCCGCTGCGTGCGGCGGATGGTCTACAGCTGGCCGCCGCGTTGGCGTGGGCCGGCGATCATCCCGAGGCACACACGTTGGTCACCCTGGACGAGCGTCTTGCGGGCGCCGCGCGCCGAGAAGGGTTCGACGTGCCGGGTTGAGCGGGCGCGGCCGCGCAGCCCCATCGAACGGCGGCCCGGTCAGCGATCTACCACCGACGTGTACTCCAGGGTGGCTCCCGAGGAGCGACTCAGCGGCGCCTTACCTATGCGTCCAGTCGGTCCAGCCGAAGTTCTTTCCCGTATGAGCGGGAACGCGCGCCGAGAAGCTCGTCCCGTAGTAGCCGTTGACGATGTGGGGAAGCCACTGGTCATCCCCCTCGGCGGGATAGCCGTTCACGTTGTAGAGCCATGTGACCGCTCGCCGCAACGCTCGATTCTGCCAGTCCCAAACGGGATAGCCAGCACGGTGCAGGATGGTCGCCTGCGCCAACGCGCCCTGCAGGGCTTCCCACACGTAGTTCTCCTTCGGCGCAGGCCACGTGTACGAGCCGCCGCGGCGCTGATCGTCCGGCAGGATCCCGCCGAGATCCCTTCCGTATCGAGTGCACCCGGCCGGATTGATGCCAACGGGTCGGCTGGGATCGCATTGCCAGCTGAGATCGCCGTAGTTGAAGCCGGCGTACGAAGAACGGTCTCCGAGGAAACCCTTGAAGACCTGCGCAATCCGCGCGAGATCGGCCGTGTCTCCGAGATACGCGGCGATCGCAGCCCGCGTCGCACCACAGTGAGTGCCCCAATTGTTGGGGCGCTTCTCGTGGCACTGGATCAGGTTTTTCGGGCCGCCCGAAGTGTACGTCGTTCGCAGGCTGCGGAGCTTGGAGCGGAAAGCGTTGTCGAGGCTCGAGTTCACGTATTTGAGACCGATGAGGTCGGCGGCGACCACGTAGGCGCCCAGCTCGCGCCCGAGGGCCAGCGCCCTACCGTTGTACGTGCCGCTGTTGACGATCTGATTGATCGCCGTGATGACCGGCGCGCGGTACGTCGTGTTTCCGGTGCGCGCGTATACCAGAGCCTTGGCGAGAACGCACACGTTCGTCGACTGCTCCTGATCCGAGAGCTTCACGGAGCCACAGGACTCGTTTGCTTTCGACAGCAAGTTGGTCCATGCCGTTCCCGACGTCGGAAGTCGCGCGATCTCGCTCGAGCTGATCCAGATACCTGAAGCAGTGCTGGTGGTGACGGCGGCAACCATCTCGGGCAACAGCGTGAGGGGCTCCGGTTCGACGGGGCTTTCTACGGTGCACCCGACGAGCGCTGCGAGGGTGAGTCCCGTGGCACGTCCTGCGTACGACCTGATTGCGCGTGCAATCCTGGTCACTGCGATAGGAAGGTCAGCCGTCATTGTCATCTCCGCCATGGGCATGCCGGGCCGCGCCTTACCTGCTGAGCACGAAAGGAAGGACGCGCCGTCAGAGTGGTGTGATCGCTGGCGGACCGGCCGGCTTGACGACTAGGTCGCGTTAGCCCCGTGACTCTGCGCCACCGTCTTTCGACGACTTTGCTCTGAGCAGCGGACTCGAGCCGAGGGCTGCGGCAGATGACCTGCGCAATGCTCTCGGAATCGGGTTCACTTAGGCAGCGCTGTGCACACGCGTCAATGTCTCGCTCTCGCGACGCTGCCGTACACAGAGTCGGGAGGCCCTAGATCGACCGCGTCATGCCTGGATAATCTGGATAGCGCAGCTTACAAGCGCTCACGGCGAAAACCCGGGGGTGCTGCGTCAGCGAGACATGAGCCCGCGGGGATGCGCATGATCGGGCGACCGACGAACTCCCCTTGGCCGCCAAGAAGGCGATCCCATCGAGCCATCGTGCCGTCCCAGCTGGTCACCGACGAACGTGAGTCCGAGCGTGTCCCGGGGCTTCGCTGCGAGAACTGGGTGCGCTGATCGGCTTCCGGTCGGCTGGTGGATCGAACGCAACGATGGCTCCTCAGTCGCACCCGGTCGCCAAGCGAAGTGCTTCGCAGACGTCTCTCATCTTCGACTCGGAAAGAGTGCCGACATATTTGCGAAGGAGTTCTCGATCCACGGTCTGAACGTGGTCGAGGTTGACGGCTGACGGACCCTTGAGCCCCTCATCCACTCCAATCGACACCTCGCTCGGGGCACCGCGAATGGTCGACGTGATCGGCGCCACCATGACGGTACGGAGCAGGTCGATGACCTCGGGCCGTGTGAGGACCAGTACGGGCCGACGCTTGTCCGGCGGCTTGAACTGGTAGAGCCAGATCTCGCCCCGCTTCACTCGTCCGGCCAAGAGCCTTGCTCCTCCCAACCTTGGAACTCGTCTTCGAGCCCGACGCCGTCTCCATACGCTCGACGATAGGCGTCACGGATCTGGTGCCGACGTCGACGATCGAGGTACTCCGCAATTGCACGGCGGAACACAGCCGATCGTCCCTCGCGGCGCACCTCCTCCGTCGCATCGAGCTCGGACAACAACCCAGGGTCGATCATGACTTGGACGGGCTTCATGTTGGTAATATATGTGGATAAGTGCTCCACATCAGTATCCCGAACAATCTCAGGCCCGCGAGGCGCTGGGATTAGGCGAAATCGGCCGGGCTGTGCTCCGGGCTACGAAGCTTGTCGTAGACAAATCGACCTAGGCCTCCTATCCTATACGAAGACCTTCGTATCTAGGTCGTCGTCTACACAGGAATAGAGGTGAGCCCGCCAAGCAGCCTCACGGAACGGGAGCTCGACGTCATGAGCATCCTGTGGCGTCTGGGATCGGGGACGGTGGCCGAGGTCCGCGAGCAGCTGCCTACGCGCGTCGGCTACACGGGAGTGCTCAAGCTCCTGCAGATCCTCGAGTCCAAGGGCATGGTGCGCCATGAGCAGGAAGGCCGCGCGTACCGATACATCCCGCTGGTGCAGCCGTCGGAGGCGGGGGCGGCGCTGCACCGGATCGTCGACAAGGTCTTCCACGGATCGCTCGAGCTCGCGCTCGCGCGGCTCATCGCGGGAAGGAAGCTGAAACCCGATGAAGTGGAGCGGATGAAGTCGCTGCTGGATGCGGCGGATCGCGCGCCGGAGGAGGAAGAAGGATGACGGCGTGGATGCTGTGGGCGACCTGCATCGGGGTGTTACTCGCGGCTGCGGCGCATGTCTCGGAGTCGACGCTCCGCGCGTTCGGGCGTCCGGGCCGATGGGCGTGGGTGGCTGCGATCGCCGGCGCGCTGGCGATCCAGGCGTGGTCGATCGTGCCGTGGTCGGAGCGAACGACCGTGTCAGAGGGGAGCTCTTTCGCCGAGGGTGAGATCGCTACATCCGTTGCTCTGTTGAAGGTGGAGGAGGCCGGCGCGGCCGTGGGTGCATTTCTCCAGCGGTTCGATACGTGGGTGCTCATCGCGTGGGTGTCCGTAAGCATGGTTCTCTTGATCGGCTTGGTCGGCGGCCTTCTGCGTCTGCACAAGCGATCCGTCGGTTGGCCGGTGCACACGATCGACGGTGCCGATGTCCTCGTCTCCGACGACTTCGGCCCGGCTCTCTTGGGCATACGCGCACCTCGCATCGTTCTGCCCGAGCACGTGATGGCGATGGACCCGCCCGTGATCCGAGTCATCTGCGCTCACGAAGCGGAGCATCGCGCGGCGCACGACACCTGGCTGCTCGCGGCCGGGGCGTTCCTGGCATCCGTGATGCCGTGGAACGCGGCGCTCTGGTGGAAGGTGATGCGGCTGCGGGAAGCGATCGAGATCGACTGCGACGAGAGGGTTCTGAACGCAGGTGTTTCCCGCCGCGACTACGGTGTGATTCTCCTGGATCTCGCCGCCGACATGGATCACGTCGTGCCAGCCGTCCCCGCCTTCGCACAACCCACTTCGTTACTCGAGAGGAGGCTCAAGACGATGATCATCGGTTCACGAAAGAAAGGAATCGTGGCCTCGACCGTCAGCACGATCGGCGTCGTGCTCCTGGGGATCGCCGCGTGTCAGACGCCCGCGCCAACGCCTTCTCCCGCCTCTGCTCCGGTGACTCGAATCCGTGGTCTCGATGCGATCGGCATTGATCCGCTCATCTTAGTCGACGGCGAGCGGGTGGACGGACCACCACGCGAGTTGCTCGAGCGTTACAGTCCGGACGACATCGAGTCGATCGAAATCATCAAAGGGCCCTACGCGATGAATCTCTACGGGGAGGAGGCTGCGAACGGCGTCATCGTCATCGTTCTGAAGTAGGCGGCGAAGCGGTTCCCTCCGGGCCATCGTCACGTCCCAAGCCCGCGTTCTACCTTGATGGGGAGCGTACGCACGACCCCTTTCCCAGCTCGCCGCCCTTCTCTCTTCACAGATTATACCGTACATTTGTACGGTATCTATCCTCGAGAGCGCGCATGGCGACGAAATCAGACCGAGTCGAGGCCCGCGTATCCAGCGAACAGCACCGACGGATCCGGCGAGCCGCGCAGTTGGCAGGCCAATCCGTGTCGTCATTCATGGTCGCCGCCTCCGTCGAGAAGGCAGAGGAAGTGATCGCCGAGCATTCCGTGACCGAGGTGCCCGCGGATTACTTCGATCGACTGGTGGCGGCCATCGACCGGCCGAGCGCGGCTCCGCAGCTCGGCCGGGCGGTGAAGCGGGCGAGGGATCGAGCCCGGATACGTTGACGTACGTCGTTCGTCCTCTTGGGGACGCGCACGACCTCAGCGAATTCACGTGCGGGAACGCCCAGCTCGACGAGTGGCTGCGTGACCACGCTCGTCCGTCGACCCGCCAGGGCACGCGCACGTACGTCATGGTCGAGGACAGGGGCGCGAAGGTGGTCGGTTATTTCGCTGTTGCGCCCCACCTGATCCAACGAGAGGCGACGCCCAAGAAGCTCGGGCGAGGGGCGCCCCGGCAAATTCCGGCGATCCTCTTGGCGAAGCTCGCGATCGATCGGCGTCTTCACGGACGTGGACTCGGGTCCGAACTGCTCATCTTGGCGCTGGAGCACATAGTCAGCGCCGCACGGGTGGCGGGTGGCAAGGTGGTCGTGGTCGATGGTATCGACGAGGATGCTGCCCGATTCTATCGCGGCCACGATTTCGAGCCCCTTCCAGACAACCCGGCGAGACTCATTCAGAAGCTGAGCACCGTAGCCGCCGCGCTCAGGCTCGAGTGGCCCTGAACACGGGATGCGCATCCTTCGCATTCCCTTGCCATCCACCGCCTGGTTCACAACGTTGTTGTGAACCAGGAGTGGCGACGTGGCCCGTGAACGGTTTGGCGAATTGGAGGAGCAGGTGGTGCTCGGCCTCCTGCGTCTGGGGGGCGAGAGCTATGCGGTACCGGTCGCTGCCGAGCTGACGGACGTCACGGGGCGGGATGTGTCGCCCGCCACGGTCTATATGGTGATGCACCGGTTGGCGTCCCAGGGGCTTCTCACCTCTCGCGTCGGCACTCCGGATCCGGAGCGCGGCGGCAGACCGCGACGGTTCTACCGGGTCGTGAGACGAGCCGTTCTTCCGCTGCTCGCCGAGTCCCGGCGCGCTCGGCTGGCGCTCTGGGACGGCCTCGAGCCGGAGCTCGATCGATCGTGAGCGCCGGCCGGTCACGGGTTCCGCTCAGCCTTCGGCTGGCGGCCTGGTTGCTGCCGCGCGACGTCCGAGAGGAGGTCCTCGGCGACCTTGTCGAAGCGTGGAACGCGAAGGAGCGCTCGGAGTCGTGGTTCTCTCGCGCGGCATGGACCTGGAAGCAACCGATCGCCGTGCTTCTCGCGCGAGTGCAGGCTCGAAACGATGCGCGAGTGCTCCCATCGGTCGCGCGCGTGTCGGTCGACCTGCGCATCGCGGCTCGCTCTCTCGCGCGAGCGCCCACGTTCACGCTGGTCGCGGTCACCACGTTGGCGATCGCGATCGGGACGAACACGGCCATCTTCAGCGTGGTCGAGACAGTCCTGCTCGACCCTCTCGATTTCACCGAGCCCGATCGTCTCGTCTCGATCAGAGGAACGGCGCCGGGGTCGGACATGCCGGACGAGTTCGGCCTCGCGGCGGAGTTCTACGTGCAGTACCGCGAAAACGCTGCGGCCCTCGAAGACGTCGGATACTACCTGGAGGGCGAGCAGACGGTTCGGGCCGACGATCGAGTGGAGCGGCTTCCGGTCTCGCTGGCGAGCCACTCGTTGTTCTCGACGCTGGGCGTGCGTCCCGTGCTCGGCAGACTGCCGACGGAGCAGGACGAGGACGCCCAGGTCGTCGTGCTCAGTCATTGGCTGTGGACCGAGTGGTTCGGTCGCGATCCCGAGGTGATCGGTCGCACGATCGAGATAGCCAGCGGACCGAGGACCGTGGTCGGCGTGATGGGTCCGTCGTTTGGTTTTCCGCACGAGCGCGTCGCTGCTTGGCTGCACGACCTGCCGTCGGAGGAGATCCGACCGGGCGGATTCGGGTGGGAGCTGGTGGGTCGACTCGCGCCCGACGCCGATCAGGTGGTACTGGCCGGGCAGCTCGACGAGCTCGCCTCCCGACTCCCGGAGCGCTTCGGAGGATCCGTCGAGTATGCGCGGATCATCGAGCAGCATCGACCCGTGCTGCGATCGCTCGAGGAAGAGCTCGTCGGTGACATCGCAGCCCCGCTTTGGATCCTCCTCGGTACGGCGGGGATCGTGCTGCTCATCGCATGCGCCAACGTGGCGAACCTCCTCCTCGCGCGCGCGGAGGACCGGCGGCGGAGCTTTGCGGTTCGTCGCTCTCTGGGGGCGACCCGAGGCGACCTCCTCCGCGCCCAGATGGTCGAAGCGCTCGTGATCGCCGCGGCCGGAGGCGTGGGCGGCGTGGCGATCGCCGTCGGGGGCATTCCGCTGCTCGTCCGTGGCGCCCCCGAGAGCATCCCTCGGCTGGCATCGACCACGCTCGATCCGACGGCGCTGGGGTTTACGGCGAGTATCGTGCTATTCGCGGCGCTGGCCTCCGGTCTGTTGCCGGCTCTACGCTTCTCGAACCCGGCGCTCGACGGGACGCTGAGCTCGCGACTGCAAACAGGCACTCGCTCGACTCGCTTCGCGCGGCATGCGCTGGTCGTTGCACAATCCGCGGCTGCTCTCGTGCTGCTCGTGGGCTCTGGGCTGCTCGTGCAGAGCTTCCTTGCGCTCAACCGGGTGGATCCAGGCTACGAGACCGAAGACGTCTTCACCTTCCAGATGGCGCCGGTGCTACGCGATCACGGGGTCACCGATGCTCCGAGCCTCGCACGATTCCACTACGCTTTCATGGAGCGGCTGGCGGCGCTTCCGGACGTGGAGTCGGTCGGGTTGACGCTGATGCTGCCACTCGACGAGGGCGCCGAGGTCACGCGTGTCGTCACGGATCGAACCATCGCGACCGGCGGGCTGGAGCCGCTCGTGCGGGTGACACACGCGGGGGGCCAATACCTCCGGGCGATGGGAATCGAGGTGCTCCTGGGGAGCGATTTCGAACGCAACGCGGATCCGACAGAAAACCCGCAGGCCGTCGTCAGCCAAAGCGCGGCTGAGCTGCTCTGGCCGGGTGAGACTCCTCTCGGGAAGCGTTTCCGGCCCTCGGACGCCGATAGCAGTAGCTGGCTCACCGTGTCCGGTGTGGTCGAGGACGTGATCCTCGAGGACTTCCGTCGAACAGAGCCGGAACCGTTGGTCTATCTGCCGCTTGTCGGGCACGACAGGGCGAGCTGGCCCATCACCACACCGGCGTACGTGGTGAAATCGCCTCGCGCCGCCGCCCTGGGGCCAGAGATCCGTGACCTCGTGCGTGAGATCGCCCCCGAAGCGCCGGTCTATCACATGTCGACCATGTCGGCGTTAGCCGCGCGAGCGGTCGCGCGTCTCAGCTTCACGATGTTGACCCTCGGGGTGGCGGCGGGCCTCGCGATCGTCCTCGGAGCGGTGGGACTGTACGGCGTGCTGTCTTACGTGGTATCGCAGCGGACGCACGAGATCGGCATCCGCATGGCGCTAGGGGCGAATGCCAGTGGGCTTCGGCGGACGATCGTTGCTCAGGGGACTCGCGTCGTGATCCTCGGCGTCATGCTCGGCGCGGTCGGAGCCGCGGTCCTCACACGCGCACTCGAGAGCCTCCTGTTCGGGGTGCCCGCGGTGCACATGCCGACCTACGCGATGATGGCTGGGTTGATGATCGCCGTGGCGCTGCTCGCGAGCTACCTGCCCGCCCGACGCGCCTCCGCTGTGGATCCGATGACGGCGCTTCGGGCGGACTAGCCCAGCGATCCTGAATTCGCCGTGCGCGCTCAACGCTTAGCCCTGGCCGTCATCGCGGCGCTGGGGACGGGGGCGGAC
>Ga0209706_10001036_pt1 | contig 15733 bp, 13 predicted proteins | sample PPLLaktember2015_6_FD_187263 | JGI IMG/M metagenome (GOLD analysis project Ga0209706, IMG submission 187263) | Freshwater sediment microbial communities from Prairie Pothole Lake near Jamestown, North Dakota, USA - PPLs Lake P8 Core (1) Depth... | ecosystem: Environmental > Aquatic > Freshwater...
CGGAGTTAGAAAAAATGAAAAATTACCATCAACAAACAGCAAAAGCGTTCACCCTGCTCGAACTTATGATCGTCATAGTAATCATGGGTATGTTGGCAACAATCGTTATGCCCAAGATACTAAACCGGCCCGAACAGGCCCGGCGCACCAAGGCCACCGTGGAAATCAAAAACATTGAAGCGGCACTCGCTCTGTTCAACACCGACACCAAGCGATTTCCCACAACATCAGAGGGATTGGCGATCTTGGCATCAGAATCCAACCACTCGATCGAAGGCTACCAGCCGGACGGATATCTCCCCAGGGTCCCTGTCGATCCATGGGGAAAACCTTATATTTACATTAGCCCGGGTGTACATGGCAAAAATTACGATCTGGAATCTTATGGCAAAGACGGTGAAGACGGCGGCGCCGGCGACGACGCCGACATCGAAAACTGGAACATCAATTAGTGCCTTTTGTCCTGCTAATGAGTTAATTCTTGTTGTCCTGAACAAACCTTTATTGACAGTTTACATATACTCATGCACAGCAAAAACAATGCTTTCACACTTATCGAAGTCATAGCCGCTCTGGCGGTTGTAGCCATCGCTATGGTTGCCCTTATACGTCTGCACCTTATCAGTATCAACATGACCGACAGTACCGACGTAAGCACCCAGGCCGCATTACTGGCCCAGGAAAAAATGACCGCTGCTTTGTCAGACGCCTTGTTTGACCGCCCCAGCGCCTCCCAGGGTGGCGACATCCGACAGAACAACCGGCAATTCAATTGGCAAAATCAAATCACCGACCTCCATCTGCCGCAATTGGACGGCGGCGATCTCACCGGGCTGCGCCGCGTCCGCACGGACGTCAGTTGGAAACAGGGCCGCCATGACAAACACGTAACCCTGATCACCTATGTTGCCAAACAGAACTAACCATGAAAAGACAAACTCAAAAAAATATCAGGAACACCGGCTTCACGCTGATTGAGATCACTATATCCATCGCGATCCTGATGATCATAGTCTCGGTTGTGTACGGAACCTATTTTGCCACATCCCAATCGGTTCTTCGATGCAATAGAAAGATAGTCTGCTCCACCGACGCCCGCTCGGTTCTGACCAGAATGACACGCCAGATACGATGTGCCTACCGACGGACTGCACCCCAAGAAACTCCAATCGTATCATCCATAAATCATACCCAATCTGTCAGCCCGGACGATTCTCCCACTTACCTGGCCGGCGGCGCCGCTGACAACGACGGCATAATCCTGCGCCTCATCACCACTGCCCCGATATTTTGCGAACAAGATTCATACAGTGGACTTTGCGAAGCTGCCTACAAATATGATTCCATACAGGGCATCCTGTTTTATTCTCAGCGAAAATATATACCCGAACAAGAAAACACTACCACCGAAATCGGAAACTGGCTGCCAATTGCCGAAAACGTCGAATCAATAGAATTGTCTTTTTACGACGGTCGCCAATGGCACGATCAATGGAACTCACGGGACGACGGCAAACTGCCACACGCAGTCAAAACAAACATTGTTTTTGCCGACGAAAATTCCGGCTCGACCAGTTTTTCCACAGCCGCCTATGTAAATTGTCACCAACTGGCCCAAGTATATATCACTCAACAGAAACCGTAATAAAAAATATGAAGCACGAACACAAATATATAGCGCATAGCCGGGGTTTTGTACTCATAACAGTACTATTGATAGTGGTTTTATTGACAGCCCTGCTATTGGAGTTCAACTATGCTTCACGCACGCATCTGCAGGCCGCTGACAGTTTCTCTACTCGTCTGCAGGCCCTGAATTGCGCCAGGGCCGGATTGAATATCGCCATTGCCGCCATAAATAAAAACCCCGACATTCGCACCAACCGCACTTTACGCGGTATGCTCGCGGGCTTATCTGTTTATGATATTGACCCCGGCCGATGCAGCCTCGAGCTTACCGAAGAAAACGGTAAAATAAACATCAATATGCTCAGGGACCGCAGCGGCCGTCTCGACCAGGTCAGAATCAATCAACTATTGCGACTGATCGATCTGCTCAATCAGAACATACGCAAACACTCCAATTGTCCGCTCATCGGTTACAGTCTCGCTCCCGCCATTATCGATTGGACCGATCCTGACGAGCAGGTTACAGTCTTGCCTTTTGTAAGTCGTGAAAACATCGGAGCCGAGTCGGACTATTACAAGACCACGCCGACCCCCTGCAAGTGTAAGAATCAGCCTTTCGAAATCCTTGAAGAACTTTCATTGGTCAGAGGTATGACCGCTGAAATCCTTCACGGCAAAACCCTCAAAAACAATGAAGCCTTCCAAAACGATGGACCCTTCCAGAACGATGGACCCTTTCAGAACGACGAACAAAATTCAACCGACGCCCTTAGCGATTATCTAACCGTCTGCGGCGACGGAAAAATCGACATCAATTGTGCCCCGGCCCTGGTGATTCAATCGCTTTCCGAACATATCGATCCGGCCTTGGCTCAGATGGTTGTCGATCAGCGAAAGGACCAGCCGTTTTCCAGCATTGCACAACTGCGGGATTTCCCCGGTCTCTCGTCCGTCGCGATTCCTGCCATAGCCGAAATGCTAACTACAGATCCCACAGACAGATACTACAAAATAACAGCTTCCGGCAGTGTAAACCAAATTTGCGCGACTATTACCGCCATAATTAAAACAAACTCAGTCTCTCAAAATACCGAAATAATACTGTATAAGGAATTGTAAAATTGTGCGCAAAATAGTCGAGAAATGTATCATATACAGATCAGTATCTACCCTGTATGGTGCCGGCCCTTGCCGGTTTGGTACCGGTTTTTACCTGTTTGGTGCCGGTTTTTGCCGGTTTGAGGGCGTTTTGTTATAGGTTTGTGATGACTAAAAGATGTATCGGCATAGATTTCGACAGTTTCGGTCTTTGTGCGGTCCAGATGGCTCGTAACGGTGACCGGTTCCGTATGGAAAAGGTGTTCAGTTGCCCTATGCGCCGGGAATCCGATTCGCCCGTACAGTTGCTCCAGTCACTTCTCGGCCGAGGCGGTTTTGACAAACGCGGGGCCGTGGCTGTTTCCATGTCCCATAATGGTATCTTCTTCCGCACCATCCAAAACGGCGGTTCGACCGATAAATCGACCGAAACGAAGAAAAACACCGCTGCCAGGAACGATTTCCCTATATCTGCCGAACAAATCATCACCGCTAACTGTTTGCCCGGCAGTGATTTGCGAAGCAGAAAAACCACGCTTGAAATCGCGGTCAGCAGAAAATCGCTGAACTGCCGGATCGAGACAGTGCGGCAGGCGAAGATGCGATGTGAGCACGTGGATGGGCCGGTTTTCGCCGTTTACGCGGCCGTGGCGGTTAACCATCCTGAGATTGCCTGCGGGACGGCTATAGTTGTTTATACGGATCATTCGCACATAATCATAGCTGTTACGGAAAATAACGACATTCTTGCAGTCCGCAATATTCCCAATTCCGGCGGAGCCGAAACCGATAACGGTGGCAACTCAGATGAGATGGCTTCATTACTGCTGCGGGAGACAGAACTTACGTGGAGAGCGGCATTTGGCAAAAAAATTCCGGAAAATACCAACCTGGTTTTGGCTGGTCAGATAAGCCAGGATGCGGAAGTGATCTCAGCCTTGCAGCAGGCACTTGCCTGCCGGGCTACAGTTATGAACTTGTCGGCAAATATCGATTGTTCCGATGTTTCCGAGATGAGCTATAAGTACGTAATTGCGCAAGGGTTAGCTCTGCGTGTCCTGGCGCCCAGGGATACTATCGGCATCAATCTGATCAAAGCGGCCCGGGACAAGACCGACAAGAATATCGATATCAAGAAACATGTCGTGGTCTCGCTGGTGCTCGTGGCGGCCCTGGCGGGTGTTTGGCTGACCGGTCTGTTTGTACGTAAGTTGCGTCTGGAAAAGGACTACGAGAATATCAGGCAGCAGGGACGATTGGTATTTCAACAGACCGTGCCGAGCGAGCAAACGATTGTCAATGAACTGGCTCAACTGGATAGTCACTTACAGACGCTGCGGAGGGACTATGAGTATCTGGAACCCCTTGTGGGGACAGGAGTTAACCCAGTAGCGGTGCTGCACGCAATTTCGGTAAATACGCCGAGGGAACTGAAGGTAAGTATTGAAAACCTCTCGATTACCGGGCCGATGGTGCGGATCAGTGCGGTTTGTAATGATTTTGAGACTGCCAATCGCTGGCGGAATATACTGCGGAAGGTGCCGCAATTCGTTTCTGTAGAAGTAGTTAGCGAGCCTGCGAGAGAACCGGACAGTGATTCGATTAGTTTTGAGATATCTATAAGGACGGAGCGATAATAATGCGTATCTCCAGTAGGGAAAAGCAGTTATCTATCGGATTGGCGGTTTTTGTGGGGACAGTGACGTTCTACATGGTGTTGGTAAAGCCGAGCGTGGCACGGCTGGAGACACTGGAGCGGGTGGTGCCGGAAAAGCTCGTCGCCCTGCAAGAGTTGCAAAGTCAGTGCAGACAATATGTTACGTTGCAAGAGCGGATCGGTAAACTGCAGGAACAGATCGCTTCTGGGCCAGGCGATTTTATGTTGCTGTCTTTTCTGGACGGCTTGGCCGAGGAACTCGAGCTTAAGGATAATGTGGTTATGAAGGGCGAAACCCGCAAACTGGATGCGACCTATACGGAGGCGACCGTTACCCTTGAATTGCAACATGTTACTCTCAAAGAGCTTATGGAGTTTCTTTCGCGTTTACGCAGCGAGAATTCGCTGGTTACGATCAGTAATCTCAATATCAGCAGAGGGGATACCGGCGGTACGGACCTGCTCAATTCGACGGTTCATGTCTCGCATTTGAGGATCGGCTCATAGGTCAATTGAGTCCGAAAAATCGATGTAAGTGCTTATTTTTGGTTCGGGGAAATTGATGTAACTCCTTATTTTTCGTCAGTGGAAATGCGCATAAGTGCTTATTTTACGTTGTTGGAATTGATGTAAGTGCTTATTTTTGCATAGCGATTGTAACGATTAGGCAAGATGGGTAAGAAAAAACCGCGAAATTCGGCGAAATTTGGATGAATTCCGATGAAAAGTGATGTGGTTTGTACCATGTTTGTACCTACTTTTCACCCACTTCTTAACAGAAGTGGGTGAGTAAATGGGTAGATGAGTAAATGAGTAGATGAGGGGAAGAAAGAGGGCGGACCACTTGGGGGCGCGAACTTGGAGGGAGGCGGAGTTGGAGGGATCGCGAACTTGGGGCGGTTGCCAACAGAATTGTTGGCAACAGGGTTGTTGGAATATTGCGTAGTCGGATGGGAGAGAGTGGAGGGGTCGGAGGTCGGCGGGGGAGAAAACAGGAGGTGAAAGGTCGGGATTTTGGTTGACATCTTGGGCGTGGCGTGGTAGAAGAGTTGTGAGTTGGGGGAAGACATAGAGCATGGACGGGAAATGAGAAAGTAAAGGTATAAAAGGAGAAAAGAAAGAGGATTTCTGGCCTGTTTTGTGTTTCCGGGCCTGTACCTAGTTTTCCTGGAGAGTACAACCAGCTAATGTTGTCAACAAGATAACTGTTAAAAGTGTGGGGATGTAAGTGCTTCTATGGCAAAGAGTTATGTTTTTGGCTTAACAAAAATTGATTTCAATGATAGTGTGATTAAATGTTTTGTTTTATTTGTTTTGATGTTAAACATCAAAACAAATAAAACAAAACATTTAATCACACTATCGCGATATTGGGACTTTTGGCGGCGGCAGTCGATTTTAGGCTTTCCGACTTTACTTCTAACCTATAACGTACGTTCTGACCGATATTGGTTCCAGTGGTGTTGATGTTTTTATGTTTTGCCTATTGCTTTTATAAGACAGATGTGCTAGGATATGAGGATAAGGAGTTTTGATTATGTTGGGTAAACGTAACATGAGGGATAGTATAGGTTATGTTACCTTGGGACTCTTTAGTCATGCCTTGCTTGATGAACTTTTGGAAGCAAAAAGCAAACCAGATATTGTTCCCGAACGTAAGAAAATGATAGAACTAGCAAGAGAGTCTCTCCTCGCGGTTGATTCACCTGAAAAAATAACTAAGCGTTCACGTTTCGCTGATCTTGTTTTTCAAAATTATCAAGAGATTACCACCCTTCGTAGTGTGCTCAATCCCCAAGGGATTTTTAAAAGCAGCGAGGAAGCGGAAGAAGCTTTAAATATTATTCTTGGAGATAAAACAGATCGGGAAAAAAGAGGCCAGCATATTGAAAAGACAATAGGGTTTTTCCGTGAACTTGCCAAGAAGTCTATAATAAATGCAGAGACACCGGAAGAACGAGTGCCCCCGGGGGTGAGACAGGTTGCGTCATCAAGCAGTTTTGCACAATTATACAGCGGCTTATAAGCTTGTTTCTTCCCTAAAAGAAATCATATCAAAAAGCCGAGCCGATAATTCCTATCCTAAATATTCAGATCAATTTCTCCTTTTCTGCCAACGTACGGCTGACGATACCCTTAGGTATCTCGAGAAGTCCGGTAATCCTAAAACCGCTAAACTAGATTTTGATATACTTATTTCTAAACTATCCGCGATTAGGCAAGGTTGGGAGCTACTCCACACTTTTATAAAACCGGTTCTCGATGCAGATAGCTTAAAGGTACCTTATTCGTTAATTCAATTTCTCAGCGAACACACCGGGAAACTGAGTGTGGTTAAGGGAACAAAAATTGTCATAGAATCAAACCCGGAGTTGAACTATTTCCAGCATCGTCATACTGAGCTTATAATAGCAATTAAATTTCTTCTAATTTTGATAGGAGAACCGGAGAATTTGACCGAAAGAGTCAAGATTAAGCGTTTAGGTTTTCTTGGTTTGCCCTATTCACAATCTAAAAGTCTATTTATGAATTGCCTTCTATACCATGAAATTGGCCATTTTATAGCCGAAGAAGCGGGTGTTTTTTCCACAAAGATACGTAAAGATACGAAGGGGAAACTTGAACCCTTATTCGAGGAATATACGGAATGGGCCGGAAACATAATTTTAGTGTGGATGGAAGAACTTTTTGCTGATCTTGTGGCAGTTAAACTTTTGGGACCGGCATACACTTTAGCCTACATGGAATTATATCGCTCGGTTATTGATTTGTCTTCAGATCAAATTTTAGAATTTGATATTGATCACCCTTGTGCCCCCTTAAGATTTCGGGAACAAGTTAAAGCTCTTAAAAAAGATAAATGGGAACAACACATTAAGTTAGAGCAGTGGGAGAGACTTAAAGGGGTATCACGATCAAAGGAGAGTGCATATAAGTCTTCGCTTATATTACATATTAATGATCCTTACATGGTGAAAATATGGCAAGGTCTAATTAAGTTTTTCTGCCGCCCCGATATAATAAAAACAGTTCATGATTTAGCGGATGAATTTGTAGAGGGTAGGGAAAACCCGTGCGAACATTTTATAAAATCTGCTGAAAGAATACAAGAATGCCTTGAGCATGGAATTGTACCTTCATTTGCCGGGAAAAATGGTGACATGCCCCATCCAACCGCTATTATTAATGGCGCCATGTTTTTTTGGCTTTCTGGAATGGACGATCTTTATCAGATAGTCCCAAGTATTCACAAAGAGAAAGTAAAGGATAGAGTTGCATTAGAACAACGTGTTGAAATGTGGTGTATGAAGGCGATAGAAGATTGGCTAATAAAAAGAAAATAAAAACTGAAAGACAAGTTGGGGTTCTTACCAAAAAGGATATAGAGGATCGACTCGAAAAACAGATTTTTGAACCTTCGTCCTTGATAATTACGCCATATCCAAAAGGCATTGATAGCGATTCAATTGACTTAGGGCTTGGAAACCATTTCTTTGTTCCTCGAGGGCACCGAACACCTTGTTTTGTTCCGGGTCTCACTAATCCTTTGCATTTGTATTCTGAACAATATATTCCGATGGGATCTTATCTGGTTCTCCCTGCCCATCATACTGTTTTGGGATCTACCTTAGAGTATATTAAATTGCCTTCAGATGTTTCTGGTGAAATTCTTACAAAATCTTCCTGGGCACGGACATTTATAACTATAGAAACTGCCCCATGGATTCATCCCTTGTACAGAGGTTGCCTAACGTTAGAAATCGCTAACGTTTCCAATACCCCTGTTGTTCTCTATCCTGGAGTTAAAATTGCTCAATTGGTATTATTGAATACGATGCGTGATATTGCGAAGAAGAATAAAGATGAAATAGAAGGAACCTACTTTGGCCCTGTGCGACCCGAGCCAGCAATATTAAAGAAACCAAGAGAAGCTCTTTCGGATCTTGGGATAAGTAGAGAAGATGTTACGTATCCCTTGGATGAATATTTTGATCATGAAGAATACCAGGAGTATGTTGCTAATTCTTTAAGGGAACAGGGATACAAAGTTGAATCACCTTAGCTCTGCAATCACGTTTTCAGGGTTCGGGTAGATGTTAGGCGGATTCAACTCGTAAGAGCGATGAATGTTAGACGATTGTACAACAATGAGTTGACGCCAAGAAAAAACGTTCGGGGGCTCCAGTTGGGAAATCTCCCGATCTTACATCGTGGGCTCGTATATCGACAGGATAAATTGCGGGCATGGCCGAGGCGGCGGAAGATGGATTGGCTATCGCGGCTCTGGGCTTGGCTTCGTGTCCTGCTTTCGCTGGAATGACAGAGGGGGGCGGGGATGACAGGAAGAGATTGCCGCGTCGCTGCGCAAAATTCGCGTGGGCTAAGAGCCCACTCTACAAAACTGAACGGTTACAAAAGTACAATGTCCCCTTTTCTTCCCACAAGACCTATGAAAAATGCAAAATCGCATAAAAAGAACTCTGTAAAGAGGCTACAATCTCTATAATAATAACAGATCGAGTACAACAGGCAAACCACCGAGCCAGAAAGTCGCGGTTGACTTGTTGCAAACATTGCAATATTATAGCCATAGTTTTCATTAATGTTCTACGAGAAGGTGAAATGAATGATTAAAAAACCTTATGAACGATTTGAGCAGTCGGAGTTGATTCTGAGAGACGAGTTGGCGATTGATCGCACCTTATTATCAAATGAACGGACGCTTCTGGCGTACCTGCGGTCCGCAGCGGCCATGATGATTGCAGGCGTGTCGATTATTCATTTCTCAGGTGAGGGTTGGTTCCGCGCGATAGGCTTTGCATGCATTCCTGGGGCTCTTTTGACTTCGCTGATTGGACTGCTTCGATTCCGGAAGATGGACAAAGCTATTTCAATTGTCCGAAATCAGTCGAAAAAGAAGTTAACAACCGGTAACGCATCTGTAGGACCAACATATCCAAATGATAAGCAATAAGGCGTATGTATGGAGGGACACCTATTTTTATCTGATTTGCCTTTGTTTTTTTAGGCATGGGAAAGCTTGGAATTGTCTTTTGTGATTGAGATAATGGGATAGTGGAGACAAGGCCACCACCCCCACGACAATTCGTCGCCTTCAACTGGTTATCCCTGGCAGGTTGTACCTGGACAGAGCCTACTTCCGTTTGGCCAGCCGATACTATTCTTGTCGATGGTTCAATTACTGAGATAGGCACCTTTTCCACCAGGTGTTGGCGTAAAATCTGAACTTTCTGTTGGGCCGAGAATTTCCTACGGTCGGTCTTCATAGACATCTCCTTTGGCAAATCATAAAGATTAACTAAATTTCAGGAAATGTCCAATTCCGACTGAAGCATCACATCGTGACAGTGAGTGATGGAAGACACAAGGGCGGGAGATAGACCCCTGCCTTCGCAGGGGTGACAGTTGTTCGCAGGGGTGACAATTGTTCGCAAGGGTGACAATTGTTCGCAGGGGTGACAGTTGTTCGCGGTGGTGACAATTGTTGGGTGGGGGGTGGTTTTTTGATCTTTTGGGTCAGGGGTTTTCGCAAAGGATGCCGGTTTTTTACTGTTTTTAAGGCGAAATAATTGGGAATTACCACAGATTTTTGATTTTTCTTAAAGCAGATTTTTTTCTTGCTTTTTCTTTTTAGATCGTGTTACAATGATGGGTTATTGTATATTAGGGGATATGATTGAGAAGAATATGAACATAGAAACTATACGGAATGTTGCGATTATCGCCCACGTTGACCATGGCAAGACCACCCTGGTCGATCAGTTGTTGTACCAGTCTGGAATGTTCCGCGACGATGACCTTGATAAGCTGGCCGGCGGGCAACACGGTTTGATTATGGATTCCAACCCACTGGAACGAGAGCGTGGGATTACGATACTGAGTAAGAACTGCGCGGTTCAATATACCAATTCAGAGGGGATTGAATACAAGATTAATATTATCGACACGCCTGGGCACGCCGATTTTGGCGGAGAAGTGGAACGTGTGTTGAAGATGGTCGATGGGGTACTGCTGTTGGTGGATGCCTTCGAAGGTCCCATGCCTCAAACTCGTTTCGTGCTGAATAAGGCGATGGGGTACAAACTGCGGCCGGTCCTGGTGGTTAACAAGATGGATCGTGCTGACGCCCGGCCCAATGATGTGGTCAATGAGGTTTTCGATCTCCTGGTTCAGTTGAATGCCGACGATGACACCCTGGACTTTCCGATTATTTACGCCTCGGGCAAAGAAGGGTGGGCAACGACCAACCTCGAAGATCCATGCGACGATATGCGTGCGGTGTTCGACGCGATCATCAATCATGTTCCATGTCCAGACGTTTCCTGCGATGCACCGGCACAGATGATGGTGGCTTCGCTGGAATATTCGGATTACGTGGGGCGAATCGCGATCGGTCGGTTAGTGGCAGGGCAATTCACGCAGGGGCAACCGGTTACCGTTATCGACAGGCAAGGGCGACACACTCAACAAAAGATCATGCAAATCCACCAGTTCTATGGTCTTGGTAAAAAGCAGGTCGAGACGGTCAAAGCCGGTGATATTTGCGCGATATCGGGATTGGACCCGGTAGATATCGGCGATACGATATCCTGCCCTGAGAGGCCGAGCCAGCTTCCGATTGTGGCCGTTGACGAACCAACCATGCACACGACGTTCCGTGTCAATGACGGTCCCTTCGCTGGGCGAGACGGGCGACTCGTAACAAGCCGAAAAATCGGGGAACGGCTGGATAAAGAGCTTCAGCATAACGTCGCGTTAAAGGTCGAGCGTGGCTCAGCGTCGGATGAGTTCATTGTTTCCGGGAGAGGGCTGATGCACCTTGGGATACTACTGGAAAATATGCGACGCGAAGGTTTTGAACTTTGCGTAGGCAAACCGAACGTGATTATCCGGGAGATCGACGGCATACGCCATGAACCGATCGAGCTGTTGGTGGTTGATTGTCCTTTCGACTGCAAGAATTCCGTTATGAGTCTGTTGGGAGAGAGGCGATGCGCAATTGTACGGATGGACGCCAAAAGCGGGACCAGTGATTTTGTTCACATGGAATTTTTGATTCCGTCGCGTGGGATTTTCGGACTGCATGGACGAATGCTCAATGCCACGCAGGGTCGCGCCGTCATGCACCACACTTTTGAGAAATACGAACCCATGCGAGGTTCGATCCCCCAGCGTCAAAGCGGAGTGATCATCGCCACGCAAATGGGGCATGTTACATCCTATGCTCTTGACGCTTTGTATGATCGCGGTGTATTTTTTGTCAAACCTGGTGACCAGGTTTTCGAGGGCCAGATTGTAGGCGAACACTGTAAAGATAACGATATTAGTGTCAACATCGTTAAAGCGAAACATCTTACCAACATTCGTGCGGCCGGCAAAGACGATTCGGCCAAAGTGCGGCCAATGCGTCAAATGAGCCTGGAAGCAAGCCTGGAATATATACAGGATGACGAACTGGTGGAGATATGCCCGAGTACGATTCGGCTGCGTAAACGGATGCTTAAAGAGGCAGATCGACGGCGAGAAACCCGTAAAGGTCACAGTTAGGGCCACCCGACGGATGGGGCTACGTTGAGCGTTGGTGAGGCAAGGCGGGTTGTTCGAACGTGATTGGTATGGTTTACCAGTGGTTTTGGTGGATGCGGTCGGTTTTGAAGCGGTTGGATGGTGGTTTGGTTTCGGCGGGTCGGCCCAGGGCAATCAGCGAAAAAGGTACAGTGTTGTCTGGCATTTGCAGGAGTTTTTTAATGGCGTCGATTCGCTGGGGGCGGGGGTGAATGCCAAGCCAACAGGCGCCGAGGCCGAGAGCGTGGGCGGCGATGAGGATATTTTGGGTGGCGGCGGCGCAGTCCTGGGTCCAATAGTCAGCGGTTTGGTCCTTTTCCAAATTGTGGTCGGCGCAAACGCACAGGGCTAATGGCGTCTCCATGAGCATCCGGGCGTAAGGGTGTATTTCGGGGATTTGGTCGAGGATTTGGCGGTCTTTAATTACGATGAAATGCCAGGGCTGTTCGTTGTGAGCACTTGGGGCGCTCATGGCGGCCTGTAATAACTGTTCGAGCAGATCGTCGGGGATCGGCTGATCGGTGAACCGGCGGATACTGCGACGGGAAAGAATAGCTGCTAATGCGTCCATGGTTTGGCTCCGTTCGATTTTGCGGCTACAAAAAGTCGTGGAATAACGCTTGCCGACAGGATAGCCAAGATTTGTTTTTTTTGCAATGATAATTTTGTGGCGGTTGGGGTGGTTCTTTCGGGTGGAATGGCGGTACATGGGCGCGGGTGGTTCGGCGGATTCGTTCGGTTGGTTTTGCTACAGTGGATTTTGGCAAGTTGCCGATAGAGATACTGTAGGGTTGGGTGTGCGCTGATATTGAAGTTTGTACCATGTGGAAGATCGAGAATGGGCATGGGCCAAGCGAAGTCGAAAGGTTTTGATAGTGCATAAAAGGCGCAAGAAGCGGTTTTTTGTCAAAGCGACTATTTTATTAGTGCTGGCAGGTGGTGTTATGGTTGGGTGGGGGCCGAGCCTGGTCAAAAGTGAGGCGTTTGGCCAAATATATCAGTACATTATCTATGACCGTATTTTGCTGCCTGTTTATTTGACGCTGACGACGCCGGAGGAGAACATCCGCACAACCAGGCTGCCTGTTTATGAGCTTCAGATCAAGGGGAAATATATCGACGAGCTCAATGCCGATATTACCGTTCCGGAGCCGTCGGCCGAGGCGGGACGGCCTTTGGACGATGGTCCGATTAATAAGTTGCCGCCCTCGTGCATGGAGTATAAGCCGGCGGTGTTTCGACATAATGGTCTGCGATACAGGGTTCAGGTACGTTATCGTGGAGATAATTATTGCCATTTTCTGGGGCCTGCGAAATCGTGGCGTGTCAAGTTCAAGAAGAGCGACCGCTTTGAGAATCAGCGATTGATCAATCTGATCAATCCCAAGCGAAAAACGATGACGACCTCGCATCTGGGTTACGCGCTGGCAGAGAAGATCGGTCTGCTGGCGCCGCGATCTCATTTGGCGCATTTTGTCGTTAACCGGGCATACGAAGGCGTTTCACTGTTTGTCGAACAGATTGACGAGTATTTTATGATTAACCACGGCCTGGCTGAAGGCAATATTTACTATGGCGAGCAGAGAGGGATATGGCAGGACCCGAACTTGTGGGACAGGCGTGTCATCAGTGCGGAAAACCCGGATAAGAACAGTCCGGATGAGTTGGAGAGGTTTCTGCGTACAATACAGCTTGAGAGCGATGAGGATTTCAAGCGGGGGATCGGTAAGATTCTCGATGTGGATTACTGGATGAGTGTTTTTTCGCATTCGCTTCTGACGGCTGATTTTCACCGGGATAATTTTCATAATCACAAGTATTATTATGATCCCACATGCGGTTTGTTCCGAACGATTATCTGGGATCCTTCCGGTTATGGGTGGTCGCAGGAGAACTGCGCTGCGACATCAGATATAAAACTGAATATGGCGTCCAATACTCTGAGCGGAAGGATGCTACAAATTCCTGAGTTTGCGGAACGAAAGAATATTCGTCTTTATGAGTTGTTGAGCGGCGTTTGTTCTCTGAAGGAACGGTTGGCGTATTATGACGAACTGTATAAGTTGATTAAGGAGGATGTGTATTGTGATATGCGTAAAGATTATAACTACGGCGCACCTGTTCGGCTATACAGCAATCGGGCGTTCGAGGAAAAGATGCGTCATCAGCGGGAATGGATTTGCGTACATACGGAGGAGCTGCTGCGTCAACTGGATATTTCGGATTGTCTAATCTGTCCGGATAAGGCGTTTGAGCCGCATCCGGTTGGTAATACGGGTGAAAAGGCGGTTGCCTCTTATTTGTTTTTTAACAGCGGTGAATGCGGTGTTCGATTGTCAGCCGTTCGTTTGTACCCAACGGTTATGGGAGATCGAGGTGACGATTTACAGATGGGCTCGAAGTCGGATGAGCCACGACAAGGTAAAGTCGCAGACTCGAACGCGATTGGTATAATGCCGGCCGAGGGGGTATCGGAAGGTGTTTGCCGGCAATATTGTCTTTATTACGACAGCAACAATAATCAGCGGATCGACGCGGCGGATATGCTGCTGGATACTGCCAGCTGGGCGGAAGGCGGGGAGTCGATTTTGTTTTCTTTTGATCAGCCGCTGCTGCCGGGGCGCAAGAAAGTGCCATCACCAGACACGTTTATAAACAGGAACCGTTATCTGCCCTATAACCTGGTCCATCAGTATGCCTGTCACCGGTTGATGGTTTCTGTTTCGGGTAATCAAGGGCAGGTGTCGTCTGGAAATGTTCCGGGTGATTATTTTCGTCCCCTTGGCGGGAACGATATCAAGGCGGAAATCGCGGTGACGGGGCGTGATGTCGCGGTTAAGGCGTCGGCAGCGGGGCCGGGGGAGTATGTGAAAGGCGCTTTGCCTTTCGATGTCGAGGCTGAGTCTCGAATCACGGGGACGGTTGTCTGGGGGCCGGGCGTTCATCAGGTTGACGAAGATATGATATTGCCGCGGACGACCCAGCTTATTATCAAGCCCGGGAGTACGGTGCAATTCGGGCCGGGCGCGTCGTTGCTCTGTTATGGTCCGGTGCTGGCGGAAGGTTCGGCGCAAGACCCTATTATTGTCTGCGCGGCTCAACAGGATAAGCCCTGGGGAGTGTTTGCGTTGCAGGGTAAGGGTGCGAGTGATAGTCGATTCGTTCATTGCCGTTTCAGCCAGGGTCGCGATGACTGGCTGGATAACGTATTTTATTCCGGGATGCTCTGTGCCTATAACTGTGATGTGACAATTGAGAATTGTCTTATCACCAAGGCATACGGCGATGACGGCGTTAATTTCAAATTCTCGGACAACGGTTCGGTTCGGCAGACGGTTTTTCGCGACAATAGCGCCGATGCTCTTGACCTGGATTTTTCCGACTGCCTGGTCGAAGACTGCCGATTTGTCGATAACGCTAATGACGGGATCGATATAGGCAGTTCGTCGGCGACGATTCGTAATAACACGATTATCGGCTGCGGAGATAAGGGGATTTCGGCGGGCGAGATGTCGCGTCCCCATATATACAACAACACTATCAGAAACAACAATGTGGCGGTCGCTTCGAAAGACATGTCCCGGTTAGTGCTGGTCAATAATATGCTTATAGACAACAATACCGCTATCGTGTGCTATCAGAAGAAGGCTAAATTCGGTCCGTCAGCTATTGAGTTGACCAATTGTGTAATTACGGGCAACAAAACGGCGCTTTCGGCTGATATGAATTCTTCCATCAACATACATCGCTGCCAATTGCCGA
>Ga0209706_10001039_pt1 | contig 15715 bp, 10 predicted proteins | sample PPLLaktember2015_6_FD_187263 | JGI IMG/M metagenome (GOLD analysis project Ga0209706, IMG submission 187263) | Freshwater sediment microbial communities from Prairie Pothole Lake near Jamestown, North Dakota, USA - PPLs Lake P8 Core (1) Depth... | ecosystem: Environmental > Aquatic > Freshwater...
TGACGCGAGCCAAATGCAGCTACATCCGGGTACGAACCTGTGGCTGCGAGCAAACGCTCAAGCCAGTCCGGTTCCGGAAAAGCATCTGGGTTAAGGAGGGCCACAAACTCGGTGTCGCATTCAGACAAGGCATAGTTGTTACCGGCAGCAAAGCCAAGGTTGACCGTCACCTGAAGGAGCTTTACCCCTGCAAGCTGCTCGGCACAGGCGGCGGAATGATCAGAGCTGGCGTTATCCACTACCAGCACGTGCTGCGGTATGACGGTTTGCCCTGTCAGCTTTTTCAAACACTCTTGTAGCAGCGTGCCGCTGTTCCAGTTGACGACCAAGACGGTAATTGACGATGTCATAGCCATCACACCAGTATTTCGTTTGCACTGCTATAACTACCAGACACTGACATCCACACCACCGCCTCGTCGAACCCAACCGTGGAGACCAAACAGCTCGGAAGAGCCGAGATTTTCTATCCCTGCGACCATCCTACGATGGCGATACCGCAGGTTATAAGCACGATACCGAGCCACTGGGCCAACACAATTGATTCTCCTAAGACGATTGCTGAGGCCAGAACCACAGCGATAAACTGAGCCGCAGCAAATGATTGTGCGACATTTAATGGAAGCTGTCGCAGTATTAGAACGTAGATAAAAGCGCCAAACCCAAAGCTAAGCAATCCACAGAGAACCCGCCAATTCAGAAGATGCAACCAATCGGGACCGATGTCTTTGCCCATGACAGCACCAGTTTTCATCAGCAAGTTGGCGATAACCGTAAAAGTGATCATCGCAACAAAGGACACAAAAAGTTTCACGAATCTCCCCCTCTTGGTTTTTCCGCAACTCCCACAACCTGCAAGCCAGCGTGACTTAAGCCCGGTAGCCTTACCGTGAGGTCATCCAGACGGATGGCCATCCTTGTGATGGCCCGGATTCCGGGAAAAAAGCGGAATAGACGGTTAAATACCAATACGTCGCTATTCATAAATAGACAAAATCCCAAAAAACCATAGGTCTTCCATACTTTCAGCCGAAAGCCCGCAGCCTCAAGCGGGGGAATTGTTTCCTTGTAGAGCAAAGGGCGCTCTGTTTCTGCATCGAGTGAAGGCGATAGGCGGTAAATGATGGCTCTCAACCAGCGCCAAAGAAAAAAATCACTTACGGGTTCGCGCCAGTAAAAGTGACCACCGGGTCGCAATATTCTAAATACCTCGCGGAACAACCCCTGGCGATCAGAAACATGATGAATACCGCCAAGCATGAACACGCCTGAAAACTGATTGCTGGCTAATGGCAGGCGCGTAGCATCGCCCTGCACAAAGATGAACTCATGGGTCTTGGCGTGTTTGACCTTCGCAGATTCGAGCATGGAGAGGGAAATGTCGACGCCGACCCCGGACACGTTCTCTACATTGAAGAGTCCTAGCAACTCCCCTTGGCCACAGCAGATTTCGGCAGCCCCTGATAAGTCCGAGGCAGATATCTCTTCTATAAAAACACGATCTAGATACCCCATGTACTCTTGTGTATGGGGATACCCAAGGTTATCGATGTATTGTGTCGCCACCTTTTCGTAATGCTCCTGCTGCCGCTTGGCATCGGCAGAACAGCGCTGTTCTGCAAAAAGCGGGATGCCCGATGAAGTGACACGATAGCTATGCAGGCCATCCTCTGTTGTCAGGAATGCGTCATGATTTTTCAATGACTGCCCGCTCAACGGGCAACGCAATTTATCGAGTAAATTTGGGTTCATCATTGATCTGACACCCGAGTATTGGGATGGATTCTCATGGTATTTTCCGTTAATCCCGGAGAAGATTCGTTTGCTCGTTGCGGGCTTGCCAAGATCAAGAGAGATACTCCAAAAGGAGGATTCAGCCTTCGGGCAAGCGCTACATCAAGATAAAAAATCGCTTTCAGTATCCTGTTCAGTAGTGGTGAATTGATCTGGTTTTCACTCTTGAGCTTGACCTTGGCAAGGCGAATCACCTGGCGAGCTGTCCAGATAGGGGCGAACAGGAGAAAATTGAAATGGAATCCCTTATCGCACTCGAATCCGGACTTTTCGAGCTTTTCAAGGAGATCACGGCGGCGGTAACGCCGTTTGTGGTGTGCAACATCGTCCTGCAGGCCCCATAGGGAAGGAAAGGTTGGCACGGTAATCACAATGCGACCAGACTTCTTCAGAACACGTTGCAATTCTTTCAATGCTTGCAGGTCATCGTCGACGTGCTCGATGATGTCCGTCGCCAAGACCAGGTCGAAGCTATCGTCAGGAAATGGGATCGCACAAACATCTCCCTGGCGGACGGCGCCAAGCCCCTTTTCTTCGCACCAGCGAATGGCCTCGGGGCTCATGTCTAAGCCGAGGAAATTGGTAAAACCCACCTCCTTGAGCATACGCAGGTTGGTACCCGTGCTGGTGCCAACGTCGAGGATAGCCGCGTTTGGCGGCAACTTCAGCTCGTCGATAACCGAACGAATCAGGCTGCGACGAACGACAAACCACCAGTGAGTCTGCTCAACCTCGCTCTCGACGGCATAGGTATTTTCGTCCATGTTAATGCGCTGTCTTGGGAAGAGATTTCATGAATCGATCCATACTGATGGCACACCAAAGTAGTTGCCGATGGTCCGCCTCACCCTCTTGATGTTCACGCCAGCGCGCCTTCAGCCATTGATGGTCAACATAGGGTAACGAGTCTATAAATGAAGGGTCGTCCCAATCCCGCAACCAAGCACTAATGGGAATGCCAAAGCCTTTTTTGGGTCGGCGAATGATAGCTTCGGGAAGTTGGTCCTTAAACGCACTCTTGAGCACAAATTTTGTTGTCTGCCCGTGAAGCTTGTAGCTTGAAGGTAGGCTTGCCGCGAAGTCGACGAGGTCGTTATCGAGAAATGGTGCCCGCGCCTCGAGTGAAACCATCATGGAGGCGCGGTCCACCTTGGTCAGGATATCGTGAGGTAGGTATAGCCGTGTATAAAAGCCCAGTGTGCGATCAATCAGAGTGTCCGAGCCCGGCTGGTTCCATGACTTCATAACTTCCTGGTAAGTGTCTTCAACGTTAATGGCCTCACCGAAAAGATGCGACAGACCATCAGGATCCAGGGGGCCTAACCATACCGGATTCCAAAGGTGCATGGGATAAGATAGCCCACGTAGTGTGCGCTTTAGGCGAAATTCCAATCCCATGTTGCGGTCGGACGGGCGCACCGCTTCAACCGCACGCCTGCACGCACGATGCAGACAATCGGGAACAAGTTTCGAATACAGTTCTGCAGGCCGTAGGGCTCGGAATGGGTCGTAACCGGCAAACAACTCGTCGCCGCCGTCCCCGCCAAGTGCGACTTTGACGTGCTGGCGTGCGAAGCGGGCGAGCAGATAGGTTGGGAGTATTGATGGGTCGCCAAGGGGTTCGTCTAGGCCATCCAGGACCGGCTCGAGCAAATTCTTTGCCGTGTCCAAGTCTAGTCGCTCCTCGTAATGCTTCGTGCCGAAGTGCCCAGCAATGAGTCGTGCGTACTCTGATTCGTCGAAGGAGCGCTCGTTGAAGCCGATCGTAAAGGTATGAATATCGGATGGTGAACACTGCTCTGCCACCGCCGAAAGTATTATGCTCGAATCGATCCCACCACTCAAAAACACGCCTAGCGGTACATCACTCATCAGACGTCGTGCGACGGCTTGCTTAACAAGTTGCCGCAACTGATGCTCAAGTTCGGAGCGTGGCAAATCGGCGTGGGGGCCGGAAGAGATTCTGAATTCCCAATATGGACTAGCCTGGTAACGAGACGTCGGGATGTTTAGCATCAAGTGATGCCCCGGCTCCAATTTTGAGACCGATTCAATGATCGTGCTCGGAGCTGGAATGAAGCCAAGCGCGAAGAGTTTCGCCATTCCCTTCTTGCTGATAACGGGGGATATACCTGGATGTTGAAGTAGAGACTTCAGTTCCGACGCGAACGCGAAGAGACCGGGCTGAGCACAGTAGAATAGGGGCTTTTCGCCAAAACGATCGCGCGCTAGAAATAGCGTCTGCTTCTTGCTATCAAATACCGCGAAGGCGAACATGCCGTTGAGCAGACTCGGGAGACTATCGCCCCATTCTTCGTAGCCATGAACAAGCACCTCGGTATCGGAATGATTCGTACGAAAGACGTGGCCTCTGGCTACGAGTTCCTGACGCAACTCGAGATGGTTGTATATTTCCCCGTTAAAAACAACTTGGACTGATCCATCCTCATTACCCATTGGTTGGTGTCCACCATCGATGTCAACTATGGATAGCCTTCTATGACCGAGAAAAACTCCCAGGGCCGGCTGATGATAGATACCAGAATCGTCTGGGCCGCGATGGACAAGCGAATCAGTCATTTTGGTTAGTGTGTGTCGGTTGCCTGGGCCGACAAAACCCGCAATACCGCACATCGTCAGCGATCCACGTTGATCGTGTTCTTAACCAGGTAAACCGGCTTATCTTGCGATTCATGATAGGTTCGCATAATAATTTCTGCCAGCAACCCCATGAGAATGCTCATGACCCCAGTAATGAATGTTAAAACAGTAAGTAATGGCAGCGGAGTCAGAATGAAGGAAACACCCTCGACATACTTGAGATAAAGTGCCGCAACACCAGCCATCCCTGATATGAGAATATTCAGCGCCCCAAAACCGCCAAAAACATAGATGGGCTTGTTAGCGTAGTCAGCCATAAACTTGACAACAATCAGATCAAGTACAACCTTGACGATGCGCTCCATGCCGTACTTGGATTTCCCGTGCAGCCGGGGATGGTGATGGACGGGAATTTCCGTTACTTTCCCGCCCTGCCATGAAGCATAGATTGGGATAAAACGGTGCATCTCGCCGTAGAGCCTAACCCCTTTGATTACATCGCGCCGATACGCTTTGAGCGAACAACCATAGTCATGGAGATGCACCCCTGAAATACGCGAGATCAGCCGGTTCGCGATCCTGCTCGGTAAGTTTCGCCACTCACTGTCTTTGCGATCTTTACGCCAGCCGGACACAACATCAAACCCTTCATCCAGTTTCTGAACCAAACGCCCAATATCGTTTGGGTCGTTTTGCAGATCTCCGTCCATAGGAACAATGATGTCGCCCGATGCGTGGTCGATTCCTGCCATCATCGCGGCTGTCTGTCCAAAATTTCTCCTGAAGTTGACGATCTTTACGCGACTATCACGCAGGGCTATAGCTGCGATGAGTGATTCCGTCCTGTCTTTGCTGCCATCATTGACGAGGATTATTTCAAATGTACTCCTTAGTGCCTCCAATGGGGGCACTAGCCGTTCATACAGAAGATTTACGTTATCTTCTTCGTTGTAGACGGGAATTACTATTGATAGCATGTTGACCCCTTTTTTGTTCAAATCGGTCTCGCCGACATACGCCTAAACACTTGTCAGCCTGCTTACCACGCCGACAGGGATCCACTTATCGGACTGGGATTGGTTCTTCAAAGGGACGGGGCCAGCTCTGGTTTCGAGCGAAAATCCATATAAGTATTGAGTTAATGCTTAACACAATCGCCGGGAAGCTATAACGAACTTCTCCAGATGCAGAAATAACTAAGAATGGAAGAATGTACAGGACGGATGCGGCGAAAGAATAGTAAGAAAGCTTCTTGTATTCCTGACGTATCAAACGGTTCTTATAAAGAAGAAGCACTGAAAGGGATGACAACAAAAAGACAAACCATGGTTTTCCAAAGAATCGATTCGATGCTGTTTCAATGTACTTTAATGTGATCTTGGTTATATATCTATCTTGGAATTTAATGCCAAATATATTTTCATCAATGCGATTAAAGTGAGTGGGTTCATAAGTTCCATGAGCTTTAGTTCCAATGATTTCGGAAAATAAATCCAATCTGTATCTTATGTAAGCTATTGGGTATGTGGTTAAAGCAGTCCACCATGCTCTAGGAATATCCTCATTTCTATACTTCGCCGGGAAAATTTTTACTTTTTGACCTAATTTTCTATTGTTATCCTGCATTACCGCACTACCTAGTGAGCTGTAAATGTTGTCAATATCTGATATTGGCACCTTAGGTGATGGAGCAGAGTCAGCTGAATCAAATGGTATTAATGACACACGCGACCATCCGGATATGCCAATCAGGTCATTAGCCATAACCCCGTACAGAACAGTATTAGGCTCCAGTTCTTTAAAATCAGGAAAACTGTAATTATTTATTACCTTATTTGTCGCAACCAAACTAAGAACAATTAAAATAAATGCGGCCGCCTTAATCTTCCAATCTTTATCTCTGTAAAAGACAGTCAACCAGTAAATCACAATGATCGTCGTTGAAGTAATGGCGTTAAATCTCACCAACGTACCAGTTACTAATAATATCAACGACGACCATTTTGCCGCTTGGTAAGAAATGTCTTCTTTACTTTTTTGACTAGCCCAGAATATCAAGGCGATGGAAAGCGTAATTAAAGAAGCCAAAGTGACATCTTTCCAAAGCACTAACATACAGCCAATGACGGTAGGCATTGCAACAAAGGCAAGTAATGAGATTGCGGTTGCAATAAAACCCGCCCCAAGCATACAAAGAATCATCGTTACACTTAATAGCAAAACAATGTTTTGCGCTTGGATCATCAGAGTGGGGCCATGTCCAGTAACATCGAAGAGTCTCAATATATAGACAGGGGCAGCCGGAAATATCCCACCTCTAACACCTGACCTTGCCTCCTCAAGCATCCGAATGCTGTCGTATGACATGAATCCCGGATAACAAATTACTAAAATGCACAGACTTAACATTATAGGAAGCAAAAATATCGCCGACTTACTAATATTCATGCAAGAACCTTAAGATTAGAATCTGTAAAGCCGCCGCCCCATAACTGGACTGGCTAATCACTTCTCTACGGTTATATTTGAAGTTAACTGACACCTAAAATTTTCGCCATTTTTATGCTGGATCACCTCTAACACGTAACTTCCCGGCGACACATCAGATAGATCAATTGCAGCTTTAAAGCCAGTGTCGATCGATGCCGGATTCTTAAAATACTCAGCTACGTCTTGCCTTTTCCCCTTAGTGACCGCAGCAAAAAGACGAGCGCTCTGAGCCGAATTACTCTTTAGCGCTATCGCTATATCTGGTGCTATAACTCCGTCCTTTACAGAAACCGCGCCCCATCCGGCAATTTTTAATGGAGGCCCACTCTGTCTGACAGTGTGACTTGAAGATCCTTCTCCCGGCTCATCGTTGATGCTATCAATATGGCAATCGCCACCAAGAGGAATTTCTTGCCCAGTTAAATTGCCCCAAATTGGTTTGGGGAGCATCTTGACAGAGTTACTAGAATTAGGCTGATGACCTGGATAATCATTGCAGCCAGATACAGTAAGTCCCAGCAAAGCAATTAAACAGACTATTTTCATTTTTTAACGCCCTGTAACTTCTTATCTCCGTTCAAAATAGAAATCCGTTCTTTTCGCAATTCATCAATCCGCTGTTCACAAACCATGTACTCTGGGTCTGTAAGAATTGCCTCGCGATCCTGCTCGTCTGAAAAGGCAAGTGTATGTGCACGATCAATGCTGTGAATGTAATCTCCAATAAAGAAACCCTCTTTCAGGCTCTCCCAGTCGCCGTTGTCTTTTGTGAAAAGCTGTAGAGTCAAAAGATAATCTTCCATGTATCGCTGGTCTTCATAATGGACAATATGGCTTAAGTCCAGACGCTCCATATCCAGCATGAAACTATGCAGTGGTGCATGATTGTGCCCAACAAACTCTTCATAAGAGTAGCCATACTCGTATACACGAGATCTTTTTATGAGCAGTCCGTTTGCCGAATCGTAACTGGTGGAATAAACTCGTCCGAAAGACACCGCTTTCCCTGTTTTCTCTAATCTGTTAATTAACCAACTATAAGCATATGGCATCAGCAAGTCGTCAAAGTCCATGAAGGCGGCATAGCGAGTTTTTACATTCTTGAGCGATTCATTCAGCATTTTCGAACGCAAATCACTCTTGCCGTCGTGCGATTGATAGAGATGCACCTGAGGCTCGAAGCCCTTTGTCCAGGGAATACCGCTTAACGTGTATTCCAGTGCTTCAATTTGCTGTTTGCTTAGATCCTGAGCGGCAATGTGCGGTATCACAACACAATCCATCATGGCGGACAAACAGTACAAAGCATTCCTCAATTCATTGATTTCGGCTGATTTGTGAAAACGTATGATAGTTGTTACGACTGACTTTGTTTTTGGCAGTTTGCTCGGGTAAACCTCGATGCAACGCGCATCGGTACGCATCCTGATATTCTTATAACCGGACTTCGCCGAAGTCTTCGGCAAGACTAGTAACGGCGCCGTATTTCCGACATTAGAGTGAACAGAAGCATTTGCAGTCACCTCTAACAAGGGGAAGTTCCCATCATAGCAATTTGCAATCACAGCCGATCCAGATGCGCACGCAGTTTGAATCATTTTTTCGATGACCGATGAGTCGAAGATTGCGACTTGGCGAAACTCCAAGATAAAGTCTGCATCGACCGAATCAGCTCGTATCGCAACAGGGATATCTTTCATTAATTCGGACGCATCCGCACTGACCGTGCACACATTGAAAACCGATGACCTCGACAAACAAAAAATAAAGCGTTCTTTGAGATCACTATCTCTCCGAAGTTTATCCAAAACAGAACTTGAAAAAGATAGGTGGACTCTGGTACCAGTAGGTATTGAACAACTGAGGTTTAGGTCTCCCGAATAGGGTATGCCTGACAACGCGCGACCGACAGAATTCAAATAACTGTAACCGAAACGTGAGTCCGGTTCGAGATGAGCGCCTTCCGCCCACTCATTCCAAGCGTTCACCAGCACGAAGCGGCGATCCGGCGGCAAGGTTGATTGAGTATATGCAATGGTGCTCTCCATCCATTCTTGGAAGCGCTGCGGCGTGCTTCCGTGTAGCATATAGGCTTCTAATCCGTAACGTGCCGTATTGTCCCAGATGGGTACCAGTGAACGGAAATACGTAAAGTCTTTTGCGTCTGTCTGTTTTGTATAGAAGTCCACTACTTCATCGTAAGGTAACACACTTCCATTTATCGGTTGATAACCGTGCAGTGTGTTCTTGATCTCGGAAACAGCGCCCTCTGTCCAATCATGCAGCACGCGTTCGACACCTGCATCCATGCCGTAATCTTTTGGGTTTGTCGCACCACGAGTAAGTACCGCAACTACATATGGTCGTTTGATTCCAATTCTTGCACATTCTCTTTCCCAAATATCCAGATATTCCTGCGAATTCGGAATCGAGGATGGTCGATAAACAAATAGGACTGGACGATCTTCTATCTTGATATAGCGTGAATCCCTAAAGAACGGAATCAGGTAATGAATAAAATCGTGCGCATCTTGAGCCGAGTATTTGTGGCCGAGCAATATCTCTTTTTCGTTTCCATCCCAGCGCCGAGTCCAGTTTTCGTTGGCCCAGCAGAAACAGAATGGCATTTGAATATCGGGGTTGTCGAGAAGAAGCTTTGCCGGTTCTTCGAGAATGAGCTTCCCTGAAAACCAGTAGTGGTAGAAAACCTGCCCATGAACGCCGGATTGCTGCATCAATTCTGCTTGATGCCTAAGCACATCGGGCGAGTCAAGCAGGTAATAACCAATATCGTGGTGAGGTATGTGCTGTTGATAGTGCCCGGCAAAAAGCGGGTTGGCTGCCCGGACCTTAGTCCATTCAGTAAATCCCTCACCGTGCCACAAATCGTTCTCCGGGATCGGGTGAAACTGGGGAAGGTAATAGGACAGTACCTTGATGTCACTATGGCTGATCGATGAAGAATAGTCTTGTTGTTCCTCATAGTGACGGTAATCTGGAATCGATTCCCCATTGTGAATGCGAATGCATTGGCCTTGGAATTTACTCGCAAAAATCAAAATGAGTCCTTCGAGGGTATGGGCTAGCGCACCATCAGTAGTAATTGGCTCGGATGGGAAATCGCTATAGTTGAGCGGCAACTCAAGAAAATCTCTCAAGCATTCAGTGCGCGCCCAAAACATAAACCCTTCAGGAAATTCGACAACCGGGAAATCACTAATAGAATATTGTGTATATTTCTCCAGCAGATGTCTTGCCAAATCGTAGTTATCTGCCCACCCACTACGATTTATGAACTGAGTGCACCCTTCCGGGAAAATGATCTTTGCCTTTGTTTGTAGCAAACCGATAATATGCGCCACTCGACCACCACTGCTTCCAAGCGACCCCATTAACAAATCTAGAATATCTTTATACCTGTCGGCTAACGCACTGTTGTGCTGATCTTTTTTGGTATAAATATGCGCAATGACTTCGTACTGTACAAGACGTTCTCCAAACTGGATGATAAGCGGTGCAATGTCTCTTCCTCGGTTTGGCACTGGCTCGACGACAACGCTCCCTACCTTGGAAAGTAGTGTGCTCAATTCAAGTTGAATGGCTATTGCATCACAGGTTTTCGGTACAGAAACATAGAGGTCGTATTGAACAGGTATGTTATTCAGATAAGAAACAAACTCTTTGAGCATCTCCGTGCAATGGAGGTGTAAATGAACAGCAATAGAGACCTCTGTGCTGCAAGCCACGTCAATCGAATCCAACTTTGGATCAACGTAGTACGGAATGATCGATAGTTTTGATGTTGGTTCAAGCAGGGTTACAGACAATTCTGATGCATGTGAAACACTTGTCGCTCTTGATGTCTGTCGTAGCACATATCTTATCCGCGCCCTCACTCCTGAAAGGCCCTCATTGCGAACAATTTTCGCAGTTTTAAAAAGCGTTGACCATATGCCGCCCCCCTTTTGCAGAATTCGGGGCGATACAACGATTACGTTACGCACCTTCCGGATGGTTGAAGACACAAAACGCAGTGGCGCAGTCACGCGCCAGCTTGTGCTACTTCGTATTTCTTCAATTGAGCTATTGAGACCGACAATTTGTCCTTCGCGTTCGGCAACTGCTTGGGTGAGTTCGGCAACTGCTTGGGTGAGTTCGGCTACGGCTTGGGTGAGGCTACCGATTCGCCCATCGCGTTCGGCTACGGCTTGTTTCAAATTATGTTGCGGGAGCGGCGAATCAGACCACCAATTCAAAAACGCATCAATTGGACGGCCACTGACCGCTGCCTGAACGGTTGCCTCCATATTCCCAAACTTCCTAATTTCGCTTTCACTCGCAATCAACCCGGCTGCTTTGTATGCAGCACTAAAAAACTCCATTCGTGTGGTTGTGAAGGCACTGGAGGTGCATCCAAAGCGCGTAACGCTTTGAACTAGCAAGAGCAAAGCCCGAAATATCAACCAGCCTGCAGGAACGCCATTGGTCAACTCCCACTCTTTATCAATCGCTCGGTATGTGCCGTCTTGCACAATAATTATGTTCTGCGGAACTAAGTCAAAGCACGCCCCAGGGAGAATTGTGTCAACTGTATCAATGTGGAAAGGGACGTTGCCAGATGAAGCAATCGAACAAGCAATGCGGAGGTACCTCCGTAGAAAAACTCCAACTTCATCTATGAGCCACCCGTCTCTGGTGACAATCTCTATCAATTCCAGAGATAATGTCTTGCCGGTCACATATTCCGCTTTTTGAGGAACACGAAACTTTATTAGGTGGCTGTCGACGGACCGCTGCGAGTCAGGCGAAAGCATGTGATATTGAAGTTCGATGGAATCCAGGCCGGTCCGCAAAAAACGGCTTTCCTTGCAATACAAGCTGGATCGTTCGGTGCTGAAATGATAAGCAAGAACAGATGAATCGGTAGGTTCTTGTCGAGCATTCATTGCCACTATGAGAAATGAATTTGCCAAATCGAGCGCGATGCTGTTCTGCACTACAGTCGGCCAAACCAATTCAGGGGAAAATGCTAAGTATGGGGGCAGCTGAGGGTCACGCCGGACGCTCTGCCAAGCCAGTGCGCCAGCGTCAAACTCTTCACAGGCAAACCCGTATTCCGTGATGATTGAGACAGGCAGCTTATAATCAGGAAACGGTGCCATGAACTCCAGACTCTCAAAACCCGCCTGCGCCAATATTTTGGTAAGCGCCTTGCGTCCGTAGGTTTGCGGCTGGTCAGCACGGTAACGCCCCTCGATACCATACATCGCTTGCCCTAGATGGTCTTCCGGTGCGCCAGCGAAGTACTTCAGGCCTAATTGGTTTTCGATGGCAATAATTACTTTTCCGGCTGGTTTGAGCATCGCGCGCGCTCGATGCAGCATTGAAATGGCAGGGTGCTCTCCGGGCATAAACAGGTTGGCGTATTCCAGCACGCCGATTAAGGTAATGACGTCAAACTTCCTAGAACAACTAAACTGGTCGAACCTGTCCGCCACCACTTCCACGTTGGGCAGGTCTCGGGTGCGCGATCGAGCAATGGCGGCTCTGCGAGCAGCACCTTCCAAAGCCAACACGTGGGCACCGCACTCCCCCAGATAGCGAGTTATGGCCCCGCAACCTGCACCGATTTCGAGGACGTCTGCGCCCGCCAGAATGTTCGCAAAAGGCCGTAAAATGTTGGCGCGAGCGCTACTCAAGTGGTAAAGAGATGGCCAATCAGTAAACTGCTGACGCAGTTCAATTGACAGGACGGTAATGTCAGTAGCTTGGCAGACGATGTCGGCGATACGCTGTTCCACTTCGTCTCCATCGTTATAGGGAATTCCGTAAAAACCCGGCTTTGACCAGACATGGGAAATAGAACTCCTCGAGTATCCAGACTGTGTAAGAATTGTCTTCATATTGAAGGCCTAGTTGGCACGGAGATTAAGCCCGAGATCAACAAGGCCGAAAAAAGTGGTGTCAGTGCGCACATACATGTGAATGGCATCGTACCGCCTGTCATGGGGGATGATCTCTTCGCACTGCTTGGTCGCTACTCCCAGCGATATGAAGTAGTCACCTGGAGCAAGTCGGCAACAAAAGGTGGCCTCCGCGAATGAAGTAGTGCCTTGCTTACCGAGGAGCCTGAATTCGTCGACATCTAAGGTTTCAGAGTTAACTCCGTAGATGGTGACACCCTCCTTGGTTTTGATTGTGATGCCCAAGATAGGACGTACCAGTTCGGCTAGAAATCGGATGGAAACACCCAGCTTAATATACTGCCCAGTGGTGATGGTGGACGGATAGGGTTCATTATCCGCTGCCAGATAATAATCAAGGATAGTGGCAGTACCATCACCCCAGCGGTATTCGTGCGGGTTGTAGCCAGGACGGTCCACAAAAACGTCCTTCAAAGTACTTAGGGAATATTCGTTGTCAATGAAGGCAATTGCTGCTGTTGGTGCTGCCGCCCCCCCTGATCCATGGTGTTGTTTTTTCTCTTTTCCAAACAGTACGTCCATGTAACGATTCACCACACGCCTTGGCTCCCCCTCCTCCAGTACAATCCCATCATTCAACAATAATGCACTTGAGCAATGGGTAACGATCTGTTCACTAGAATGAGTAACTAACAGTATACTGGTACCGTTCTCTTTCAACTGCTTAAGGCGGTCGAAGCATTTGGCTTGAAATTTTGCGTCACCAACTGATAGCGCCTCGTCGACTATCAAAATATCTGGGTCGATCTGAGATTGGACTGCAAATGCTAATCGCACCACCATGCCGCTGGAGTAGGTTTTGGTCGGCTGTTCGATAAACTGGCCGATATCAGCAAACTCTACGATGTCGTCAAAACGCGATTCCATTTCTTCCTTGGTCAGTCCGAGTACAGCGGCATTCATATAAACGTTTTCGCGTCCGGTGAATTCTGGATTAAAGCCTGAGCCCAGCTCCAGCAGTGCGGCGATACGGCCATTGGTTTGAATGCTGCCACTGGTGGGATTGAGCGTGCCGCAGATCATTTGCAGCAGTGTGGATTTACCGCTACCGTTGCGCCCGATGATGCCGACGGTTTCACCTTTCCTGATTTCAAACGTTATGTCTTTTAGTGCCCAGAACTCACGGAAGTATTGCTTCGGCACTTGTCCAGTCAGGCGTTGCATGCGGGGCACGACGAATTGTTTTAGCCGGTCGCGCGGTGAGTCGTATATTTGGTAACACTTGCTGATGTTCTGGACGCGGATCGCAACATTGTCCGCGTCATCCCTCTCCCCTAACCCCTCTCCCAGAAGGCGAGGGGGATTGTTCTGGTTAGAGAACATCGGCAAACCCCTTTCTGGATTTTTGGAACCAGGCGTAGCCGGCCCAGGCCACAGCGGTGGCGGCCAATGTGTAAATGCCCAAACCAGTCCAATCCGGCAAACGGCCCCAAATAAGCACTTCGCGCGCTTGCTCGATGATGAAGGTCAGCGGGTTGGCCATGATGATGGGGCGATATTTTTCGGGCAATGCGGTCACTGGGAAGAACACGGGGGCGAGGAACAACATCACGGTGGTGACGATGCCGATAGTTTGGCCAATGTCACGTATAAAGACGCCCAGTGAGGCAAACATCCAGGCCAATCCCAAAGTGAGAATGACCAGGGGCAAGAACACCAACGGGGTAAAGATGACCGTCCAGTGCAGGTGGCCGTTGAATATGACAAAGGCAACCAGCAACACCATCAGGCTGATGAGACTGTGAAAGAGCGCAGCGCCCATACTGATGGCGGGCAAGATTTCCAATGGGAAGACAACTCTTTTGACGTAGTTGACGTTGCCCAGAATTAACCCGGGGGCGCGGTTGAGGACTTCCGAAAATAATCCGTGAACTATCATGCCGACAAACAGCACGACGGCAAACTGGGTTTTGGTTTCTTCCCCGCCCACACTCCAGCGTGCTTTGAACACCACAGAGAACACAAAAGTGTATATCACGAGCATGAACACCGGATTAAGAAAGGACCATGCCAGCCCAATGACAGAACCTTTGTAACGGCCGACGACTTCGCGACGGGTCATCTGCCAGATAAGCTCGCGATTACGCCAGAAGCTGGCGATCATTTCCGAAATAGATGTTGGGTGTTGCGCGTGTGGATTCATGAATTTGCTTCGTCATCGCCGTGCCGTCGATACGGCGAGCATCCTGGTACATTAGGTGGTGAGCTCGACGGTCTGCGCTCTGCCTGGTCCGAAATCAGGCACGCTACCGCCATGCAGAGCAAAGCTCCGCACGGTGGGTTCATCTGGTGGGCCAGGGCCCACCCTACTTCGATTGGTGAGTTCGGCGCTTTACGCCTGAATTCACCATTACCGTCTTGCCCGACTGACTGGTTTCTGTCGGGCAGCTACGAGTTCGGCGCTTCGAACCCCAATACATCGGGCACCAGAATACGTTTGCGGTCCATGAGGCCCGCAAGTTGGTCATAGCTGGTACGCGGATCAAGTAAGTCAGTGAGGACGCAGACGTCGTGCGCGTCCGCCTCGGTTGGGCTGCGCCACACTGGCCGGCCCAGGAATTGGTGGCGTTCGCTGTCGGTGTCACAAAATCCAATGATGTCCAAAGCGGAGTATTCGCTCACCCGCACCGTGGCGATTTCCGCCAGGTCGGAGACTCCGCTGAGCAACAACCGCTGCCAGCCGTTCTGCTCACAGACGCGAAAAACTTGTCGGCAGGATTCCCCCGCCTTGCGATAGAAGGACAAGGAGTAATTCAGGTACTGGGCGGTCAGCCGGCTCTTTTCGGCAAAACCCTGGGGCGTGAGGTAATAAAGGTAGCGGTTGGCCGGCGCCTGGCTGACCTTGA
>Ga0209706_10001043_pt1 | contig 15692 bp, 13 predicted proteins | sample PPLLaktember2015_6_FD_187263 | JGI IMG/M metagenome (GOLD analysis project Ga0209706, IMG submission 187263) | Freshwater sediment microbial communities from Prairie Pothole Lake near Jamestown, North Dakota, USA - PPLs Lake P8 Core (1) Depth... | ecosystem: Environmental > Aquatic > Freshwater...
TTGGCCTCGGTCGAGATCTTGGACTGGACGTCGAGGAGCTCGAGCTCGCGGGTCAGGAGCTCGAAGACCTTCTTGAGCCGCTGGGCGGGGTCGGCGATCTCGAGGATCGCCTGGGCTTCCTCGACCTTGAGCTCGAGGTTCGAGGCGGTCAGGTCGGCCAGGCGGCCCGGCTCGTCGACGTTCGAGGCGATGATGAGCACCTCGGGCGGCAGGCTCTTGCCGAGCGACGCGGCCCGCTCGAGCCCGGAGCGGACGTTGCGGATGAGGGCCTCGCTCTCGATGCTCTTCTCGGGCTTGTCGGGCTCCGGGACGACCTTGACCTCGGCGCTGATGTGGGCGCCGTCCTCTTCGAAGCCCTCGACGCGGGCCCGCATGAGGCCCTGGGCCAGGATGCGCACCCGGCCGTCGGGGAGCTTCAGCATGCGCATGATGAGGGCCACCGTGCCGACATCGAAGACGTCCTCGCGCTTGGGGTCCTCGACCTCCATATCCTTCTGGGTCAGGAGGAGGATCATCCGGTTCGTCGACAGGGCGACGTCGATGGCGTTCTTGGACTTCTCGCGCCCGACGAACAGCGGGGCGATCATGTAGGGGAATATGACGACGTCCCGGAGCAGCAGCACCGGGAGCTTCGACGGCACCTGGAGCTTCTGGCCCTGCTCCTCCAGGATGCCGCCGATCTCGTCGCCGTTCTTATCGTCGATGCTGGCCATGATCCACTCCCATCCTTCCTAGCCGCCGTTACGGCGGGTCTTGATCTCGACTTCCCTGCGCTTCCGGGGCGGCTTCTTCAGCACGATCGTCAGCACGCCGTTCTCGAGGGCCGCGACCGCGAGGTCCGGATCGACGGACCCGGGCACGACGAGGTCGCGGCGGAAGTTCCCATACTCCCGCTCGAGCCGCGTGTACCGGGACCCCCGCGGCGTGTCCAGCTCCCGCTTGAACCCGCTGACCTCGAGCCGGCTCGAGAACAGGACCACCCTGACGTCGCGCCCGTCGACGCCGGGGAGCTCCATCTCGATGATGAACTCCGCCGCCGTTTCGTACACATCGACGGCGGGGACGGTGACTTCCCCGGGGGCCGGCAGCCGCACTTCGGGAGTCCGCTTGGACTGGGCCGTGGCCCGAACCCGCGTCTCGGCCTTGAGGGGTCGTGAAACGGGCTTGATGCGGCGGACCATGACGGACAATCCGGACTATTTTTCCTTCATGAGGTCCTCGAGCTCCCGCCTGAATTCGGCGACGTCGCCGAACTCGCGGTAGACCGAGGCGAACCTAACGTAGGCGACCTTGTCGAGCTCCCTGAGCCGGTCCATGGCGAGCTGCCCTATCTCGGAGACGCCGATCTCCTTGTCCGGCCGCTCCTGGAGAAGGGATTCGATCTCCTCGACGATCTCCTCGAGCTGGCTGATCTGGATCGGCCGCTTCTCGCAGGCCTTCATCATGCCGCGGAGGAGCTTCTGGGTGTCGAAAGGCTGGCGGGTGCCGTCCTTCTTGACGACCATGTAGGGGATCTCTTCGATCTTCTCATAGGTCGTGAAGCGGCGCTTGCAGGACAGGCACTCGCGCCGGCGCCGGATGGAGATACCCTTCTTGCTTTCCCGGGAATCGATGACCTTGCTTTCGAGAAAGCCGCAGTACGTGCACCTCATCGTTTTTCGCTCTCGCCCATCTTCTTGAGCTGGAGAAGGGACAGCCCATCGTGGGCCAATATAGCATATCCAAGGGCGCAAGTCACCACGATCTGCAGGGCATGGACGACGACGGTCAGCCCGGCCGCCCGGGCCGGATCGAGGCGGAGAAGCAGGACCATGCCCAGCTTGCTGAAGTAGTGGAAGCCGCCGACCATGCCCGGCGTGGGGATGGAGGCCCCCACCGCGGTCAGGAAGACGTAAGGGAAGACCAGGAAATAGGGCAGGCTGACATGATAGGCGAAGAAGAAGACCCAGTAGAAGAGAACGATCCCGAGCCAGACGATGAGGGACAGCACGGCGTAGAGGGCCAGCTGCCGTCCCGTCCGGAAGAACCGGAGCCCTTCGATGAACTCGCGGAGGAGGGAGAGAACCGGGGCGCGGGCCTTTTCGGGCAAGGGCTTGAGCAAGAAGGCGACCGCCCGCAGGGCCCTTTCCCGGAAGAAATAGAGCAGGAGGATGACCGCCAGGATAGCTGCGGCGATGGCGATCCCGAGGATGCCCAGGAAGGTCAGGCGCTCCCCCGCTTCCGCGCCGATCGGCCAGGAGCCGGCGAAGAGCGGCCGCGAGAGCATAAAAACGCCCAGCATCAGGCACATCGTGGTCATGTCGAAGAGGCGCTCGACAACGACCGTCCCGACCGCGAAGCCGGGCTTCAGGCCCTCCTTGCGGGCCAGGTACAGAGGCTTGACCAGCTCGCCGATACGGCCGGGAAAGACGAAGTTGACGGTAAAGCCCACGATGTTGGCCTTGACGAGGTTCCGGAAGCGAACATCGATCTTCTCGCGGGCGACGAGGACTTGCCAGCGGAGGGCCCGGGTGACATAGTTGAGAACGTAGAGGGGAATGGCCAGGAGGAAGAGCGGCACGCTGACGTCGGCGATCTGGGCCGGAACGTCCTTCCAATCGACGCTCCGTCCGAAGAGAAAGAGGAGGACGATCGACAGGACGAGGGCGGCGGCGATCTTCAGCGCGTTCGATCTCATCGGCGGAGGTCATCTTACCATGAAGCCTCCGGGGGCCTCAACCGGCCGGGCGGGCGCCCTGCCTTATGGACTTGCGAAGATCGTGTCCCCGATTTCGCTTGAATTTCCGCCTCTTTTTGTTTAAGATAGTCGTCCCTGCTGGGAAGTCGTCCAACGGCAGGACTCATGACTCTGGATCATGCAATCAAGGTTCGAATCCTTGCTTCCCAGCCAACTCCCCTCCTCATATTTACCCAGGTGGATCAGAGGTATTCTGTTATTCCCTTTAGGCAGGAGTCTGCCCTGCCCCCCTGCGGAGGCAGCTGCGAGATATCACTTTCTCGATGCTCTGTCGTATCGCAGGAGCCAGTCGTAGATCTCCTGGCCCGGATAAACCTGCCAGTGGATCCAGTGGCCGAGATCCGGTTCGGCAGAGAATCTCAGGTTCCGGTTCTTCCGCTCCAGCCTTCTGACGATTCGCTCCGTTTCTTCGAAGGGCACGACAGTGTCCAGCTTCCCATGGAAGGCCCAGACCGGCATGTCGAGCAGCGTATCGATGTTCTTGTCGATATAATCGAGATGGCTCGTGAATCCGCTGATCGGCGCGATGGCCGCGAACCTCTTGGGATACCGGGCGGCGATGTACCAGGTGCCCGAACCGCCCAGGCTCGGCCCGGTCAGATAGACCCTGTCGGTGTCGATTCTGTACCGGGCGGTCGCTTCCTTGTAGAAGTTCTCGAACCAGTCATCGGTCGACCACCTGAGATGCTCGGGACATTGCGGGGCGAGCATGATGAACGGGAACTCCCGTCCCCTATATACCTGATCGGGGATCCCGGATGAGTACAGCTTCTTCAGATCGGCCCCTCTATCCGAACCTCCGTGCAGGTAGATGATGAGCGGCCACTTCCTGACGGCGTCCGCCTCGTAGTCCTTCGGGAGGTACGAAAGGTATCGATAGCTGACGTTCCTGCGATGCTTATTCATGCCGCGCTCGAACGTCGAATCGAACTGCAGGTCTCCATTCTCGGACCAGTATCTGACGCGGCCATGCAACTGCCCGTTGAGCCAGTTCTGCTCCGCTTCCTTCTGCCCATTCTCGTACCAGTCGGTACACGCGCCGTCCAGCCTGCCCCGCTCGAATTGGCCCTTGAATCTCATCCGCCCGTTCCGGTGCCATTCCGTGTACGGCCCTTCCTTGGTGTTCGAGCGGTAGTTGCACTGATAGTCCTCCTTCACCCGTTTGTCGAAGGAGGAGTAGAAGGCGTCCATCTGGATTCGTCCGTCCTCGTAGGAGTCCTGGACGTGGAACAGGTGCTTCTGGTCATCGTAGCGGATGACGCGCGTGTAGACGATCGATTCGCGATTCGAGACGGCCTGGCGCAATACGTAGGTTTCGGTTTCCTGAGCTTGCACCTGCCCCAGGCAGAACAGGATCGAGAACCCCATGAGGCCAGTCCGTCTTGCGTTTGGCCTCCTCGACCTCCGCAGCCGAAGCCGTTTAGATCCCCCTGTGGCAAAATGCGATTTTAGCATCTCCTTCATAACACGTGTCTCTTTCATATGGGCGAATCGATCATCTGATGATCGGCTACTTCTCTTCTTCCTTCGGCTTCATTTCAAAGCCGAGTTGCATCAACAAACTCGAGACATCCTCCTCGGCCCAGGCTTCGGCGATCTTTCCGTTTTCAAATCGCAGTATTTCGATACCGGTCGATTCCGCCCTTTTTCCTGTAGCCGGGATACCCAAGCCCTCCCCGGTATGCGTGACTTTCAGGGACGTCGGTGACCTAATGGAATATCAGGAGGCAGGGAAAGTCAAGATCGCAGAAAAATGGAGACCGCCGGATGACCCCCCCATCCGACGGCCCCAGCGTGTTCAGATGATCAGGTGATGCGAAGCCTCAGCTTAGAACCACTTGGTGATGGTGAAGTTGTGGGTGTGGGCCCCTCCAATGTCCGAATTGCCGGACGTCACCGTGACCCCCGTGCCGCCCATGACCGTCGTCAGCTGGGCCTGCGTCATGTCGAACGTATGCGTATGAGCCGAGACCGAGGATGTCGTCTTCGTGATCCCGGCCCCGGGCGGGGTCTCGACTTCAGCCTTTTGGATCACCACCGTGTGGGAGTGGGCGTTGGAGCTCGTCGAGGTGAACGTCTGCGAAGTGCCGCTCGGGGGTGTCGTGGAGTCCGAACAGCCGGTGATCCCGAATACCAGCAGGGCCAGGAAAGCCGCGCCGGCCGCCGCCGCAACAGCTTTTTTCCAATTCATCTGAGTTCTCCTTTGCCATGGAATTCCGAGATACACCCTCATGAATACAAGATTCGTGCCATGTGGGGGGGGACCGGAAGCTCAGCGCAGGACGGGGCTTTTGTAGGTCGCGCGCAGGCGCCTGGCCAGGAGCAGGTTGTCTATCTGCGACTTCCAGCGATAGCCGAAATGAAACGGCAGGGGCGAGACGGCGGAGGAGGGATCCTCATAAGCCCGCCGCAGATCGGGCTGCTCGACGTTGGTGAAGTCCTTGACCGGCGTCACATACCGGCCAAAGAGCCTGACCTCCCAGCCGCCCCCCTCGAAGAACCGGTACGGAACGGCGGTGTCGTCCTGGAGGACATAGAGGCTCTTCTCGAGAATGAGCCGGCGGAGCGTCGAGAAGTTGTTCCAATGGAGCAGATAGGAGCCCGATTTGACGAACGTCGTCATCCGTTCGAGCCCGGCGAAGAAGCGATAGAGGGGGGAATCCACCGGGAAGGCCCTGTTCTCGACGTCGCAGGAGAAATAGTAGACGGCCCGGTCTGACGGATCGCCGGACTTCCGATAGACGATCTTCACCCCGTAGGGCCTGTGAGGCCGGACAGTCATCCTTTCGTAGGGCCTTTCGCTCCAGCCGCCGTTCCCGTCCGGCGCCAGACGGGAAACATCGACGACGGAACAGCCGGCCCTGGCGAGAAAGAAGGCGATGACCGGCAGGGCGCCATCCACCTTGCCCCGGGTGTAGATGTCGTTCATGTCCTTGGTGATGAAATAGCCGCGCTTGAGGAAGCCCGAAACGAGCTCGCCGAGATCGGCGAAAAAGGCCTGCCGCCACTCCGCGGCGGCCCGGTCGAGATCGGGCAGGTTTCCGACGGGCTCGAGGCCCATCAGGACCGTAACCACCGCGCCCGGGAAAAGGGAATCGGCCGTGACGAAATCGGGGCCGCCGAAAGGATAGAACAGGACGGAGGTGGCGGCCCGGGCCTCCCGGAGATCGGCTTCGGCCCAGGCCTTCATGCGGCAGATGACGTCCCCGTCGAAATCCCCCCAGGCCTTGCCGGCCAGACCCATGTAGGCCTTCCAGCAGGCCTCCTCCTGCCAGGCCACGGTTTCCGGCGAAGGGCCGGCCAGCCCGGCGATACGGGAGAAGAGTCCGTCAAAGGCGATTCCGGCCGCAGGCGGAGCAGGAACCGAGCCCGCCTCCGAGGGGAGGGATGAGGCCCCCGGAGCTTCGGGGGGCGGGCCGCTCCGGCAGCCGGGGAGAATGGACAGACAGATCGTCAGGAGGAGCGACGCCGCTCTCTCAGCGGGGATCCGACCGGCGCAGATTCTGCCCATGGGATAATGGGCTATTATCGGCGTTTCGCGACCGAAAAGAAAGAGCGCTTCAGGCGTGGGCGACTGTCCGCCGCTGGACGAACTTGGCGTTCAGGCAATCGCTGCAGAGCCTGTTGAATTCGGCGCTGCGCCGGCGCGGGAAGCCGGACCCGCCGGAGTTCAGGACCTCCCGGACATCCTCGAGGCAGCCCTTGGGATCGATCATGGAAGTCGAGCAGATCTCGAAAAGCCGGACGACCTCCTCGCCGGTGTCGGCCCAGTACCATTTCTCGCAGTCGCCGCACTCCATGAGCTGCCTTGCGGCGGATGCGGCGCCTCGGCCCGCAGGCGGCTGGCCGACCGGGATCACGTTTCGATTCCAGCAATACGGGCATCTTTCGTCCACGGCACCCTCCTCCCTATTCGTCCGCGACGACCGGGTCGGCCATGGTCTTCGCGGCCACGTGTGCGTAAACTCTTCTCTGAACCACCCAATTACAAGAAACGTGCCAGTTCGAAGCTCATCAAGCCTCCCCCGCCTCCAGAGGAGCCCGCAAGCCCTGGTCCCCTCGACGAAGGCCGCGCCGCCTCAAAATCCGGGGCCGCGAGATTGCGTCCTGCCGGGCGGGATTAGCTTCCGGGACGATACTCATGCCGGAGGCTGCAGGGCGCGCCGGATAGCTACCGCGATCTCCCTCAAAGAGAAGGGCTTCCAAAGGAAACCCCGGATGCCCATGGCCGCGGCCCGCGCCTCGGACAGACCCTCGCTATAGCCGGTGCAGATGATGATGGGCATCCCGGGCCGGGCCTTCAGGATCGCAGCGGCCAGCGTTCCTCCGGTCATGAGTGGCATGGCCTGGTCCAGGATCACCAGGTCGAAGGCGCCCGGATCATAAAGGAAGATCTCCTGGGCATCGACGGGGTCGGTCATGGCGGTGACCTGATAGCCCAGATGTTTGAGAAGCCGCTCCATGGCCCTGGACTGGATGACCTCGTCGTCGACGTGGAGCACGCGTTCGGTTCCCCCGGGGACAATACCATGGCTCTCCGGGCCGGCCGGGACGGATTCCGTGATCCGGGGCAGGAGGATCGTGATATCCGTCCCTTCGCCGACCGCACTCGATACGGAGATGGCCCCGCCGTGGGACTTGACGATGCCGTCGACGACGCTCAACCCGAGCCCGGAACCCTCGCCGGCTTTCTTGGTCGTGAAGAACGGCTCGAAGATGCGGTTGATGACTTCGGGGGGCATTCCGGACCCCGAGTCCGATACCCTCAGGCGAAGATAAGGGCCGGGCTTCAGGCCGATGAAGCGGGAGGCCTCCTCGGCATCTAACGCGACCTCCGAAAGGCCGACTTCGAATGTCCCGCAGAGATCGCGCATCGCGTACGCGGAGTTGCTCCCGAGGTTCATCAGGATCTGCCCGATCTGGGTCGGGTCGGCCATGGCATAGGCCGACTCGATATCGATCCTCTCGGAGATGGTGATCGTCTTGGGCATCGAGATGCGCAGGAGCTTCATCGTATCCCTGACGACGGAGGCGATATCGACTGGCCGGCGGTCCTGGTCCTTCTGCCGGGCAAAGGCGAGGATCTGGCCGACCATATCCCGGCCCCGGCCCGCGGCCTCCAGGATCTGGGCCAACCGCCGGGCGGCGGGACTGCCCTCTTTCTCCGCGGCCAGCATGAGCTCGGCATTGATCTGGATGGGCAGAAGGATGCTGTTGAAATCGTGGGCGATGCCCCCGGCGAGCGTGCCCAGGGCCTCCATCTTCTGCCACTGCCAGAGACGCCCCTCGGCGAGATACTCAGGGATCTGCCCCATCACTTCTCCCCCTCCCTGATGGAGTTGTCTTTCATGACCCGCCTGATGACGGAGACGACCCCTGAGGTGCCGTTGTCGAGATACGTGATGTACGTCGGCAGGACCCGATGGGCCAAGCTGATCGTTTCCTCGCTCTGATCGCGGAGGACGAGCAGGATCCGGCTCTCCTTGAGATACTCCCGCAGGGGCGCGACCTTCTTGAGGTCTTCGTCGGACGGTCCAAGGACGACAACGACGGAGAACGGGTCTTTTGGCCGCCTGAGCCTCTCGGCGAAGCTCGGGAGGCTTCTGAAGACCTCCACGGCGTCCCGAGTGACGAGCGAACTCGCGTCCCGCAGGAACGGCTCACCCTGGCCGTCCTGCCCCGTCATCAGAAAAAACAGATTCATGGCGTCCTTTCGACGTTCCGGAGGCCTTCCTCATTACAGGATAAACCAAGATTCGTGCCAACCCCCCCCGGCTCCTCCCCTATCTCGGGAGAAAGCACGGGTCAACCGGATTCCTGGTCAAGAGGGCATGGGGTGGGGGAGGAAAGACGGCCGGGGGACGGCGCCAGGCTCAGCCCGAAGGCTTGATCCCGTATTTCTTCAGGAGCGTGTAGAGGCGCGAGCGGGACAGGCCCGAGATCCGGCAGGCTTCCCCGACGTCTCCGTTCGTCCGGCGCAGCAATGATGCCATGTAGTCCTTCTCGATCCTGGCCATCTCCGCTTCGCGGAAATCCTTGAGGTTGAGGGACGGGTCGGTCGCCGGGCCTGCCCCGATCACGGCTGTGGGCGGACGCTTCTGGATGACGGCGGCCCGGACGAGGTCGATGCGAATGTGGTCCGGCAGGTGCTTGGTATAGAGGACGGGCTCGTCCATGGCGCTGATGACGGCCTTTTCCAGGGCCTGGGTGAGCTCGCGGACGTTTCCCGGCCAGCTGTAGGCCATCAGGGCCTCGAGGAAGTCCGGGAAAAAGCCTTTGACGGGCACGCCGTACTGCTCGCAGAACTGGGACAGATAGTGGAGCGTGAGCTCCTTGATGTCTTCTTTCATCTCCCGCAGGGGCGGCAGCTCGAGAACAAGCGTGCGCAGCCGGAACAGCAGGTCCTCGCGGAACCCCCCCGAACGGGTCAGGCCCTCGAGGTTTTTGTTCGTGGCGGCGACGAGCCGGAAATCGCTGGTGACTTCCTGGCCGCCGCCGACCGGCCTGAAGCGCTTCTCCTGGAGGACGCGAAGGAACGCCTTCTGGATCGATACGGACAGCTCGCCGATCTCATCGAGAAAGAGAGTCCCGCCGTCGGCCTGCCGGACGAGCCCGTCGCGGGGCTTGTCGGCGCCGGTGAAGGCGCCGCGGACATGGCCGAAAAGGGTGCTCTCGACGAGGGTTTCCGGGAGGGCGGCGCAGTCCACCACGACGAAATTCCGGTTCGAACGAACGCTGTTCCTGTGGATGGCCTGGGCGAACAGCTCTTTGCCCGTGCCCGTCTCGCCGGTGATCAGGACGCTGGCATCGCTTGCGGCCGCCTGGGCCAGCGTGTCGAGACTGGTCCTGAGCTTGGGGCTCGAGCCGACGATGCCCCCGACCTTCAGGGCGACCGGTTGGGCCGCGGCGATCTTCTTCTCGCGGTACTGCAGGGCCCTCTCGACGCAGAGCATGATCGCTTTGACGGAGAGGGGCTTTTCGATGTAATCCCAGGCCCCCTTTTTGATGGCCAGCTCGGCCCCGTCCGGATCCCCGAAGCCGGTGACAATGATGACCTCGGGCGAAGCGGCGGAGGCTCGGATCTCGGGCAGGATGTCGAGGCCGGATCCGTCCGGCATCTTGACGTCGCAGAAAACCAGATCGAGGTCCTGGCCTCGGAGCTTTTCGCGGGCCGAGGCCAGGGAGCCCGCCTCGAGAGACCCGTGGCCCATCTTCTTGATGACGCGGGCGAGCGAGTCCCTGACGAGGGGATCGTCATCGATAATGAGGATCTTGGCCATAATGGGCTGAACCGGGGGAATTATAATAAAGCCCCGCCAGCGTGTCAAACGAAGGGGGCCGCAGGCGGGCTGACCTGCGGCCCCTTCCCTGAACTTCCGCCTAACTAGCGCTTTACTGGGGCTGTCGCGGCCGGAGCGGCCAGGTCGAGGACCCGCCCCTCCGATTTGTAGAAAACGAAACCGAGCAACTTCATGTAGTCGTGCACGGCCGTGTACTCGGAGATCCCTGTCGGAATGGCCGTAAGCTGGCCTCCGGCGAGCGTATCCAGAAAGCTGAAGATCCCTTCGGACATGACCACGAAGTAGATCTTCCCCAGGTTCTCGGCCACGAATTCCCCATTGATCATGACCGTCTCGGGAATGATGTGCCCGGCCCCCGAATGGTAAGCATAGGTCAGACCTGAGACCTGGGCGTAAAGCGAGTTGGAAACCGCAAAATCGAGACCGCCGAGAATGATCTGACCCGGCATGGGAACGATGACGAGCTTGAAACCCAGCCCCGTCGCGGGGTCATAGCCGTAGGGAACGGCCCGGAGAATGTCGTTGCCGACCACCCGCCCGGCGGGGATCCCGAATTCCGTATACCCCAGGGCGTCGAAGGCGCAATCGACCGGAGGAAGGTCCGGGACCGCCAGAACGGCTTGTCTCATCGCGTCGGTTACCAGATTCCCTAAGGGCACATCTCTGTATTGTCCCGTCGACGGCAGTTCATGGCTGATCGTCCGGAAGGCCGTCGCCACGGTCTCGGTATAGACGGGCCCGAACCGGGCGACGACGCCTTCACGCAGCGCGTCGAGCTGCGGCTCGAGCAGAGGATCGGGCCTGACGGTCTTGTCGGCCTCATGGAGCTTCCATCTGAGGAGCTTGACCGTCCCGTCCGGTTGGAGCTTGACCATGAGCTCGCCGAGGTCCCTGTTGTGGCTCCCGGCCTGGACGATGATCTTGCCGCCGCGAACGACGGCCTTGCGGAATTCTTCGTGGCTATGGCCGCCGATAATGACGTCGATGCCCGCGACGTCGTCGGCCAGCATGAGGTCGCCGGAGGTCCCCAGGTGAGAGAGGCAGATGATGACTTGGCACCCGGCCGCCTCGAGGGCCGACACTTGCATGTCGGCGACGTGGTTGATGTCGCCGGAGAACCGTTGGATCACTTCAGCCCCATAATTGAAGGGGTCCTCGTTGAGCAGGCCGAAGATCCCGACCTTGACGCCGTCGATCTCTTTGATGATCGATTTCCGGATCATGCCGGCAAGGGCATGCCCGTCAAGGTTGATATTGGCGTTGAGAAGGGGCAGAGTCACCGGGGGGCCGCCGGGGATGATCCCGCTGATGATCCCGGCCAAGGTGTCCATCTTCAGGTCGAATTCATGGTTGCCGAGCGACATCGCGTCGTAGAGGCCCTCCATGATCTTCAGCTCGGGATAACCCAGATAGGCATTGAACTCGAAGCTGCCGACGAATACGTCCCCGGCGTGAAGGGCCAGAACGTTCGACTTGCCCCTTTTGAGATTCTTGATGAGCGTCGACATCCTGGCGATGCCGGCATAGTCCCTGTCGAATCCCCGCGGGCCCCTGAACCCGTCGACCCAGTCCATGCGGTAGTCGGGCCAAAGCCAGGTGAAGGGCGTTGGATAGGGCTGGTGCGACATCGGCAGGAGCGCCGAATGCGAGTCGTTGGCGTGCAGGATGGTCAGGGTCCTTGGCTGGGCCAGGCCCATGGCCGCGAGCCCCAGCACCAGGACCAGGACCGCAAGTGTTCTCCCCGTTTGCCGTTTCATGATGGTTCCTCCTCTTTTATCGTTCACATACCAAAGCTACGATTTACCCGCCCTTGAGTTGTCAAGAATATGTTAAGAATACGCCAAGAAGATGTCAAGGAGAGAAAAGGCCGTTCCCGGGGGAAGTTCAGGGCATTTCGACGGCGTGGGTCCCGGCTTCGATCCGGACGACGTGGATCTTGGGGGCCCGGCCGATCACGCTTTCATAGTCCCGGCTGACGCGGGCCTCGAAATCGGGCACGGCGCCGGCCTCGACGAGGCTGATCGTGCAGCCGCCGAAGCCGGCCCCCATCATCCGCGCGCCCAAGACGCCCGGGACGCGGCGGGCCGCCTCGACGAGGGCGTCGAGCTCGGCCGACGAGACCTCGTAATCATCGCGCAGGCCGGCATGGGACAGGTTCATCAGCCCGCCAAGGACGGCGAAATCGTTCCGGGCCAGGGCGGCCGAGGCGTCGCCGACGCGGGTGTTCTCGCGGACGACATACTCGCAGCGGCGGAAGACCACGGGGTCGAGCTCCGACCGGTGCTCGCGCAGGAGGTCCAGGCCGACGTCCCGCAGGGAGCGGATGGACGGGTCATGGACCCGGAGGGCGTTGACGCCGGCCTCGCACTGGCCGCGGCGGACGTTGTATTCCGACGAGGCCAGCTCGCGGCGGACCAGCGTGTCGGAGATGACGATGCGGAGGTCTTCGCGCTCGAAGGGGAGGTATTCGAAAGTGAGGGACCGGCAATCGAGCTTGAGGACCGTCTTCGCCCGGCCGTGGATGTTGATGAACTGGTCCATGATGCCGCAGCGGACGCCGACGAACTCGTTCTCCGCTTTCTGGGCCAGCTTGACCAGGGTCAGGCTGTCGAGGCCGAGGCCGAAGAGGGCGTTGATGGCGAAGGCCAGGCCGCCTTCGATGGCGGCCGACGAGGACATCCCGGCCCCGATGGGAATGTCTCCGCCGAAGACGCAGCTGACGCCGCCGACGCGATGCCCGGCCTTCACGAACTGGTCGAGGACCCCGAGGAGATAATCGGGCCAACGGAGGGGCGAGCGGTGGAACTGGCCGAGCTCGCAGCGGAATTCCTGGTCGAAGTCGCGGGAGACGAAGTGGCAGAGCCTGTCGGACCGGGGCGCGACGGCGAAGACGACGGCCTTGTCCGTGGCCCCCGGCATGACGAACCCTTCGTTGTAATCGGTGTGCTCGCCGATGAGGTTGACCCGGCCGGGAGAGACGACGAGGAGGGGCTTCCCCGGGAAGTGCCTGCGGAAGCGTTCGGCGATGACGGGGACGAGCTCGTTCATGGTCACTCCTCACGGACGAGTCTATCATGAGACTCGAGCGCGGGGGAAGCAGGAAAAACTCAGACGCCGAAGCTCATCTTCTGGCGGATCTCGGCGGCATGCCGCTCCGCGGGGGCGATGACCTCCCTCCCGAACCTCGCGGCCAGGTCGCCGGGGTCGTTGAAGCACCAGAAGGGCAGGACCCAACGGTACCGATGATAGTGGCGGCTGGCCGCGGCGTCCTCCGCCGCCGCCTGGCCGATCGGCTGGATGGGCAGGGACGGCAGGAAGTGGACGACGGCGTCGAGCGTCTCGGCGATGCGCCGGTCGCCGGTGAGGTCGGCGACGATGAACCGCGACATCCGGCCGAGCGTCTTGACGATCTCGTTCTTGTCCCCCGACCCCGCCACGTGGAAATCGAGGACGAGGGGCGAATACTCGCACTGGCGGAGGGCCTCCTTGATGGCCGAGAGGACGGGTTCGCGCTCCGGAGGGAAACGGCCGATGACGAGGACGGTGTTGAGGGTGATGGAGAAGACCTCGTAACGCGCGTTCTCGTGATGGAGCAGCATGCCGACGAGCTGGGCCGTCTGGAGGCTGTCGACCGAGAGGACCGGCTGCTGGGCCGGCATGATGTCGAGGTCGCGCTGATGCGAATCGGCCAGGTTGACGTCCCAGAGCGAGGTGCCGTAGACGGCGCACCTGTCGAGGACGGCGCCTTCCAGGTTCGTTTTGAGCAGGGTCGCGAAGCAGAGATTGGCATTGGCCAGCCGCGCCGAACGGAGGTTGGTCCGCTCCAGGACGGCCTCCTGGAGGTTGGCGCCTTCGAGATCGGCCTCGCTGAGGTCGGCTTCGCTGAGGTCGGACTTGAACAGGGAGGCCTGGCTGAGGTTGGCCTTGACCAGCTTGGCCCGGAAGAGGGAGGCCTGCCCGAGGTTGGCGCCCTTGAGGCAGGCGCCGTAGAGGTTCGCTCCGCTGAGGTTGGCCCGGATGAGAAACGCCCCGCTGAGGTCGGCGCTGTTGAGATTGGCGCCAGCCAGGTCGGCCTGGCTGAGATTGGCCTTGAAAAGGTTCGCCCGGCTGAGATCGGCCTGGCTCAGGTCGGCGCGGAAGAGCTTGGCCCGGGCCAGGTTGGCCCCGCTGAGGTTGACTCCGGCGAGGCGGGCGCCGGCCAGGTCGGCCTGGCCCAAATTGGCCCCGGCCAGATTGAGCTCCGAGAGGTCGGCCCCCGAGAGATCAGGGACGATCTTGGTGTTCTTCCGACGCCAATCGTTCCAGCTCTCGATCCGGTCCCGGACGAGATCGATGTGCCCCGCATTCGCCATCGGGCTCATTCTAGGCGGATTCGCGGCCGCGTGTCAACCGCGCCCGGGGACTGCCCCCGCAGGGGAGCGCGCTACTTCTTTCGCAGCTTGAGAACCCCCTTGATGCTGTCGAGGTCGACCTGAAAATGCTGCAGGACGTCGTTGCCGAGGAGCCCCGCGTTCTCGCCGTCGCCGAGGTCGTAGACGAGGACCCGGACGTCGTAAACCACCAGGCCCTCGATCTCGATCGAGTCGACCGGGACCTGGAAGGCCATGTCGCTGCCGGCCACGCCCTGGAAGCCGACGACGGGCGTCGTGTTGTCGATCCGGATCTCAAGCGCCGCCGCGGCTGCCGTCGGGATGATGGTCGTCGTCGCCCCGGTGTCGATGAAGAACTTCTGGCGGAACTTCTTGTTGAGATAGGCATAGACGGGGATGAGCTTGTCGCCGGGATTGAAGCGGATCGTGACCGAGTCCTCGTCCCGCCGGCCCTCCTCGATGAGGCGCTCGAGGGTGCGGGCCTTGTCGGATAGGGCCGTCGGGTACTGTTTGTCCTGGAGGAGCTGCTCGGCCCGGACCCATTTCTTCTCCAGGACGGCGACTTCGACGCCGAGGAGGTGGAGTTCGAGGTCTTCGGGCGCGAGCCGGACGGCCTCGTCGAAGATCTCGAGACCGCCGTAGCCGCGATCGTTGAGGATCTTGTGGAGGGACGCCTTGGCCAGCTCGACCTCGACGGCATCGAGCTCCCGGAAGGCGGGGGAGATCTGAACGACGGGATCGCGCCGGAGGTCGGAGAGAAGGCGGTGGGCGGCATCGAAGCCGCGGGCGTCATTATAGGCGCCGGCGGCGGCCTTGATGAGCGGGATGTCGGCGGCAGCGGCAAGGACGTCCGGGTCGAGGGCCCGCGCGACCTCGTCGGCCTGGCCCTGCCGGACCATCGACGCGGCCATGGATGTCATGCGGGCGGCGACCGCGGCCGGCTTGAGGTCGAGCGGAAGGTCATCCGGCGAAAGCAGGGCGGCGCTCCGGAAGCCCGCGGCCAGAGCCGCCAGCTTGCGTCCCTCGGAGATCTCGTCGGACATGGCCAGGGCCTGGGCGAACGCCGCTTCGCGCGAGCCCGAGCGCAGCTTTGCGGAAAGGTCCGCGAGCGAAAGGACGGGTTTGGGCCCGCCGCCGTCGGGCGGGGCCCACAGGTATCCCCGGGTCATCCCCAGGCCGAACGTCCAACCGACGAGCCGCCCGTCCTGGATGAGGACGCCGGGCGCCTCGATCTGGCTGAAGAGACCGAAGGTCTTGAACGAGCCGGCTGTATGGAGTGGGCCA
>Ga0209706_10001046_pt1 | contig 15685 bp, 11 predicted proteins | sample PPLLaktember2015_6_FD_187263 | JGI IMG/M metagenome (GOLD analysis project Ga0209706, IMG submission 187263) | Freshwater sediment microbial communities from Prairie Pothole Lake near Jamestown, North Dakota, USA - PPLs Lake P8 Core (1) Depth... | ecosystem: Environmental > Aquatic > Freshwater...
CGCTGCGCGGGCGGGCTCCTGATCCTGTGAGAGCAGGGCCCATGCCGACGGCGCACAGGCGCGCGGGGGGTGGGCCTGACGACGCAAGTGCCATATCCGCAGTGAGATGCCGACAGGTCTGGCAGGTGGCGAGTACCACCGGCGCGGAGGCAGGCTCCATCCGGCTGGAGCCTGCACGAAATCGCGGAGCGTGCGCCAGGACGTAACTCAAGGGCGCGGCAGCCGGCGCTCTCCTGCGGGTCAGTCGTGGCGGGCGTTGGCGCGGTTGGCCAGGGCCCGGGCCACGGAGTACGGCACGGCGATGAGGACCGGCCCCACGACCAGCGCGGCGCCCGGATGCGAGACCCCCAGGATGAGCCACTGGCTCACCGTGTCGAGGGTGATGCCAATCAGCATGAGGTTTCCCACGTTCCTGAGGGCATCGCGGACGAGCCCGGCGCGCCTTCCGCCGTGCAGCAACAGTGCCTGCACGAACGGCGGACGGCCCGCCGCGGCGTCCAGTCGGCCGGCGCGAACGCCGAGGAGGATGGCCATCGCCGGCTGCAGGAGGAACCGGAAGCGGCCGGGGCCGGTGAGGCGACCGGGCAGGTCCTCGAGGAATGCCCGCGAGAAGAGGTAGAGGCCGCCGCGGTCGTAGACGTCGCGGAGCGAGCCGGGGAGCGACAGGATCAGGACGAGCAGGGTGAGACCGGCGAGCACCCACGTCAACGTCCGGCTGGCCACAGCGGGTTCCTCTGCATCCGCGCTCACACCTGCCTCCACTCCCTCGCCAAGCCCGCCCTTGCCGTCAGCGCTTCTTCTCGATCGCGACGGCGCTGGCCCGCGTGAAGGTGATGGTGACCACGTCGCCGACCTTCAGCCCCTCGATCAATCGCCGGTCCTGCACCAGCCGCTGCACGCGGCGATTGTCGGCCCCGTGGTAGGTGACGACGCCGGTGGCCGCGTCGAGGGCATCGACCGTCACGACCAGCCGCGCCTGCTGCAGCACTCTCGCGTCGGGCCGGTCCATCTGCCGCCGGGCCTCGCCCGTCGTGTCCTCGGGCGGGACCATCCGGGCACGCGGCGTGACCTCCACGATGTAGGCGTCGTAGTAGCGGATGCTGATGAAATCCCCGCGGTTCAGGTCCGCGAAGACAGGCATGTCGGGCCCCACGTAGATCGGCGCGTGGACGACGCCGCCGGTCCTGAGGGTGATGGTCCGCCCGGTTCGGTCGACGTCGGAGACCTCACCCGACAGCTCGTAGATCTGCTGGGTGAGGCGCCTGGGTTCCTGCTGCCCTGATGCGCGAGCGGGCTCCCGTGCCGCGAGGGTCGCCACCGCCATCAGCACGATCCCCAGGCCAAACCTGCCTTTCATGGCTCTCCCCCTTCGCTACGACACGCCGCGTCGGGCTACGGCACCGGCGTGCCCGGCTGCGCCTGCCAGCCGCCGCCAAGCGCCCGGTACAGCTCCGCCCGGGCCCGCAGCTCGGCGCCCAGGGTCTGCGCCAGCAGCAGCTCCCGTGTGAAGAGGTCCTGGTCGGCGGTCAGAATCTCGATATAGCTGGCCAGCCCGGAGTCGTACCGGGCACGGGCCAGGTCGGCGGCGTCGGTCAGGGCCTGGACGCCGATCTGCTGCTGCGCGCGGACCTCCGCGAGCTTCTGAATGGTGACGAGGGCGTTGGCCACCTCGCGATATCCGTTCAATGCCGATTTCCGATACTCGGCGATCGCCGTATCGAAGCGCGCCTGCATCACCGCCACGTTCTGCTTGAGGCGACCGGCGTTGAAGATGGGCTGCAGCAGGGACGGGGTGAGCGACCAGATTGCCCCTCCACCGCCCAGATAGGATGTGAGGTCGCCGTTGACGCCCCCGAGGAACCCCGTGAGCCCGATCGAGGGGAAGAACAGGGCCTTCGCGGCGCCGATGTCCGCGTTGGCGGCCACGAGGAGCTGCTCCGCGCCGGCCACATCGGGACGGCGCTCCAGCAGCGCCGCCGGCAGGCCCGCGGGGATGGGGGGCGGAAGGGTCTCGCCGAGGCTGAGCGCCTGGCGCGTGACGGGGCCGGGTGAGCGGCCGAGCAGGAACGAGAGCCAGTTCTCCGCGTAGGCGCGCTGGCGCTCGATGTCGGGGATCTGCGCGGCCGTCTGCGCCCGGTTGGCGACGATGCGGTCGAGCTCCAGGCGGTTCGAGACACCGCCATCCAGCCGGTTACGGAAATAGGTGACCGTCTCGTCGTTGAGGGCGAGGGTCCGGCGCGCGATCTCGAGCTGCAGGTCCAGCTCGCGCAGCAGGAAGTACGTCGATGCCGCGTCCCCGATCAGGGTAACGAGCACCGCGCGCCTGTTCTGTTCGGAGGCGAGTGCGATCGCGAGCGCCGATTCCCGCTGGCGCCGCAACTTCCCGAACACGTCGATCTCCCACGACAGCTGGAACCCGTAAGTGACGTTTTCGGTGACCGACTCATCGCGTTCGGCGTTGTTGTCGCCCGACGCGCCGCGCACGGTGACACCCGCCTGCCCGTCCACCTGCGGGTAGTAGTACGACTTCGCGATGCCCGCGCGGGCACGGGCTTCCTCCACCCGGGCGAGCGCTGCCTGGAGGTCGAGGTTGTTGGCGAGGGCCTCCTTGATGAGTCCCTGCAGCTCAGCGTCCTGGAAGACGTCGAACCAGGGCGCGTCGGCCAGCGACTGCGCCTGCGCCGGGCCATCGACGAACCGGAACTGGTCCGGGCTCGGCATCTGGGGACGTTCGTAGTTCGTGCCAACGGTGCAACCCGCCATGACCGCCGAGACGGTCATCGTCAGGGCGAGCGCGCGGAGAGAGGGGCGGGCCATGTCAGTGCCCTCCCTGCCCGTGCTCGGTGGCAAGCGCCGGTGGCGGGGCTCCGGCCACGGCCACCGTCTTGCTGCCCCCGGTGACCTTCATGACGACCACATACAGCATCGGGATCAGCAGCACGCCGAGGAACGTCGCCACGAGCATGCCGGCGAACACGGCCATGCCCATCACCTTGCGGCCCTCCGCGCCCGCGCCCGCGGCGGTCAGCAGCGGCACGACCCCGAGGATGAACGCGAAGGCGGTCATCAGGATGGGCCGGAAGCGGAGCTTCGCGGCCAGCAGCGCGGCCTCGACGAGCGGGGTGCCCTTGTCGAACTCCATCTTCGCGAACTCGACGATCAGGATGGCGTTCTTCGCCGCCAACCCGATCAGCATGATCAGGCCGATCTGGGCGAACACGTTGTTCACGTAGCTCGGGCCCAGGAAGGTGCGTGCCAGGTAGAGACCCAGGTAGGCGCCGAACACGGCGAAGGGCGTTCCGAGGAGCACGCTGAACGGCAGGCCCCAACTCTCGTACTGCGCCGCCAGAATCAGGAACACCAGGAAGATGGCCAGGGCGAAGACCACCGCCACGCCCGGCGCGCGCCGTTCCTGGTAGGACATGTCCGCCCAGTCGAAGCTCATGTCCGGTGGCAGCACCTCGCGTGCGGTGGCTTCCAGGGCATCGAGCGCTTGCGTGGACGAGAAGCCCGCGGCGGGCACCCCGGTGAGCTCCGCCGATCGGAACAGGTTGAACCGGTTGGTGAACTCGGGCCCCTCGGTTGGCCGCGTGGACACCAGTGTGTCGAGCGGCACCATCCCGCCCTGCTGGTTCTTCACGAAGAACAGCCCGATCTGTTTCGGGTCCTTCCGGAACTCAGCTTCCGCCTGCATGTAGACCTTGTAGACCCGTCCGAACCGGTTGAAGTCGTTGACGTAGGAGCTGCCGAGCAGCGCCCCGAGCGTGGTGTTGACGTCGTTCAATGGCACGCCGGCCCTGAGCACCTTGCTGCGGTCGATGTCCGCGTAGATCTGCGGCACGCTCGCGCGGTAGAGCGAGCCGATACGGCCGATCTCCGGCCGTTGGCGCGCCGCCTCCAGGAAGCGCTGCGTCTGTTGCGCCAGGTACTCCGGCGACCCGCCGCTGCGATCCTGCAGCTGCATGGTGAACCCGGCGCCCGTGCCCAGGCCTGGAATGGCGGGCGGGCCGAACGCGACCACGCCGCCCTCCGGGATCTGCTGCGCGAAGGCCCGGTTGAGCGTGTTCACGACCTCGAACGAGACCAGTTCGGGCGTGTGACGCTCTTCCCACGGCTTCAGCTGCACGAAGAAGAAGCCCATGTTCGAGGAGTAGGCGCCGGTGATCAGCGAGAAGCCGCTGATGGTGTTGAACCCCTCGACCGCCTCGTGCTCTTCGAGGATCTTCTCGACCTTCTTCATCACCGCGTCCGTGCGCTCGAGTGACGCCGCGTCGGGCAGCAGCGCGTTGATCAGGATGTAGCCCTGGTCCTCCTCGGGGACGAAGCCCCCGGGGATGCGCTGCACCAGCGCGAAGATGACGTAGCACAGCACACCCATGAACGCCAGGCTGCGGAACGTCTTGCGGATCAGGATGCCGGCAACGCTCACGTACCGATCGGTGGTCCAGCCGAACACCTTGTTGAACCCGTTGTAGAAGGGCGACAGGATGCTCTTCTTATTGGGGTTCACCGGCTTCAGCAGCAGGCCCGCGAGCGCGGGGCTGAGGGTCAGGGCGTTGACCACCGACAGCAGCACCGAGAGCGCGATGGTGATGGCGAACTGCTGATACAGCAGGCCGCTGATGCCGCCCATGAAGCCCACCGGCACGAACACTGCAGCCAGGATGAGGCCGATGGCCACGACCGGGCCCGACACCTCTTCCATCGCCTTGATCGTGGCCTCCTTCGGCTCCATGCCGTGCTCGATGTGGTGCATCACCGCCTCGACGACGACAATCGCATCGTCCACGACGATGCCGATGGCCAGCACGAGGCCGAGCAGCGAGAGCACGTTGATCGAGAACCCGAGCATCGGGAAGAAGATGAACGCGCCGACCAGCGAGACCGGCACGGTCATCAGCGGAATCAGCGTGGCGCGCCAGTTCTGCAGGAACACGAACACGACAATGATGACGAGGCCCACCGCCTCGAACAGGGTGTGGATGATCTCGTTGATGCCCTCGGTGATGGGGAGCGTGGTGTCGAGCGACACCACGTACTCCATGTCCCGCGGGAAGCGCTGCTTGAGCTCTTCCATCTGCGCCTTGATGCGGTTGGCCACGTCGAGCGCGTTGGTACCCGGGATCTGGAACACGGCGATGACGGCCGAGGGCTGGCCGTCGTGGCGGCCGATGGCGTTGTAGAGCATCGTGCCCAGTTCGAGCCGGGCGACGTCCCTGAGCCGGACCTCGCCTTGCGGCGTGGTCCTGACGAGGATGTTGCCGAACTCCTCCTCGTTCAGCAGGCGCCCCTGCGTGCGCACGGTGTAGGTGTACTCGGTGCCGGGCGCCGCGGGCGGGCCGCCAATCTGGCCGGCCGGCGTCAGCTGGTTCTGCTGCTGGATCGCGTTGGCGATCTCCGGGATGGTCAGACCCAGGCGGCCGATCACGTCCGGCCGCAGCCAGACGCGCATCGCATAGTCGCTGCCGCCGAAGATGTTGATCTGGCCGACGCCCTGGATGCGGGCGATGGCGTCGTTGATGTTGATGGTGGTGTAGTTCGACAGAAAGCTGTTGTCGTAGGTGCCGTTCGGCGACTTGATCGAGATGACCAGGAGCGGGAACGCGAGCGCCTTCTTGACCGAGACGCCGTAGTTCTTCACCGACTGCGGCATCTGGGGCTGGGCCTGTGACACGCGGTTCTGCGTGAGCACGTTGTCCATGTCCAGGTTCGAGCCCACCTCGAACGAGACCTTGAGCGTCAAGGTGCCGTCGTTGGCGTTGGTGGACTTCATGTAGAGCATGTTCTCGACGCCGTTGATCTGCTGCTCGAGCGGCGTCGCCACCGAGGCCTCCACGTCGGTGGCGCTGGCGCCGATGAAGGTGGTGGTGACCTGCACCATCGGCGGCACGATTTCGGGATACTGTGCGATGGGCAGGCCGCTCATGGCGACGAGACCGAGCAGCACCGTCACAATCGAGATCACGATCGCGACGATCGGCCGGTTGACGAAGAATCGGGCCATGACCTACTTCGCCTCGCCAGCAGGCGCGGGCGCCTCCGCGGCTGGCGCCGGGGGCACCGGCTTCGCCGTCACCATCATCCCGTCCTGGATGCGTTGGAGCCCCTCCACCACCACCCGCTCGCCGGCGCGGAGGCCCTCCTCGATGATCCAGAGCGATTCCACGCGCGGGCCGACCTTCACGTTGCGGAAGGCCACCTTGCCGCTGCCGTCCACGACGGCCACGCTGTACAGGTTCTGCAGCTCGATCACCGCGCGCTGCTGCACCAGGAGCGCGCCGGGCTTGTTGTCGAGCAACAGCCGCGCGCGGCCGTACTGTCCGGGCCGCAGGAGCAGATCGGGGTTGGGGTACAGCAGCTGGACACCGAGGGTGCCGGTGGTTGGATCCACCGCCCGGTCCACCACGTTCACGCGGCCCAGATGGGGATAGACGGTGCCGTCGGCGAGCATCAGCTGGATGTCGCGCTGCTGCCCGGCTTTCGCGCCCCCGGCCATGGCGCGCCTGGCCACGCGGAGGTAGTCGGCCTCGGTGATGCCGACGCGGAAGAGCGCCGGGTTGATCTGGGAGACGGTGGTGAGCAGCGTGCTCTCGCCCCGGCCCACGAGGTTGCCCGCCTTCACGAGGGTGGTCCCGACGAGCCCGGTGAGCGGCGCCGTGATGCGGGTGTAGCCCAGGTCGAGCGCGGCCTTCTCGACGCCGGCCTTGGCCGCTTCGACCTGCGAGCGAGTCGCGTCCTGCTGGGCGATCGCGTCGTCGAGCTCCCGCTGGCTGACGGCCTGCTTCGCGACGAGCGGCGTATACCGCGCCACGTCGTTGTTCGCCTTGGCCAGCCTCGCCTCAGCCGTGGCCTGGTCGGCCCTGGCCTGCGCCAGGATGGCTTCGAGCGGCTTTCGGTCGATCGTGTACAAGAGGTCGCCCTGGCGCACGATCGAGCCTTCCTGGAAGTTCACGGTCTCCAGGTAACCTTCGACGCGCGCCCGGATTTCCACGTCCTGGTACCCCTGGGTCTGTCCGACCAGTTCCAGGTAGATGGGGACGTCCCGCTGAACGACGTCGGCGACGAACACTTCGGGGGGCGGCGGCGGCGGGGCCTCCGTCTGCTCCGCGCAGGCACCGGCCAGCAGGCCTGTGCCGATGATTGCGGTCGCGATTCCCGCGCGCGTCGCCTCCGCCGACCGGGCCAGCCACATGCTTCGCATCACGGTGAGACTCCTTGGTTGACAGACCGTAGCACGGCCAGTGCCATCCGATCGGAGACACGCACATCGGAGTAACGCGCGCGGGTACAGGGGGTTAGGCTGAGTGAAAGAAACGATCCGGAGAGGGTCGACCAGCCCCGCCTCCACCACCTCGGAGCGCCCCTGACATTTCGTAGGCGGGGGCGTGGGGTAAGGGTGACGGGTGCACCGTCACTCGGAGTGGCGGATGCTCGGCACCTTGTCGGGCCTGGCGACCCTTGCGATGCCCAGCTTCGCCATCCGGCTCTCGAGCGTGGTGGGCTTCAGGCCGAGCAGTTCGGCGGCACCGCCGCGGCCCCGAATCCGCCAGCCCGTGGCCTCGAGCACCGACCGGATGTGCTCCACCTCGATGTCCACGAACTTGAGGCTCCTGCGCTTGTTGAACGACGTCGGGCGGGGTGGCTCGATGACCAGGTTCGGTCCGGTGGCGACGATCATCGCGCGCTCGACCACGTTCCTGAGCTCGCGGACGTTCCCCGGCCAGGAATAGGCCTGCAGGGCGTGCAGGCTGTCCTTCGACAGCGACTCGACGTTCTTGCCGAAGGCCGAGGCGAACTCGTTGATGAAGGACCACACCAGGGACGGGATGTCCTCGACGCGTTCGCGCAGCGGGGGAATCCGGATGGGAAACACGTTGAGCCGGTAGTACAGGTCCTCCCTGAAGGTGCGGTCCGCCACGGCTTGATCGAGATCCTTGTTCGTCGCGGCGATCACGCGCACGTTCACCTTGATCTGCTGCGAGCTGCCCAGCCGTTCGACGATGTGGTCCTGCAGCACGCGCAGCATCTTCACCTGCACTTCGAGCGGCAGTTCCCCCACCTCGTCCAGGAAGATCGTCGACCCGTCGGCCACCTCGAAGCGGCCCAGCTGCCGTGAGAGCGCGCCGGTATAGGCGCCCCGCTCCCGGCCGAACAGCTCGCTCTCGATGAGCGCGGTCGGGATAGCCGCGCAGTTGACGCGCACCATTGTCTTGTTCCGCCTGGGGCTGAGCTGGTGGAGGGCCTCCGCGAACACTTCCTTGCCCGATCCCGTTTCGCCGAGCATCAGCACGGAGGCGGTGGTCGGCGCCACCTGCTCGATCTGGGCGAGCACCTGTCGCGCCGCGGCGCTCTCGGTGACCAGCACGCGCGGCCCCTTGATGGTGCTCACTTCGCGCCGCAACTGCACGTTCTCGGCGGCGAGCTGTTCCTTCAACCGTTGGACTTCGGTGAGGGCCGTGGCGAGCGAGTCGCTGGCCTGCTTCCTGGCCAGGCTGTTGGCGAACACGGCGGCCACCAGCGGCAGGCGCTCCAGCGAGTACGGGGACCAGCGACGCTCCTGGGTCACCATGCCGAAGCTGAGAATCCCGACGAGACGTTCGCCGAGCATCAGGGGGACGATCACGCTCGATTTCGTTCCGACCGACCGCAGGCTCTCGCGGTCCTTCTCCGAGGGGACTTCGTCGAGGCTGGCGAAGGCGACGGTCGTGCCTTCCTCCATTCGGTCCATCACCCAGGGAAAATGCTGGCGGCTGGCGAAGCCGCGAGCCGCCGGCGGCGGCGGCGCACTCGCCTCTGGATCCAGCCAGATGTGTGTGTAGATGAAGTCGTCGCCGTTCCGCTGCCACACGGAGCTGCGTTCGGCGCCGAGCATCTCGGCCAACCGGCGCTGGGCCGCCAGAATCCGCTCGTTCAGCTCGGCATCATGGGGGGTGACGAAGCCGACCGCGATGTCCGCGACCGCCTGCTCGAACGCCTGCCGCCGGGCCAGGTCGTCCTCGAGGAGGCCACGAGTGGTCGAGTCCACGACGGAGGCGATCACGACATCGCGGCCGTCGTACGCGCCCGGAATGAGCGCAACGTCGACGGGAAACACGGTCCCGTCCTTCCGCCGTCCCTCCACACGGCGACCGACGCCTATGTTGCGTGTCTCTGGCCGTTGCGCGAACTGCTGCCGGTGCGCTTCCTGCCGGCCGCGCAACGAGTCGGGCACCAGCATGTCGATGGACGAGCCGACCAGTTCCTCGGATGTGTATCCGAACAGCCGTTCGAGCGTGGGGTTGGTGAAGAGGATACGACCTGCCTCGTCGCAGATGACGATTCCGCAGGCCGACGCATCGACCGCGAGGCGGAACAAGTCCGGGTAGGGCATTCGGCTGGCGTCGCGTTTTTGATCTTAGTTCCACGGCTCCCGGTTGTCGAGGCACGATCCGAGATTTCGGAGCCACTCCGAGCCTGCGGAGACGCAGTTGGTTTGGACGCCAGGGACGGCCGGGGGGTTCCGAGGTCCAACTCGTTCACCCGCCACGACTTCGCGGTGCCCTGACCGCCGCGGACGACGTTGGCACTCTCGGTGCTCAAGAATCCCGCGGGCATCGGTCGGGCTGTTGTTGAGAGCAGCCACCGCTGTGGGGGGGCCTATGCCAGCTTCAGCAGTCAGGATGGTCGTGAACTGGGTCGTGCCGCTCGGTGAGTCGCAGTCCATTACGGACGCCCTTCACCGAATCATGGTGTCGGCCCGGTCCAGGCAGGGGTGTGCATCGGGTGTTCGGTCGCCACCGATGTGGGCAGCCAGGTGGGCGTGCGGTACGTCGAGGAGTGGGCAGACGAGGACCTGTTGCGCCGCGAGCTGCGCTCGGACCGCTTCTGCACCCTGGCGTCGCTGATGGAGCACGCCACCGAGCCACCGGTCGTGGAGTTCACGCTTCCCGGTGGCCCCAGGGGGCTGGACTACGCCGAAGAGGTGCGGGCCGCGCCTCACTGAGCTCGAACGAAGGAAGCGGGCCGACGGTGTTCTGGAGCGTGCATCATGCGAGTTCGATTTGAATGGGTTCTGGGGGCGGCGCTCTGCGGTGTCGCGCTGCACGTCTCGCCGGCCCTGGCGCAGCCCGAGTCCACGGCGGACTCACAGCCAACCGCGGCGACCGAGACGATCGCCTGCGCGTCTAAGGCCGGCGAGCGCCAGCACTGCGCGGCCGACACGGCAGCGGGCGTGGTGCTGGTGACGTCGACCGGGACGGCCGAGTGCCTGCTGGGGAAGACCTGGGGCTACGACGACAAGGGCGTGTGGGTTTCGGGGGGCTGCGCCGGGGAGTTCCTGGTGGGCCAGACCACGGTTGCGGGCGCGGCGGCGGCCACGACGCCCCCGGGCAAGCCGAGCGGGCGCATCGAAGAATTCGGCGAGTTCGCCCCGGGCAATGGCTTCCTCGTCGGCAGGGGCAGCGCCGGGGAGCTGTCCATCAGCGGTTATGCGCTCCTGCGGTACGTCAACCAGTTCCCCGCCGAGCAGACCTTCACCGACCATCTCGGGAACGAGCGGACCGTCGACGGCCGCAACGACTTCTACCCGCACAGGGTCATGGTCTTCTTCAAGGGGTGGCTCGGCAGCCCGAAGTTGATCTACGCGATTACGCTCTGGACGGTCAGCACGACCGACCAGCGGGCCATCTTCGGCAACATCGGCTACCAGTTCGGCCGGAAGTTCAGCCTCTACGGCGGCCTCAACGGGAACCCCGGCAGCCGCTCGCTCCAGGGATCGCATCCCTACTGGCTTGGCCACGACCGCGTGATGGCCGACGAGTTCTTCCGGCCGTTTTTCGGGGCGGGCATCTGGGCACAGGGCGAAGCGATCCCCGGCCTCTGGTACAACCTCGTCACCACCAACAACTCGAGCACGCTGGGCGTGAAGACGAGCCAGCTGGATCGGAAGTGGACCACCGGCGGCTCCGTGTGGTGGATGCCGACGACCAAAGAGTTCGGTCCCAGGGGTGGGTACGGCGACTGGGAGATGCACGACAAGGTGGCCACGCGGATTGGTTTCTCCACCACGCTAAGCCCCGAGCAGCGCTTCACGAGCGCCACGTCGAACGCTCCCGAGAACACCACCATCAGGCTGGCCGACAGCGTGAACGTGTTCGACACGGGCGCACTGGCACCTGGCGTCACCGTGGAAACGGTGGACTACCGGATCCTCTCGTTCGATGCCGGCATGAAGTACCGGGGCATCTTCCTGCAGACGGAGATCTACAACCGGTGGCTCGACAACTTCGTGGCCGACGGTGCCCTGCCGGTCGGCAGCGTCCACGACACGGGGTTCTACGTGCAGGGGGCGTTCTTCCCCGTGCCGAAAAAGCTCGAGGTCTACGGCGTCACATCGCAGATCTTCGGCGACAAGGACGCGGGGTTCGACAACAGCTCCGAATACGGGGTCGGCATGAACTTCTATCCGTTCGACACCCGCAATCACCGGCTCAACATCCAGTGGCTCGACGTCAACCGGTCGCCGGTCAGTAGCGCCTTCGGCTACTACGTCGGCGGACTGAAAGGCACGAGCTTCTCGGCGGCGTTCTCGGTGTTCTTCTAGAAGGGACGGATTGTCATCATGACGGTGCTCGACGAGATTGGACACAGGGTGCGGGCCGTTGCTGGTGTCGCAATCCTGGCGGCGGTCGTTTCGATCGCCATTCCGCTGACGCGCGCCTCCGGCGCGGCTCGTGCCGAACAGGGCGTGGCAGCCACGCCCCAGTTCCACGATTCGCACTTCCACCTGACCAACTACATCCAGGAAGGGATCAGCGTTCAGGACTTCCTGGGCATCATGGGCACACGCGTGGGGCGATCCACGCTCTTCGGCATCCCGTTGCAGCAGCAGTGGTCGTACGCCAACTCGGGCGACTACGCCCCCACCTACTATCTGCACACCGACGCGCCGCTCTACTACTACTCGTTCACCGACGCCTATATCGCCAGCGTCTACCGCGCGCTGCCGAAGGACCAGCAGGCGCGCTTCGACCCGATGATCATCGGTTTCAACCCGGCCGACATGTACGGCGTGGATCACATCAAGCGCGTGCTGCGCACGTTCCCCGGCGTGTTCAGTGGCATCGGCGAGTTCAGCATCCACAAGGAGTTCGTCTCGTCCAAGGTCGCGGGCGAGACGGCCAGCCTGATCAACCCCGCGCTCGACCGCATCCTCGACTTCGCGGGCGAGGCCGGCCTGGTGGTGATCCTGCACAACGACATCGACATGCCCTTCGCGAAGGCCGATGCGGAGCCGGTCTACCTGCGCCAGACCAAGGACCTGCTGAAGCGGCACCCGAAGACCGCGATCATCTGGGCCCATACGGGGCTGGGCCGGGTGGTGCATCCGGCGGAGGTGACGGCAAATGCGGCCGAGCGATCGCCGCGCCACGTGGAGATTCTCCAGGCGATGCTGGCCGACCCCACGCTCGCTCACGTCAACTTCGACATCTCGTGGGACGAGGTGGCCAAGTACGCCGTGTCGTCGCCGGAAGCGATCGAGCGCGTCGTGGCCATGATCAACGCCTACCCGGATCGCTTCCTGTTCGGCACCGATACGGTCGCGCCTGCCGGTGCCGAGCCCTACTTCAGGGTGTTCGATCTCTGGACGCCTGTGTGGAAGCAGCTCACCCCCGAGACCAGCCGGAAGTTGCGGCTGGGCAACTACGAGCGTTTGTTCGATGAGGCGCGCCGTCGCGTGCGCGCCTGGGAGTCAGCCAATGCAAGAGGCGATCGGTGATGCGACACCCCCACAGGTGCGAGCTACATTCCAAAGGAGCAAGGTCGTGAACACATTCATCGGGATGGCCGTGTTGGCGGTCCTGCTCATCGATCCAGCCATTGTGCTGGCACAGCAGCCCGTCAGCCGGACCGAGGAGGTCAGTGCGGCATTCACCATCGAGGCCATCGACCACTCGACGCGGGTCGTGACCCTCCGGAACAAGGCCGGTCTTCTCGAAGAGGTGTACTGCGGCCCCGAGGTGCAGCGTTTCGACGCCCTCAAAGTCGGCGACACGGTCACCTTCCGCTACTTCGAGACGATCGTCACCGGCTTGAGCAAACCCGGCGCAGTGGCGCCGCCGTCGACGACGGTCACCCGCACTGCAGGCGCACCGGGTGGCAGCATCGCCCGCCAGACCTCCGCGACCGTCACGATCGAGACGATCGATGCGAAGACGCCCGCGGTGACGGTCCGCACCCCGTCCGGCGGCCGCTCGACGTTCAGGGTCCAGGACGCCAGGAACCTCGAGGGCTACAAGGCCGGTGACCAGGTGACCATCACCTACACGCGCGGCCTCGCGGTCAGCGTGACCACACAGCCAGCGGCCGAGCCGAAGCCAAGCATGGAGATCTACGGCTTTGCGATGCTCGACATCGGCCACGACTTCAAGCAGGTCGACCCCGACTGGTTCGACACGCTGCGCGCCACGAAGCTGCCCTCCTACGAGAACCAGTTCGGCGAGGACAACCGCAACTTCGCCGGGGTGCGGCAGTCGCGCCTCGGCGTACGGACGTCGTCGCCGACCGCGATGGGCGAGCTGAAGACGACGTTCGAGTTCGAGCTCATGGGCACCGGCGACGACACCGGGCAGACGACCTTCCGGTTGCGCCACGCCTACGGCGAGCTCGGCGCGTTCGGGGCGGGCCAGTACTGGAGCCCGTTCATGGACATCGACATCTTCCCCAACACGATCGAGTACTGGGGCCCGACGGGCATGGTGCTGTTCCGCAACGTGCAGGTGCGCTGGATGCCGGTGAAGGGGACGAACAGTCAGCTGACGTTGGCGCTCGAGCGACCGGGCGCGAGCAACGACACCGGCCGGCTCACCAACCGCGTCGAACTGGAGAACGTGACGGCACGCTTTCCGATCCCCGACTTCTCCGGGCACTACCGCATGATGGGCGACTGGGGCCACGCGCAGGTGGCCGGCATCGTGCGCAAGTTCAACTGGGACGACAACAACGACGACCAGTTCGACCTGAGCGGGAGCGAGTTGGGGTGGGGCATCAACCTCACTTCGGCACTGAAGGTCACCGACGGCGACACCCTGCGGCTGGGGCTGGTCTACGGCGCCGGCATCCAGAACTACATGAACGACTCGCCCGTCGACGCCGGCATCGTCCGTCAACCCGGCAACGCGGTCACGCCGGTGACTGCCGAGGCCATTCCGCTGCTGGGCATCACGGCGTTCATCGATCACGCGTGGAGCAGCCGCTGGAGCAGCTCCGTCGGCTACTCGATGCAGGACAACGACAATCGCGAAGGGTCGAACCCCGATGCCTTCCGCCGCGGCCACTATGCCGTCGGCAACCTGCTGTTCACGCCGGTGCCCAACGTGATGGCTGGCGGCGAGCTGCAGTGGGCCCGCCGGGAGAACTTCAGCGATGGCTTCTCGTCGGACGGCCTCAAGATCCAGTTTTCGTTCAAGTACAACTTCTCGGCCAGAATCGGAGGAAACTAGTCATGACGATCATCACCCGATCGGTGCTGGGCGTGGCGCTGGGCGTGGCCGTCGTCAGCCTGTCCGGCAACGGCCTCGAAGCCCAGTCGGCCGCTGATGTGCAGAAGGCGGTCGACGCCGCATATGCCAAGTACCGGGGGCTGCAGGAAGGCAAGAACGCCGACTACATCCCCGCGCTCGCCAAGGTGGATCCAAACCTGTTCGGCATTGCCGTGGTCACCCCGGACGGCAAGGTGTACAGCGCGGGTGACATCAAGACCGAGGTCTCGATCCAGTCGATCTCGAAGGTGTTCACGATGGCGCAGGTCATCCAGGAGCAGGGCCTGGAATCGGTCGAGCAGCGCATCGGCGTGGATGCGACCGGCGCGCGTTTCAACTCCATCATCGCCATCGAGGGCGTGCGCACCGTGGTCGGGACCGGCGCGCCCGAGATGAACCCGCTCGTCAACCCGGGCGCCATCTCGGCGACGAGCATGGTGACCGGCAAGACGGCCGACGAGGTCTGGAAGAAGATCATCGGCTTCCACAACGATGCGGCAGGCCGGCCGCTGAACGTGCTGCAGGACATCTACAAGTCGGAGTCGGACACCAACCAGCGCAACCAGGCCATCGGGGCGCTGATGCTCGCCTACGGCTACATCAAGGACAACTGGCAGCAGGCCGTGGACCTCTATACGCGGCAGTGCTCGATCGGCGTCAACGCGAAGGATCTGGCCATGATGGCGGCGACGCTGGCCGCCGGCGGCAAGAACCCCGTCACCGGCAAGCAGGTGATGGACGCGGCGAAGGTTCCGGGCGTCCTGGCGGTGATGGCCACGGCCGGGCTCTATGACGACTCGGGCAAGTGGCTGTACCACACGGGACTGCCGGCCAAGAGCGGTGTCGGCGGCGGCATCATCGCCGTCGCACCCGGCAAGTTCGGCATCGCGGTCGTCTCGCCTCCGCTGGACGACGCGGGCAACAGCGTGCGTGCGCAGAAGGCGATTGCGGACATCTCCAACGCGCTCGGCGGGAACCCTTACGTGGCGACGCCCTGAATGGCCACATCCCCCGACGACCAGGCTCTCCGGATCTCGGCTGACGAAGCGCTCGCGCGGCTCGTCGCCGGCAATGAACGATTCCTCAGAGGCGAGTCGCACTGGATCGGGGTGCACGTCGAGGCGATCCCCAGCCTGGCGAGCGGCCAGCAGCCGTTTGCCACCATC
>Ga0209706_10001048_pt1 | contig 15668 bp, 16 predicted proteins | sample PPLLaktember2015_6_FD_187263 | JGI IMG/M metagenome (GOLD analysis project Ga0209706, IMG submission 187263) | Freshwater sediment microbial communities from Prairie Pothole Lake near Jamestown, North Dakota, USA - PPLs Lake P8 Core (1) Depth... | ecosystem: Environmental > Aquatic > Freshwater...
AACGTTGGTGGTTTGCAATGGCAGACGGCAGAGGATGAGATAACATGCGATATATGTAGACCGAGGCATAATCTGATCTATCCGAAGGGGCAAGTCCCGGACTGCCCAGCACACGTAAATTGTAGATGTAGAATTACTCCCGCCAGTTGGCGGTATATCGAGAAGCATCCGACCTTGTGGCAAGGGGGACAGATACCGGCATTGATGGGACAACCCCAAGATTATGGGACTCGCATAGGAACTGACCCCAAACTACAGCGAGCATTGGCAAAGCGGATGGAAGCAGTTTATGGAGAATGGGAAGACATGACTGGAGTGGGACCATGTGGCAATATGTCAGCCGTGCTACGTGAGATGGGGGTTGGTGACATAGAAACCGCTATTTATATGCCTATAGATGCAATCACCGAATTTGAGGGTTTCCCCCATTACTATATTCGAACGCCTACCGGGAAACGAATTGATATTACAAATCCCTTTAAGGGTGGTAAATATCTTGATATTGAAACACTCAAGCCCACAGAACTACCCGATCTTGTTGATCCAGAGTGGATGCAGTGGTTAAAGGAGAATGTCATTGAGGAAGTTCTGCGCAAATTGTAGCCGTTTACAAAAGCCTTATTCGATGGATAAGCCCACATGTATTGCATACCCTAGAATAATCCCGAAGATATTGTTTACTGGAGAGATAGAGCATAGTCGGCCTTATCCTGGAGATAATGGGATACTCTTTAAAGCGAGAAAGCCTTATGTTTGACCCGATCCTACCCAAGCGCAAGGTAATAGACAGCACGCAGATTCTGCGGAAACTGTCAAAGGAACTTGGCGACTATGCCAAAGATACCCGCTTAGTATGCCGCAACTATGAGGTGCCAACTACGTTTAGGCTTGCGGCATATACACAGAGGACGCGTTCCGCAAAGACGGGAAGGCTTATTAAGCGGCGGGGAATGCGCCGTTTAGGATATAAGAGAACTAATATGCTCAAAGGATCATGGAGTATACGTGGTCCGCATATGAAAGGATCAGCCCTGGAGGTTATCATAGGCAGCGATAGCGGTAAGGCCCCCTATAATATATTCGTTCGTGGTCCTAAAAAGGGCAAGCGGCATCAGGCGGCGCGCATGGCGGCACGGGGTTGGCGGAGTGTGACGGACATAAAGAAAGATTACTGGCCAGATACATTGAAAACAATCAGAAAGATATTACAGGGGGCATGATATGCCGTACTCAATGGACAACATACCCCGTCCAGCAAAGAACTGGACGGAAGCAGAGCAGAAGAAATGCATTTCCGCTGCCAACGCGGTCTTAGCAGACGGCGGGTCTGAGCAGAGCGCCATATTCGCCTGCATAAGGGCGGCTGGTAGGACAGAACACCCAGGAGGGGAAAAGGAATTAGAGCAAGGGCAGAAGTTCAATCCTTATCATGATGCAATAGGGCGTTTTGCTTCTAGTAGTGCTTTCGTCGCTGAAGTAAGTGGGCCATCGGGGAGAAGTGGCGTACATGCTACGGCAAGGGGAGCAGAATTGCAGGCACAATATCACAAGTTGATGGCTCCCCGTCTAGCAGAACATGATGTAGAAATAGAAAAAATCAATGACCAGTTTATGTCAGGAGAGATACACCTGACAGAAATGAACAATTGGCACAAACTGATCCATGCCCAAACGGATAAAACAGCGGCAGAGATGCGAAAGATAGTTCTAATCCCAGCAATTAGGCAATGGCGGCCAGGAGGCAAGAAAGTGCTAGACAAGATAAAGCAAGCCGTGAAGGAACTAGATGAATTCCTCTTCGGCAAAGATGAGACCGAGGAACTGGACGAGAAGGAATCCGAAAAGACAGGGTCGGGCATCAAGATTCTAAAGCAAGCGGACGGGTCATACCGATGGGTCGGATGGGTGAGCAATCACTTCCGGGACAATGACAACCCGCCCGAAATCATATCGGGGGAAGCACACAAGGAGTTCGTGGAGTACGCCGACAAGGAAGGCAAATACCCCGAACTCTGGCTGTGGCATGTCCCCGGAAGCAAAATCGGTAAGGCGGACATGTTGGATTTCGCCGACGGCTTCCTCATAGCGTCAGGCACATTCGATGATGAGGAAACGGCTGAGTCGCTGGCGGGGTCGGAGGACGCCTTAACTATGAGCCATGGGTTTATGCGACTCCAAAAGGCAAAGGATTTAGAGAATGTCACCATGAAGTATCGAATATTTGAAGCTTCGGTGACGCCGGAGGGGGTCGAGGCTAATCCGTGGACAAGATTCACGACAACGGAGGAGAAGATGGGATTAAGCGAAAACAAGAAAGCCTTCCTCTCGAAATACCTTCCCCAAGAGCGTATCACAGAGATAGAGAACGATACGGAAGGTTTGCGGAAGGCAGCAGAGGAAGCGGGAGTCGATTGGAAAGCATTCGAAGAGTCTGAAGAGGTCAAGCCTGACATTCAGGTGGCCGATGTGATAGCGGGATTGGTCGAGCCAGTCACCGCTGCGGTTATTGAGCATCTGGAGATGGGCAAACTCTCGGAGATGGTTGAGGATATGAAGGCTGCAAACGAAAGTCTCATTGCCCAAGTCGCGGCCCTAACCACGCAAGTCAAAGAGCTTTCCAAGTCCGACGATGAGAAGGTTGCTCAAGTCATAACCCCAAAGGCAGCAAAGGCATTCAGCTGGATGGATAACGCCGCCAGCCATAGCTCTGATACGCTGCTCAAGGAGGGTGACCTGGAAGACGACAAGTTGAAAACTAGCAAACCATTTATGGTTGCCCTATCCGAGGCTGCGGCCCAATTAGTGGCTAAGGGATAGGAGGGAGGAAAGAATGACTCTGACTTTGGATAGATTCAGCCCTGCGGATTTGAGGGAGCTTGCAACCCTCATGGACAAGGGGCAAAAGACGGCGACGGGTACGCCGACAACGTATCTGCTGCACGGGAATGGGGGCCTCCTGGCCACCCCAGGGGTGGACAGGGCACTGTTCTCGACGGTGGTGAAGCCAGACTTGGGCGTTCTGAGTGCCCTGCCTTGGTATTCCACCGACCTGACCAACCCCTTGTTCTCGATCATCACGGGCGTCCGTGATGACACGGGGACCGAGCGGAGTACCGACTGTGGCGACTGTCTGGTTGCAGGCATCAAGAAAGTCTGTACTCAGACGGCGGTGTTCGGAAAGTTCTGCCGCGAGACCAGGGAGTTTAATGTCAACACCCTGGGCGCAAGGATGCACCGGCATGACCCCGATGATTTAAGGCTGGTCAACCCCCTTTTCGACGGCATGAACGTGACGCCGAACATCGGGAACCTGAACCCGCTGGCTAACGACATCGCCCAGGCTTTGGTGGAGGTGGCGATCAGCTTCCAGCGGCTGTTGGCACAGCAACTTTGGACGGGTGACCCGGCCAACAACGTGGGGACAGCCTATATGGAGTTCCCCGGCCTGGACATCCTGGTCAGCACGGGTAAGGTGGACGCCTTGACTAACACCTCCTGCCCCAGCGTGAACAGTGACATCAAGGATTACGCCTATCAGGATGTGTGCGAAGGCACCCCCTCGATAGTCGAAGTCCTGACGTATCTGTACCGCTACCTGGCCAAGAACGCCCGTACCATGCAGCTGGATCCCGTAGACTTCAGGTTCACGATGCGCGAGGAGCTATTCTATGAGCTGACCTCGTGCTGGCCCTGTTCCTACATTACATTCCGATGCTTCAACCGTGACACTGCGTTCATAGACCCTATGGGAACGTACAACGCGGCGGACATGGTGCAGATGCGGGATGCGATGCGCAACGGGCGCTACCTGTTGATCGATGGGAAGCAAATCCCAGTGCTGTTGGACGATGGGATACCAGAGGATAGTTCCGACAATAACGGCAACCTTCAGGATGGCGAGTTCTCCAGCGACATTTACCTGCTGCCATTCTCGGCGATGGGTGGAACCGTCCCGACCCTGTACGGAGAGTACTTCGATTACAGGATTGGGCATGGTTGGTTGAACCAGGCTCCCGGTGCGATTGGTGCCGACCATTTCGAGACGGATAACGGTATGTACGCCTGGACGTTCTCTCGGATCAACAACTGCATCCTGTGGCTGGCCGAGATACAGCCTAGAGTGATCCTGCGGACGCCATTCCTGGCTGGTAAGCTGCAGAATGTCAAGTACGAACCTCTGCAGCACACTCGCCAACCGTTCCCGGATGATGGGTACTTCACAGATGGTGGACGAGTAACAACAACCGCCCCTAGCTACTATAGCGAGTGGTCTAGGGGGCAATCACAATAGGTTGACTTGAAGGGGGCGGGCTAATCCCCCGCCCCCTAGGGAAAGGGGAGAATATGGCAGGAGCTACGCATCGAGGCAATATTGCAGATGTAGATGATGCTTACGGCAGACTTGTTGGTGCGATTTTGCGGAGCGAGAGGGAGAGCCATAGGGGACCACACGGCTTTGGGCATTACCTGGAGGGGCCTTGCGGACGCTTTTGGTGCGAGGCTGGTGGTTTGGAGCCAAAGGTAGTTTATGAGACGCATTATAAGGCATTGAAGATTGACGCTCCCCCTTATGAGGAGATGAAACGCTGTTCCCATTGCAGAGGGCCGAGATGAAGATATTTCTCACAGGTGGCACGGGGAGTCTAGGGCAAGCAATCCTGCGGAGAGCAGCCCAACAGGAGAAAGAGCAGGGCTATGCGCCTGAGTTCACGATCTACTCTAGGGACGAGTTCAAACAGGGGGAATTAAGGAAGCTCTATCCCCAGCATACCTTTGTCTTAGGGGATATACGAAATGAGGAATGGTTAAAAGTCGTCATGCGCGGGCACGAGGCGGTCATTCACACTGCAGCTTATAAGCACGTTCCGCAGGCGGAGTTCAACGTGGCCGAGGCGGTGGAGATAAACGTCATCGGTTCTCGGAATATCGCAAGGGTAGCTGTGGAGCTAGGAATAAAGAGGGTTGTAGGTATATCGACGGACAAGGCATGTGCTCCCATCAACACTTACGGAATGACCAAAGCACTTATGGAGAAATTATTCGCTCACGCTTGCCTATGGGGAGATACGCAATTCAACTGTGTCCGATATGGTAATGTGCTTGGCTCTAGGGGGTCTGTTCTGCCGATATTCCAGGAGCAATACAGGACAACGGGCAAGGTGACGATGACCGACCCAAACATGACGCGCTTCTGGCTCACGCTAGACGATGCGGTGGATTTGGTTCTGCGGGGGTTACAAGAAGAAGACCCTGGCGTGGTCATAGTCCCCAAGGCAGTTGCTTGTACGATGGGAACGATGGCAAAGGCGATTGCTGATGATTGCGAAATGGAGATCATCGGGATAAGACCAGGCGAAAGGATAAATGAAAGGCTTATCCATGTAGGGGAGGCCATCTACGCGCGTGACTGCGGGAATGTTTTTAAGGTCTGGCCAGCATATTCGGGGGCATTGGGGAACCTCCACGCTGATTTTGAGTACACATCTGATAGGGCAAAACAACTTACTGTAGAGGAATTGCGGGCGATGATAACGAAGGTTATGCCCACGATAGGGGGTTAAAGATGGCACAACCGAGAGACGGCAGGGGTAGGGGGCGAGGTGTCCCTGGTGGCGGTCGTTCAGGCAGAAACACTGGCCCATGCAGTCGCGGCGGGCCTGGTGGCGGGAGAGGTGGCGGAAGGGGAAGTGGAAGAGGCAGATGATTCCCCTTCTCCAGCCATCATGCACACAAGCCGAAATCGAGGCTGTAGCCCAGGTTCTGAAGTCGGGTTGGTGGGGCATGGGGCCTAAGTGCGATGAGTTTGAGAAGCGTCTTGCGTACCGCTATAAAAGAAAGCATTGCATCACGGTCAATTCCTGCACGGCGGCTTTGCACTTAGCTTTACTCTCACATGGAATCGGCCCAGGCGATGATGTGATAGTCCCAGCTTTGACTTTCATATCTTCGGCTTTAGCAGCGACCTATTGTGGAGCCAATGTTATCTTTGCCGATATATGCGAGGACACGTTATGTATAGATTGGGCAGATGTAAGGGCCAAGATGACTAACGATGTGAAGGCAGTCGTGGCGGTGGATTATGCGGGATACCCGGCGGCTATCGCAAGCCCATTCTACCCCGTCATACAGGACGCCGCCCATTCTTGTGGTGGGATTGCCTATGGGGATGATGTTTGTCTTTCTTTCCACCCCGTGAAGAACCTTGCCACCGGTGATGGTGGGGCGATCCTGACCAACGACGATGAGGGTGCCGAACGGATGCGAGCGTTAAGGTGGGTAGGGATAGACCGCTCTACGTGGGAGAGGAGCCAGAAAAAGTACGGCTGGGATTATTCCATTGAGGAGGTCGGCTTCAAGTGTCACTGGAATGACATCCAAGCAGCCATTGCCTTAGCACAGTTAGATAGGCTTGAGGAACTCAATCGCAAACGGCGGGAGATAGCGGAGCGCTACTGGGAAGGCTTGAGGGATGTGGTCTGGAATCCAGTAGGCCACAAGCAACACACTTGGCACCTTTACCCGATAAGAGTACCGGCACAATACCGGAATGGACTCATTGATTATCTGTTGGAACAGGGCATAAGCGCAGGCGTTCATTACAAGCCATTGACTTATTACCCGATGTACGAACAGGAGACGCCGCCTGTGACGGAGCGGGAATGGCAGAAGCTGGTTAGTTTGCCGATATTCTATGACCTGACTATGGAGGATCAGGACAGGGTCATCGGAGCAGTGAAAGATTACATGAAAGGGGTAGAGCATGATTCAGGGGCAGAAGGTGAGGCTGCGTCCATTGGAAAGCGGCGATTTGCAGGTTTTGGCACAGTGGCGAAACGATAATGCCGACAACTTCTTTTCCGTTTGGCCGATAGCGCAGTCGGAGCAGGCGGGCTGGTATCAGAAGTACCTGGGATCAGGTAGGGAGCGACAGTTCATGGTGGAGATAGAGCAGGCAGGGAGTACTAAGCAGGAGGCATCCGCCCTGCGGTGGATTACCATAGGAACCTTATCTCTGTTGAATATCAACCACCATAACCAGACTGCCGAGCTTGGCAGAGTGATGTTGGGGGATAAGAGGTTTGAGAAGAACGGTTATATGTCTGGCGCTATAAAGGCACTCCTGAAGTTCGCCTTCGAGGAGGCCAATTTGAACCGAGTCTACTGCGAGTTCTTTGCAGACAACAAGGAGGCCAAAAACCTCTATAAGTCCTGCGGCTTCCAGAGGGAAGGGACATTCTGGCAGTCGGTCTATAAGAACGGACAATTCAAGAACACGGAGATGTGGGCAATTCTCAGGAACTTGAAACGAGAGGATGCCGATGACTGAAGGCGTTTCCGTCTGCATACCGGTCGGCCCCTATGCCTGGTACAAGAAGTATCTCGCCGAATGCTTGGACAGCGTGGCAGCACAGACAATGCGGCCTGTGGGGGTAACTATCATCGACGATATGGCTGGGGTGACAAAGGAACACTTAGCGCCTCTGAGGGGGATACCACATAAGGTATGGCGTGCGCCTTGGCTCTTGGGGATACCGGGCTGTGCGAACGTGGGGGTTGCCTTGGGAATGAGCGATCTGGTCTTTCAACTCTCCTGCGATGATAAGCTGAAGCCCGATTGCATCGAGACTTGCTGGAAAGAATGGCAGCATCGGAAAGACCCGCTCGGCTACTACTGGGTCGGCGTGGAGTATTCGACAGGCGAGACGCAAGCCCTCCCCTGCGGCCATGCCATGATCCCGAAAGCTCTCTGGAGGCACACGGGCGGCTGGCCTGTGGAGAGCGCGGTGGGCGGATGCGATGCGGCGTTTATATCGGCCATGCTGACCCACGCGCACGGGGATGACAGGATGGGCACGCTATACCCGGTGGATGGCGGGAGACCGCTCTACTGGCACAGGGAACACGAATTGCAATATACGAAGCATCAGCACGTCGGCCCGGGGACGATAATCGAGGTGCGGAGTTGGTTCACGAACAACTGGGAGGTTCCAAAATGGGGGAGGTATGAACCGTGAGAGACCTTGTTGATGCGTATGATCAGAAGGCTCGATTCTTTGAAAGGGTGGCTAATTATTTGGCAATAGAATTGGCTCGCCAGGAAGAGCGGATAACAAACAAAAGTGCGCGGAAGATATTGGATGAGGCAATGGAAGCCGTTCGGGAAAAGGCGGGGGAGAATCGTGATTGCACAAATACCAGCAATTAACCTAACGGGAACCGATCCCGGTAAGGCGGGCTGGCATAGGGAGACAACCCCCTTAGCTGCCTATCCGCCAAAGGGTGAACCCAATATCTTCATCATCGGGGCTTATAGCGGCACTATAGCAGGGCTGCTGATAGATCAGGAACCGCAAGCAAAACATTATCTTTTTGAACCCCAAGACTGGGCGTGCAAGACTCTGAGGGATAGGTTCAGTCAATACCCTAACGTCGAGGTCTGTGAGTTCGGTCTGGGGGATACGACCGGCTTACACAAGATGTGTTTGTATACGAGTTACGATTGCACCTTTCTCCGTTCGCAGACCGTAGCATTCAGCGACGATCCCGCCGCATGGCACGATGGCTGGATGATGGAGTTTGGCGACTTTATGGAGATGTGCCAACTCAAAAGCATTTGGTATGCCAGCATCAACATTGAGGGTTATGAATATGCCCTCATTCCCTATCTTCAGGAGACAGGATGGCTGGATAAAATCGAAGTCTTAGGCATTAGTTGGCACGATGCACGCTTCAACTGCCCCGTCCCGGGTCCTTACGTTTGGCAAGGCAACGTCTTGCCGTCATACGAACAGATGCAAGAACTGTTAGCGGAGACGCACAAATTGGTTTTGGAGATTGATAATTGGCAAACGTGGGTGAGGAAAGATGAGTAAATGGGATCGTCCCGGCATGGCGGAATTGGTGGACGGTATCTGGCAGAATCAGGGCGAAGTAGCTCTGCGGCAACAGGTAGCGACCTGGATCGGCCCCCGTAAAGGCAAGTTCCTGGATTTGGGGTGTGGTACAGCGACGATGGCACCGTTCTACCCAACGCAATACTACGGTGTAGACGGCTCGGAGGAAATGCTGCGGATCGCCCGCACGCGGGCAAAGAAGCGACCGTTGAAACTGTGCGACTTCAGTACGGAATCTATCCCATACCCAGATGGTTTTTTCGATTGGGCGCTTTGTATGCAGGTTATCAGGCACATGGTTTCCTATGAGCATGTGCTGAAGGAGCTAGCGCGGACAGTTAAGGAATCGGTCTTCATTCACGATCTTTTCCACGATGGGCCAGCGCACATCTATGATAAGGCGGAAGTGGGTGGTGTGACTTTTGAGAACAATAGCTGGTCGCTTGATCTGTTCATAGCGGATGCGAAAAGGATATTTCCTGGAGCCATCGTCAAGAAGCAACCATTCAACTATGGATACTTGGGGCTGGAGATAAGCAGGTGAGACAAAGGAGGCATAGATGACCGATTGGCCTTTGGTCTCTTGCCTCATCATAACCTACAAACGAACTGACTTGGCCGTGCGAACGATAAGGGGCGTCAAAGAAAAGCTGGATTACCCGAATGTTGGCTGGGTCATAGCCGATGACGGTTCTCCCGATGGCCATGTAGAAGCCCTGATGGAGGCGATAGGTCATGATGTTGCTGTGGTAAATGCAAACCGCAAGGGCGTGGGGGTTTCCATGAACGCTGGAGCTGCAAAGTGCCTGGAGTTTGGGAATTATATCTTATGGCTAGAGGATGATTGGGAACTTCAGCAGCCGTTCGATTTGAAGCCATGCGTCCAGATCATGGAGGAGCGAGAGAATATCGGGATGGTTAGGTTGGGATACATGAGTCCCGGTATAGAGGGGCAGTTGATTTCTGCAGCGGATAGGCTTTGGTGGAAGCTGAAGAAGAACTCGGATACCTACGTTTTCAGTGGCCATGCCTCCTTAAGACACAGAAGGTTTATCAGTGCTTACCTTCCCTATGCTGAGGGATTGGCACCGGGAGAAACCGAATTGTATATGTGTGGCACGTTTAATAACAAGGAAGGGCCGGATATTGTTATCCCCTGCTGGACGGGGCAATGGGGTGTATTTGCGCATATCGGAGGGGAGAGCCTGAACTGTGTCAAGCCAGAGTGATTTGAAGGCATACATCCGCCCCGACTTCGCTGGTCCCGATAAAGGGGAAGGCGGCATACGGCGCTGGGTAGAAGCGCAACACAGGTATTTGCCCCAGAACGGAATTGAGATCGTGAAGTCCGAACTTGAAGCGGACGTGATCGTGTGCCATGCGGCCGACATTGTGAACACGACCAAACCTTTGGTCTGCCATAATCACGGGCTTTACAACACCGCCGTTCAGAATTGGTCTAAGTGGGCCTGGCAAATGAATGCCAACTGCATCGAACTGATGCGGAGGGCTGAGATAACGACGGTTCCGAGCAAGTGGGTACGTGACCAAATGGCGCGGGGCATGTCGCTGAATCCAAGAATCTTGTATGCAGGAATAGACCCGGAGGAGTGGGAGCCTGGCGAGAACAGTAAGTATGTCTTGTGGAACAAAACCAGAGTAGACGCTGTCTGCGACCCGACGCCGATGAACCAGTTGGCTTTACTGAATCCTGCCGTGCATTTTGTCTCGACGTTCGGGCGGAAATTCCCCAACCTGGAGCTTACGGGCAAATTGCCCTTTGAGCAGGGGAAGGAGTTCATACGCAATGCTGGAGCCTATCTGTCCACCTCAAAGGAGACATTCGGCATCTCGACCTTGGAGGCGATGGCCTGCGGAGTGCCCGTGTTGGGCTGGGCATTCGGCGGTAACCTGGACATCGTGAAGCATTTGGAGAACGGATACCTGGCGAAGCCCAACGATTACGATGATTTACAGATGGGGTTGGAATATGTCATGCGTAACAGGGATGCCCTCGGCGCGGCGGCCAGGGAGTACGTTCTGAATAATTTTACTTGGGAGCGGGCTATAGCGGAATGCGCGGGGATTTACCGCGAGACAATGGCAACCCGCCAGGGCCCGAAGGTGTGCGTCATCGTGACGGTCTACGATCTAGAGCGTTTCCTTCCTGAATGCTTAGATAGTGTATTGAATCAGGAGAAGTTCGAGGATTGGGAGTGCCTCATCGTAGACGACTGCTCGCCGGGGAATTGTCTGGAGATAGCGTCGCAATACACCGCGAAGGATAAGCGATTTCGCTACATTCGGACACCCAAGAATCTTTACCTAGCGGGGGCCAGGAACTATGGGATCGAACGAACCGACGCGAGGTACATCATACCTCTGGATGCGGACGATATGCTCAGGCCCCGCTCATTGGCAACGCTATCCCATTTCCTTGACGAGAACCCCGCATTCGCCATCGCTTACGGGGCTATGGAGCTTCTTGAACCCGACGGGAGAAAGTGGGTTTCTACCTGGCCGGGGGAGTTCAGTTGGGAGTATCACCTTTCAAGGGTGATGGAGACGTACAGCACCATCCCTTACTGCGCTATGTACCGCAAGCAGGTCTGGGCAAATACCGGAGGGTACAGGGAGAGAGTGCAGACAGGCGAGGATGTAGACTTCTGGACGCGAGTCACAAGTTTCGGGTTTAGAGCCAAGAAGGTGACGGGATACCCGACATTGCTCTACCGCAACCGTGAAGATTCTATGTCACATGTCAACAAGGCCCTTGACCATACGGTCTGGTATCCCTGGGCACGGAAGCGGGAACTGGCACCGTTTGGTAATCCCGGAAAGCCGCCGAATGATATGTCGTGGCCTGTGAAGACCTACGATGATCCCGAAGTCTCCTTCATTATACCCGTCGGGCCAGGGCACGAGAGCGTAGTCAAGGACGCCTTAGATTCGGTCATGGCGCAGACAGTAGATTCCTGGGAATGTATTGTTGTGAATGACAGTGGTTCCGAACTAGCCCTATCTGGGTACCCCTGGGTGACGTGTTTCGCAACTCCTAGTCCGAAGTCGGGGCCAGCAGTGGCTAGGAACATCGGGATCGAAGCGTCAAGAGCGTCCCTATTCGTTCTTTTGGATGCAGACGATTACCTAATGCCAACGTATCTGGAGAAGTCACTGGCAGTCCAGCGGCAATATGGCGGCTATGTCTACACGGACTATTTCAAGGTGCTGGCTGACGGCTCGCATGAGACGGTAGAGACGCCCGAATGGGAGATGTTAGATTTACTTTATAAAGGCTTGGAGTTTGCGGTGACGTGTCTAATCCCCAAGTCGGCCTGGGAGTTAGTAGGTGGTTTTGATCCCGACTGCGGCGGCTGGGAGGATTGGGATCTGTTTTTCGCAATGGCCACGAACGAGATATGCGGAACGCGGCTAGGTGAACCGTTGTGGAATTATCGGTACTATGGAGGGCAACGGCGTGAGGATGGTTATGTCCGCGAGAAGGACAATTCAGCGATATTGCGGCGTAAGTGGAACGCTTATGCTTTGCGGAAAGGAAAGAAACTCATGGGATGTGCAGGCTGCGGTAAAGGCGGCGGCGGGCGCAACGCCCGTTCCGTGCCTACGCCGGTTATGAACCAAATTAGTGTCAGGGAAGCAACTCTGGCGGAGGCTAGGAATAGTGGTGCCGTGAAACTGATCTATACAGGGCCAGAGGGGGCCATGCATACGCTGATAGGCCCAAGAAGCAGAAAGAAATATGGAAGATTTGGCGGGAGTGCAGGTCATCGAGTGCAATATGTCTATGAAATAGATGCACGGGAACTTCTCACGTTGCCTTATGTGGCTCTCGGCCCCAAGGATGGGGACTCTAAGACAAATCGAGAAGTACCGCCGACACCGCCGTCGATGCGGCACAGTAAGAATAGGATCACGGATGCCGTCGCTAGTTGAGTTCCTTATTCTCGGCTTGGCGACGTGGCGATTGGGGAATTTAGTCCAATATGAGCGAGGGCCGAAGGCGATATTTACAAAGTTTAGGGAGCGATTTGGGATCACGCATGGAGATGATGGGACTCCAATGGCATATCCGGATTCTGAGATGTCGAAACTTCTGGAGTGCGTTTGGTGTGGAAGCGTGTGGGTTGGCCTTGGCATGGTGGGACTTTATCTGTGGTCGCCAAGGGTGGCCGTCTGCATCGCGCTTCCTTTCGCGCTCTCGGCGGCCTCGATAATCGTGGGGGTGATGATCAATGGCAAGGGCTAGTATCAAAACAATGTTACCTCTGGATAGGTGGGCCTACCATTTGGGTTTAGATCCGCGCCATTTTAACCAAATCGAAAGCACTCTTGCCCCCGTCCATGCCTGCCGCAACGTCTGGATGCAATATGCCTGGCAGAGATCGGACTATGTTGGCCGCGAAGAGGTGGCAGACGCTATCTCCAAAGCAGAAGCGGACATAGTCTCAGCTCTTGGATATTACCCTATTCCGCAGTGGATTGCAGGTGAGGTGATCAGAACTTCACCAAGCCCCGACGTGGCAGCGAAGCACACCTACGATTTGGAGAACGTCGCGGGAAGACACAGAAGTGTGCAGGCAGCATTTGGACACGTTATCTCTGGGGGGATAGAGGTGCGAGACCTGATTGCAAGCCCTTCCATTGCAGTTGGCGACATGACATGGCTGGACAACGACGGTGATGGGTATTTTGAGACCGCACAGTTAGTATTTCCCACCACGGTGACGGATGTAGACGAGATACGAATCTACTTTATTGGAGCCGGGGTTACGGGTGAGGACGAGTGGGAGATAAGGCCACTTAGGAGCGTGGTCATTGCTGCGGGCGTTTGCACGGTATTGATCGACCGCCATCTTTTGGTAGACCCCGACTTGTGGGAAGCGCTGAACCCGGCAGTTGTTAACGGCGACGTGAATGCGAATTTTGCCAATGAACTGGACGCCTATCGGGTTTGGAATGATCCCTCCCAGCAGGGACAGCTTCAGTGGGAACGACTTCCATCCTCTTGCGACTGCGGCTCGGTTGACTGTGCGATGTGCGCTTGGGCGACGCAGTGGGCGTGTCTCCAAACGCGGGACCCAAGACGTGGGTTTGTGACGTACCAGCCGAGCGATTGGGACGCCGATACTGAGTCTTACACGGCAGCCGCGATTGCTATTTCACGGCAGCCCGAAAGGGTCAGGCTGTGGTATCAAGCAGGCTACAGGGGGGCAAGAGTCGCTAGGCCCTATAACAATATGGATTTAGAACTCGAAAGGATGATAACCCTTCTCTCGATAACTTATCTAGATCGCCCAATATGCGGCTGCTCAAACGTGGAGGCGTTTTACCAGAGGTGGACTGAAGATAAGGCTTTGGTTTCCGAGACGGGGCATTATCAGATAGCCAACCGAGACTTAAGTTGCCCTTGGGGCACGAAGGTAGGGGCGATTCAGGCGTGGAATATGGCACAGAACTGGGCACTGGGAAGAGCTGTGAGGTACTAGATGATAAAGCGAGTCGATTTCAAAGGCGAAGATGGGCGCTGGTTTCGGGTAGAAGTGCCCTTGGAGTGCCCCGAAGAGGAATACAAGTTTGGAATCATCATTGGCCCGCCCGACCTGGATTTCGCTTTACAGGAGCGGGGCTGGCCGGAGGATTTGAGAATACGTTTGCATAATCAACTTTTCAGCCGAAAGTTGTTTACATATCGAGATGTAGCGAGGCATCCCCAAGACCTTGAGGGCGCTTTGAAAAGCGTCTTGAAGATGGACATGGGGAAGCTACAGGAACTCTATAGACAGGAGGAAATGGGAGGATAGAATATGCCCACTCCGAGAAACATTACAATCAACGATATGAGCAGGGTCTGGGCAATGGAGGATGGCGCAGGGCCGGGGGTCGTTCCTGAGTATATGGGCGTGTGGAAGGCAGGTGCGCCTTCCTGGGATTTCGGCGAGTCGGAGAAGGTTGAAATACCCTCCGATGTGAACTATCAGCAATTCCAGGAGGTTGCATCCTTACCTGGCGCAACGGGGAAGCCAACAATGAGTTTCCAGGCGCGGTACTCCGAGGTGGTGTCTGATATGCTCAGGATGGCTCGCAGGGAATGCTACCACGACTTCCAGGTCCACATCGGGAAGTGCGGATCAGTCCAAGATTTCAATGGCGGGTGGTCGAAGATTCTCGTCTTGGAACACGCCCGGATTAGCAATTGGGGTGCCGATGACATCGGGGCTTTGAGTTCCGACGACAGGGCAGCCGTAAACGAAAGCGTCGACGTGCAGGGGACAGACCTTTATGAAGTCTTACCCCTGGCTGTTGCTGAGGTTTGCGGTTCGTCTGTAGTCCAGGAGGTTCTGGGGGTCACGTTCTGCGATACCAAAGCCTGCGGGGAATGCGGCGAAGTGTCCAACGGGTGCCAGAAGTTCTTCGCCATCATCAAGGCCGCAGGTGGTTCGCCTGGCTTGGGTGCCCAGGTTGTCTACTCAGACGATCAGGGTTCCACCTGTGCGGCAACACCTATCACAACTATGGCGGCGAACGAGGACCCCGATGACCTGGCGTGCCATGGTGAGTACCTGATCGTGGTCTCCGAGGATTCCATAAGCCACCACTACGCTGACAAAGAGGACATTCTGGACGGCGTAGAGGTATGGGCTGAGGTCGCGGCTGGGTATGCTGCTGGTGGTGCGCCGAGGTGCATCTTCACCCTAAAACCAGGCTATACTTGGATTGGTGGGGCTGGTGGCTATGTCTACTTCTTAACGGGAG
>Ga0209706_10001062_pt1 | contig 15567 bp, 12 predicted proteins | sample PPLLaktember2015_6_FD_187263 | JGI IMG/M metagenome (GOLD analysis project Ga0209706, IMG submission 187263) | Freshwater sediment microbial communities from Prairie Pothole Lake near Jamestown, North Dakota, USA - PPLs Lake P8 Core (1) Depth... | ecosystem: Environmental > Aquatic > Freshwater...
ACGGAAAACTTCCTTTCAGGAACTTCTGCGAAGCCGTCTAGCTTTCTTGTTCAGAAATGTTTTTCTACTTTCGCCCAGCCTCCATGAAATGATTCAAGCTGTCCACCAAGGCTTTCGCCGTTTCGAAGTCTTCTAAGTTGGCGTCGACCTCTTCTATGTCCAAGGACACGGTGAGGTTTCTTTTCAGTTCCTCTATGACGAGGCGATCTTCTTGAGGGTCATAGAGAACGGTTCCCTCACGATCCAATGACGACCATCCCCGAAGAGGGACCACAAGCTTCAGGGGGCCCTCGGCCTTGTTGATTTTTTCCGCGTAAAGCTTGGCGCCGATCAGAAGCTCATCCCTCGGAAACCGAGCCATGGATCTCATTTCATCGATGTTAAGAACCCTTCCCGATGCGGTGTATTTGTCACGGTTGGTTCGAGTGGGACCGGCCCCGGTCAGGTTCAGGCAGCAAGGGGCCCACACCTGGGGGATGCCTCTGGCGCCGGCAGCATCCAGCCTCTCCATGTCCGCGGCCCTGTTTCCCTTGAACTTCGCTTCAATAAGTCCTGCAGGGACAATCTCTATGACCCCGTCGAAAAAGCCCTGGGCTATGAGTCGATCCATCGCCCGGTCACTTGTTCCATTGGCGTGGAAAGGATAAACAGCGTAGCCCTTTTCTGTGAGAAGCTCTTCCACGTACTTGGCGCACTGGTCTGAAAACCCGACTTCTGTGATGGCAATGGAAGGGAAGGGGAGTTTCAGCGCTCTGTAGTCATAGGCTTCCTCGACCATTCCGCTGATGGCGCCTGCAACCTGGGCCAGGGCGTTTTTCACCAGGTCATTCATGCCGGCGATCTCCATGATCAACTGCATGACGGTCACGTCGGTCGCTCCAAACCATCTTCCCACGTAGACCGGCATGGCTGCCGGTGTGGCAATGACTTTCGGGATTCCGAAGGGGAGCTTGGACATCACCTGTGATCCGATCAGCGCCATGGTCGCCCCTCCCAAGGCGACAATTCCCTGGAGGCTTCCCCGGGAAAGCAGATCCAGCGCTTTTTGCTGGGCGCCGGCGGTCATCACATTGGTTACAGACAAACGATCTCTGGAAGCGGTGAGCTCTTCCAGGTTCTTTCCTGCGAGCCCTGCAATTTCATGAGGGGTGATGTCGGCCTGAAAGCCGGGGTGAGAGCCCATGCTCAGATCCATGAGGATGGGTTCGAGGCCCCTGGATGCGACTCGCTCCTTCAGAAATCGCAGCTGCTCTCCCTTGGTGTCCACGGTTCCTAGAATGACGATCTTCTTTCCCATGACTTTTGCTCGTGACCAATCCGAAGAGGTGAAACGGGACGTTGTATCTTATTTGGCAACAGCGCAGAGACGCGCACCCTCCGCATTGAGGAGCGACAGGAAAATGGTTTTGGTGAACCTTGATGCTTGTGACGCCTCAATCACTTTAAATCAAAGCGATTCGTTTGTTGGCTCCCAATGCCGCGACGCAAAACGATTTTCGCATTTCATGTATGCCTTCTTATCCGAATACACCTGAGGTTTCCTATTTGTCAACAGGAAACTTAGAAAAACAAGGCAGCGTGTGGGTGCCGTTTGGCCGGAGGAAAGGACTGTTGTACCAAAGGTTGACACGAGGATCGTTACGGGATGTCTCCTTTGGCTCATGAATCGGGAGGGTCCTCGCTTTTTGTTGCCTCTGCGACAAATTCTTTGAAGAATTTATCCTTTTCTTTCCAGTCCGGGATGCAGGCACAAAGGCACAAAGGGACAGAGGGGCGAAAAAAAACTATAGCCCCAAGTAGGCTTTTTTTACGTGGTCGTTTTGCAGGAAGAGGTCGCGGGGTCCCTCTAAAACGACATGGCCGTTTTCTAACAGGTACGCTCGATCGGCCATCTCCAGGGCACGTTTAATATCCTGCTCAACAAGAAGGATGGTCGTCCCTCGATCGCGCAGCTCTCTTACCGCCTTGAAAACTTCCATAACCAGCAGGGGAGATAGGGCGTACGACGGCTCATCCAACATGCACAGTCTTGGTTTTGACATGAGACCTCGCCCTATGGCCAGCATTTGCCGTTCCCCGCCGCTGAGGGTTTTCGCCAGCCGGTCAGCCCTCGCTGCCAAGGACGGGAAGATCCCGTAAACCCATTCGATGGTTTCTTTTCTTCCCTTTTCCCCCGCATGGATATAGGCGCCTAATTCCAGGTTTTCATGGACCTTCATATCCGGGAAAAGTCCGCCTCCTTCAGGGATATGGGAGATACCGAGCCGGGCAATAAGATAGGCAGGCATCTTTTGGAGGACTCTACCGAGGAACTCCACGGTCCCTGAGGATGGAGTCAACAAACCGGATATGGTATTGAGCAACGACGTTTTCCCGGATGCATTTGAACCGATGACAGCAACCATTTCCTTCTCGGCGACGGTCAAAGAAACATCCCAGAGGACTTGGATCTTACCGTAAAAGAGACTCAGGCGGTCAACGTTCAGCATACGCATCGGTTCCCAGATAGACTTCAATGACTTTTTGGTTTTTCGCGATTTCCTGAGGCAATCCCTCGGCAAGCTTCACCCCATGATGGAGCACAATGATCCTGTCGCATATGGCCATAATCGCTTGCATGACGTGCTCCACCAAAAGGATGGTGGTTCCCCCGCTCCTTATTTGATGAATGAGCGTCGTGAAGGAGTTCACCTCTGTCGCTGTTAAACCCGCCATCACCTCATCCAGCAACAGCACCCTGGGTCCAGTGGCTAACGCTCTGGCCACCTCGAGACGCTTTTGCTCAGCGAGTGGGAGGTTCTTGGCGAGGTCTGATTTCCTTGCGGAAAGCCCTACCAGTTCCAGAAGAATTGCAGATTTGGCCTGGGCATCCGCCGTCTTTGTCTTGGACGTCGTGCCGCAGATAGACCCCAGGAAGACGTGATCAGAGACACTGATGTTCCCGAAGAGCTTCACCGACTGAAAGGTTCGTGCTATTCCTAACTTGCAGATTTGGTGAGGCTTCAGGTTGGAGATCCGTTTACCTTGATATCTTATCTCTCCTCCTGTGGTGCTGAGCGAACCGGAGATCAGGTTGAAAAGGGTTGTTTTGCCCGCTCCGTTTGGGCCGATCAGTCCGACAATTTCCCCCTCCTTGATCTTGAAATCGACGTCATAGACCGCAGCGAGGCCTCCAAAGAACTTCGTAACTTTTTCCCCTTCAAGAATACCCATATGAATCCAGCAGAACTCCTCTCAACTCATGACGGAGGCCTTTCTCCATCTTCTGGTCAATCCGACCAGCCCGTCGGGCAAGAAGGAGATGATCACGATAAATAGAATTCCGTACATCAACATGTAGTAATAGGGAAACCTGGACAAAAGAATCTCTGAGGCCAGCGTGAGGATGCCGGCTCCCAGGATGGGTCCGTACATCTTGCCCACACCACCGAACAGGGCCATAAGGACCGGTGTGAAGTTGAGCACAGGATTGAAGGCGATTCTGGGATCGATGTAGGCCCACTTGGTCGCCATGACGGCGCCCGCCATGCCCATAAAAAAACAGCTCAAGGCAAAAAAGAGAATTCGATAACGAGTCACGTTGATCCCGATGTGGGCGGCGGCTTCCTCCGCTTCTCCAATGCTCAGCAGAATGAGCCCGTACCTGGACCGGTTGATAAAATAGGTCACCAGGACGGTCAGCAGGACTATGGCCAACATGTAGTAGTAAATCGTTAGGGAGTCCACCAAGACAACCCATCTGCCCACGGTGTGGGCCACCCGACCCTCCCACCACAGCACGAAATTCCGGACCAGCTCATTCAGTCCAAAGGTGAAAATGGCAAAGTAGAAGCCTCTCAGCCTCAAGCAGATGTATCCGGTCAACAGCCCAACGAGAAAACTGACCAAACTCCCGCACAGGACAACCACCGGGAAAGGCAAACGCTCTCCCAGGACCGCGGAGGTGTACATCCCGACGCCGAAAAATGTGGCTGTCGCCAGGGACATGTACCGGGTCGGGCCGCAGAACATGGCCCAGCTCACGGTAAGAACGACATACATGAGAATGCTTGTAACGGCCAGAGGGGTGTAGGGGGGCATGTAAAAGGGTAGGGTGGCCAGGAACAAGACCAGCAGTGAAGAGAAAACCCTTTTTACCAATAAACCTGTCGAATTGTCCATGCGCCTATCTCCCCAGGACACCTTCAGGCCTGATGAGAAGAATGAGAGCAAAGATCACATAAGAGACGACGAGCGCAAGGCCGGGTTCCACGTACATGACGATCGTCGTGACGCCGCCCAGGATCAGCCCGCCAAGCAAGCTGCCGAGAATATTGCCCGCTCCTCCCAGGACAAGCACAATCATGGCGATAATCAGATAAGGGAAACCAATGAGAGGCGTGATTTCCTGCATCATGCTCACGATAGATCCGGCCAGACCGGCCAACAAGCTTCCAAGGGCAAAACAGAATCCCAGCACAGCCGGCACGTTGATCCCCAGCAACTGGGCTGATTGTTCATTTTGAGCGGCGGCTCGGATGGCTTTCCCGGCTTTTGAATACACCACAAAAAGGTAAAAGACGAGAATCAGGACCAGGGTAAACATGAGCGCCACCAAACGGTTCGCCTCAAAGGTGAGGCCAAGGAATCGGATAGGGTAACTCAAATAAGAGTAGGCTTTGACATTAGGCCCCCACCACAACAAGGCGATGTTTTGAATCACATAGAGCGCTCCAAAGGAGGCCAGCATGGACCTGCCCTCAAACACGTCAAGGGATACCGAGGTTCTCCTGAGGTACTGGAACAGAGTCCTGTACATGAAAAAGCCGACGATGAAGAGCATGGGGCCACAAAGAACGAGGGAGAGGAGGGGGTTGATCCCAAAGAGCTTATGGGCGAAGTAGGTGATGAACGCCCCTACCATGACAAACTCGCCATGGGACACATTGAGCACCCTGGCGACTCCATATTGCAGGTTGAGTCCCATGGCGATCAGGGCATAAATGCCTCCCATGATTAAGCTGGTGATGGCCACATCAAAAATTAACTTGATGCTCATTGTTCAGCGTATCCCGCTTTCAATGGTCCATACCTCAAAGATGAGGTCCTCGTAAAAGTCATCAAAGTCGTCACCCCGGGGAAAGCCGGGTCCAGAAGTCCTTGTTATTCCTGGATTCCGGCTTTAGCCGGAATGACAGAAAAAGCGCTTTTTGACTTTTTACGAATCCCTCAAAGATGGCTACCCACCTCAAGGACAAGGAATGCCCTTGAGATGGGTAGAAAAGCGATCTTTTGCAGGGTCGTCCTATTTGGGTGTCGGCCAGTCGGGCTTTGGGTATATGGGCGCGGCTGTCCGGAACTGCTTGGGCATCACGACTTCATACACCCCTTTTTGCCACTGCCCGATATCCCCCGGCCACTGGATATTGACCCCTTTTTCAAATCTCATAGGGCCGATAATGGTATCGAAGGTATCTTTGGCGATGACATCCCTTATCTTTGCCCGATCGAGGTCTCCTACCTTTTTGATCGCCTGTTCCAAAATCTGCAGGGAAGCGTAGGCAGCCGGCTCTCCACCCATGGCAGCCTCTTCGTTAAACATCTTCTTGTAGCCTTCAAAAAACTCTTTGGCTCCAGGGTAAGGCATCTTTGGGGTGAGGGCCCAGTTGCCGCAGACCCCATCAACGCCTGGAGCGCCGAACGCATCTCTATACGAGGTAAACTGCGTGCCCACGCCGTTCTGGAAGAACTTAGGGTTGTAACCCAGGGCCGGCATCTGCTTGTTGATAAGGAAGGTGTGAGGAGGATAACCGTAGTTCAAGAGGGCGTCCACCTTCTCAGCCTCGACTCTCTTGATCAGTGGAGAGAGATCCTGAGTCTCAGGCGGATAGGACTGAAGAATAGGCATTTTGATATCGCTTTTGCCGACATATTCCTTTACCAAATCAACGTGCTCCAATCCAAACATGTCTGAGACATAGATGACGGCCACAGACTTGACGCCCACTTCTTGCATTAGGCCGACGGTGGATGGGACCAATCTGTTAGGTTGCCCCAGAACGACAAAGAAGTAAGGAGTGCTGGCCAGTCTCTCATCGAGCTTGGGCGAACTGACCGTGATGCCCATCATGGGGTGTTTGTACTTGGTCGCCACAGGAGCGATGGCAAAATTCGAAGCTGTTCCCCAGGGGGGCAACATGAAATCCACTTTTTCCTCGACGATCAATTTCTCGGCCATTTTGATAGAGGTTTCTATGTCACTCCGGTCATCGTACAAAATGAGGTCTACAGGAATGCGCTTGTTATACTTGGGAACAAAGATCCCGCCCTTTTGGTTTGTATCCGCGACCCACAGCTTATAAGGGTTGACCTGGGTCGTGATGCCGCCTATGGCGTTCATGCCTGAGAGGGCTATGGCGCAACCAATACGGATTTTATCCGGGGCTTTCTCATCTGCGGCTAGAGCGGATGTGGCTTGAAGCCAACCGCTCACGAGCAGCATGAAAGCGACCATCAAAACAAACCACGAATGATTCAATGTTCCTGGCAACCTTTTGTTATGCATTTTGGCTCTCCTTGCATAAGTTAGGGTTTATTCATCCACTCCACCTTCTTCCTCGATTTAAGAGTCCTCCCACCTCCTTTCCCTTTTTTCAATATGGAGAATCGCATTATTGAGCCGGAACCCTCTCTTGGATCCCATTGATCAGAAAGGCTTCATTCCAAGAGACTTCCTGTACTCAGGGCCTGTCATCGGTTCTCTGCCGAGCAAGCGGGCTAGGGCCACCGTTTGCTCGACGATTTCCTTGTTCGATCGGGTCACTTCATCGCTATGCGGATATTTGTAAATCGTGTCTTCTTTGCCTACACGGACATTGCAGCCGAGCACCATGGCCAAGGTCGTCAAGTAGGAAGAGCCTCTGCCGCAGGCGGCAACAGTGATCGACGGCTGTTGTGCCTTGTCAACATCCTTGATCCTCCGGATCATGTGCAGAAGGGTTTCCGCCATACCCAGGGGATCATACATCGGCGACCCTCCCGGCATCCCGGGTAACACAATCCATGCAAGCGGGGGTTTCACGATCCCGGGCCTGATCAGCCACCTGTAGGTGTTGTCGATGTCTCCGGGATTGTAAACGGCAAGCAACGGTTTCTTGCCGTGGGCCTGAAGAACCTCCGCAGTGGCTTTGCAGGACTGAGGGGAAAGGTAAGAAAGAGTGTCCCCCATAAAATCCGCATGACAATTCACAGCGGCGGATTCGTAGAAGTCTTCAACAATAGGCTCCATCATTTCGATAAAGTTCTTTCCAAAGAGGGCTTCTCCGTCAATGTGGATCCTCCCGCCGAATCGACTGCGAAGGGCGGTGACAACCTTTTCCGTCTGGTCCCGATCTCCGGATGGAAACCCCTTTTCATCGCGGACGTGAACGTGAACCGAGCATGCCCCGGCCTCAACTCCTTCAATGGACTCTTTGATGATCTCATCTACTGTGTAAGGTTGGTTCGGATTCTGATCGCGGGCTACAAAAGCGCCGGTTGGCGCAAGGATGACGGCGATCTTGCGAGGGATTTTCCATTTTGGGTGCTCTCTGAAGTTAATAACCACATCGCCAAAAGGCTGAAATCCGATTGTAGGAAGATTCTTGAATTTAGAAAGGTCCATTTTTCCCATGGTGTTTCCTCCTGTCCCGGGTTTCACTCTCCGACGGTCACGAGACAATTGCCTGATCTCAACTCGCTCAAACCCCTGACGCAAGGATCCGGCCGATTCTTAGAGAGCGGTGCAGAAATCTCCTCACTGTGAGCGGCGACTGGCCTGTCACAGATTGTCTATTGCCCTCATTGGAAGATGGACTCTAAAAAGGAAAGGATACTGGTCCGGTATAATTGACCGGAGTTTCCTTTTTGTCAACAGAAAACATTTCTAACGAGTTGCGGGTTTCTGGGCAAGCGCCTGAGTGAGGGCAGACACGGCAGCAATAGCGGCTATCCTCTTTTTGTCGCCGGAAACAAGGGAGAGTTTGTCCTCCAAAGTCCTCTCTTGTTCCAGGATGGCCTTCATGTCATCGAGCAGGGTGGTTTCCCGCTCGATGAAGTGGGTCTCCAGTTCCCCCGCCCCAAAGCGCGGGTTTTTCATGACCGCTTTATGAAAGGGAATGTTGGTTTGAATTCCGAGGATCACGTATTCGTAGAGCGCCCGTTGCATCCGACGGATCGTTTCATTTCGCTCCCTTCCCCAAACAATGAGCTTGGCGATCATGGGATCGTAGTACGGTGGGATTGTGTAGGAAGTATACACGCCGCCGTCCACGCGAACTCCAGTTCCCCCCGGAGGGTGGTAGGCTTTGAGCTTGCCCGGGCATGGAGCGAAGTCGTTCAGAGGATCCTCGGCATTGATGCGGCACTCCATAGCCCAGCCGTTCATCCGCACGTCCTGCTGCTTCAGACTTAGCGGGAGTCCGGATGCGATGCCGAGCTGCTCTTTCACGATATCCACCCCGGTCACCATCTCGGTCACCGGGTGCTCCACCTGGACCCGGGCGTTCACCTCGAGAAAGTAGAACTTCCCGTCGGAGAAAAGGAATTCCATAGTTCCCGCACCCTCATAACCGACAAAACGGGCGGCCTTTGCCGCGATGGCGCCCATTTCGGCGCGCATCTCAGGGGTCACGGCGGGCGAGGGAGATTCCTCGATCAACTTCTGATGTCTTCGCTGGATCGAACACTCCCGTTCCCCCAGGTGAATGGCATTGCCTTTTGAGTCTCCCAAAAGCTGAAACTCGATGTGGCGGGGATGGGGCAGGTATTTTTCGATGTACACATCACAAAGACCGAAGGTGGTTGTCGCAATGGCCTGAGTGGATTTCAGCGCATTCGCCAATTCCCCTTCACTAGCGACGATGGTCATGCCGATTCCGCCTCCCCCTCCGGAGGGCTTGATGATCACCGGGTATCCGATCGTTTTGGCCAAATCACCTGCTTGCTCGGGGTCCGTCACGCATTCTTGTGTGCCCGGCACCACGGGAACGCCTGCTTTGATCATCTCCCGGCGAGCGGTTATTTTGTCGCCCATGAGTTCCAGCACGTGGCTAGAGGGCCCGATGAATTTCAGGCCTTCTTCTTCACAGGCTCTGGCGAATTTCGGATTCTCTGCGAGAAAGCCGTAACCGGGATGGATCGCGTCGGCCCCGCATTGTTTGGCGGTTTCGATCACTTTTTCGATGTTGAGATAGCTTGCTCTTGCCGGCGGAGGACCTATCAGGAAGGCCTCGTCCGCATACTTTACGAAGAGCGCCTCCTTGTCCGCTTCCGAGTAGGCGGCAACTGAGGCAATCGCCATTTCCCGGCAGGCTCGCATTACGCGAACGGCTATTTCGCCTCGATTGGCTACAAGAACCTTTCTGATCATCATTCCACCACCATTAAAACGTCTTCGGGTGTAACCATTTCCCCTTCTTGGGCACAAATCTCTTTGACCACACCGCTCCGGGGTGAGTTGACATGCCTTCTCATCTTCATCGCCTCGATGATGGCCACCAGGTCCCCCTCCCGGATGGATGTGCCCACCTTGGCTTCTATGGAGAGGATCAACCCTGCCATGCCGCAAAGCAAAGCGCCCGGGGGCGCCTCCTTCGGCTTTTTGGACCCTTCCGGATTCCCTGCCTCTAAGGTCCTCACCGCGCCGTCGGCCCCGTCCCACTTGGGCGAGATCTTCACGTTGAACACTTCCCCATCCACATCCACGGCGAATTCGGTGGGGAAGTCTGCAGGTGGAGTGACTGCCACCTTCGTCTTCATCGCAGCCGGAGCGGAAGGCTTCTTCGCTTCGGTGCGTTTGCCAGGTTTCCCGGGGATCAGGAGTTTGAGTAGGAGATCGTCGTCGGAGAGGTCCGGACCGATTTCGCGACGCATCTCTTCAATGGGTTTTTCATATCCTTCAGGTTTCCAGTTGATGAATTCCTTTGCCCTGGGCAGGCTCATGACCCGTTCCATCACGTTCTGGTCGATAGGGACCACCGGCGCTCCGTAGAGCCCCATCACGTACTTGACGGCCTCATCCGTGAACCGTTCATAACGCTTGCCCGAGAGAATGTTTTCTATGGCCTGGGCTCCCACAATTTGGGAGTAAGGTGTGGCCATCACAGGATATCCGAACTCCTTGCGGACCAGAACGACTTCCTCCAGGATCTCATTCAGACGGTGCTCCATCCCCACCTCCCGGAGCTGCCGGGTGAGGTTGGTCATCATTCCGCCTGGCACCTGGTGCGCAAAATGAAAGAGGTCGTACTCCATGGGCGCGCCGATGGGCATGCCCTCAGTCTCGGCGAGCTTTCGGAAATAGGCGGACACGGCGGCCAGGGCCTCTTCATCAATATCCGAGGAATAGCCCAGGCGCTTGGCATTTCTCAGAATAGTTTCCGCGGCAGGCAGCGATGTGCCGTTGGCCAGAGGTGCGACCGCTGTGTGCACGGTTGTGGCGCCTGACTGGATGGCTTCCAGATAGCACAGCGGAGCCAGTCCTGAATTGCAGTGGGAGTGGAACTCCAGGGGGAGTCCCTCAGAGTTCTCTCGTATGGTGGTCACGAGCTCCCTCGTCTGCTCCGGGGTGATGACCCCTGAGGCGTCCTCGATCATGATCCGATCGATCCATTCCTTCGCCTGCATCAACAGCCGCATCTTTTGCGTCCAGACCTCCTGGGTATGGACAGGGCTGGAGGTGTACATCACGGCCGGCACCACCTCCGACCCCGCGGCTTTGGCGATGCGCGCGAAGTAAATAAATTTCTCCATCTCATACTGGTAATCACAGATCCAGAAACTTTTTACACCGTTGGCGATGGAGCGCTTGATCCAAAGGGTGATGATGTCGCGCGGGGTGCTCAGATCAAAGGAGGACAGGCTTCCAATTTGATAAGACCCACGAAGTGAAGTTTTGGTGATCAGCTTCGCAAGGGTCCTGATTCTCTCCCAGGGATCTTCGTTGAGATTGCGCACCTGCACGGTAAAGGCTTGACTGCCCACCGTGGCGATGGAGAGATACCCGACCTTATCCATGGTTTCTGCAATGGGGACCATGTGATCGGTCCTCATGGTGAAGCCCCACAGACTCTGCTGTGCATCCCGCAACGTTTGGTCCACAAAATAAATCTTCTCGCCCATGACGCGGTGTTTTCCTTTCGAGAAACAAAATGGGTGACGGCGGGCCGGATTAAGCCGGCCATTCTTCACCGGGAGCATAATGATATCAATGTTTCCTTTTTGTCAACAAAAAAGTCATTCGGCCCTTTTCCTCGCCTTCCCGGCCGGAGAATAAGAAGACGGGCTCACCTCCGTCAGCGGTTTCAGGTTCTCGGTTTCAAATGTCGCGAGGGTGGAGAAGGCTTTTAAAGCTTCCCCCCGGCGAATCCACCCCCTTCTCCCCGTGTTGAGAAACATGAACAGGGGCATCCATTTTAAGGTTGACAGATAGGAAACAAGACGCTATAGCCTTTCCTGATGATGGCGAATGATCGGGTCTTCCTTAAACCTTTTTCTGGAAGATACGAGCGGGAGGGCAAAGATGGATGGGAATCCTCATGTGAGCTTTGTTTGCGTCAGAAATCGCGTGCGAAGCACTTTTGCGAAGTTTTACCTTGAAGACTTTCTTAGGAAAAAGGGCGAGAAGGCCACAGTGTCATCTGCGGGGTATGTGCCCCAGGTGCTTAAGGATCAGCTGGCTGGAGCCGGGATCCCCTTTCCAGTCCCCCTTTTTGATGCACCCATGTCTCGATTGACCAGCGAGTTCCTGCTTGAGAAAGGGATCAAGGTCCCGCAAGACTGGCGGTCCAAGGAATTAAGCGCTGAATTGATTGACCGATCGGACCTTATCATCACGGCGATTGGCCCACAGAAGGAAGAACTCTGCGCTCTCCACGAAGAGGGTTGCCGAAAGATATTCTCAATTCGAGAGATGTCGGATAAGAAAGGGTATCTCTTATCTGAGGATTTTTCAGCGCTTCCTCTCGATCAGAACTACTGGTATTACGCGGAGGAAGATCCGAAGTACGTATCCCGAGTGCTCCTTGAATGGGAGAAGACCCTTGTGGATGCCATCCCTAACATCACCAGGAGACTGGGGATGAGCAAGAATGCATCTAAAATCCCCTCTGTCTCCCCTTTACAAAGGGGAGGACCTGGGTCGGATTTCCCCCTTTCGTAAAGGGGGGGTAAGGGGGATTTGGCGAGCGGGCTTGCAAAGCAAATTTCTTTCATAGAAGCCCGTGGAGCAAAGCGCCGGGGTATGAATGCTCATCACTGACTTTTTGAGGAGATCACTCATGGTTGGAATTACATCCTTTGAAGCCTATGTGCCTGCGTATCGGTTGAGCCGAGACGGGATATCCAAGTTCTGGGGAACGAGAAGCCTGGGAGGGGAGAGGGCGGTCGCCAAATACGATGAAGACAGCCTCACCATGGCCGTGGCGGCAACCGTAGGCTGCATCAAGCGCAGCCCTCTCAAAGTGGACGGCGTTTATTTCGCCAGCACCACCTTGCCCTATCAAGAGAAACAGGCGGCTGCCTTGGTGGTGGCGGCCGCAGATCTTTCGAGGAAGATTCGCACAGCCGACTTCTCCGACTCCCTGAGGGCTGGAACGATCGCCCTGAATGCCGCATTCGATGCCGTGAAAAGCGGTACGGTGGAAAACATTATCGTCGCTGCAGCAGACTGCAGGATGGGCGAGGGAAAGAGCCAGTCTGAACAACTGCTTGGCGAAGGGGCGGCAGCCATCGCCATAGGGAAGGAAGACGTCCTGGCGAGCATTGAAGGAAGTTATTCCTTGTCCAGTGAACTCATGGATTCTTGGAGGCTTGAAGGCGATACCTTTACCCGATCCTGGGAAGAAAGATTCGTGATCACCGAAGGGTACCTGAAAACCATGGAGCAGGTGATCTCCGGGATCTTGGAGAAATACCGTCTCACCCCGAGAGATTTTTCAAAGGTGGTTTTGTACGGACCGGACAACAGAAGCCACTCCCTTCTGGCAAAACAGCTCGGTTTTGATATGAGTACTCAGGTCCAAGAGACTCTTTTCAATGCCGTTGGGAACACGGGAGCCGCGGCACTTCCGATGATGATTGTCGCCGCACTCGAGAAGGCCAACCCGGGCGAATTGATCCTGGTTGCCAATTACGGAGACGGCGGTGATGCCCTTATCCTTAAAGTAACCGAAAACATCAAGGCTTTCCAAAAAGATCAGGGGATGAATTCCCTTTTGGCGAGGAAGATCCCTATCAGCTATGAGAGGTATCTGAACTGGAGAAATCTGGTGCCTCTCCATCAGATTTCGCGACCTCCGTCGCCTCCACCCTCCATAACCTGCTTGTGGCGAGAGAGCCGGAATGTTCTGGCCTTGTATGGAACCAAGTGCCGGCACTGCGGGCATCCCCAGTATCCGGCTCAAAGGGTTTGCGCATACTGCCAAACCAAGGATCAATATGAGGATTACAAGTTTTCGGACAAAAACGGGACCGTGGTGGCCTATACCATCGATTACTTGACCACGAACCGTGAGGCTCCTGCGCTTGTGGGAATCGTGGATTTCGACGGCGGTGGCAGAATGATGTGCGAAGTCACGGAATGCGAGCCCGCTCAAATCAAAGTCGGATTGCCGGTGGAAATGTGTTTCAGGAAAATCGGTCTCAAAGGAGGGTTCCAGAATTACTTCTGGAAAGGGAGACCGATTTAAGATGGAGTGATGGAGTGAAAAAGACTGGAGTAATGGAGTAACAGAACAATGGAGTATTGGAGTAATGGAGTAATGGGGAGAGGCAGGACGCGGGTTTTTGCTTTTCCAGTACTCCAACACTCCATCACTCCAGTACTCCAATTCCCTATGTATTTCATTACACCGAGATTCAATTCAATCGGCTACGAGTCAAAATAAGGAGAGAAGGATTTCATGGGCACGATCAAAGACAAAGTGGCCATTATCGGGATGGGCTGTACGAAGTTCGGAGAATTGTGGGGAAAGAGCGTTGATGATCTCATTATCGATGCGGCCTATGAAGCTTGCGAAGACGCGGGCGTCGAACTCAATGCTATCGAAGCGGCGTGGTTGGGGACGGTCTTTTCAGGGCAGACGGCCCTCAGCCTCTCCTCCCCCCTGAAGCTGCAGTACATCCCTGTGACCAGGGTGGAAAACATGTGCGCCACAGGCACCGAGGCGCTTCGGGGCGCCGCTTATGCGGTGGCTGCCGGCGCATGCGACATCGCCCTGGCAGTGGGTGTGGAAAAACTCAAGGACACGGGGTGGACCGGTGTGCAACCTGCCAATGTCATCGGGAGAACGGCCATGGGGACTGCCGGGACGGAGTTGGAGATTTCTCCCCCCGCCATGTTCGCTCTTCTCGCGTCGGGCTACTTCCACAAGCATGGGCTGGACCCTGAGGTCGGGAAAAGACTGTTGGCAGAAATCGCCGTGAAAAACCACCACAACGGCAGCATGAATCCCAAGGCCCACTTTCAGAACGAAATCACCCTGGAGCAGGTCCTCAAATCCCCTATCGTCGCAGCTCCTCTGGGGGTTCTGGACTGCTGCGGAGTCAGCGATGGGGCGGCGGCCGCCATCGTGGCCCGAGCGGACATGGCGAAAAGCTTCCGGAAGGATCCCATTTACATCAAGACCATGGCCATCAGCGCAGGACCGGGACGGGACCCCATGGTCCAGCATTACGATTTCGCTCATGTCGAAGAAAACGTCCGAGCCGCTCGGCTGGCCTATGCCGAAGCCGGCATCAAAAACCCTCGCGGCGAGCTGAGCATGGCGGAAGTCCATGACTGCTTCACCATCCACGAGCTATCGGTTTATGAGGACTTGGGGTGGAGCCGCAAAGGCGGGGCCAAGGAGGATATCGAGGCCGGGACCTTTCAGCTTAAAGGGGAGTTGCCGGTCAACACGGACGGGGGCCTGAAGTGCTTTGGTCATCCTCTGGGCGCGAGCGGCTTGAGGATGCAGTATGAGGTGTACAAGCAGCTTCAGGAGAAAGCGGGGCCGCGTCAGGTGAAGAATCCGCGGCTAGGGCTGACGCACAACCTTGGGGGGACGATCTATGGCGGCGTGGCCTGCATCTGCATTACAGGAAACGAAGTGACCAAGAAATAATGGGACACGGATTAACACGGAACAGAATACCCAGGGTAAGGACCTAGAGTTGACGGCTCCGTGAGAAGTCGTCACCCCGGTGAAAACCGGCGTCCAGACATTCTGTAAGTGATCGAAGAGCCTGGATTCCGGCTTTCGCCGGAATGACGAGAAACGACGTTATTTGGCTTTTGGAGAATGCGTCAAGGGCTCGCTTTCCGCTTTATGACTACACTTCATCCGTGTTTATCCGTGTTCATCTGTGTCCCATTTGGGGTTCACAGCACTAAGATGGAAACAGGGAAAATGTATTTCATAACGACTCCGGACTATCGAGGAGGGGGATATCATGCCAAGGATAACCATTAGGGACTGGCCTCCTTATTCACCCACTGATCAAAACAGGCGGGAGAATACGGTCGTGGCCGCGAAATTGATGATGAACGGTGCTTTAACCGCGCCCAAT